>Ga0315334_10000089_pt1 | contig 59461 bp, 64 predicted proteins | sample M150034915metaG_FD_205555 | JGI IMG/M metagenome (GOLD analysis project Ga0315334, IMG submission 205555) | Ammonia-oxidizing marine archaeal communities from Monterey Bay, California, United States - M1 500m 34915 | ecosystem: Environmental > Aquatic > Marine > Intertidal zone | place: USA... | reverse complement strand
GATCAACCGCAAGAGTGTGATTGTTCTGGCCGAGGACGGCCCCAAACAGTACAAGGTCTCGCCGGAGTTATTAAGGCCTCTGCGTGACGTGAAGTAGGTCAACTACGTCGTGGAATGAACGCTTACGATCTATCGTCACCGATTTGTAGCTGCGCAGAGCCCTGATGCCCTTGTCTGTTACGAGATTTATCAGAAACTCACCGGACTGAAGTAGCTCTGCGGCTTCCCGAAGCGTTGCTGCATACACTTTGTTTTCAGCTCGGTTTGTGGTGTTCCCGTTTGTCGGTGAGGATGTTTTCCGGTTCAGCACATAGCGTCCGGAGCGGTCGTGCTTAGCGGTGAAAAGGGTAGGTTCGCCTTTAACGTTGCCGATAGCATAGATCCGTTTAACCTCTCCACGATTCCCTGACGAGAACTCTTTACTGATTCCCTGCTCAGCCGGTGTCGGCGCAGTGGCTTGTAATGTTTCGAGTTTTCGGCTGGCAGGGAGCACCTGCTCTCCCAGCAGAGTGGAGATTTGAGCAAGGAGCCCTTCGCGAGCCTGATCGAGTTTGTCAGCGTTGGTCTTGTCCGAGAGTTGGTCCCGCTCCTTGCGCTGGCAAAAGTAAGCAATCCGCTCTGCATTTGCCCCAGAGGCATGAGGTAGCCCGGAAAGTACGCGATTTCGTTTTATAATCCCTTCACTGGCAAGCTTTTCAAATACAGCATCGACACCCTGGCCGAGAGGAATGAACACGCAGTCTTCGGGCAACGATTTGATTTCCTCTACGAGACCGGTCTGGATTTGATCCCAAAGGTAGTTATTTGAAATCATGGCTCGGCCGCCCGAGAAATTGCTCCCTTGATCAAGAACTGGATTCCGCAATGCGGAGGTGAAGTGCACCAGGTCCTGGCGAGTTTGAAATAGGTCTCCGCAACTTTCCAAACCCAGCCAACGCTGCAGTCCAACGAAATCCATCATTTCAGTAAGATTGCGCCTCATTACTCCGGCAAAACTGGCGGAGTGTTTGGCTCGTTCGAGTATCTCGCCAGTCGGTAGACCTGCTTGGAATCCTTCCTTTGCGGTTTGTAGCGCAATCACTGCTTGCTGAATGCCAGGGGTAATCCCGCAAATGACCACCTTGGCTGAACTGTTAACGAACTCAAACGGAGCATAGTAGGTGGTAAAGCGCCCGCTTTCTGACAGCTTCAGTGCGGCTGGGAGGTGGTCTTTATTGATCGTAAGATCGAGAAGTGTGCTTCGAAGATGTTCCATCTCTTCTTTCCTATTGTTAGTTAGTGATCAAAGCGTACTTTTCTATATTCTCTGGCTAGAGTTACTACGCGCCCCTCGTCGCCAATGACAGCCGTTACTGGTGTTCTGCTATCCAGCATTCGCTGAAGTTTTTTCATGGCCGTTTGTAGGCGCCGTCTTTCGTGTTGGTCGATTGACAGGAAGTAACATCCACCCTTCTGCTCGCGAACTTCGCCGTATAGCAGGAGAAAATCGATTAACTCACCGCCCAGCGCCCGTTGTTGCGCTCTTTTGGTTGCGTGTTGAGTAAATGAGTAGTTGAGTTGAGTTTTCACAGAGCCCACTCCTCTATGGCGGCTATCATTGCATCAATTTGATGCTGCGTTTCAGGCAGCTGCGTCGGCACGTACCGGCGCCTTTCGCTCAGCCAGCGATTGGCTTCCGATGTCTCCACTATGGTTACCCCTTCATCCGATTTGGATGTGCTGATTGGGGTTTTGCTCTTGGGAGATGCTGCATTTCTCACGCTCAGTTCCCGCATACGTGCGAGTAGAGCAACTTCGTGAACGGAAAGCTCCCATTCGGTACCCGTCAATCGATAGTGGTCCAACCGAGCGCGAGCAGCTACCGCATTGATGACAGCGTGCAATCCTGGCGATGGTGATTTCACGCTATATGAACAGGACGAGGGGAGTTCTGTCATTTTCAGGCAGCAGTCCAAATCGAAGAGCATTTCCGATACGGCATCGCCGTGGGTAAAACTTTCAGTTGTTTCAGACTTCTTGATGAAAAATGGTAGCCCCTCGAATGCATAGCAATACATATTCTGGGCGCTGCGAGTACTCAAGAGTGGTTCATTTTCTATAGGTAGTGAAACATGGGAGAGCAGTAACCACTCGTATAACGGGTCTTCACAGCTTTCGCGTAACTGCTGCTCCAGTGTTACCCAATCCAGTTTTGGCGTGTCTTTGTCGACCTGCTCTCGTATTGATGACGGGATGGCAAGGTAACCCCAGGGTGTTTCGCGCTCAGTGACCATATCTTTCTCCGAATGTGATATCCGATCAATGTATTTGCATCATAATCAACAAATATGATGCTGTAAATTAATTTTTGTATCATATTTTAAGGTGTGTCGTGATCGGGCGGGGAGGGGTGAGGGATTTACCGCGAAAGAGGGTGGGGAGAGCTGCGCCAGAGCAGACTCTCCATGCTTTGGGTGATTCCGGCTAGTCTAAAAGCTTCGCCGCTGCCTCCAAGTGGTCTTCTGTCGAGTGCACGTAAATCATGGTTGTCGAAATGCTAGCGTGCCCCAGCCACCTTTGAATCGTTTTCAGGTCAATGTTCTTCTCGGATGCTCGGGTTGCAAAGGTGTGGCGCAATGCGTGGTAGCCTTTATCGGCTGGGGTGCCGGCTTGCTTTCTCATGCGGTTGAACATCACCTGAATCTGGTTATAGGGTGTGGTTCCGTTTCTGGACAACAGAAGTCCATTCTCCCTCTGGGCTTTGACGTGATGCTTCCGGAGATCTTCAAGAAGGGGCTTCAGTGAACCGGTTATGGGCACTGAGCGGGGCTTGTAAGTCTTGGTGGAGTCTCGGATGGTGCCCTCCTTCGCGACCTGATGGATTCGGATCAGTCCTTGGTCGAGATCTACATCTTTCCATGTGAGCCCGAGTGCCTCTGATGCCCGGAGTCCGGCGAAAAGCGCAAGTCCAACAATGACTCGGAATTCGGCGGTTTTCGCTTTGTTTTCAGTCTTTTTGCCTTTGTTGGGGCCGCGAGTAACGGTGTTGTATTGGATGGCGCCGATATTCAGTAGGGCTTCTGTCTCCTCGCGTGTAAATGGCACAGTTTCCGTTTTCTGATGCTTTACGCGACTGAGGCGCGTTGTTGGGTTGTCCAGGTTCGGATCCGATTTCTGCGCAAAATCGAATGTGCAGGACAGCAGGCTAACAATGCGTTGGATCGTTTGCAGGCTAACGTCATCTCGTCTCAGCTCGGTCCGCATGGTCTCGATCATTGCCGTTGTAATGTCGCCCAGTCGACGTTCACTGAAGCGTGGCAGTAGATGGTTGTTCATCCGGCTAACGTTGTGCCGGTGATCCTGATGATGGGATTCGCTCCAATTGAGGTATTCCTCGGCGACATCTTTGAACTGTCGGCTAGATTGTGTGGAACGACCGGTGCGGCCACTGATGCGGTCAGTAATCGCCTTTGCCCGAATTTCTGAGACGAACTCACGAGCTTGGCTCAGAGTAATGCCATCGCGGTCAGAGCCAATAACGCCCTTGTGCCGGACGCCGGATTGCATGAAGTCAAAGCGCCAGGTTCCGAATCCGTCCTTACGCTTCCGATAAATAATGCCGTTCTCGCTGAGCTCCTCGCCGGGAGCCAGTGCCTTCTTTGCTTTCTCGTTGAATGTGCTTGCGCGTTTGTTTGTTGCTGTAGTCACTAATACCTCCAATGGTTTGAAGGTATTTAGAAGGGGGAATGGAGGGGGAGGGCACCAGCGTAACCTAGCGTAAACCCGCGTATTACAGCGTATTGGCGTAGCCAGAAACTAAAAAGCCGAATCAACCCTTACACGAGGTAAGTTCTTGATTCGGCTTGGAATTAGTGGTGCCCGGAGGCGGAATCGAACCACCGACACGGGGATTTTCAATCCCCTGCTCTACCAACTGAGCTATCCGGGCGTGTTGAGCTATGTGCTGCAACGGGGCGCTATTAAACCGGTTTAGGGTTGGGGAGTCAAGGCCGTCCGGCAAAAATTTTCTGAAACTTTCCCGGGTTGTTCAGGCCTTGATCAGTTCGTTCATTTTTCCGGCGGAACGAAGCCTTCGGCCTGGTCGAATGGCTCGTTGTTGAAGAAACGTTCCATTTGGGCCTGCAGGTATTTCCGGTTGTTCGGGTCCATCATGCTCAGGTGCTTTTCGTTGATCAGCATGGTTTGCTGGTTCTGCCATTCTTCCCAGGCGACTTTCGACACGTTGTCGAAGATCTCCTGGCCTTTGGGACCGGGCATTGGGGGCATGGCCAGGCCTTCCATCTCTTTCTGGTACTTGCGGCAGAATACGGTGCGGCTCATGTCGGCTCCTGTGTTGTTGGACTGGGCGAATGATAACAGATCGCCGGGTGCTCAGAGCAGGGTGGTTTGTTCCGGCTCGGTCAGCAGGGTTCGGATGGGGGCGGGCAGGCCGAGGGTTAAGGCCTGGTCTCGGTGCACCCAACGCTGGCTGTCGCCATCGGCCACTTTGGTGCTGCCGGTTACCGGCAGACGTGCTGGCTGTATGTGCAGGTGATAGTGGCTGAAGGTGTGCCGGAAGCCACTGATCAGTTCCGGGTCGCTGCAGGCCAGCCCCAGCTTCGTTTCACAGGCTTCCTGCAGCTCCTCTGCGCCGTAGGCGGGGTCCAGTTCCGGCAGGCTCCAAAGGCCGCCCCAGATGCCGCTGGGCGGGCGTCGTTCCAGCAGGATGCGGCCTTCGTTATCTTCCAGGATCAGCATCCAGGTGGTCTTTTCCGGTTTCTCTTTTTTCGGCTTGGAGCCCGGGTAGAGTTTGGTTTCGTTTCGGGCATAGGCCTGGCAGCCGTTGTTCACCGGGCAACTTTCACAGGCGGGTTTGCTGCGGGTGCACACCATGGCGCCCAGGTCCATGATGCCCTGGGTGTAGTCACGCACGCGCTCATCCGGCGTGTGTTGCTCGGCATGCTGCCAGAGTTGTTTCAATACCGGGGTTTGTCCCGGCCAGCCGGGTACAGCGTGGTAACGGGCCAGAACGCGTTTTACGTTGCCGTCCAGAATGGCGGCCCGCTTGCCGAAAGCCTGGGCAATAATGGCCGCAGCGGTGGAGCGGCCGATGCCGGTCAGGGTTTCCAGTGTTTCCTGGTCCTGCGGGAACTCGCCGCCATGCTCGTCCACCACCTGCCTGGCAGCCTTGTGCAGGTTACGGGCGCGGGCGTAGTAACCCAGGCCAGACCAGTGGCTGAGCACGTCGTCTACCGGTGCCGCAGCCAGTGCCTGCACATCCGGAAAGCTGGCCATGAAGGCCTCGAAGTAGGGGATAACAGTAGCTACCTGGGTCTGCTGGAGCATGATCTCCGACACCCAGACCCGGTAAGCGTTGCGGTTATGGTGCCACGGCAGGTTGTGCCTGCCGTGGTTGTCGTACCAGTTCAGTAGCCGGTCGGCGAAGCTGTCGGTCATTGGCCAAACAGGCCTTTGAGGGCATCTTTCACTTTGCCGCCTTCTTCACCGAGTTTCTCCTGAAGCTTTTCGTTTACCTTGTCTTCGGCTTTCTGCTTGGCTTCGTCTACTTTTTCGGTCGCCTTGGCCTTGGCCCGGTCGATTTCTTCCTGGGCCTTGGCGCGGGCTGCGTTGGCTGCGATGTCCTTGATGGTGTCGCGGAAGCGGGAACCGTCGAACGAACACAGGCCGGCCGGGTCTTCGCTGAAGTTGCCGCGGCACTCCACGGGGATAACCACGTTCTCAACGTACTCGGTCACCCGGCAGGCTTCGTCGCGGTGGATTTCGCCGACGATGCGCAGGCCCAGTTCGTAGTCCAGGTTGGTCTGCTCAAGGTCAACCGTGCCGTTGCCTTCAAGGCGCATGCCGGCCAGGGCCGCAACCAGGTCGGTGTTGTTCAGGGTGTTGCCGTCAATCTTCAGGGTGCCACGCATGTCGTTGAACGGAGTGGTGGTGCCCCAGTCTGTGGTGGTCAGGGAGTCCTGGTTCACCAGGGCAATGCCCTGACAGGCCATGCGGGTCAGGTTCATTTTGCGGAACTGCCCTTCGGCCAGATTGAAGCTGATGTCGCCCTTGGCATTGTTGCGCAGGGCAGAGATGCGGTTGCCGTTGGTGTTTACTGCCAGTTTCAGGTTGGCGCCGCCAGAGAGCATGTCGACCTCGGCCAGCTGGGTCAGTAGTGGTAGCGTCTGCACCTTGCTGACGTCGGAGCGAATGTTCCACTTGGGATTGTCGCTGCGGGCGTCGATGGTCACGTTGGCGCCGAAGCTGCCCTCGTAAAGCTTGCCGCTGAACTCATCCACTTTCAGCAGGCCGTCTTTGGCGGTGGTGCTGGCTTTGATTTCGTTGATGGTCAGGTTGCTGACAATCAGTTCGCCCAGGCCGAAGTCGATGTCCAGCAGCAGGGTGCGCAGGGTTTCCAGTGGCAGCAGGTCAGTTTCCGGTTGGCTGGCTGCGGCGGTTTGCTGTGCAGGGCTATCAGATTCAGCGGCTGTCTCACTGGAGGCGGCTTCACCTTCTTCCGGCGTGGGTGGCAGGTAGCGGTCGGCATTGAGTTTGTCGCCGTTCAGGTCAAACACCAGCCCACCGGTGCCGAGGTTGTAGCTGCCGCCACCGTTGAAGGTGGTGTCGTCCAGGGTGATTTTCAGGTTGCTCAGGGCAACGGTGCCCGGCTCGCCGCCCAGGTTGGTGGACAGCGCGATGGCCTTCAGTACGTCCGGGTCTTCGGTTTCAATCGCGGGCTGGCCGAGGTTGCTCAGTAGTTGTTTCAGGGAAAACTCGGAAATGGCCAGCTTGCCATCAAGGGCAGGCATATCGCCGAAGCCTTTCACGTTCAGGTCCGTGCTCAGGCTCAGGTTGGCCAGGCTGGCGGTGAAGCCGCTCAGGGTGGCGGTTTCGTTCTCCAGGTTGGCGGCCAGTGAGCCACCAAGCTCGGCAGTGACCGATTTGCCCCCGAACGGTTCACCGTTCATGTCAAAAACGGCTTTAAGGCCGGACATGGCAAATTCGTTGAGGGCCTGGTTGGCTTTCAGTTGTGCGCTGATGCTGCCGTCTACCGCGAACTTCGGCTGGCTGGTTTCCACCTTGAAGCGGATATCCAGTGGGAACTCGGAGCCCAGGGTAATGTTGCTGGCGGTTACCGTGAAGTCTTCCAGGGTAACGGACTGGCCGGTGCTCTTGTCGTTGTAGTGAACGCTGGCGTTGCTGATTTCCACGTTCTCTACGTTGAAGTTCAGGGCTTCGCCGCGGGTTTCTTGTGCGGTGTCAGCGGTTTCTGTCGGCGCCGGTTCGGCGCTGGCACCGTCAGTTGCAGGCGCTTCCGAGCCATCTGCGCTCTTCTCCGGCATAATCCGCGCCCAGTTGCCTTCGCCTTGCTCGTTCACTTCCAGCCGCGCGTCCAGGCCGTTGAGCAGGAAGGTGTTCACCTGCGGCGACATGGCAATCAACGACCAGAAATCGATCTTGGCAATCAGCTGTTCCAGTGCCACGAAGCGTTCGCCTTCCAGTGTTGCCTCAACCTGGTTCAGCTCCAGCCCCAGCGGAATGAAAGACCAGCCGATGTCACCTTCAAGCTGTAACTGAAGGTTGGTGTTCTTCTCCACTGCGGCTTCAATCTGGGGCTTGTAATCGTTCGGGTTGATCACGGCGACGGCAATGGCGACCGCTGCAACCGCCAGTACAACCAGGGCGACAACAGCATAGAGCACATAGCGAACAGCTTTCATGGCGAGTTCCTTTTCTTTCCGGCAGGTTGGGTTGCTGCCGTATTACGAATGAATTACCCAAAGGATAACGCAGGGTTAGCAAATTAACAGTGCAGGAATATGACAATGCGTTAGTCTTGGGTCAAAATACACCCCGTTAAAAACCGGGGTTGTCCCGGTGTGCGCAAACAAGCATACGCAAATAAGCATAAAAAGGAGTCGGCTGTGGCCATTACTGTATCGATTGAGCTGAACCGGGAACTCGAGATTCCGGCAGGCTATGATGACGTTTTCGATCTTCTGGCAGACGTTCCCCGTTCTGTCAGCCACTTCCCGAAAGTCGACAAGCTGGTTGATCTTGGTGGCAATGCCTACCGCTGGGAAATGGAAAAGGTGGGTGTTGATAAGCACGCCATCCAGACCGTATACGCCTGCACCTACCACCCGGATAAAGAGGCCGGAAAAATCACCTGGGATCCGGTAAAAGGCGAGGGCAATGCCGAAGTCAGCGGCGCCTGGACCATCACCGCCAATGGCGACAACGCCACCAAGGTGCGCTTCCAGACCAGTGCCCAGCTGACCGTCCCCCTGCCCAGCCTGCTCAAGCTGGCGATAAGCCCGGTGATCAAGCACGAGTTCAACAGCCTGGTAGACACCTACATGGCTAACCTGAAGAAAGCGTTCTGAGCTATCAGGGCGATTGATCCGGTTGCGGGACTCCGGCTGTGTTAACGGGTATAATCTGCGAATCTGATTTTTACAGTAGCAAGCCTGTTTTCTAGACGGAGTCTCCATGGCTGAACGCAAGGCTCGGGTAGAGCGAAATACCCTTGAAACCCAGATTACCGTCGAGATCAATCTCGATGGCACCGGCAAAGCCTGCTTTGACACCGGTGTGCCCTTCCTTGACCACATGATGGACCAGATTGCCCGCCACGGCCTGGTAGACCTGGACATCACCTGTAAGGGCGACCTCCACATCGACGACCACCACACCGTGGAAGACATCGGCATCACCCTCGGCCAGGCGTTCAAGCAGGCGGTGGGCGACAAGAAAGGCATCCGCCGTTACGGCCACGCCTACGTGCCCCTGGATGAAGCCCTGTCCCGCGTGGTGATCGACCTCTCCGGCCGTCCGGGCCTGAGCATGGACGTACCCTACACCCGCGCCAGCGTCGGCGGGTTTGATGTCGACCTGTTCGAAGAATTCTTCCACGGCTTCGTCAACCACTCCATGGTGACCCTGCACATCGACAACCTGAAGGGCAAGAACACCCATCACCAGATCGAAACCGTGTTCAAAGCCTTCGGCCGCGCACTGCGCATGGCGATTGAAATGGACGAGCGCATGGCGGGTATCACCCCGTCCACCAAAGGCGCCCTGTAACCGGTCACCGATAGGAACAGAACCACCATGAAGACCGTCGCCATCATCGACTACGGCATGGGGAACCTGCACTCCGCCCGCAAAGCCGTAGAGCACGTGGCCCCGGACTGCACCGTACTGGTCACAGACGATGCCGCCAAAATCCGCGAAGCCGACCGGGTAATCCTGCCCGGCGTCGGCGCCATCCGCGATTGCATGGCCGAAATGCACCGCCTGGGTGTGGTTGAACTTGTTAAAGAAGTCTCCCAGGACCGCCCGTTTCTCGGCATCTGCGTTGGCATGCAGGCCCTGATGGCCCGCAGCGAAGAAAACGGCGGCGTGGAAGGTATCGGCCTGTTCCCGTCCGAAGTCCGTTACTTCGGCGACAACCTCAACGAAAACGGCGAACGCCTGAAAGTGCCCCACATGGGTTGGAACCAGGTGTACCAAACCGCAGACCACCCGCTCTGGCACAACATCCCGGACGGCGACCGTTTCTACTTCGTGCACAGCTACTACGCCGAAGCCGACGGCAACGCCGACATGGCCGGCCGCACCCGTTATGGTGTCGACCTGGCGGCAGCGGTGGCTCGCGACAACATCTTTGCAGTGCAGTTCCACCCGGAAAAAAGCGCCCGGGCGGGCCTGCAGTTGCTGGAAAACTTTACGAACTGGACTGGAAAGTAAGCGGGCAAGCACTTAATAGCGCTCTGGGGTAGGGAGGCCTTTCAGGGACTGTCTGCAGCAGGGATGCTGCAGTCAAGCGTACAGGGATGTATTCACAGCGTGTCCCTGATAGGCCTCCCTGCTCCAGAGTGCGAGCGCCAAACTCCTTGCCCGACTTTCTGAATAGGAAGAGCAAAATGCTGATTATCCCCGCTATCGACCTGAAAGACGGCAAATGCGTAAGACTGCGCCAGGGCCGCATGGAAGACTCCACCGTATTCGGTGACGACCCGGTGGACATGGCCACCAAGTGGGTCAACGCCGGCGCCCGCCGCCTGCACCTGGTCGACCTCAATGGCGCCTTCGCCGGCGAACCGGTAAACGGTGAAATCGTAAAGGCGATTGCAGTCAAATACCCGAACCTGCCCATCCAGATCGGCGGCGGCATCCGCTCCGCGGAAACCATCGAAGCCTACCTCAAGGCCGGCGTGCAGTGGGTCATCATCGGCACCAAAGCCGTTAAAGAGCCGGAATTCGTCACGCAAATGTGCCAAGAATTCCCCGGCCACATCATCGTCGGCCTGGACGCCAAAGACGGCCGCGTAGCCACCGACGGCTGGGCTGAAGTCTCTGAAGTCATGGCCGTAGACCTAGCCAAGCGCTTCGCCAACGACGGCGTATCCTCCATTGTGTACACCGACATCGCCCGCGATGGCATGATGCAGGGCGTTAACGTGGAAGCCACCGCCAAACTGGCAGAAGAGGGCGGTATCCCCGTAATTGCCTCCGGCGGCGTCACCAACATGGACGACCTCAAGCGCCTGGCCACCGTCGCCGACAAAGGCGTCATCGGTGCCATCACCGGCCGTGCCATCTACGAAGGCACCCTGGATGTAGCCGAAGCGCAAGCCTACTGCGACAGCCTGCAAAACTGAGGACAGATCATGGCACTGGCAAAACGCATCATCCCCTGCCTGGACGTCGACAAAGGCCGCGTGGTCAAGGGCGTCAACTTCGTGGACATCCGCGATGCCGGCGATCCGGTGGAAGTGGCGCGCCGCTACAACGAACAGGGCGCAGACGAAATCACCTTCCTGGACATCACTGCCAGCAGTGAAAGCCGCGACACTACCTACGAAACCGTCGAGCGTATGGCGGCGGAAGTGTTTATCCCGCTAACCGTGGGCGGTGGCGTGCGCACCGTAGATGACATCCGCAAGCTGCTGAATGCCGGCGCAGATAAGGTGTCGATCAACACCGCGGCGGTCTTCAACCCGGAATTCGTGAAAGAAGCAGCGGAACGATTCGGTCGCCAGTGCATTGTGGTTGCTATCGATGCCAAGCAGGTAAGCGCAGAAGGCGAAGAGCCCCGCTGGGAAATCTTCACCCACGGCGGCCGCAAGCCTACGGGGCTGGATGCCGTGGAATGGGCGAAGAAGATGGTGGACATGGGCGCCGGCGAACTGCTGCTGACCAGCATGGACCGCGACGGCACCAAGATCGGCTTCGACCTGGGCCTGACCCGCGCCATCAGCGATGCGGTGGCGGTTCCGGTAATTGCTTCAGGCGGGGTGGGCGAGCTGCAGCACCTGGCGGATGGCGTAACCAAAGGCGGCGCCGATGCGGTGCTGGCCGCCTCCATCTTCCACTTCGGCCAGCATACCATTCCCGAAGCCAAGGCGTTTATGAAGGCGCAGGGCATCGAAGTTCGGGACTGAAAAGATTTTTTTGCCACGAAATCCACGAAAAAACACGAACAAAGATTAACGACTGAATAACTAGAATTTCTTTGTCTTTAATTTCGTGTTCTTTCGTGGATTTCGTGGCCAAAGAGTCCTTATCTTTTGCTTTTTTCCGTGTCCTTCCGTGGATTCCGTGGCAAAAACCTAGTCCTTATCACTCCGAGCTACGGAAAGCACCACCGGCTGTTTCTCCCCTTCCGCAAACATCTCCCTATTGCCATTACGCATGGCCCACACGCCCCGTACGGTGGCAATGGCAATTCCCTGTTCATCCAGCTCCGGTAAGTGCTTTTCCAGGTAGTCCACGGTCACCTTGTGCGGATGGCCGATGCCGATAGCGGTGCCCTTTTCCTTAGCGGTTTTGATCAGTTCCTTGAATTGCTGATCCACAAACTCCTCAGTCTGTTCGTGGTCCAGGAACACATCCCGGGTCAGGCTCGGGATTTTGTAGGCATCGGCCACGCTGCCAGCGATAGAGTTGGCGATGGTGCGGCTGTCTACGAAGTACACCGGGTACTTGTTGAGTTCTTTCATCACCCAGTCCATGGGTTGAAGCTGCTGGGTCAGCAGGCTGCCCATGTGGTTGTTCACGCCCACCACGTGGGGGATGGACTGCAGGGAGCGCCGCAGGGTGGTGGCCATGGTGCCTTCGTCCATGTCCGGGGTCAGGCCACCGGGGCCAAGCCCGAAGTTGCGGGTGTTGGCCATGGGCGCGTGCAGCATGATCTCTTTCTGTTTCTTGTGGGCCAGCTTGGCCAGCGGCACGGTATGGCGCCGGAAAGGCAGGAACGCCAGCGTCAGCGGTTGTTCCATCCGGGCCAGGCGTTCACCTTCGTGAAGGTTGTGGCCCATGTCATCAATGATGATGGCGATGGTGGGCGGCTGGTGCTCTGCCGGCTGGGCGGCCACAAAAGGGCTCAGCGCCAGTAGCATTACCCGGAGCAGGGTCGTTCTGAGTTTCACTGATCTTTGCCCTGCTGGCCGCTGTCGCCCTTGCGGTTAAGAATGCGCATGCCTTTAAGCAAATTCAGGGCGGAGCGCAGCTGGTAGTCACGGTTGGCGGCAGACTGCTCCGCTTCGGCTTGCTGCTTGCGCTCTTCCTTCGCTTTTTCTTCGTTCTCGCCGGTCAGGTGGCCGGTCAGGTCTGCCTCTGTGAAGAACGGGCGGCTGTCCAGCTCGGTCAGCTCAGCCGGGCGCACCTCGATATCCGGTTTGATACCGGTAGCCTGAATGGAGCGGCCGTCGGGGGTGAAATAGCGAGCTGTGGTCATCTTGATGGCATGGGTTTCATCCAGCGGGATGACTGTTTGCACGCTGCCCTTGCCGAAGGACTGGGTGCCCATGATCACCGCACGCTCGTGGTCCTGCAGGGCGCCGGCCAGGATTTCGGAAGCCGAGGCGGAGCCGCCGTTAATCAGCACCACAATCGGGGTGTCGGCCATCACATCGCCCGGCTTGGCGCTAAAGCGCAGCCTTGAGCTCTGGATGCGCCCCTCGGTGTAGACAATCAGGCCTTCATCAATCAGCGCATCGGCGGTTTCTACGGCAGCCTGAAGCACGCCGCCCGGGTTGTTGCGAAGGTCGATCACCAGGCCGTCCAGGTCGCTGCCATGCTCATCTTTCAGATCATTCAGGGCTTTGAGGAACTGTTTACCGGTTTCCGCCTGGAACTGGGTAATGCGCACATAGCCGTAACCGTTTTCAATCATCCGGGATTTGATGCTGGTTACCTTGATGATATCGCGGGTTACATCAATCTCGATCGGCGCGGTTTCGCCTTCGCGCATGATGGTCAGCGTGAGTACCGAGCCGGGCTTGCCGCGCATCAGGTTGACGGCTTCTTCCAGCGACATGCCCTTCACCGGTTTTTCATCCAGCTTGATAATCAGGTCGCCGGCCTGCACGCCCGCCTTCTGGGCCGGGGTGTCGTCGATGGGGGAAATGACTTTCACAAAGCCGTTTTCCATGCCCACTTCAATGCCCAGGCCACCAAACTCGCCGGAGGTGCTTTCTTCCAGCTCTTCGTAGTCTTTCGGGGCCAGGTAGGTGGAGTGCGGGTCCAGGTCTGAGAGCATGCCCTTGATGGCGCTTTCCAGCAGCTCGCTGTCGGAAACTTCTTCTACGTAGGCGTCTTTGATGCGGGCGAACACTTCAGTGAACTTGCGCAGGTCTTCCAGCGGCAGTTGTTCTTCCGGGTCCGGCAGTTTCAGTTCTACCCGCTCGCCGTCCTGGATACCTTCGATGATGTCCCGGCTTTGGGCATCCTGGGCCAGGGCGAGTCCGGGCAGGGTAAACAAACAGGTCGCAAGGGTAAGGCTGCGAAGTTGTGAGATCTGGAGTTTGCCGGTGACTCGTTTCATCCACATATCCTGTTTTGTTTCCAATAGTTGGACTAATTTCCTGATTTCGACAGTATGGCGTTCGCGGCGCCGTTTGTCAGCCCTTTGCGTCGGGGGACAAAACTCAGGGCTTGCCCAGCCAGCGGCGGGGGTTGACCGGCTTTCCGTTCTGGCGAACTTCGAAGTAGACCGCCGGGTCTTCGGTGCCGCCGGTGCGGCCGGAAAGGGCAATGGTTTCACCGGCCCGAACCCAGTCGCCGGGTGCGGTGAACAGGCTGCTGCTATGGCCGTACAGGGTCATGTAGCCATCGCCGTGATCGATAATGGTCATCAGCCCGAAACCCCGCAACCAGTTGGCGAAGACCACGCGGCCATAGTGTACGGCAGTGACTTCCGCGTTTTCTGCCGTGTTCATGATCAGGCCGCTGCGGCGCAATTTGCCGTCAGCATAGGCTGCGCCGTAGTTGGTGACCACGCGGCCCTTGGCGGGCCAGGGCAGTTTGTCCCGCAGTGACTTGAACGGGCGGGATTCGTTGGGAGAGGGGATGTTGGCGATGGCCTGCTGCACTTCTTCCAGCAGCTGCTCAAGGCGTTTGCGGTCAGTTTCCAGGTCGTCCCGCTCACTGCGCCGGCTGCGGATGTCCTGCTTCAGGGCGGCCAGGGTTTGTTCCCGCTGGGCTTTGCTTTGCGTCAGTTGCTGCTGGCGTTGTTCCAGGTCTGCTTCGGTCTTTGCCAGTTCCACCCGCGATGCCTGCACCGCGGCCCGGGCCTGTTTCAGCTCCTGGAGGCTCTTCTGGAAGGCTTGAAGGCGCTCGACGGTGTCGTTGCTGAGGTATTCGTAGTAGGTGAGGGTTCGGGCAATCTGGCCCGGTTCTATTTCGTTCAGCAGGATTTTCAGGGCCGGGGCGTCGCCTTCCATCCAGGCGGCGCGAATCTGCGTTTTCAGGCCTTCCCGTTGTGATTCCAGGGTGTCGGCCAACTGGCGTTCCTGCGTTCGCAGTTCATCCAGGCGCTGTTGTTGCTGATCGGCTTTCTCGCGCAGTTCCCGGCGCTCACGGGTCAGCTGGCTGATTCTTTGCTCGGTACGGGCCAGTTGCTGCTCCAGGCTGGAGCGGTCTTTCTCGGCATCTTTCAGCCATTCATCAATGCTGGCAATGCGCTTTTTCAGCGCCTCCACCTGTTCGGGGGTTACGTCATCCCGGGCATGCAGTGGCGTGGCTCCCAGAACGAGAGCCAGCGCCAGTGCGAGGACATACTTCAAGGTATCTGCCTTAAGCCGGATCAGTTGATCTCGGCCAGGCTGTGCCCGGACATTTCCTGAGGTTGCTGCAGCCCCATCAGTGTCAGCAGGGTGGGTGCGATATCGCAGAGGCTGCCGTCGTCTTTAAGGTTGACGTTGCGATGGCCGGTATAAACCAGCGGCACCGGTCCAATGGTGTGGGAGGTGTGAACCTGGCCGGATTTCGGGTCCGTCATCTGCTCGCAGTTGCCGTGGTCGGCGGTGATCAGGGCTTCGCCGCCTACTTCGTCCAGCGCTTCCACAACTCGCTGTACGCACTGGTCCAGACACTCGGCGGCCTTGACGGCAGCGTCCATCTTACCGGTATGGCCAACCATGTCGCCGTTGGCGTAGTTGCACACGATCAGGTCGTATTTGCCGCTCTTGATGGCTTCTACCAGCTTGTCGGTTACTTCCGGCGCGCTCATTTCCGGCTGCAGGTCGTAGGTGGCTACTTTGGGGGAGGGCACCAGAATGCGGTCTTCGCCTTCAAACGGGGTTTCCAGGCCGCCATTGAAGAAGAAGGTCACGTGGGCGTACTTCTCGGTTTCGGCAATGCGCAGCTGGGTCTTGCCTTGGCTGGCCATGTATTCGCCAAGGCCGTTGGCCAGTTGCTCGGGCGGATAGGCGCAGGAGGTTTTGATGTCTGCGGCGTATTCGGTGAGCATCACGAAATCGGCCAGTTCCGGGTGCTTGCGGCGATCGAAGCCGTCGAACTCCGGCTCCACGAAGGTGCGGGTCATTTCCCGGGCGCGGTCGGCACGGAAGTTCATGAACAGCACGGAATCGCCATCGTTGATGGTGCCTTCTGGCTGGCCTTCGGCGCGGATGTGGGTGGCTTTTACAAACTCGTCGTTCTCGCCACGCTCGTAGGCCTGGTCCAGTGCGGTTACCGGGTCGTCACAGGTGAACTCGGCTTCGCCCAGGGTCATGGCGTTATAGGCGGCTTCTACGCGGTCCCAGCGGTTGTCCCGGTCCATGGCGAAGTAGCGGCCAACAATGGTGGCTACCCGGCCTACGCCCAGGCTCTTCATCCTGGCGGCGGCTTTTTCCAGGGACGGGCGGGCGCTGCGCGGGGGCATGTCGCGGCCGTCCAGGAAGGCGTGGATATAGACTTCCTTGGCGCCACGGGCTGCGGCCAGTTCCGCTGCTGCCAGCATATGGTCTTCGTGGCTGTGAACGCCGCCCGGAGACAGCAGGCCCATGATGTGAACGGCCTTGCCATTGGCTACGGCTTTATCGATGGCGTTGCACAGGGCTTCGTTGCTCTGGAACTTGCCGTCTTCGAGGTCTTTGTCGATACGGGTCAGGCTCTGGTACACCACCCGGCCGGCGCCGAGGTTCATGTGGCCTACTTCCGAGTTACCCATCTGGCCCTGCGGCAGGCCTACAAACATGCCTGAAGTGTTGATGAGGGTCTTCGGCTGATTCTGCCAGAGCTTGTCCCAGAATGGAGTGCGGGCGTTGGAGATGGCGTTGTCTGCAGCTGGGTCACGGTGGCCCCAGCCGTCGAGAATAATCAGTGCAGTGGGCTTGCGCGTGTCGGTCATCATGTCGTCCGGTTGGTTGCGAAAACAGATTGCAAGGGAGTCGTGGTAAAAGTGGGGCAGATTGTAACCGTTTTCATTTGTGCAGGCCACGCGCGCAGCGCCAAGGCTTTGCATGGCCCTGATGCACTGTTGCTATAAAGGAGGCCCCTGGCGCGTGCCACTTGCCTTCTTTGAGCCGTCAGGGGTGTGTATAATCCCGCCAAATCAAATTTTCAGGGTAGTTTCATGGATCGCTTGTTCGAATTCGTTGTTAACCACTACATTCTGGTTTCTGTTTTTGTGGCGCTGCTGCTGGCGCTTCTGGTGCTGGAGTCGCGCCGTGGTGGTGCCAAGATTTCCGCCCAGGGTGCGGTGTCTCTGATCAACAAAGACGAAGCCGTAGTGGTGGATATCCGTGACCGCAAAGACTTCGGCGAAGGTCGTATTACCGGTTCCCTGAACATTCCCCTCAGTGGCATCAAGGGCCGTGCCAACGAACTGAGCAAGCACAAAGACAAGCAGATTATCGTGGTCGACAAGATGGGCCAGCACTCTGCAATGGCGGTCAAGTACCTGAAGGAAGAAGGCTTTACCAACGTGGTGCGCCTGAACGGTGGTATCGCCGACTGGAAAGCCAGCAACCTTCCGCTGGTGAAAAAGTAACAGGGCTTGATCTGATTGCCGATCTGAAGCACTGTTTCACATTACCTGCCGGGGCCTGTGTTTAGACTGTTCCGGCACACGTGACTATAACAACGGGCTGCGCCCGACCTACGAAAACGAAAGGACTGATCATGGCTGAGAACCAGCAAGCCGCAGGCAACGAAAACCAGAACCAACCCCAGTTCGCCCTTCAGCGCATCTATGTGAAGGACCTGTCTTTTGAATCACCCAACTCGCCGCTGGTATTCCAGGAGCAGTGGAAGCCGCAGGTGAACCTGGACCTGAACACCGCCCACAACAAGCTCAGCGACAACCAGTACGAAGTGGTTCTGTCCCTGACGGTTACCGCCAAGGTAGGTGAGAAGGTGGCCTATATTGTTGAAATCCAGCAGGCGGGCGTGTTCCTGGTAGCCGGTATTGAAGGTGCCCAGCTGGGCCAGATGCTCGGCGCCTACTGCCCGAACATCCTGTTCCCGTACGCCCGCGAGGCCATCGACGCTACCGTTAACCGTGGCAGCTTCCCGGCACTGATGCTGGCACCGGTGAACTTCGATGCCATCTACGCCCAGGCGCTCAAGCGCAAGCAGGAAGAAGCCGCAGGCGAAGCGAAGGAAGAGCAGACGCACTGATTGCTGCCGTCGTTCTTCGAAGCATAAAAAAACCGGCCAACGCCGGTTTTTTTATGCCTGTAAACTTTTGACTGCACTACACCGCCCCGGGAAAACCCAGCTGTCGCCAGGCTTCATACACCACCAAGGCGGCAGTGTTGGACAGGTTCAGGCTGCGGCTTTGTGGTTGCATGGGCACCCGCAGCCGGTGCTCCGCTGGCAGGGCTTCCCGCACATCAACAGGCAGGCCCCGGGTTTCCGGGCCGAACATCAGGTAGTCACCATCCTCGAAGGCCACTTCGTGGTACTGCCGTGAACCCCTGGTGGTGAGACCGAACAACCGGGCTGGCTGTTCGGTTTCCAGAAAACTGGCGTAATCCGGATGGATCTTTACCGTGGCGTACTCGCTGTAATCCAGCCCGGCCCGGCGCATCTGCTTGTCCTCCAGGGAGAAGCCCAAAGGTTCAATCAGGTGCAGCTGGCAGCCGGTGTTGGCGCAGAGCCGGATGATGTTGCCAGTATTTGGCGGTATCTCCGGCTCATAGAGTACAACGTGCAGCACGTGGCTTAGCGTTCCACGGCCAGGGCTACACCCATGCCACCACCAATGCACAGGGTGGCCAGGCCTTTCTTGGCGTCGCGGCGTGCCATTTCGTGCAGCAGGCTAACCAGGATGCGACAGCCGGAAGCGCCAATCGGGTGGCCGATGGCAATGGCGCCGCCATTCACATTCACCTTATCGGTATCCCAGCCCATATCCCGGTTTACAGAGATCGCCTGGGCCGCGAAGGCTTCGTTGGCTTCAACCAGGTCCAGGTCTGATGCGCTCCAGCCGGCCCGCTCCAGGCAGCGCTGGCTGGCGGGAATGGGGCCGGTGCCCATGATGGTGGGGTCTACACCTGCATTGGCGTGGGCCTTGATGGTGGCGAGCGGAGTCAGGCCCAGCTCCCGAGCTTTATCGGCACTGCACACCAGGACAGCAGCGGCGCCATCGTTCAGGGATGACGCGTTGCCCGCGGTTACCGAGCCGTCTTTCTTGAAGGCCGGGCGCAGTTTGGCCAGGCTGTCACTGGTAACGCCATCGCGGGGGCATTCGTCTTTGGCTACAACAATCGGGTCGCCCTTACGCTGGGGAATGCTGACCGGAACGATCTGGCCGTCAAAGTAGCCGGCGTTCTGGGCCGCGACCGCCTTTTGCTGGGAGGCGGCGGCAAAGGCGTCCTGCTCTTCACGGCTGATGCCGTACTTCTCAACAATGTTCTCGGCGGTGATACCCATGTGGTAATCGTTGAAGGCATCCCACAGGCCGTCGTTCACCATGGTGTCGATCATGCTCCAGTTACCCATGCGCTGGCCGTTACGGCTGTTGGGGAGCACGTGCGGGGCCTGGCTCATGCTTTCCTGGCCGCCGGCAATCACCACTTCAGCGTCGCCACACTGGATGCTCTGCACAGCCATATGAACCGCCTTCAGGCCGGAGCCACACACCTTGTTGATGGTGATGGCCGGTACCGAACTGGGCAGGCCGGCGTTGATGGCCGCCTGGCGGGCCGGGTTCTGCCCGCAACCGGCGGTGAGAACCTGGCCGAGAATGACCTCACCCACCTGCTCGCCGGCGATGCCGGTTTCTTCCATCAGGGCCTTGATAACGGCAGTACCGAGCTGGTCAGCACGCAGGCTGGACAAGCCACCACCAAAACTGCCGACAGCGGTACGTTTTGCGGCAACGATCACGACATCACGCATGGGAAATCTCCGTTGTAGTGGGCAGGCTCGGAACAGGCCCGCCTCGTTTGAAATAGATGGCGGGCATTGTAGCGGTAAAGCGTCGGGGCGCCAAAGCCACCATGGTCGGGTAGTGGCTGTGGGCGGTTTACATGTTCAGGCTACGGCCACCGTCAACGCTGATAATCTGGCCGGTTACGAAGGGGGCATCACACATCAGCCAGGTCCTTGGCCCAGGAGCGGGTGAGGGCGGCGAGGCCGGCCTTGCTGGCGCAGTACAGCGGGTGGTCCTTGAGGGGCTTTTCGCTGTAGATGTCGATCAGGTTCACCACCGCACCGGAGCTTTTCTTGAGGGCCGGCAGGCAGTGCTGGAGCAGGAAGAAGGGGGCTTTCAGGTTGGCGCCCATAATTTCTTGCCAGTCGTCCTCGGTGGCGCTTTTCGTGGGGTTGGGGTAGAACACCGACGCGTTGTTCACCAGCCCGTCCAGTCGCTGCCAGTGCTCGCAGGCGGTTTTTGCCAGGCGGGCGAGGTCTTCAGGATTGGTCAGGTCGGCCTGTGCCGAGGTGGCGGAGTCTGCCCGTTCCCGGTTCAGTTTGTCGATCAGTTGCCGGGCCTGTTCCTGCCGGCTCCGGTAATGGATGACCACATTCCAGCCCCGGCCATGGAGGGTTTCGGCAGTGTGGGCGCCCAGGCGGTGGGCAGCACCGGTGATCAGAGCAACGGGAGCGGCCATAACGACGTCCTCAGGATGATGGATTCAGTACCCGGGTGATACGCGCCAGCCGCTCATTCCGGATTGCTTCGCCGAGCTCTTTGCCCATGAAGCCCTGCTTCAGCAAGTCCTGCGGATTTACACCGGTAGCTTCTCCTGCAGCGGCGTGCAGCTGCTCCAGAAGGCTCTGTTGCGCCTCCGGGAGCGTGCAGGCCAATGTGTCGAGCAGGGCATCGAAACGCTCGCTGCGGCGCCACAGATCTGCGGTATCCAGCAATTCCAGGATCTCTTCTGAAGAAATACTGTCTGTAGGATGTCGGGATAGTTCGGCCATAAACCGGCATACCAGTCGGCTCATATCCCGGCAATCATTGGGGCTTTTCATGGCCTTTGCGCGGGTAATGGCCAGTTCTTCAGGCACGGCACCCAGAAGGGCGGCAAAGCGCTGGGCGGTGTTGCCCTGCTGGTGGTGAATGCACTCCAGTGCCTTAACGCCGGCCCGGAACACGGTTGCATCCTCCAGCTCCGGAATCAGTACCGCCAGTGCTCCGAGTTCCCGAAGGACTTCGAAAAATACGGTGGGCGCATTTTCGTGCAGTGCCCGCTGGATTTCCTGCCACACCCGTTCCGGCACCAGGTGTTCCAGTTCGCCATCGGCAATCATCTGGCGCATCAGGGTCATGGTTTCAGGACAGATGCTGAAGCCCAGCGGATGCAGGCGGGCGGCAAAACGGGCGGTGCGCAGAATGCGAAGGGGGTCTTCGGCAAAGGCTTCGGACACATGGCGCAGGGTTTTGTGCTGAAGATCGGTATGGCCGTTGAACGGGTCCACCAGCTGGCCGTCTTCAGCCTGTGCCATGGCGTTGATGGTCAGGTCCCGGCGCTTGAGGTCTTCCTCCAGGGTAACGTCCGGCGCGCTGTACACGGAAAAACCGTGGTAGCCGCGGCCCTGTTTGCGCTCGGTGCGGGCCAGGGCATATTCCTCGCCGGTTTTCGGGTGCAGGAACACCGGAAAGTCGGCACCCACCTGCTTGAAGCCCCTCGCCTTCATCTGCTCCGGTGTGGCGCCAACCACCACCCAGTCCCGGTCTTTGACCTTCAGGCCCAAAAGTTGGTCACGAACGGCGCCGCCTACCAGATAGGTTTGCATGGGAAACCCTGTGTTTAAGCCGGCTCAGACTGCTTCTGTGGCCGCAATATCACGGATCTTGCCAACCATGGCACGCAGGCCGTTGCCGCGTGTGGGAGAGATGTGGCGGAACAGGTCGAGTTGCTCGAACAGTTCGTCGATATCGGTGGCGAGCAGGTCGCGGGGTGTCTTGCCGTTCAGGGCTACCAGGATGATGGCCGCCAGGCCACGTACGATGATGGCGTCGGAGTCGATCAGCAGGAACAGTTTGCCGCTGTCTTCATCATGATGATGAATCAGCCACACCTGGCTTTGGCAGCCGTGAACGTAGTTCTCTTCGATACGGGCCTCATCCGGAAACGCCGGCAGCTGTTTGCCCAGGTCCACGATGTAGGCGTAGCGTTCTTCCCAGTCATCCAGGAATTCGAAGGTGTCCAGTACGTCTTCCAGGGTGGTCTTGGTACCGAGAGGGTTCTCGAGAAATTGTTCCTTGCTGGCGGTCATAGCATTCCCAGTTCAAGCTTGGCTTCGTCGGTGAGCATATCGTTGTTCCAGGGCGGATCAAAGGTGAGGTCTACGGTCACTTTGTCCACGTTGGGCACATGCTCCACCTTGGTTTGTACATCGTTGGTGATGACCGGCCCCATGCCGCAGCCAGCCGCGGTGAGGGTCATCTTGATGTACACGTGGTTGCCGTCTTCGGTGCCGTTCTGGATCTGGCAGTCGTAGATCAGGCCCAGATCCACCACGTTCACCGGAATTTCCGGGTCGTAGCAGTTACGCAGGGCTTCCCACACCTGGTTTTCGTTAACCGTGCCGTCTTCCGGGGTCTCGAAGCTGCTTTCCAGGGGCTGTTTGCCCAGCGCGTCGGCGTCGTGGCCTTCAATCCGGGCCAGGTTGCCGTTCACCGCCACGGTAAACGTACCACCGAGGGACTGGGTGATGGTCACGAAGGTGTCCGACGGAATCATGATCTCCGTACCGGAAGGCACCAGCCGGGCTTCCACTTCGCGCTTTGTCAGTACGACTTCCCGTTCTTGCATGCTCAGTAAGACCTCTATTCAAGCCACCGTAAAACTCTCGCCGCACCCGCATTCCGCCGTGGCGTTGGGGTTGCGGAAGCGGAACAGGGAGTTCACGCCTTCGGTGACAAAGTCGATTTCAATGCCATTCACCAGGGGCAGGTGTTCCTGCTTTACGTACACATCCACGCCGTCGATGGTAAAAATGCGGTCGTCGGATTCGGGGGTTTCTACCCACTGGGTTTCGTATTTGAAGCCGGAGCAGCCACTCTTTTTGATGGCCAGGCGAATGCCCCTGGCTTCCGGTTTCTTGTCCAGTTGTTTGCGAACGTGTTTGACCGCTGTCGGGGTCATGGTCACGTTCACGGTGTTCGGGGTGAAGACTTCGGCTGTCATGTTTCCACCTCCTCAGGCAAACAGGCGCTGGATCTTCTGCAGGCCGGTGAATAATTTCTCGACCTCTTCCAGCGTATTGTAGAACGCAAATGAAGCCCGGGCTGTACCGGGTACTCCGTAGAAATCCATCAGAGGCATGGCGCAATGATGGCCGGTGCGGATGGCAATGCCTTGCTGGTCCAGCAGGGTGCCGATGTCGCTGGGGTGCAGGCCGGCGATCTTGAACGACATTACCGGCACTTTCTGTTTCGCGGTACCGATGATTTCCATGCCGGGCACGGTTTCCACCAGCTCGTTGGCACGGGCCAGCAGGGCGTTTTCGGCTGCTTCCATGGCCTTGCGGTCCAGGCTGTCCAGGTAATTGATAGCTGCCGCCAGGCCAACCGCTTCGGCGATGGCCGGGGTGCCGGCTTCAAATTTGTAGGGCAGTACGTTCCAGGTGGTACGCTCGAACGATACCCGCTCGATCATCTCGCCGCCGCCCTGGTATGGAGGCATCTCTTCCAGCAGTTCCGCGCGGCCATACAGCACACCGATACCGGTGGGGCCGAACAGTTTGTGGGAAGAGAACACGTAGAAGTCGCAGCCCAATGCCTGCACATCCGGCTTGAAGTGGGGCACGGCCTGGGCCCCGTCGATCAGGGTGATCACGCCCTGTTTCTTCGCCTGCTCGATCAGCGGCGCAATCGGGTTTACCGTTCCCAGCACGTTGGAGACGTGGGTAAGGGCCAGTACCCGGGTTCGCTCGTTCAGCAGGCTGTTGAAGGAATCCAGGTCCAGCTCGCCTTCCGGGGTTACCTGCACAGGGATCACCCTGGCGCCGGTGCGCTCGGCCACCATCTGCCAGGGCACGATGTTGGCGTGGTGCTCCATATGGCTGGCCAGGATTTCGTCGCCGGCTTTCAGGCGCGGGGCCAGGCCGTTGGCCACCAGGTTGATGGCCTCGGTGGTGCCGCGGGTCCAGATGATTTCGTTGGTGCCGGGTGCGTTCAGGAAGTGGCGAACCACTTCCCGGGCACCTTCAAAGGCGGTCGTGGCCCGGTCGCCCAGGGTGTGGGCGCCACGGTGCACGTTGGAGTGCATTTCCCGATAGTAGCGGTCCATGGCATCCAGCACGGCGACGGGCTTCTGGGCCGAGGCGCCGTTGTCCAGATACACCAGGGGCTTCCCGTTGATTTCCTGTGCCAGGATCGGGAAGTCGCGGCGGATGCTTTCCACATCAAGCGCCGGCGAGGTGGTGTTGGTTGCCACAGACAGATCGGTCATGCCGCTCAGGCCTCCTGAAAGGTTTGATCGAAGAAGTCATTCAACCGCGCCTGGGCGGTTTCGCGCACGGCTTCTACCGGAATCTGCTCAACCAGTTCGTTGATGAACGCCATGGTCAGCAATACGTTGGCCTGCCGGCGACCTATGCCACGGGAAACCAGGTAGAACACGGAAGTTTCATCCAGCTGGCCAATGGTAGCTCCGTGGGCGCACTTGACGTCATCCGCGTAGATTTCCAGCTCCGGCTTGGTGTCGATCTCGGCACCGTTGGAGAGCAGCAGGTTCTTGTTGTTCATATCCGCGTTGGACTTCTGGGCGTCCTGGTGGATATGAATCCGGCCATTAAACACCGCGTGGGACTGGTCCGCAGCAATGTTGCGGTAGGTCTCTTCGCTGTTGCAGTGGGCGGCTACGTGGTCAATGGAGGTGTGGTTGTCGTAGTGCTGTTTACCCTGGGTAACCACCACGCCATTGAGCTTGGTTTCCGCGCCTTCGCCTTCCAGGCGAACCTGCAGGTCGTGCCGGCGCAGCGGGCCGCCGAAGCCCACGCAGTGGCTTTCGAAGCGGGAGTTGCGCTGTTGCAGTACGCCGGTAGCGCCAATGTGCTGTACGGTTTCGCCTTCCATGGTCAGGCGAATGCTGGTGATGTTGGCGCCATCGGCCAGCTGGAATTCGGTAACGGTATCAACCAGGGCCGCAGAATCGCCTTCGGAAACATAGGCTTCCACCAGCGTCATCTGGCTGTTGGTGCCGGCCTCGACAAAAATGCGCGGGAAGGCAGAGCCATTCCGGGTAGCTGCGGTTTCATGGATGATGAACAGCGGCTTGTCCAGCACGGCGTTGGCGCCAAGGCGAATCAGCAGGCCGTTTTCAAAGCGGGCGCTGTTGATCTGGGCAAACTGCGTTTGCTCCGCATCGAGGGTGCTGCCAAGCTTCTGTGCCAGGGCGCTGGCGTCGTCCGCATCCAGGTCGCTGAAGTGCTGAACGCTGATGCCGCCCTGGTCCGGGTACTGGCTGTCGGCGCGGTTGATTGCGCCGTTATTGAGCACAATCCGGTAGCCGGGGACGTCCAGGTTGCTGGCCTTTTCCGTGGCCGGCAGGGTGGCGGCCATGTCTTCGGTCAGCTTCAGGTACTTGCTGGAGTATTTCCAGTTTTCGGTTTTCCGGGTCGGCATGGGCATGTCGGCCAGTGCTGCAGCCCGCTCGTTACGCAGTGCCAGCAAAGGTTCCGGCAGGGATTGCCCGGCCGGCTGCAGGAAAGCGCCGGAAAGCATAGGTACAGATTTCATTCCGCGGCCTCCTGATCAGTTGCTGGTGTCTTCGTCTTTGATGCCCAACCAGCCGTAACCTTTTTCTTCCAGTTCCAGGGCCAGTTCGCGGCCGCCGGATTTGACGATTCTGCCGCCGGCCAGTACGTGCACGTAATCCGGCACGATGTGGTTCAGCAGGCGCTGGTAGTGGGTCACCATCAGGATGGCGCGGTCTTCGGCACGCAGGGCGTTGACGCCGTTGGATACGACTTGCAGGGCGTCGATGTCGAGGCCGGAGTCGGTTTCATCCAGAATGGCCAGTTTCGGCTGCAGCAGCAGGGCCTGCATGATTTCGTTACGCTTTTTCTCGCCACCGGAGAAACCTTCGTTCACGCCGCGCTTGAGGAAAGCCGGGTCCAGGTCTACCTGCTTGGAGACTTCCTTTGCCAGCTTCATGAACTCGGCAGCGTTCATTTCTTCTTCGCCCCGGTGCTTGCGCATGGCATTTACGGCGGTGCGCAGGAACTGCAGGTTGCTTACGCCAGGGATTTCCACCGGGTACTGGAATGCCAGGAAGATGCCTTCGCGGGCGCGCTCTTCGGTTTCCAGGTCCAGCAGGTTGTCGCCGTTGAGGGTGACTTCGCCGCTGGTGACTTCAAATGCGTCGTTGCCTGCCAGAACCTGTGACAGGGTACTCTTACCGGAACCGTTCGGGCCCATGATGGCGTGAACTTCCCCGGCTTTGATCTCCAGGTTGATACCCTTGAGGATTTCTTTGCCCTCAACGGAGGCGTGCAGGTTTTTGATGCTCAGCATTTGTACGCTTCTCTCTTTTTAACCGTCTGAATTCTTTTCCTGCCCCAAGTATGGGGGAGTCAGCCATCAGGGTGTCCCTTCCGGGATACGCTGTGAATACGTCCCTGTACGCTCGACAAAATCATCCCTGATTTTGACGATCCCGGAAGGGACACCCTGACGGCTTCCGTGATACTTGTGTGTATGCCGTCTCGTTAACCAACGGAGCCTTCAAGGCTGACTTCCAGAAGCTTGCCGGCTTCCACGGCGAACTCCATCGGCAACTCCTTGAACACTTCCTTACAGAAACCGTTCACGATCATGGACACCGCCTGCTCCGGGTCGATACCACGCTGACGGCACAGGAACATCTGCTCGTCGCTGACCTTGGAGGTGGTGGCTTCGTGTTCCACGATGGCCGATTTGTTCTTGCTTTCGATGTACGGGAAGGTGTGGGCACCGCAGCGGTCGCCGATCAGCAGCGAGTCGCACTGGGTAAAGTTACGCGCACCTTCTGCACCCGGGCCGAATTTCACCAGGCCGCGGTAGGCGTTTGAGCTGCGGCCGGCGGAGATGCCCTTGGATATGATGGTGCTCCGGGTGTTTTTGCCCAGATGGATCATCTTGGTGCCGGTGTCGGCCTGCTGGTAGTTGTGGGTTAGGGCGACGGAGTAAAACTCGCCTACGCTGTTCTCACCGCGCAGTACGCAGCTCGGGTATTTCCAGGTGATGGCGGAGCCGGTTTCTACCTGGGTCCAGGAGATCTTGGAGTTTTTGCCGATGCAGGCGCCGCGCTTGGTGACGAAGTTGTAGATGCCACCTTTGCCGTTTTCGTCGCCCGGATACCAGTTCTGTACGGTGGAGTATTTGATCTGGGCGTCGTCCAGGGCGACCAGTTCTACCACCGCTGCGTGCAGCTGGTTTTCGTCCCGCATCGGGGCGGTGCAGCCTTCCAGGTAGCTCACGTAGCTGCCTTCTTCGGCGATGATCAGGGTACGTTCGAATTGGCCGGTGTTGGCGGCGTTAATCCGGAAGTAGGTGGACAGTTCCATGGGGCAGCGAACGCCCTTCGGGATGTAAACGAAGGAGCCGTCGGAGAATACGGCGGAGTTCAGGGCAGCGAAGTAGTTGTCGCCGGCCGGGACTACGCTGCCCAGGTATTTCTTCACCAGTTCCGGATACTTCTGTACCGCCTCGGAAATGGGGCAGAAGATCACGCCGGCTTTTTCCAGCGGTTCCTTGAAGGTGGTGGCTACCGAAACGGAATCGAAGACCGCATCAACCGCTACACCGGCCAGCTTGGCCCGTTCGTGCAGGGGGATGCCCAGTTTTTCATAGGTGCGCAGCAGCTCCGGATCAACGTCGTCCAGGCTCTGGGGCATGTCTTCTTTTTTCTTGGGCGCGGAGTAGTAAGAGATGGCGTCGTAGTCCACCTTCGGGAAGTCCACGTGGGCCCATTCCGGCTCGTCCATTTCCAGCCAGCGACGGTAGGCCTTCAGGCGCCATTCCAGCATGAACTCCGGCTCCTGCTTGATCTCGGACAGGCGGCGGATTACGTCTTCGTTGAGGCCGGGCTCGAAGGTGTCGGATTCAATCTCGGTCACGAATCCGTGTTCGTATTCCCGTTTGATCAGCTCTTTCACCTCTTTATCGGTGGTCGCCATGATCGTCGCTCCGTATCTCATCTGGGGCTTGGTGCCTGAGTGGCGGGGCAGGGCTCTGTTGGCCCGGTTTCCCGATGTTTCTGGCGAGTGATTATACAATACCAGAGTAATTTAGTCAGGTATTAAATCGGTCGTGTAAGGATTATACCTTAGTCAGCCTTTCAGCCCCAGATGAATGGAACATTAACGCCTTGCTCAGCGAAGGTTCAGGCGGCCTGTTGCAGGCTGTGGTTGCGGAAGGCAATCCGCCTTCTGTGAGGGATCTGGGGAAGCTGAATCATGTTGCTTGTTCTTGTTGGTGTAATCGCTTTGGTAACCGTTGGTTGGGCGTATCAGCTAATGGCTCCGGGCTATCCGGATGCCGGTTCCACTGTCTGGGCTGTGTATCTGGAAAGCCTGTTTCTAAGTGGCCTGCTTTCGGTGGCGTTGATGTCGATGGTCATGGTGCTGGCGACGCGTCCGGCCTGGCTCGAAAAGCCGCTCGGGGGCATGGATAAGATCTATCGTCTGCACAAGTGGGGCGGGATTCTGGCGGTTTTGTTTGCCGCCGCGCACTGGTTGCTGGAAATGTCGGAGGACCTTTTCGAGAATCTAGCGGGCCGTGGCGCCCGGCTGGATGCCGATGAGTTCTCGGCGTTTCCGGGCGGGCTCCGGGATCTTGGCGAAGACCTGGGTGAGTTTGTTATTTATCTGATGTTCGCCATGTTGTTGCTGAGCCTGTGGCGTCAGTTTTCCTACCGTTTGTGGCGGCCGTTGCACCGGGCAATGCCTGCTCTGTATCTGTTGGTGGTGTTCCATGCGGTGGTGCTCGCTCCTGCCGGGTATTGGCAAGGGCCACTGGGGTGGCTGATGGCGGTATTGTTTGTGGTGGGCAGCGTTGCCAGCGTGTTTTCGCTTACGGGGCGTATCGGGGCCGGGCGCTCAAGCAAGGGATCGGTGATTTCGGTAGAGCGGGTGTCCGGCGATATTCTCGAGGTGACTTGCAAACTGGCTGACACCTGGCGCGGGCATCGTGCCGGCCAGTTTGCTTTTGTGACCTTTGACCGGTTTGAGGGGCATCACCCGTTTACGATCGCCAGTGCAGACCGTGGCGACAAGACTGTGACCTTTGCCATCAAGGCTCTGGGCGATTACACGCAAAAGCTGTCAGGTCGTCTGGTTGCAGGAGATCCGGTGAAAGTGGAAGGCCCCTATGGCCGGTTCCAGCTTGATCGGGCCAGGGCCGGTGTTCGGCAGATCTGGGTAGCAGGCGGAATTGGTATTACACCGTTTCTGGCCTGGCTGGAATCATTGGATTCGCGAGGCGAGGATGAGGTTCGGGCTGATATTCACTACTGCGTGACAGATCCCGGACATGATCCGTTCGTGGCTCGGCTGGAATCCCTGTGCGCGGCCCGTCCGGGGGTTGATCTGCACCTGCATGGTGGGGCCAGTGGCAGGCTGACGGCTGAGGCTCTGGCTGCGGATGCCGCCCGCGGTGAGCGAGCAGAAGTATGGTTTTGCGGGCCACAAGGGATGGCGGACAGCCTCCGCAAAGGGCTGCGGAGGCTTTGGCCGGGACGGGTGCGCTTCCACCAGGAAGCCTTCCGGATGCGTTAACCGGCCGGCAGGATGCGGGTCAGGTAGCTGAATTGCAGGGATTCAGGCAGGCCTTCCGGCTTGGGAATGCGCACAAAGTGGCCGCTGCCCGGTGCGTATTCCATGGCTTCGCCGTTGCGGTTTTCCATGGCATTGGCACGGAAGTGAAGGTTGCCGGCCGGGGTGATCAGTTCAAGCTGGTCGCCCGGTGCGAACTTGTTCTTCACGTCGATGGTGAGCGAGCGGTCATCGGCATCGCTGATGGTGCCGACCACCTGCTGGGTGCCCAGATAGGACGAGCCCTGTTCGTAGGACTGGTATTCCTGGGGCACGTGGCGGCGCAGGAAGCCTTCGGTGTAGCCCCGGTTAGACAGCGCTTCCAGTTCATCCATCATGTGCATGTCGAAGGGCTTGCCGGCCAGGGCGTCGTCTATGGCCTTGCGGTACACCTGGGTGGTGCGGGCCACGTAGTAGGTGCTCTTGGTGCGGCCTTCGATTTTCAGGGAGTGCACGCCCATGTTCACCAGTTCCGCCACGTGCTGGATGGCACGCAGGTCCTTGGAGTTCATGATGTAGGTGCCGTGTTCGTCCTCGTAGGCGGGAATGAAGCCTCCGGGGCGGTTGGGCTCTTCCAGCAGGATTTCTTTGGGTTCGAAGGTTTCCACGCTGTCGGCAGAGGTGGCAATCAGGTCGCCGGTCTGGTCATGGCTGTGCTGCACCGGCTTGTAGTTCCAGCGGCAGGCGTTGGTGCAGGCGCCCTGGTTGGCGTCTCGATGGTTCATATAGCCAGACAGCAGGCAGCGGCCGGAGTAGGCCATGCACAGGGCGCCGTGTACGAACACTTCCAGCTCCATTTCCGGCACTTTCTCACGGATCTCGCGGATTTCATTCAGGGCCAGTTCCCGGGACAGGATCACCCGGTTGATGCCCTGGCGGCGCCAGAACTCTACGGTGGCCCAGTTTACGGCGTTGGCCTGCACCGACAGGTGGATGGGCTGGTCCGGCCAGTTTTCCCGCACCAGCATGATCAGCCCGGGGTCTGACATGATCAGGGCGTCCGGCTTCTGCTCCAGCACCGGGGCAAGGTCCCTCAGGTAACTGCGCACCTTGTCGTTGTGGGGTGCGATGTTGGAGACCAGGTAGAACTGTTTACCCAGTTCGTGGGCCCGTGCAATCCCTGCGCCCAGGGCTGCAACGTCTTTGAAACTGTTGTTCCTTACTCTCAGGGAGTACCTTGGCTGGCCGGCGTAAACGGCATCGGCACCGTAGGCAAAGGCGGTTTCCAGGTGTTCGGGGGTGCCGGCGGGAGCGAGCAGTTCCGGGAAAGTCATGGTGTCTCCGGGTTTATTCAGGAAGTCGATGGCTGCAGGTGGGCTATTATGGAAAGGGTGCAGTTTTCCACAAACGGGTGGCTGTGCCATTGATCTCGCTCAAAGGTCTTATTGATCAGTTTCGGCTAACATGTGTACGCTGATGGAGTTTGCAGATTGGGCCAGCATGAAATGGCAGGAGGAACCAGCATGGCATCAGAGCCTGTAAGGCCTGAAAATTCAAAGCGTTCCCTGAGCATTCGGGTGAGTAAGCTGATCCGGGTTCAGTTGGAACGGGGAAAGGTAGGTGTGGAAACGGTGGCCGGGCAGTTGAATATGAGCCGCTACACCCTGCACAAAAAGTTGCGCGAAGAGGGGCTGACGTTTGCAGCCTTGTTGGAGCAGGTACGCCGGGAGCAGGCGCTGACTTACATGAAGGATAAAACCAAGCCGCTGGTAGAAATCGCCGAACAGCTTGGTTTCTCGGAGCTGAGTGCATTCAGCCGGGCGTTCAAGCGCTGGATGGGCACTCCGCCGGCTGAATACCGCTCACTCAGGCTGTCCTGATCACACCTTCTTGAAGATCAGGGTGGCGTTGGTGCCGCCGAAGCCGAAGCTGTTGCTCATCACCAGGTCCATGTTCTGGTTGTCCATGCGTTCACGAACGATGGGGTAGCCTTCGGCACCTTCATCCAGGTTCTGGATGTTGGCAGACGGGGCAATAAAGCCTTCCCGTTGCATGATCAGGCTGTAGATTGCCTCATGCACGCCGGCGGCACCCAGGGCGTGGCCGCACAGGGGCTTGGTGGAACTCAGCGGTGGAATCTTGTCGCCGAAGGTTTCCTTCAGGGCTTTCAGCTCGGTTACGTCGCCAGCCGGGGTGCTGGTGCCGTGGGTGTTGATGTAGCTGATTTCGCCGTCGATGTTGGCCATGGCCTGTTTCATGCAGCGAATGGCGCCTTCACCGCTGGGGGCAACCATGTCGGCGCCGTCAGAGGTAGCACCGAAGCCGACCAGTTCGGCCAGGATGTTGGCGCCGCGGGCTTCTGCGTGTTCCAGGGATTCCAGCACCAGCGTGCCGCCACCACCGGAGATCACGAAACCGTCACGGTCTGCGTCATAGGTGCGCGAGGCCTGTTCCGGCGTGTCGTTGTACTTGGTGGACAGTGCGCCCATGGCGTCGAACATCAGGCTCAGGGTCCAATGGATGTCTTCGCCACCGCCGGCCAGCATCACGTCCTGGCGACCCAGGGCGATCTGGTCAGCCGCGTGGCCGATACAGTGGGCACTGGTCGCGCAGGCAGAGGTAATGCCGTAGTTGATGCCGGTAATACCGAACGCCGTGGTGATGGACGCGTTGATGGCGCTGCCCATGGTGCGGGGAACCCGGTAAGGGCCTACCCGGCGAATGCCTTTGTCGCGATGGGTGTCGATCGCGTCCAGCAGTTCCACGGTAGACGCACCACCGGTGCCGAATACGGCGCCCGTGGTGTTGGCACGCAGCTGCTCGTCGGTCAGGCCTGCCTGCTCGATGGCTTCTTTGGCTGCCAGGTAGCAGTAGCCTGCTGCCGGGCTCATAAAGCGCCAGATCTTGCGGTCGATCAGCTCGGACAGGTTCAGGTCGATCTTGCCTGCTACGTGGCTGCGCAGGCCGCTGTCCCGGGCTTCCTCGCTGAAGGCAATGCCTGAGCGGGATTCACGAAGGGACTGGGCGACTTCTTTCTGGTTGTTGCCAAGGCTGGAGACAATCCCCATGCCGGTAATAACTACGCGACGCATCGTTCTAACTCCTAAAAGTCATCTGTAGAGGTGAACAGGCCAACCCGAAGGTCCTTGGCGGTATAGATTTCCCGCCCGTCCACTTCCATGCGGGCATCCGCAATGGCCATGGTCAGCTTGCGGCGGATGAGCCGCTTGATATCCAGGTAATAGGTTACCTTTTTGTTGTCAGGCAGAACCTGACCAAAGAATTTCACTTCGCCGGCACCCAGTGCCCGGCCCTTGCCTTCGCCACCGCTCCAGGCCAGGAAGAAGCCGACCAGCTGCCACATGGCGTCGAGGCCCAGACAGCCCGGCATTACCGGGTCGCCTTCGAAGTGAACCTTGAAGAACCAGAGGTCCGGGTTGATGTCCAGTTCTGCCACCAGACTGCCCTTACCGTAAAGGCCGTCATCGGCGCCCACGTGGGTAATGCGGTCGACCATCAGCATTTCGTCGATGGGCAGGCGCATGGCGCCAGGGAATAATTCGCCATGGCCACAGCGGATCAGGTCTTCTTTGTCAAAGTGATCAGGGTACATGTTGCCAGTATCTCTATTGCAAAATGATGTACTGATACTTTAGCGCCTGATTCAGAAACGGCTATTGACCTTTAGTGGATGATTGCCGCAAACACCCCGTTTTTGTGCCTGAAACCCTGCTCCTGGCGTTGATGCTCATCAAGGTACCCGGGCGCGGCCCTTGCTACCGTGTCGGACTATTCAAATCTGTGCGGTTGGCGGTTCGGAAGGAGGTGTTATGTCCGCAGAACACGAGGTGATCACAGGCTCCCTGGCACTGCAGGACGGGCGCGTAACGGCCCGGCTGGAGCGGGTGACAGATCATTCGCCGGAGCTGGTCTGGAAGATGCTGACGGATTCTGTACACCTGGCCAGCTGGCTGGCGCCGGGCACGCTGGACGCCCGCACCGGTGGCCGGGTTCAGTTGGATTTCGGTAACAGTGGCACGCCCATTGATTGTCGGATATCGGCCTGTGAGCCGCACCGCTTGCTGGCGTATTCCTGGAGTGCCGGCGACGATCCGGAGCGGCCGTTGCGGTGGGAACTGGTCCCGGAAGGCGATGGCACCCGGTTGTCGCTGACCCTGTTGCTACCAGACGACCACCTGGTGCCGATTGCCTGTGCAGGCTGGGATGCACACCTGGAAATGCTGATGGCAGCGCTGGAGGGAATCAGTATTCACTTTCCTGCAGGCCGCTTCCGTGCCGCCCGCAGTTACTTCGAACAGTGCCTCAAGGAGAAACTGGCGGCCTGAGCCGCTCAGCCTTCCCGACCGTCTGCCCTGGGCCGTGCCAGTACCCCGGCATAGCGCACCAGGAACAGTCCGTAGGCGATCATCCATAACAGGGTGCTGGTGCCAATGCCCGGGTGCCACGGGATGATGCTCAATGCGGTGAGCACCCGGATAACCGCCGCCAGCTGAATGGCGACGAACGCCAGCACCATGCCCTTCGGAAGTTTCAACGGCCGGCCGGTATGGCCAAGGGAGACCCGGGCAATCACGCCCAGAATCAGGCAACCGACAGCACCTGCGCCTGCTGCGTGGCTCCAGGCGTTGGAGGGCCAGTCTGCAACCAGCGAGCCTGCCAGCAGCAACAGCGCGACCGGTACCCAGAGAATAGACAGGTGCAGGATCCACAGCAGCGGCTCGGAGCGCGCCAGCCAGCCTTTCCAGTTATACAGGCGAACCAGCATCAGCGCGGCGGCAACCACGGCGATTACGGCCGCCAGGGTTTTCCAGCCGGTTACCAGGGATGCCATCAGCAGGATCATCGAAAACAGGGCGGCCATATCCAGCCCCGGAATCATTTTTACCGCCTCGGCGTTGCCACCGCGCTGGCGCAGCCAGCCGGCAGTGAAGGCCGGCGTGATGCGGCCGCCGATGATGCTGATCAGCGCCAGGGCCATAATCAGCGCGCCGTAGCTAAAGGACATATCCAGCCGGGTAACGAAGCCGATCTGCATCAGCCACAGCAGGCCCAGAACGACCATAATCATGGCCTGGCGTTTCTGGCGCGCATGCCATACTCGCCATCCGGCATCGATCATCACCAGTGGCAGAAAAGCCAGGTTAACGCCCTGAACCATCCAGTCCGGCAGGTTGCCACCCAGGGCCAGCAGCAGGCGACCGGCCAGCCAGACGCCCCAGAGCAGCGCCAGGGGAAGGCCGTGGGTGCGTTCTGTTTGCGTCCATACACAGACGGCGGTCAGCAGAAAGCCGGCAATGGCCGCCGACAAAAAACCGAACAGCATTTCATGCTGGTGCCAGAACAGGGCAGGCATGGCCAGTGGCAACTGCAGAACGCCGGTGACTTCCAGAACCCAGACCGGTATGGCCACAAGGGTCAGTACCGTCATGGACAGGAAGAAAATCCGGAACGGATAGGAAAATAACTGGCTGACGCTGGCGGGTGCCTGGTCAGCGGAGGTGGGTATGGCCTGCATGGAGATCTCCCAAATACATATATTTCAGGTATATGTTAAATCTGCGTGCCTGTATTAACCATACCTGCTTGGGGGTAGTTTGCGTACAATGGCCGCAAATCTCTTGTAACCGAAGGAACTTCCATGTCGTACACGATTCTGAAGCACCTGCACATGACCACAGCCTACCTTACTATCACGCTCTTTGCGCTGAGGTTGCTGCTGGATGCGGTAGGCCGGCCGGGCTGGCGCCAGACACCGCTGCGGTTCATTCCCCACATCAATGACACCATTTTGCTGGTGGCGGCGATTTCCCTGCTGTTTGTGGTGGGCTATGCCTCGGCCATGCCGGGCTGGCTGATTGCCAAGATTGTTCTGCTGGTCGGCTACATCGTGGCCGGAGTGTTTGCACTGAAGGTCACTCTGGGCAAGCCCGCCCGGATTACCGCTGCGGTACTTGCCCTGATTATGGTCAGCGCCATCTTCCACCTGGCCATGGCCAAGCCGTTCTGAATCAGTGTTTCTCGCTGACCTGCTTCGTCAGTTCCTTCAGCTGTTCCTGGACAGCCTGGAGCTGACGGGCAATTTCATCCCGTTCGTCGTGGGCTTTCTGGGCCTGCTTGGCATTTTGTTCCTCGCTCATCACCTCCAGAATCGCCCCGATCATCATGTTCAGGAATACAAAGGCGGTCAGGAAGATAAACGTCAGGTAGTAGATCCAGCTCATGGGATAGGCCTCCATGGTGGCGTACATCACGTCGGTCCAGTCCTCGAAGGTGGCGACCCGGAACAGGGTGAGCATCGAGATGGCCACATCGCCCCAGAGTTCTTCGTCCACACTGGCAAAGAACATTGAGCCCATGGCGGCATAGATGTAAAAGATGATGAACATCAGCAGGGCGATGTAGCCCATGCGCGGAATGGCTTTGAGCAGGGAATTGATCAGAAAGCGCAGTTCCGGCACTACGGACACCAGTCGCAGCACCCGGAAGACCCGCAGCAAACGGCCCAGCAGCACGGCCTCGGAGTTGTCCAGCGGGATCAGGCTGCCGATCACTACCAGGGTGTCGAACAGGTTCCAGCCGTCCATCAGGAACCGGCGCTTGACCGGGCAGGCAGCGAAGCGAAACAGGATTTCCACCAGGAAGAACAGCGTGATGGCGTTATCCAGAACGGTCAGGGTCTGTTCAACCAGCGGCGGGAGTTCGTAGGTTTTTGCGCCGATGGTCAGGGCCGAGAGAATGATGATGGCAATCACAACGCCCTGAAACACCTTGCTCGATTCAATGCGTTTCAGTTGATCAAAACTACTTGTGGGAGTTATGTCCACAGACATCGTTCAGGCTCCGGATTAGGTTGGCGCGGCAATTCTAATCATCCGGAGCAGCGGGTGGTAGCTCTGTGACGGCGGTTTAATCCACCAGCTGAACAATCAGCTGCCATTCTTCGGAGGGTTCGGTCTTTACCAGCCATTTAGCCATTGTTGGCCTTTCCTTTCTTGGTGAACGCGGAGTACAGGTGCAGTAGTTGAGCGAACAGGCCTAGATAGGCCAGGCTCCAGGCGCAGGCCGCCAGCCAGAGCAAGGTAGGCTCGCTGAAAGGCACAGGGCCTGCCAGGTACCGGCAGATACTGGCGAGTGCAGTAAGTACCGCAATAGCCAGAACCTGCCATGCAGGCGGGAATCGCCGGCAAGCCCGCTGCCAGGCCAGACGCAACATCACACTGCAAGACAGGGTGCCCAGTGCGCCAACGGCAATCACGTGCAACGCGGGCAACAGGGCGTGGCCAGCAACCAGGTGCACGCCGGTAACCGCCGCCCCGGCGGCCAGCCAGAGATAACCGATGGCCAGCACCAGCAGGTCCGGGCGGTCGGTACAGTGCCAGAGTTTCCAGCGGGCCACCCGAACGATAATCAGCAGGCTAGCGGCCAGTAACAGCAGGCCAGCCAGTTTTTCAGTAGCGGTAAACAGAATGCACACCATGGCGAGGGGCAGAATCGCCAGTAACCAGCCTTCAATTAACGGCTGAACCCGGGCTTCCAGCGGTATGCCTTTCTTCTCCAGGGTGCCGGCCACCGCCGGCGCGATGATGCGCCCGCCCATAAACGTCATCAGCAACAGCAAACCGATGATGGCGGTGTGCAGAAGAATACGGGTATCGGGGAAGGGAAGGCCTGCTCGCACCAGGAAGTAGACCAGGGCCATCAGGCAGAGCACCAGGATTAGTGGACCGGCAACCTTGTTGCGCCACTTCTTGGCGGCCTGGAAGCGGGGCACCACGTACCGTGCCAGCAACAGCGCAAAGGCCGGGCTTAACAGCTGGCTAAGCAGCCAGTCCGGTGCCAGCAGCCAGCTGACACGGGCCGCAAGCCAAAGCCCGAACAGGGGGCCGAGTATTCGCCAGGGCTGGGGGCCAAGGGTGTAGCCGGCAATCAATGCCAGGGCAAAGCCGAAAACCAGTTCGTGGCCATGGCCCGCGCCAATCAGCCCCGGCGGCCAGCCGGTGCCAGACAATACGGCGAACAGGGACAGGGGAACAACCAGGGCAGCCCATAAGGCGGCAGCGGGAAAGAACAGCCAGAATACGTGCAGGGGCTTGCCAGCCACGTTGAACAGACCTCGGTATGGGTTCCGGTTGGAAGGCCCCGCAGATTACCGGGGCCAGAACCGGAGTTTATACCGTGTAGGGCAGCACGCCAAAATAGATGGCGCTGAAATGGCAGGCGCTGCCGCCGATCACGAACAGGTGCCAGACCGCATGCATGTAGGGAATGCGATCCGCCAGGTAGAACGCCACGCCGGCGGTATACACAATGCCGCCGGCAATGGTCAGGTGCAGCGCGGTTTCGCTGAGGCTGGCGACCAGGTCAGACGAGGCAAAGGTAATCAGCCAGCCCATGGCAACGTAGATGCCCACCCGCGCCAGCTTGAAGCGGTTCTTGAAGATGACTTTCAGTACCACACCGGTCAGGGCCAGCGACCAGATCACAGCAAACAGCGTCCATCCGGTGGTGCCGCGCATATTCACCAGCAGGAACGGTGTGTAGGTGCCGGCGATCAGCAGGAAAATGGCACAGTGGTCCAGGGTCTTGAAAAGGGATTTTAACTCCGGCCGGCGAGCACCGTGGTACAGCGCAGAGGCCATGTACAGCAGGATCAGTGAGGCACCGAATACGCTGAAGCTGACAATCTTCCAGGTGTCTCCCATCTGGCTTGCACCGGCAATCAGGGCAATGGTTCCGATAACACTCAGAATGGCGCCAAGGCCGTGGGTTGCGCTGTTGATCCACTCTTCTACCCGCAGGTGAATAGATGGCAACGAATCGTCTGGGTGGTTCATGCTTGCTGTCATCCGCGCTGGCCTGTGTTCGCTAAAAGTATAATGCAGTTCAGCGTACATGTGTACGCAAGTGTTTGCCATGACCATCCTGTGACCATGTTCAGAAAAACTGAACGATCTGCCGGAAATCTTCCGTTTTCGTCTTTTGCGTCGGGCAGTTACGCTAGTACCAAGTTTGAAACAACCAAAGGGGATTGTTCCGATGGCAAAAGTTCTTGTTCTTTACTATTCCATGTACGGCCATATCGAAACCATGGCAAACACCATTGCCGAAGGCGCAAAGGGCGTTGAGGGTGCCGATGTAGTGGTCAAGCGAGTGCCGGAAACCATGGCCGACCAGGCGTTCCTGAGCGCTGGTGGCAAGGCCGAGCAAGATGCTCCGGTAGCCAGCCCGGCTGAACTGGTAGACTACGATGCCATCATCTTCGGCACGCCGACCCGCTTCGGCAACATGGCCGGCCAGATGCGCACCTTCCTCGACCAGACCGGTGGCCTGTGGGCTGAGGGCAAGCTGCACGGGAAAGTGGGTAGCGTGTTCACTTCAACCGGAACAGGCGGCGGTCAGGAGCAGACCATTACCTCATTCTGGACCACCCTGGCCCACCACGGCATGGTGCTGGTACCTCTGGGCTATGGAATTCCGGAGTTCTTTGATATCTCTGAAGTGAATGGCGGCACGCCTTACGGCGCCTCGACCATCGCCGGCGGTGACGGTTCCCGCCAGCCCAGTGAGAAAGAATTGGCCATTGCCCGCTTCCAGGGCAAGCATGTTGCAGAACTGGCAGTGAAGCTGCACGGCTGATTTCGAAGTAACAAGCGTTGACTCAGGTTTGGGCGGCGGGCTGAAAAGTCCGCCGTCTTTTTTTATGTCCGCCTGCCGGCTTTCGTACTGGCAGCCTTTAACCGTGAATAAGTGGCGGGCACCACACCCAGCCAGGAGGCCAGCTGATTGTCCGGCACCCGCTTGACCAGTTCCGGGTACTCATCGAGCAGCAGTTGGTAGCGCTCCTTGGCCGGCATGGTGTGTTTGCGGTATTCCCGCATGCTGGTCAGCTCCGCAATCTCCTCGGTCAGCACCAGTGCGAACTTATGCCAAAGCCCGTCGCCATGGTTCTGGATCGCCGAACGGAAAGCGCTGAAATCCGCCACCCAGACTGTGGCCGGCAGCACGCTGGTCAGGCACAGGGTATTACGCACCGTTCTGCTGCGCCCGAATACCGGCCAGATCAGATCCCCTTCGGTAAAGAAGTGATGAATCGCGACCTTGCCGGCAGATGATTCCCGGAACAGGCGCAAAACGCCGTACTGGATCAGATACACGTTAGCCCAGGGCCGGTCGTGTTTTTCCAGGGGTGTTTCTGCGTCTATCCTGCGTTGATGGAACAGGCGGGCGATATCGCTCAGAAACCGTGCTTCCGGGCTGTTTTGCTTTTCGTTCAGGCAGATGCCAAAGGCGCGGCTCAGGCCGTTCAGCAGGGCAACTTCGGCGGGTGCCGCGTCGTGGTGAATAATGTCCGGGTGGTCTTCACCCAGCAGGCAGGGTGCGGATGCCATCGGTGGTCGGAAACTGCTGTTCATAACAAACCTTCGCTGCATTGGCGTAGGTCAATTATGCTACCAAAAAAACAAACATCTGAAATGACTTAAATGATTAAAGATATTTGACTTAGTCGATAACGATTACTCGGTGCCGGAGGGCGGCTTGTGGGGAAGGCCACTTGTGCGGGACCTCCTCCCAAAACACGCTCCTGCGGCACATCCATGTGGCGCTTGGGCTTCGCCATCCCTGGCTCCGCACAGTTTTGGGAGGAGGTCCCGCACAAGCGGCCCAGAGCAGCGCAGTGGCCTTCCAGGCTCGCCATCATCAGCTCATACGGCCGTTCTGGATATGTGAAGGGGCTATTTCTTCAGAACCTGTCAGTGGCTGGTGCCTTCCTCGTAGTTGATCTTGTTCCAGACGTTGTACTTGCCGGAAGGCTTGTTCATCGGAATGCGCTTTTCTTCTTCCAGCGTATCCGCGTCGTAAACAATGATGGCACCGTCGTCGTCCCAGATGCTCAGCAGCAGCTTCTCGCCGTGGCGATCAAACTCCACATGGGCCGCTACCTTGCCAGGCTCCGGTTGCAGGGTCTTGACGATTTCCAGGGTCTGCTTGTCGATGATGTGCACCTTGTCGGCGTTGGGGCCGAAGAACACATCTGCCCAGGCGTAGCGGGAATTCTCGTGGCTGCGCATGAAGAAACCCGGGCCCTCGGTTTTCAGGGTTTTGATCACTTCCCAGGTGTCCATGTCGATGATGGAAATGGCGCCGGCCCGGAAGTGCGGGGTAGCCATCACCCGGCGGCCTTCGTATTCCCAGGTAATGCCGGAGCCCAGGTGGGGCATGCCGGGCAGCGGCAGTTCGGCGGTGGTATTGCCGGTATCCAGGTCGATCACCACGCCATGCTTGCCGTCGCGGGCGGCGCCGATCAGGTGCTGATAGCCCGGGTCGAAGAAGAAGTCGTCCAGCAGGGTGTCGGTGGTCATCCGGCGCAGCTTCGCTTTTTGATTCTCGACAGTGATTTCCCAGGCTTCGGGGATGTCTTTCAATGCCGCGATGAAGCTGCTTCTGGGTGGTGCGGTATACACGGCGCTCACCCGGGAGCTTTCGCCGGCATCGTTCTCAACCGGGATGAAATCCAGCATTTCCAGGTTGGCAGCGTCGAACAGCACCATGGAATGGGGCAGGTAGTTGGCGGCCAGCACGTAGTTGCCATCAGCAGACACGGCAATGTTGCGCATGTTGATGCCGGCGCGAACCTCAGCCACGACTTTCAGGTTGTAGATGTCGTACTTGGTAATCCAGCCATCCCGGGAGCCGAAGTACACGTAGCGGCCGTCCGGGCTGTACTTGGGGCCGCCGTGCAGGGCAAAGCGGCTGGGGAACCGGTGGATGGGCTCCATCTTGTCGCCATCCAGCAGGGTGACGTGGTGGTCGCCGATTTCTACCACCAGGAACAGGTTCATCATGTCCGCTTCGAACGCCGGTTCATCCGGCAGGGAGCCTGCGGCATGGCTGACTTCCTGGCTGTTGCGGATTTCGGCTTCGCCCCACTTCAGCTCGTGATTCGGAGGCTGATAGATGAAGTTGGTCAGGGCGGCGATCTGCTGGTCGTTCAGGATGTCTTTGTAGCCCGCCATCTGGGTGGCTGGGCGGCCTTCGCGGATGACCTTTTCGGCCTCGGCCTTTTTCAGTCGCCCGAGGTTTTCCGGCAGCAGGGCGGGGCCCATGCCGCCAAGGCGGTCGGGGCCGTGGCAGGCGGCGCATTGCTGCAGGTACAGGGTGTCTGTTCCGGTTTCGCCGGATTCACTGGCCAGCAAAGGGGTGGCCATCACGCTGCCGGCCAGTAACAGGGTGGAGATAATCTTTGTTCGGGCTTGGGTCAGGTTCACCTGCAACAGCTCCCGGTTGGTCAGTCAGGTTTCGGTTCAGGCCGGCCGGCGGCCAGCGGTGGCAGCAGCCGGGCCGGACAAGGCACTGTTCCAGCCAGCTTGCGCCGGGCGGGCCAGGGTGTCGGCCAGTTGCACCACTTCACCCACAATGATCAGTGTGGGCGGCTGGAAATCTTCCCGTTCAATGGTGTCGACCAGGTCTTTCAGGGTGGTGACAGTCATGTGCTGCAGCGGTGTGGTACCGCGCTCTACCAGTGCCACCGGGCAATTCTCGGACAGGCCATGGGCGGTCAGCTGCTCGACGATGGTCGGGGCGTTGTGCAGGCCCATGTAGAATACCCGGGTTTGACCTGGCGCGGCCAGCACCTGCCAGTTCAGCTCCAGGGCCTGGTCGCCCTTGCGGTGGCCGGTTACGAAGGTCACGCTCTGTGCGTAGTCCCGGTGCGTCAGGGGGATGCCGCAGTAGGCAGAGCAACCGGCGGCGGAGGTAATCCCCGGCACCACCTGGAAGTCGATGTCGTTCTCTACCAGGAATTCGGCTTCTTCACCGCCACGGCCGAAGATGTACGGATCGCCGCCTTTCAGGCGCACAACCCGGCGCTGTTGTACGGCCAGTTTCACCAGCAGTTCGTTGGTCTCATCCTGGGGCACATAGTGGCAACCGCTGGCCTTGCCCACGTGAATGCGCTCGGCCCTGGGGTTTACCAGTTCCATAATCTGTGGCGATACCAGGCGGTCGTAGACAATGGCATCGGCCTGCTGGATCAGCATCAGGGCCCGCAGGGTCAGCAGGCCCGGGTCGCCGGGGCCGGCGCCCACGATGGCCACTTCGCCCGGCCGTAAGGGTTGCTCCGCCAGCTGGAACTCCACCAGGCACTTCTTGCTTTGGTTAGTTGTCATGGCGTGCGTCCTTACAGGTTGTTGACCGGGATTTCGATAGCGGCGGCGGCCACTCTGCGCGGTGTGCTTTCCACCACGCCGATTTCCTCGTTGGTGAGGTAGCAGCCGGGGTCTTCTTCCCAGAAGTCGCCAGACACGTTGTATGCCCGTACCCGGGTGTTGCCGTTACAGATGTTCAGGTATTTGCAGTCCGCGCAGCGGCCCTTCACCGGGCGCGGATGCTGGCGGAAGCCCTGCATCAGCGGGTCGGTGGTTTCAGACCAGATCTTCGAGAACGGGGTCTGCCGCACGTTGCCCAAGTTGTGGTCCCACCAGAAGGTGTCCGGGTGCACCACGCCCAGGTTGTCGATGTTGGAAATGTTCACACCGGAGGAGTTACCGCCCCAGTTGGTCAGCCGCTGGGTGAGGGCATCTACCTGGTCCGGGTAGTGTTCCTTGGCCCACTCGATCAGGAAGGGACCGTCGGCGTCGTTGTTACCGGTGACGTATTCCCGCTCGATGCCGCGCTTGAGTTCGTCGTGGCAGTGGTTGAACAGCAGGTTCATGGCGTCGCGGGTCATGTCGTACCAGGCGTCGCGCTTCTTGTTGCGGCCGCCGCGGCCGGAGTAGTTCAGGTGCGACAGGTAGAACTTGTCGATCTGGTGTTCGTCCAGCATCTCCAGCATGGCCGGCAGTTCCGGGTAGTTATCCTGGGTCAGGGTGAAGCGCAGGCCTACCTTGATGCCGGCCTGTTTGCACAGGGCCACGGCGTGCATGGATTCCCGGAAGGCGCCTTTTTTCTGGCGGAATTCGTCGTGGGTGGCCTCCAGGCCGTCAATGCTGATACCCACGTAGTCGTAGCCAACCGCGGCAATCTTGTCGATGTTTTCTTCGGTGATCAGGGTGCCGTTGGTAGACAGGCCAACGTAAAAGCCCATTTCCTTGGCCCGGTGGGAAATCTCGTAAATGTCCGGGCGCATCAGCGGCTCACCGCCAGACAGGATCAGTACCGGCACGCCGTAGGCTTTGAGGTCATCCATCACGGTGTAGACTTCCTGGGTGCTCAGCTCGCCCTTGAAGTCGATATCGGCAGAGATCGAGTAACAGTGTTTGCAGGTCAGGTTACAGCGGCGGATGAGGTTCCAGATCACCACCGGGCCACTGGGCTTGGGCACCGGGCGGACGGGTGTCGGGTTCATCAGGGTTTTGATGTAGCGGGTCATGCGAAACATAAAATTCTCTCTCTCATCGGGAGTGGCCTGGTTGCCTCTCCGGGCTGGCCTTTACCGGCTCTCTGCCCTTGTACTATCCCCCCGTGGGCGCTGGGTATCCATACCTTTGATGGAGTACTTCGAGGGGTAGTCCCTATGGCTTATCTGCCTGTTTTCTCAGTCGCAATCCGGTTTTTTTGAGGATGGCAGAGCTGTACAGGATGGTGTGGCCGGAGCAGGTGTCGCCCAGCAATTCACGAATCTGTGCGGCCTTGTGCTCCACCTCTTCACGGCTGGTGCCGTGCACCATGGCAAACAGGTTGAAGCTCCAGTAGGGCAGGTGCCGGGGGCGACGGTAGCAGTGGCTGACGAACGGCAGGTCACCAACTTGCTGGCCCATGGTGCTGATGGCGTCGTCAGAGACATCCCACACGGTCATGCCGTTGTAGCGATAGCCCAGCTTATAGTGGTCGGGTACGGCAGCCACGCGGCGGATAACGCCGGTTTCCTGCATGTGTTGAAAGCGGGACAGCACTTCGTCTGCCGGCATGCCGAGCTGGCGGCCCAGTTCGCCCCAGGGATCGGATACCAGTGGCAGGCCTTCCTGGGTGGCGAGGATCAGTTCCCGGTCCTGGTCGGTGAGCCGGGCCTGCTCAGACTTCAAAGTGGAGGTTGACATGAAACTCCTGCTCCTTGGGCATGTTGTATACCGGGTAGCCGGTCAGCGCTTCAATGCGCCCGATGGTTTCGGCAATGCCTTCCGGGGTTTCTGTGGCCAGGACAAACCACATGTTCAGTTCGTGTTCCCGGCGGTAATTGTGGGCCACCTCTGCAAAGCTGTTTACCTGTTCGGTTACCCGGTCAAAGTCCTGCTCGGGAATGCGCATGGCGGCCAGGGTCAGGCCGCCTCCCATTTCACCGGCGTGGAACATGGGGCCGAAACGGGTCAGGGTGCGATTGGCAAGCAGGGCTTTCAGGGTATCCAGCAAGGTCTGCTCATTGATGCCCAGTTCTTCGGCAACGTCCCGGTACGGGCTCGGGGTCAGCGGCAGGCCGTATTGCAGGCGGTTGATGATGGCTTTTTCAGTATCGGTAAAGGCAGGGGCTACGTCTGGTGACTCCCGGCGGGCAGCTGGCTCAGCTGTTACTGACATAGCGTCCTCCCCGTTGAAGATAGGCTTTGTTGCTGAACAGAACTGCGTGGGGAATCTGTTCAAGGTGGTGGCTGGCAATCATCTGGTCCAGCTGGCCCAGTACCCGCTCCCGGTTAACGCCGTGAATCATGCAGAACAGGTTGTAGGGCCAGTCGGGCAGTCTGCGGGGGCGCTGGTAGCACAGGGTTACAAAGGGCACGGCAGCCAGTGCGCGGCCAAGTTCGCTCACCTGCTCGTCGGGCACATCCCACACCACCATGGCGTTGGCCCTGTAACCCAGGGTGCGGTGCTTCACGATCAGGCCGGAACGCTTGATCAGGCCCTGATCCTGCCAGTGGCGGACGGCGTCCATAACCTGTTGCTCGGTCAGGCCGGTTTGTTCGGCCAGCGCCAGGTACGGGCGGGGTGTTAATGGCAGGCCTTCTTCCAGTTTCTGGCGGAGCCTCAGCAGGCCCCAGGCACTGAAGGCCTCGGTATCAAACAGATAGCTGCCGTTGTGGCGGTCCGGGTGTGGCGCTGGGTGGTTCATGGTAGTGCGTCCCAGTCGATGTCGAAGCCCAGGTCAATATGGTAACCCTCAACCATGGGCAGCCGGAGTATGGGCAACTTCAGTTGATGTTCCAGCTCGTCCAGCCGCTCATCCAGGGTGTCTTCATCCGGGGCGGTCATCACGAACCAGAGATTGTATAGGTGCTCCCGCGCGTAATTATGGTTTACGCCGGGAGCGCTGCTGATCCGTGCGGCCACCAGGTCGATCTGCTCGACCGGCGCCGCCACGGCAGCCAGCAGGCTTGCGCCTGCCTGGCTGTGTTCAAACACCGGGCCAACCCGGCTGAGTACCTGTTGTTGCTGGAGCACCGCCAGCCGGCTGATCACTTCGTCCTCGGAAATGCCCAGTGTGTCGGCCATCTCGCGGTAAGGGCGCTCACATACCGGCAGGTTGCGCTGGTAGTGGTTGATCAGTTGTTGGTCGACGGTGTCCAGTCTCATCAGGTTATCTCCTCCGGGCCAGGGGCCGGATCAGTACACGTCGTGCTGGGTGTTGTAAGTGTTGAACTTACCGGTCGGGGTAACCATGTAGTCGCCCTTGATGACCTTCTTCAGCTCACGTGTCTTGTCGTCAACCACAACAATGGCGGAATTCTTGTCTGAAGTGTTCCACACAGAGAACCAGACTTCGTCACCCGCTTTGTTGTATTCCGGCTGGACCACACGCTTGGGGCCTTCGCCCAGGTCAGCCCACTCGGCAATCGGCAGCACTTCGTAGCCGGCATCAAAGTTGTTGATGTCGAAGACGGCAATGCTCTGGCTCACAGCTTCAGCCGGGTTCAGGGCGGTGTCTACCCACAGGTTGGTGGACTTCGGATGGGTCTTCACGAACAGTGAACCGCCACCCTGGCCATCAACCGTGCGAACCACTTTCCAGGCCTTGTCCGGATGACCTTCCGGGTCGGTACCGATCATCTGGATGGTTTGGTCACCCAGGTGAGAGGTTGCCCAGACCGGACCATGCTCGGGGTCAACAAAGTTGGCGCCACGACCTGGGTGCGGGATCTTGCCTACGTCGACCAGGGCTTCCAGATTACGGTCCTGGGCGTCAACAACGGCAATCTTGTTGGAGTTGTTGGCGGCGGTCAGGAAGTAACGCATGCTGGCATCCCAGCCACCATCGTGCAGGTACTCAGCCGCATCGATGGTGGTGATGTTCATGTTGTCCAGGTCTTCGTAGTTGGCCAGCAGGATCTTGCCGGTCTCTTTGACGTTGACGATGAACTCCGGATGCGCGTGGGACGCCACAATGGCGGCAACACGCGGCTCAGGATGGTATTCCTGGTTGCTCACGGTCATGCCACGGGTGCTCACGATTTTCTTCGGCTCCAGGGTGTCGCCGTCCATGATCACGAACTGGGGCGGCCAGTAGGTGCCGGCAATGGCGTACTTGTCTTCCCAGCCTTTGTACTTGGAGGTCTCGACAGAACGCGCTTCCATACCAACCTTGATCTTGGCTACGGTTTGCGGCTCTTCCATCCACAGGTCGATCATGTTGATCAGGGCGTCACGGCCGATAACCATCACGTAACGGCCAGAGGCAGACATCCGGGAGATGTGCACCGCGTAGCCGGTTTCGATGATCTTCACGACTTCCTTGGAATCGCCGTCAATCAGGGCAATCTTACCGGCGTCACGCAGGGTAACGCTGAAGATGTTTTCCAGGTCCAGGTCGTTCATCTGTTTCTTCGGACGATCTTCCGGAGCAACAAGCACTTCCCAGGTGTTCTTCATGTCAGCCAGGCTGAACTCGGGAGGCTGTGGCGGCTCGTGCATGATGTACTTGGCCATCAGTTCCACGGTTTCTTCGTCGAAGTCACCAGAGGTCAGCCAGTTCGGCATACCGGCCGGGGAGCCGTAGCTGATAAAGGCCTTCAGGTAGTCGATGCCACGTTCCTGGGTAATATCCGGGGTCAGCGGCTTGCCGGTGGCGCCTTTACGCAGTACACCGTGACAGCCGGCGCAGCGCTGGAAGTAGATTTCCTTGGCCTGTTCGAACTCGGCGTCGGTCAGGTCAGGGGCACCGGGGGTGCGGACGACTCGTGCGGAACCGGCATCAACGGCACTGGGGGTGCCTTCGTATGCCATGGTTGCGTCATCGCCATTCTTGGGGGCAGCCTGCGCAGTCATCACGCCCATGGACGTAATGGCCACCGCGAAGGCCAGTGGCTTGATCATCATATCGGTTACTCTCATCAGGTTCTCTCCTTGGGATTCAAGAGTACGTCCTAGGGTTCTCTTGTTGGGCTTCTCAGACATTGATTTATGTCAGATAACTACAGGTAATCAAGAGAGTACCTCCCCATGGGTAGATGGCGTATAACCAAAGATCACTGGATACCGCAGGAGAATTTAATCAATATCAATGCCATGGAAATACTGGAATTGCAGCATGTGCTGAAGCTTCCCGGAGACCCGCAATGAAAACGACCGGTCAGGCCTGCTCCTGGCACTCATTGGTACTGGCGACGGCGCTGGCGATCACCTCCGTTCAGGCCCTGGCCGGCGCGCCCGAAAGCGAGGCCGAGCTGAAGAACTTCGTCATCCAGGATTGTGGCTCCTGCCACGGCCTGAAACTCAAAGGCGGGTTGGGACCACCCCTGCGGCCAGCAGACATTGAAGCCCTGCCGGAAGCTGCGATTTCCGCCATCATCCGGGAAGGCGTGCCGGGCACAGCCATGCCGCCCTGGAAAGCCTTGCTGACCGACCAGCAAATTGCCTGGATCAGCCAGCAGCTCAAATCCGGTGCCTTGATTGCTCCCGAATCCGATTCCCCCCGAAGCCGATAACTGAAGGACCCACGATGAAACGTCTGTTTGCACCGATTGCACTGACCATCGCCGCTACCCTGGCTGCCGGCTGCCAGAGCTTGTCTGCGCCGGAGCCGGCTGAACTGCGCGGCACGGGTGACCTGGGCCTGATCATCGAGCGGGCCACCGGCTCGGTATTGGTGGTTGACCACTCCGAACACGAAATCCTGGGCCGGGTAGAAGGTCTGGGCGATTTGTCCCACGCCTCCGTGGTGTACTCTCGAGATGCCCGCTACGGCTATGTGTTTGGCCGTGACGGCGGGCTAACCAAGGTCGACCTGCTCACTCGCACGGTGACCGATCGCGTTATCCAGTCCGGCAATAGCATCGGCGGAGCCATCTCCCAGGATGGCCGTTATGTGGCGGTGTCCAACTACGAGCCCGGCGGGGTAAATATTTTCGACAGTGAAACCCTGGATACCGTGGTGGAAATTCCCGCGTTCTACACCAATGCCCAGGGCGAGGAGGATCAGTCCAAGACCGTGGGCCTGGTAGACGCCCCGGGCAACCAGTTTGTCTTCAGCCTGTTCGAGGCCGGTGAAATCTGGACCGTGGATATGCATAGCAATCCGCCAGGTGTGACCCGCCATGAGGCCGGCAAAGAACCCTACGATGCCCTGATCACACCGGACGGCCGCTTCTATATAGCCGGCCTGTTCGGGGAAGACGGCTTGTCGATGATGGATCTGTGGGAGCCAGAGCAAGGCGCACAGACCATCCTGCCGGATTACGGCAAGGGCGAGCAGCGCTTGCCGGTCTACAAGATGCCGCACCTGGAAGGCTGGGCCATCGCCGATGGCTACGCGTTTGTGCCGGCAGTCGGTCGCCACGAGGTACTGGTCGCCGATATGGAAGACTGGAGCATGGTGCAGCGCATTCCGGTACAGGGCCAGCCGGTGTTTGTCATGGCCAGCCCGGACAACCGCCAGATCTGGGTCAGCTTTGCGCACCCGAAAAACGACGTGGTTCAGGTGATTGATTCCCGTACCCGGGAAATCATCAGTACCCTGGAGCCCGGCAAGTCTGTGTTGCACATGGAATTCACCCCTCGCGGTGAGGAAGTGTGGGTATCTTCCCGGGACAGCGACCGGGTGACCATCTACAACACCCGCACCCTGGAAGAAGTTGCTACCCTGCAGGCGCAAAAGCCGTCTGGCATCTTCTTCACCAACCGGGCGCACCAGCTGGGCTTGTGAGGTGAGGGTTACCGCCGGCGGTTGGCTGTTCGTGCTTTGCACCAGTGCCGTCAGCGCCGGCCAGTTTTCCGGACCGGTGCGGCTTGAAGTACACACTGAAGCCAGGTCTGTCACCGTCGCCAGTTACCGGCTTCAGCGTTATCTCGACACACAGAACTGCACGGCGGAACTGGTGTTCAATCAAGCCGGTGACGGTGACCTGGTGTACCGGCAGGATGGCCTGGCAGACAGGCTCAAGCTCCGGGCCGTTAACGCCGATGGCAAGGATCCGGTTCCGGTCTGGGTAACCCGGAAAACCGCCGGTGTGAGAACACTGGGGGAGCTGGACGGGCGGGACGTATCCCTGGTAGCAGGAACCGACCCGCTCTCCGGGCGGCTTGCACTGAAGGCCCTGGCTGCCGAGGGCGTAACGCCGAAACGGGGCCAGCGTTACGAGGCCGGTGATTTCAGCTCTGCCCTGGGATTGTTGCTGCACAACAACACCCATGCTGCGGTCTCGGAACTCGGGTTGGTCACGCCGTTCCTGGAGTCCCAGGGCCTGGCCATTACCTGGCAGGGAGAACCCGTTTCAGGTGCTGGCTGGTATGCCGGCACCGACACCACGAACCCCGGATTGCAGCCGTGCCTGAAAGCACTGCTTGAACTGAAACGCAGCGACGATCGCCAGATATTCAATCTTTTCCCGGAATGGGTGTACGGCTTTGCCTCACCCGATTCCCTGCAATAAAAGGAACCTGTACATGACCTTCTACCAACCCGCCGGCAACGAAGTGGAACTGTTCACCGCCGCTGCAGACAACGGCCTGCCGGTACTGATCAAAGGCCCCACCGGCTGTGGTAAAACCCGCTTTGTCCGCTACATGGCGGAAAAGCTCGGTCGCCCGGTCTACACCGTGGCCTGCCACGATGACCTTACCGCCTCTGACCTGGTTGGCCGCCACCTGATCGGCCCCGACGGCACCTACTGGCAAGACGGCCCCCTGACTCGGGCGGTGCGGGAAGGCGGAATCTGCTACCTTGATGAAGTAGTGGAAGCACGGAAAGACACCACCGTGGTACTGCACCCGCTGGCGGACGACCGCCGGGAACTGCCCATCGAACGCACCGGCGAACTGCTGAAAGCCGCTCCGGGCTTTATGCTGGTGGTGTCTTACAACCCGGGTTACCAGAGCTTGCTGAAAGGCATGAAGCCCAGTACCCGGCAGCGGTTTGTCTCCATGAGCTTCGATTACCCGACGCCGGATGTGGAGCAGACCATCGTCCAGGAAGAGTCCGGCTGCGATGCCGACCTTGCGAAGCAGCTGGTGGGGCTGGCAACCTCGTTGCGTAAGCTGAAAGACCACGACCTGGAAGAAGCAGCGTCTACCCGCCTGCTGATCCACACCGCATACCTGATTGCATCCGGTATGCCCCACATCGAAGCCTGCCGGGCCGGGATGATCGAACCGCTATCGGATGATGCGGTCACTGTTAACGCACTGATGGAGGTGGTGTATGCCGTATTCGGGCAGTCCGAAGAGTGAATCTCCCGGGGCGATTGCCCCGGTTATCTGGTACTTGCTGAACCTGCTGGCGTTGCCGGTTATCGGCTTCATCGTTTTGCTGACGATTGCCATGAAATCCGGTGAAGCCAGTGCGCTGAGGCGGGCTCACAGCAAAGCGGCAGTCTATATGTCCATACTGGGCGCGATGCTGATCAGCGGCGGCGTAGCCGTTTGCTGGCTCATCTACGGCAACACGGGACTATTCTGGACCTATGCTATTGTCTGGGCCGTCGTACTGCACACATCGTTTGTGCTTTGGGGCATGATTTCCCTGGCTCAGGCAATCGGCAACAAGCCGCCTACTTTTCCGCGGTGGCTGCTGTAGGTTCGGGTTCGGTGCTAGGCAGGGTAGACTTAGCCTGTCAGATGAATGCCAGCCAAAACTGAAACTACCACAATCGCCCAACCTTGAGCGGCCATTCTCCAGCCCCAGGGAGCGTGTTTCATTTCCATGAAGTGGTCTACCAGCAAGACCGCTTTTACGATTACTAAGGCGAACACCAACCACACCAGAACCGACATGTCGGCGCCAGCCTGCATGGCCACAACAGGAGCCATGGTGCAGATCATCAAGGCGATATAAACCGCTAGCATTAGAAAGTCTCCTCAGGCCAGAACGTAGAGCATCGGGAACAGCACCAGCCACACCAGGTCGACCATGTGCCAGTAGGAGGCGCCGGATTCCATGCCGTTCATGTCGTCGCCGTTGTAGTCACCTTTTTTCACCTTTACCGCGAGAACCACCAGGATGATCTGGCCCAGTACCACGTGCATGAAGTGGAAGAAGGTGAGGAAGAAATAGAACATGAAGAAGGTGTCGGTGCCCAGGTTGTAGCCGTTGGCGTAGAGGTCGGCGTATTCGTAGAGCTTGCCGAAGGTGTAGATGGACGACGCGGCGATGGCGGCCCAGAGCAGGGCGGCCGTGCCGGTTTTGCGGTCGCGCAGGCGATGGACGGAGAGCGCGACCAGGTAGCTGGCGGTGATCAGGCCGATGGTGTTGACCAGACCGGTCCAGGGGTGCAGGGCCGCCTTGCCGGCGGAGAAGGTGGCCGGGTCCATGCTTCGGGCTACGCCGTAGCCGATGAACAGGATAGCGAACACGGCCAGTTCGGCAAAGATGAAAAACCACACGGCGAGGTCGCCGGGCAGGTGCCGCCCGCGGGCGGCTTGAATGTCAGCCATTACTTACTCCGTTAACGGGTCAGGTTCATGTACAGTTTGGGTAGCTGGCCGGGCAGCTGGGTCGGGTCTTTGATGACCACAAAGTTGGTGCTGCCGAATACGTAGGGCAGGTATTCGTTGGCTTCTTCGTCGATGGTCACGCAGAACGGGGTCAGCCCCGCCTTGTGGGCTTCCTGCACAGCCATACGGGTGTCTTCCACGCCGTAGCGGCCTTCGTACAGGTCCAGGTCGTTGGGTTTGCCATCGGTCAGCAACAGCAGGATTTTCTGGTGTTCCGGCCGGGCCTGCAGCAGTTTGATGGACTGGCGGATGGCCGCGCCCATGCGGGTGTAGTAGCCCGGTTCCAGGGCCTGTATCCGGCCTCTTGTTGTGTCGTTGTATTGCTCTTCAAAGCTCTTGATATGGTGGAAGCGGATGTGGTCCCGACGCCGTGACGAGAAGGCAAACAGCGCAAACGGATCACGGCTGGCAGTGAGTGCTTCGCTCAGCAGTTGTAGGCCGTCCCGGGCAATGTCGATCACCCGCTGGTGGTTGTTGATGTAGGTGTCGGTAGAGAGGGAAATGTCGGTCAGCACCAGGCACGCCAGGTCCCGCTGGTTCTGTTTGCACTGGCGGAAGAGTTTCTGGTCTACCTCGCCGATGCCGCGTTTGTGCTGCACCATGCGCTCCAGGCAGGCGTCAAGGTCCAGCTCTTCGCCTTCCAGTTGCCGGCGCTCCCACTGGCGCAGGGGCTTCAGGGCGCTGAACTGGCGGCGCAGGGTCTGGGCAGAGCGGTTCAGGTGCTCGGGCAAGGGCGAGGGCACGGCGTCTTTGCTCAGCAGGGGTTGCAGGCAGCAGAATTTTTCCCGGTAGTCCTGCCGGCGCCAGTCCCATTCCGGCAGGTGAATGCCCGGCCCCAGGTGCAGATCGTCGTTTTCTTCCGAGGGCAGGTCCAGGTCAAACTTGATGGCGGAAGACGCTTCGCGGCGGTCCTGGGACACGGAGATCATATCCATGTCGTCGGCCACGGCGTCGGCGTCTTCCTCTTCGCTGTCGTCGCCGGCGCGGTCGATGGGAATGAACTCAGACCAGGAAAACAGGCTTTCCAGCCGGAATAGCATCAGCCCCTGATCTTTGTCGAAGGCATCCACCCGCTCGGCGCGGCGGCGTTTCCGTTTTTTGGCCAGGCCGCCGGATTTCGACATGGTGTTGTCGTCGCCAATGATCTGACCTTTGAGTTTTCCACGGCCCAGTACCGGATACAGCCAGAGCACCACCGGCCAGGGATCGGTCAGGGCGTCCGGCAGATCGTCTACGCTGCCCGGGTGAATCAGGGCCTGGCGAATGGCGGCTTCACGCTTGCCTTCGGTGCCTGGCAGGCTCTCCGGCGCAGGCCGCCACCGCAGCGTGTGTTTGACCAGGCGCTGGTACATGGGCTCAAGGCCGGGCCAGCGCTCAAGTAGCTGCTGCACCATGGCCTGATTACCTTTGAGCCAGCTGTGGTGGTTGATCTCGCCCAGAGAGGCCAGGGCGGCAAGCCACAGGTACAGCTCCCGGTTCACCTTGCGGGAGGGAAACAGCGCCAGGCGGTCTGGCAGGCGCAGGCTTTCTTCGTCCCGCCAGGCCAGTTCGAACTTGCGGTGTGTTCCGGCCAGCTTCTGCAGGAACTTCCGGCGAATCTGGAAATGCCGGGGTTCAGCCGTCACCAGGCTCAGGGCGGGATCGCCGCCCATGGCGCGGAACAGCACGCCCAGCGTGCGGGCTTCGTCTTTCAGGTGCACGGCGTACTCGGGGAACTCGCCCATGGCCTGGCGGGTTACGTAGTCGTGCCATTTAAGTCCGACCCACTCTTCCATTTCGTGTCCTCGTATCAGGCCCGTGTGTGGCGCGGGGTAGATTCCACCTGGCGCACGGGAATCAGCACCGTCTGCTTGCCAGGTTCGCCGGGCTCCCAGGTCAGCAGGGAGCCTTCAGGGTTTTCTTTCTGCACCTCGCGGCAGGCGCTGACGCACTGCAGGCACTGGGTACAGCTGAATTTTGCCCGCTTGTGGCTGCGGGTGGGCAGGCGCATGGGGCAGGCTTCGTCGCAGGCCTTGGTGCAATCCCGGCAGGCGGCGGCCCGCTTGGTGTCGAATGTCACTACCCGGCCCTTGCCGTTGGTCATCCAGGCGATGCTCTGCACCAGGCCTACGGCGCAGCCGTATTTGCAGAACAGGTGCCGGGCGAACAGAAAATCGAAGGTAAACACCGCGGTGGCTACCGCCAGGAAAATGCCCGGGTACAGGCTGAGTTGGCCGGTGACCAGGTCGGTATACAGAGGGATAGGCGGCAGCAGGTAAGACAGCAGCGCCAGTGCCCAGGAAAAACCGATCAGTGCGCACACCAGGGTCAGGCCGGCCCAGTGGATGGCCTTGCCGGTGCTGCCTTTTTTCAGCGCTTCCCACAGGGTAGGGCGACCGGTAATGCGGGTCATCAGGTCGTTGATGGTTTCTACAACGGAAAAATGCGGGCACAGCCAGCCGCAATACAGGCGGCCCCATTTGAAGGCAATCCAGAGCACCAGTGGCACCAGTACCAGGATGGGCAGAATGAACCAGAACAGTATCTGGCCCGCTACTTCGGCCGGGGTGCTGTGGGCAACCCAGTCCAGGTTCAGGTTAAACGACAGGGGGAAGCCCAGCAGGATGAAGCGGGTTTCGGTCAGGTCGTAACGGAAAATATTGAGAACAGGCGCAAGCAGGAACAGCAGGAAGAAGGCGCTGCGGGTAATCAGGCGCTTCTGCTGAAGGGTGTCTTTCGGGTTGACGGTTTGCGCATGCACAGGGCTTGTCCAGAATTTCGGAAATGTGCCGGGGCCCGGAGGCCCCGGCGGTTATGCCTTATCAGGCATCTTCAGTGGCGGGACCACGGACTTCTTCGGCAGGGCTGGCCTGACCTTTGATGAAGAAGCTGCCGAGGTAAACCACCAGGCCGGCCATGAAGAAGGCACCGGCTACGAATCGCATCCAGTAGAACAGGGCAATCTGATCCTGGCCTGCCATGAACGACATGGCACTACCGCTTTCCGGAATACGCTGCAGCCAAACCTGCAGTACGCCGGCGCCGGTCAGGAACAGGGTGATGAACACCATGGAGATGGTCATCAGCCAGAAGCCCCACATTTCCACAATCTGCGCCGTGTTGCTGTTGCCGTAAGGACGGCCACGCATGATCGGCACTGCGTAGGAAATGATGGTCAGCACGATCATCACGTAGGCGCCGTAGAACGCCATGTGGCCGTGGGCCGCTGTAATCTGGCTACCGTGGGTGTAGTAGTTCACCGGGGCCAGGGTATGCAGGAAGCCCCACACGCCAGCACCCAGGAACGCCATCACGGTAGTACCCATGGCCCACAGCATGGCGGCCTTGTTGGGGTGGTTGCGGCGGCGACGGTTGATCATGTTGAAGGCAAACACCACCATCATAAAGAACGGCAGAGGCTCGATGGCAGAGAACACAGAGCCCAGCCACAGCCAGTATTCAGGCGGCCCGATCCAGAAGAAGTGGTGCCCGGTACCGATGATGCCGGAGATCAGTGCCATGGCAATGATCACGTACAGCCACTTCTCGATCACTTCGCGGTCCACACCGGTGAGCTTGATCAGCACATAGGCCAGGATAGCGCCCATGATCAGTTCCCACACGCCTTCTACCCACAGGTGTACCACAAACCACCAGAAGTACTTGTCGGTAGCCAGGTTGCTGGGGTTGTAGAAGGAGAACAGCCACAGTACTGCGAGGCCGATCAGGCCGGTGATCAGTATGATGTTAACGACGGTCTTACGGCCCTTGAGGGCAGTCATTATGATGTTGTACAGGAAGCCAACACACACAACGGCAATACCGATCTTGGTTATGGTGGGCTGCTCGAGGAACTCCCGCCCCATGGTGGGCAGCAGCTTGTTCATGGTGATCTCCGCCAGGGTGGCGTAGTCCACGAACAGGTAGCCCAGAATGGTCAGGGTGCCGGCTACAGCGAACACCCAGAACAGAATCCACGCCAGCAGCGGGCTGTGCAATTCAGTTTGAGCTTCTTCCGGAACCATGTAGTAGGTTGCGCCCATAAAGCCGAACAGCAGCCAGACAATCAGCAGGTTGGTATGAACCATCCGCGCAACGTTGAAGGGAATTTCCGGAAACAGGAAATCGCCCACAACGTATTGGAGACCCAGAATCAGGCCGAACACAATCTGGCCGGCAAACAGAATCAGGGCAAAGATGAAGTAGGGCATTGCTACCCTTTGAGATTCGTATTTCATGTCTGCTCCCTTACCCTTCGATGTTGGGTGGCCAACCGTTGTCGTCGATCTTGGATGTCCACTCCAGGAAGGCGGCCAGGTCTTCGATCTCGGAATCGCTCAGATTGAAGTTAGGCATCTGGCGCCGGCCCGGGATATTGGTGGGCATGGCGTTCATCCAGGCTTTCATGTAGGACTTGAAGACCTCGGTATCACCACCGCCACGGCGGTCGAATACGTTAGCCAGTTCCGGAGCGAAGTAAGCACCTTCGCCCATGAGGGAGTGACAGCCAACACAGTTGTTGTTCTCCCACAGGTGTTTGCCCCTGACTACCTGCTCGGTCAGTTGGTCGCGGTTATCCCGCTCGGGCATAGCTCGCAGCTGAGTGTCAAAAGTCAGGGCCAGGAACAACAGGACGAAGAACGTACTTCCCCCCAGATATATGTTCCTGGCCATGCTTTTGGTAAAGCGCTCGGCCATTGGTCTCTCTCCTTGGTTGTTTCAAATACCTGACTGCCCCACTAGGATATAAAGATGCATTCCTAATGCTGTTGATGATTATCAAAGAATGCCCGGTGTTTCTCTATTGCGCCGGGGAGTTACCTCCAGATGGGTAGGTGATAGACTGCGCCGCCGTCCTGTCTGTAAACAATCTGTCCATATGGAGTGTCGATGGCCGCTGCGTTTGCTCTTTTCTTCAAGCTGATCCCGCTCTACGTCACGGTTGGGCTGGGCTGGATTGCCGGCCGTTACCTGGAAGCCAGCGGCCGGCATATTGCCGGCATCATGCTGTACATCGTCACGCCGTCTGTGGTGTTTTCCGGTGTTATGGCGGCGCCGCTGTCGCCGGAAGTCATCCTGTTGCCGTTCCTGGTGTTTGGAATTTCCTCGTTACTGGGCATTGTTCAGCTGAAGCTGGCGAGGAAAGTCCTGACCGATGGCAGTGCCAACATCATTCCCCTGTGCGTGGGTTCCGGTAATACCGGGTACTTCGGGGTGCCGGTGGCGCTGCTGCTGTTCGGAGAAGAAGGGCTGGGGCTTTATATCGTGTGCATGTTGGGCACCACCCTGTTCGAGAACTCGGTGGGCTTCTACCTGGCGGCCCGGGGCCGATACAGTATCCAGGATGCGCTCTGGCGGGTGCTCAAGCTGCCTTCGGTGTACGCTTTCCTGGCGGCCGTGGCCCTGAACCTGGCGGGGGTGGGCATTCCGGACATCTTCGTGCCGTTGTTCGACAACCTGCGCGGCGCCTACAGCATTCTGGGCATGATGATTATTGGCATGAGCATTACCAGCTTCCGGGGGCTGGCGGGTAACGTCCGGTTCACCGCGCTGGCGTTTTTCGGTAAGTTTGTGGTCTGGCCGCTGGTGGCGATCCTGTTCTGGTGGGTCGATTCCACGATTCTGGGCGTCTACGAGCCGGCTGTGCACCAGGCCATGTTCCTGATTTCCATCACGCCGATCGCGGCCAACACGGTGGTGATTGCGACCCTGCTGGATACCTCGCCCAGGCAAGCCGCGGGCACGGTGCTGCTGACGACGCTGTTCGGCCTGGCGTTTATCCCGGTGATGATCTCTCTGGCATTCTAGGCCATCCGTTCAGTGGGTTGTCCCGTTCCCATTGAATGGTGGTGTGATGGATGTTGAACTCGGCCGCCAGCATGGCCGAGGCCTGGTGGATGGCTTCGTCATCGCCTTCCGGGTCCGGCTTGACCAGGTGCACCGTCAGGGCATTCTCGGTGGTGCTCAGGGCCCAGATATGCAGGTGATCGGCAGACTGCACGCCGGGCAGGTGCTCCAGGTGCTCGCGCACGGCAGCCGGGTCGATTCCCCTGGGAACGGCATCCAGCGCCAGATTGATAGATTCTTTCAGCAACTGCCAGGTACCCAGGAAGATCACAACGGCAATAACCAGGCTGATCACCGGGTCGATCCAGGCCTGGTCGGTGAACATCAGTATCGTGCCTGAAATCACCACCCCGACCGATACCGCAGTATCGGCGGCCATATGCAGGAAGGCCCCGCGAATGTTCAGGTCACCCTTCTGGCCTTTCATGAACAGCATCATGGTGATGCCGTTGATCACCACGCCGATGCCGGCCACCACAACCACCACAAGGCCCGCGATTTCTCCCGGATTGCCGAGCCGTTGGAGGGCTTCCCAGGTGATACCGCCCACCGCCGCAATCAGAATCAGGGCATTGAGCAAGACTGCCAGGATGGTGGTTTTCTTCAGGCCATAGGTTTTGCTGGTGGTGGCCGCTTTGCTGGCAAGCCAGCTTGCGGCCCAGGCCAGGAGCAGGCCCATCACATCACTCAGGTTGTGCCCGGCATCGGCAATCAGCGCCAGGGAGCCGGACAGCACGCCGTACACCGCTTCAATCACTACAAACAGGGTGTTCAGGATCACCGCAATGGCAAAGGCCCGGTTGTGGGTGTCGAACTGGTGGCTGTGATCGTGGCCGTGGCTATGGTCGTGGCTGTGCATGGTTTCCTCGTTCGGGGAATGTTCGGGCGGCGGCTTAGCCCTTCAGGGCCAGGATGCGCCGGGCTCCTGTTGCTGGCTTGCCCCGGAATAGACAGCTGCCTGAATGGCTTCCGTGCTGGCCTTGCGGGTATCCCAGAGCTCCGCTCTTCGGAGGGGCAATCCATCCTGGGAATCCGGTAGGTGCTCAGCCAATCGCCGGAGGCTTCATTGATATCGCTCCGGGCCGTTTCGCCTGCTGCAGGTTTACTGTTGCTGCAGCAGTTGTTGCAGGAAGTGCTCATTCATAGCTCCGGCTCATGAATCGGGTCAGGCTATTAGAAAACCTGTTAGTTACTGCGGGGTCAAGACAGTTTACGCCAAGGGAGAATGTTCTAGGAGTCTGCGCGGCAGGAGCCACCTTCTGGCATAATACGTAAAAATTCTTCAGCACCGGAGAATCCGATGGGAACCACCTTCCGCCCCTATTCACCTGATCAGGAACTGCTTCTTCCCCCGAGC
>Ga0315334_10000086_pt1 | contig 59927 bp, 50 predicted proteins | sample M150034915metaG_FD_205555 | JGI IMG/M metagenome (GOLD analysis project Ga0315334, IMG submission 205555) | Ammonia-oxidizing marine archaeal communities from Monterey Bay, California, United States - M1 500m 34915 | ecosystem: Environmental > Aquatic > Marine > Intertidal zone | place: USA... | reverse complement strand
CGGGTGGCGGCGTGGACCCGTTGTACGTGGCGGAGGTGACACGGGTCCTGAACCGCGACACACAACGCGAGCGGATCGACCGTTGGCAGCTTGTCGACATGGTCGGCGAGCCATTCCTGGATGTCGAACACTCGAGCCGAGAACGCCTCCGCCTCGGGCGTGCCCAACAGGTGGCCGTACTCCTTCATCGCTGCGCCGCAGCCCGCAGAGTCGACGAGTATCGCACGGTCGTCCTCGGACAGGGCGGCGATCGTCGCTTCGGCTCTATGGCGGGCGTCGTCGGTGAAACCGGCGTGGGTCTGGAGAGCACCACAGCAAGGGGCGAGTGAGCTGGTTGGGGTGACCCCGAATCCGGCGGCCTCGATGACCCGCTGGCCGGCGTGGTGAACGTCGCGCTGCCATACGTCCATGACGCAGCCGGTGAAGAGGTAGACGTCTGTGCCGCTGGAGTGGTGGCGTTGTCGCCGTAGAGGCAGATCACGAGGTACGCCGAATCGCGTGGGAACGAGCCGCAAGCGGGCGGCGATGGCGAGCGCCGATGACCCGACCCGGAGTAGGCGGGGATGAGCGAGAGGGAAGAACGCGTGTCGGGTCCACCGAGGAAGGAGCTTGCCGGCTCGAGTCAACGTCTCGCGCGTGGTCTCGATGAGATGCCCATAGTTGACACCGCTTGGGCACGCTGGTTCGCAGCCTCGGCACTGCACACATGTGGCGAACGCGTCGATGACTTCATCGGTGATGGGGGCGTCGTGCTCGTGGACTTCCCGCATCAACCGGATACGACCGCGGGGCGACAGCGTCTCATCGCCAGTCACGCGAAACGTTGGGCAATGTGGCATGCAGAGGCCGCACTGCACGCAGGCGTTGAGTTCATCGGCGTCGAGTTTGAGGTCCATCAGGTCTGCGGACTCCGTCCGGGATTCAGGCGGCCTTTTGGGTCAAAGAGCGTCTTCATTCGTTCAGTAACAACGGCAATGGCGGGATCGAGTTCTCGTTTGGGCGCAGCGGTGTCGGCGTGAACGGTGCCGACACCGATTGTTGCCACGAAGCCACCGACGGTTTCGCGGTGAAGGGCGGCGGCATCGGCTGGCGGAAGCGACCAGCGGTAGGGGGGAAGGTCAGGTGGGCCGTCCACCTCGACGAACTCGCCGATGGACGAGAGTGCTGTGACCTCGTGCTCGAGATCTTTCTCGTGACCTTCGAGCAGCACCCACGTCGATGACCCATTCCAGAGAACCGAAGATGGTCGAAGCACTGCGTTACGTACCGCGACGGGGTCGACGTCGGCCGCTCGGATCCATTGGCTGGCCGGCGGGGTCGGGTTGGTTCGGAGCACGACCTCGGCGATCAGGCCCAGCGTTCCCAGCGAACCGACCATCAGCTTGGGCACGTTGAAACCGCTCACGTTCTTCACCACGGGGCCGCCACCGGTGACGATTTCGCCCTCAGCCGACACGTATCGGACTTGCAGCACGGCGTCACGAACGGAGCCGCGGCCCAATAGATCCAGCCGACTCTCTCCAACCGCCACCGCACCACCCACGGTGCCGCCCCGCTCTGGGAGCGAAGAGCGTTGGCCGGCCTCGCCCAGCACTGCGTGGAGTTCGGCGACCGGCGTACCGGCTCGGACGGTGATCACCATTTCCTCAGGTCGGTAGTCGACTATTCCCACGGGCGCCGACACGAGTCGGGCCGACCCGTGGAGAACTCCACCGATTTGCCATCGGGTGCCACCGCCTTCGACCGCAATGGGGTCGGCCTGGCCCACGTCCGCCGCGAACGCGTGCAATGCCTCGTCAGTCGATGTCAGCGCACTCATCCCCAGACCCCCGTTGGCATCGCTCGCAGCGCCTGGATGTCGGCGCAGGAGTGCCCCATGGGCAGTACCTTGCCCGGGTTGGAACGACAGGTCGGGTCGAAGGCGTTTCGCAGGCGATTCTGGTGGTCGAGATCGGCGTCGCTGAACATCTCGTCCATGAACCCCTGTTTCTCGACGCCGATTCCATGTTCGCCGGAGAGGACACCACCTGCGTCGAGCGATGCCCGCACGATCTCTGCGCCCGCAGCGTGCACACGCTCAAGCGTGCCCTCGACGCGGGCGTCGAACACCAGAAGCGGGTGAAGGTTGCCGTCACCGGCATGGAAGACGTTCATGACGGTGATGTCGTAGCGCTCGCAAATCTCATAGATCTTTTCGAGCATGTCGGCTAGCGCCGCACGGGGGACGACCGTGTCATGCAGGTAGTAGTCGGGAGCCACCTGTGCGACTGCGCCAAATGCGGTCTTTCGTCCCTTCCACAAGAGGGCTCGCTCCTCGTCGCTGGCGGCCTGTCGCACACCGGTGGCGTTGTTGGCTCGGCCGATATCGCCAATCCTGCCGGCATCGATCTCCACGCCGGCCGGTAGTCCCTCGATTTCGGCGAGGAGGACGGCGGCAGCGTCGGTGGGATAGCCGGCAGCGACATAATTTTCGACGGCCACGGTCATCCGTTGATCCATCACTTCGAGTGCCGCGGGGACGATGCCGGCGGCGATGATGTCGCTCACCGTCTGGGCAGCGTCACGGGTCTCGGCGAAGGAGAGCAGGAGCGTGCGAACCGCAGGCGGGTTCTTGGTGAGCCGCACCGCGATCCGAGTGGCGATACCGAGGGTGCCCTCACTTCCGACGAACGCTCCGCGCAAGTCGTAGCCCGCGGGCTCGGGGTCGAGGCCGCCCAGCATGACGGCCTCACCGTTGGGGAGCACCACCTCGATGGCGAGCACGTGAGCATCGGTAACGCCGTAGGCCAGGCAATGCGGGCCGCCGGAGTTGTTCGCGACATTGCCGCCGAGGGTGCAGACCTGCTGGCTCGATGGGTCAGGGGCGAAGTGGAACCCCTTGGGGCGGAGGTGGCGGCTGAGATCGAGATTGATGACACCGGGCTGCACCCAGGCAACCCGGTTCTCGGTGTCGACCTTGAGGATGTGATTCATCTTTCCGGTGGAGACCACGATCGGCGCGCCGAGCGGAATAGCGCCGCCGGCGAGCCCTGTGCCGGCACCCCGGGGCACGATGGCACGACCGTGCTCCACCGCGACTCGGGTGATGGCCTGGACCTCCGCGGTGGTCGTGGGAAAGCAAATCGGCCCCGACAGGCCACCAGCGAAGACCGATGCGTCGTGGCTTGTCAGTGACCGCTCGGCGCCATCGTTGCGAACTCGCTGTGGGTCCAGGACATCCTGGAGGGCAACGACCAATGGATCGGCGGGCGCATGACGCCGGCGAAGTCGGCTGAGCAGGCTCATGTGAGCGTGGCGGCCCGGCCACCGGCTGGCGTGACCATGCCGGGATGAATATCCGCGGTGGAGGTGATGCCGTTCAGAGCCAGGCAGCGTTCGTACTCGGTGCGGAGGAAGCTGATCGCGGTGTCAACGCCTCGCTCGCCGGCGGCGCCAAGTCCGTAGAGGTAGGCGCGTCCCCCCATTGCGGCCGTGGCTCCGAGGGCGACAGCTTTCACGATGTCACTGCCGCGACGGATGCCGCCGTCGCAGATCAGTTCGACACGATCACCGACGGCTTCGGCGACGTGGGGGAGAAGCGCAACAGGAGCGGGCGAGCCTTCGAGTTGGCGACCACCGTGGTTAGAAAGTGCGAGTCCATTCACACCGAGATCGGCTGCGATCTGTGCGTCCTCGACGCACTGGATTCCCTTGATCACGATCGGTCCGTCCCATTGGTCGCGGAATTGTTCGAGGTCAGACCAGCTGAGGGATGCGTCGAGTTGGGCAGTGGTGAACTCCGCGAGGGAGACGGCTTCGGCGCCGTCGCCAATGTTGCCCTCGGAGTTGCTGGTGGCAACGCTGGCGAACCGAATGGGGCCGCCGCGCAGAAAGTCGGCCGTCCATGCGGGGCGACGGACCGCGTCAACGATTGTGTCGAGGCCGACCTTGGGCGGAAGAGTGAACCCGCGGCGGACATCGCGCTCGCGGCGACCGAAGACGGCGAGGTCGACGGTGATGCACAGGGTCTCGTAACCCGATGCGGCGGCACGGTCAATCATCTCGGCCACCAGGCCACGGTCCTTCCAGACATAGACCTGGAACCACTTCGAGGCGGTGTTCACCTCGGCCACTTCTTCGATAGATCTGGTACCAAGCGTCGAAAGTGTGTAGGGGATGCCTGCGCGTTGACCGGCACGAGCCACGGCCAACTCGCCTTGCGAGTGGGCGATTCGGGTGAAGCCTGTAGGCGCAAGCACGAAGGGAAAGGCGAGGTCTTTACCGAAGAGCGTGGTGCTCGTGTCGATTGTGGAAACGTCGCGCATTACCCGGGGGACGAACTCGTAGTCGGCGTAGGCGTTGGCGTTGCGGGCCAAGGTCCGTTCGTCTTCGGCCGCTCCATCGATGTAGTCGAACACGCCGCCGGGAAGGCGCTGCTTCGCGATCGTCCGAAGGTCGGCGATGTTGGCGGCACGCTCCAGTCGACGGGTGGTGCGGCTGAGTCGAAACCGTCGAAAGCGAACCGAAGACCGCAGCGTCTTGAACATTCATCGAATGTTACCGCTCGTGTTCGCCGGTAGCCGGATTCAGGCGAGGCAGTAATCTGGCACCGTGTTGAGCGGCGGACGCTCAGCCACCTGAACCTCGGTCGGTGCGGTGCCGGGCCGTTGGAGAATCGATGACCACTCAATGCGCCATTCCACGCCAAGTCGATGCAGGGTCGCGTGCAGGACTTCCATGGATTGAGCCGACAGCGCCTTCAATGGTCGAGTGCGATGGGCGCGTACGCCAAGATCGACCTGGGCAATCTGACTGACGCCGACCAGTCGAGCGATGTCGATCAAGAGACCTGTTTCGACACCGTAGCCTTGGCAGAACGGCACCTGTTCGAGGAACTCGCGACGTACGGCATATTCGCCACCCAGTGGCTGTTGGATAACGGTGAGTTCGGGGAAGAACGTTGACAGCAGCGGTCGAGCCATGAGTTCGGTGGTGCGCCCGCCGGCGGCGCCGCCCTGCTCGGGTCGCTCGTAGAACCCTTTCACCATGGCTACCCCAGGGTCGGTGAGCATTGGACCGAGCAGGCCCAGGATGTACGACGGTGTGAACGATGTCAGGTCGGCGTCGACCCACACGATGATGTCGCCGGTGCTCGCAGCGACGCTCTTCCACAAGACGTTGCCCTTGCCTGAGCCTCGGCCTACGCCAGGCAGCACATCGGCAACCGAGATCACGGTGGCTCCGGCCGCGGTGGCCACCTCGGCGGTGGCATCAGTCGATCGGTCGTCCATGACGATGATCTCGTCGACTAGGGCATTGTCGCCGTGGGTGTGAGCAGCGAAGTGGGTACGGATGGAGTCGACAATCGCGCCGACGGTGTTGGCCTCGTTACGCGCCGGAAGACAGACCGAGATGGTGGTCGTGGCTTTGAGTGCACACAATCTGGTCAACGAGAAATCGTCGGCGCTGTGGATGCGCACCTCTTCAACAGGCATTTGGCTAGCGTAATCAGGTCGACCGGCTGAATAAGTTTTGGTCGAGAATCCCTGGGATTAAGCCGACGTTGTTCCTACGATGGCCGTGATGTCTCAAAGATTCTCCGCGCTTAATCGAATCGTGGCCACCCTCGTGGGAATCTCACTTCTGGTCGCGGCTTGTGGGGGCAGTGAAGACGAGGTTTCGGCTGAGTCGATCACGACCACCTTGACGTCCACGACCGCAACGACAGTGGCGCCGACGACCAACGAGTCGATCACGACCACCTCGACGTCCACGACCGAGACGACTTCCACCACCACGGTCCGCCCCCCGGCGCCGTTCGAGACCTTCGTTGCCACGATCAAGCCGGGCTACGAGCTCATCCAACCGCACGTTGACCCCGACGGTGAGTCCGAGTTCGTCCGGCTCGAGTTCTTGGTTACCAATCCGACGTACTTCGGCAACCCACTCGTGCTGATGGTCACCGATCGCACGGCTGATGGCCAGTGGCTGAAGGTCCAGATCCCGGTGCGACCGAACGGTACCGAAGGTTGGATACCGGCTGAGCACGCAGTGCTGTCCTCGCACTTCGTGCGGGCGACGGTGAACCTGACCGATCGTGTCGTGAAGGTCTGGGATGGTGATGAGTTGATCGCTGAGACCGGTGCCGTCATCGGTTCGATCAATAGGCCGACCCCGGTTGGCAAATTCTTCGTCAACGATTTGGTCGAGAAATGGGCTGGCAGCGCCTATGGGCCATATGTCCTCAGTTTGAGCGCATTCAGCGAAGTGCTGGAGAAGTTCGATGGGGGAATTCCGGTGATCGCGATTCATGGCACGAACCGACCCGAACTGATCGGCGGTGCTCTCAGCAACGGCTGCATTCGAGTCCCGAACGACGTTGTGATCTTCCTCGCCGAAAACGTCCCCATGGGGACGCCCGTCGATATCTACGCGTAGCGACAAAGCACGTCTGGGGACAGACCCCAAACGTGCTTTCTCGAGTTGGGCGGCTGGTCCGTAGGCTTGTTGCCATGGACCGGGCGAAGGCGATGCTGCGCTGGGCGTGGCAATTCATCAAGGACGTCACCGACGAGTGGCGCAAGGACCGCGTCGGGGGGATGTCCGCCGAGATAGCGTTCTTTGCCGTACTGGGTTTCTTTCCCGCATTGATCGTCCTCGCCGCAGCGCTGGGATCAGCAGACGGTCTCCTCGGCGAAAGCAATGCGGCGGAGATCGAGAGTTGGCTGGTCGATCAGATGACGCAAGTTTTCGGTAGCGAGAACACCCTGGAATCGACGGTAAGTGATCTCTTCGGAGGCGCGAATACGAGTGCGTTCACGGTCGGTGCTGTGTTGGGTGTTTATGCCGCTTCGCGAGGGTTCGTCGCGGTGGTCGGCGCGCTCGATATCGCCTACGACCATGAGCAGACTCGCGGCTGGTTGTCGACCCGCTTGGTCGGATTCGGGCTGACACTGCTCACGGTGGCCGTCGCCTCTGTGGTGTTGACGCTGCTGGTCGTTGGTCCGCTCTTCGGAGGCGGCGCCGAGTTGGCCGAAGATCTTGGCGTCGACGGATGGTTCACCGTCCTATGGACGTGGTTCCGCTGGCCGACCGTGTTCGGGGTGCTGGTGGTGTGGGCAGCAAGCCTCTACCACATTGCGCCGAATCACCGGTCGCCGTGGAAGTGGGAGTTGCCTGGTGCTGTGCTTGCTGCGGTGTGGTGGGCTGTGGCGTCGCTCGGCTTCGGGCAATACCTGCAGACGGCAGCGTCGGGGGCCAACGCAGTGTTCGGCTTGCTGGGTGGCGCACTCAGTTTGCTTTTCTGGTTGTACCTGATGTCGATGGGGTTGCTCTTGGGGGCCGAAGTAAATTCAGTTATCGCTGGGCGCAACGGTTTTCTCATTGAGTCGGAACCTCGCCGATCATTCAGTGAGATCGCTCGAAGGTGGCGGCGATAACCTCTCGGGCATGACCGAGTACCGTGCCCCCCTCGACGACATCCGGTTCGCCCTCCGCCATGCTGCGAACGTCGATGCTCTCTCGGAGATGGCTGCCTATGCCCATGCCGAACCGGACCTCGTTGACGGTCTTCTCGATGAGGCTGCCCGATTTTTCGAGCAGGTTGTTGCTCCGACAAATCGCGACGGGGATACCGTCGGTGCTGTTCGCAATGACGACGGATCGATCACCACAGCTCCTGGGCACGCCAAGGCCTACAGCCAGATGTGCGATGCCGGCTGGGGAGGGATCGGATTCCCCGAGGAGTACGGGGGCGGTGGTCTTCCGTGGCTCCTGGGCCTCGCTGTTCAGGAGATGATGACGTCGGCCAACATGGGGTTCTCGCTGTGTCCGCTACTGACGCAGGGAGCGATCGATGCCCTGCTCCACCACGGCACCGAGATCCAGAAGGAGACCTATCTCCGTAAGATGGTGACCGGTGAGTGGACCGGCACGATGAACCTCACTGAGCCGCAAGCGGGCTCCGATGTGGGCGCGCTTTCAACGAAGGCGGTGCCCGCTGACGATGGCACCTGGCTGATCACTGGTCAAAAGATCTTCATCACCTATGGCGATCACGATATGGCCGAGAACATCGTGCATTTGGTTCTCGCCCGCACACCCGGATCACCTCCCGGCACCAAGGGCATCAGCCTGTTTATCGTTCCGAAGTTCCTGGTGAATGACGACGGGACGCTCGGGCAGGCCAACGATCTGAGTTGTGTCTCCATTGAGCACAAGCTCGGCATCCATGCCAGCCCGACCTGTGTCATGTCATATGGCGACAACGACGGAGCAATCGGATACATACTCGGCGAAGAGAACCAGGGCATGCGCTGCATGTTCACGATGATGAACAACGCTCGTCTGTCAGTTGGTCTAGAGGGTGTCGCTCTGGCTGAGCGGGCCTATCAGCAAGCGCTGGGCTACTCCCACGACCGACTCCAGGGCCGCGCCATTGGCGCCGAGCCAGGCACCAATTCACCGATCGTCGACCATCAAGACGTACAGCGCATGCTGCTCGATATGCGGTCGAGTATCGCTGCCATCCGTGGGCTCTGTTATCGCAACGCCGAAGCCCTTGACATTGCCGCCGGTGCCACCGACGAGGACACCCGACAGAAGGCCAGCGACCTTGGCGCTCTCCTCACTCCATTGTCGAAGTCCTGGGGCACCGATCTGGGATGCGAGCTCACAAGCATCGGCATCCAGGTCCATGGCGGTATGGGCTTCATCGAGGAGACAGGGGCTGCGCAATATTTCCGAGACGCTCGGATCGCCCCGATTTACGAAGGTACGAATGGCATCCAGGCCATTGATTTGGTTGGGCGAAAGCTCGGCCTCCGCGGTGGTGGCGTTATCGCTGATCATCTCGGTTCGATCGCCGCCACCGTGGCGTCGATGGAGGGAATCAACGGACTTGAGTCGGCGCAGACGATTCTGGCGGCCGCGCTGGAGGCAGTAACCGAGGCAACCCAGTGGGTGGCCGAGAATGCCGGGGACATGCCTGCCGTGCTCGCCGGCGCCATGGCCTATCTCGACATGCTGGCCATCACAACGGGCGGCCAGGTCCTCGCAGATGGTGCTGTTGCCGCCCAGTCCCTGGGAGTCGATGCTGCAGCCGAACGGGCATTGCTCGCACGGTTTTTTGCCGCGAACAGGCTTGCCGGTGTCCCCGGCAAGCTCCCCGCAGTAACCGCGTGCAGCGCCGATCTCGCCCAAGCCCGCGCCACTGTCCTTAGCTGAATTGCTACAACTAGAAGGCCGCGTGACGTCGTAGGCTTCGCTTCGCATGCTTCAACTGATCGCGTCGATTCCGAGCCCATCGAGTGGGGCTCTTGAACTTGGTCCGCTGACGCTGCGTGCCTACGGGGTCATGATCGCTCTCGGAGTTCTGGCTGCGGTCTGGCTCGGACAAAAGAGATGGAGCGCCGTCGGAGGTGGCCCCGATGAGGTCGCGAGTGTCGCGATGTGGGCTGTCCCCGCGGGCCTCGTCGGCGCCCGCATTTATCACGTTCTCACTGACTGGCGCTTCGATGAAGGTTGGGTTGAGCCGTTCAAGATTTGGGAAGGCGGACTAGGGATTCCTGGTGGCATCTTCACCGGCGTGTTCGCCGCGATGTGGCTCATGCGGCGCAACGATTGGGATAGGGGGTCGATGCTCGACGCCATGATTCCCGGTGTCCCTCTCGCTCAAGCGATCGGCCGTTGGGGCAATTGGTTCAATCAGGAACTCTTTGGTGGCCAGTCCGATTTGCCCTGGGCCGTGGAAATTGATGCTCGATACGCCGCTGCGGCCGGTCATCCGGACGTCGCGACGTTCCATCCCACGTTCCTTTACGAATCCTTGTGGAACCTCGGACTCGTGCTCTTTCTCATATGGATCGATCGCACGCAGAAGATCAAGCGCGGCGGCTTGTTCGCCGTGTATGTCGTCGGCTATCTGATCGCTCGTCTATGGCTCGAGACGGTTCGCATCGATCACGCAAGCGAGATCGCTGGAGTGCGAGTCAATATCTGGATGAGCATCATTGGCATCGTCCTCGCAGGTGGTTGGCTTCTTCTGAGCGGTCGCCGAGGAGCGGAGTCAGACGATGCCAGTGCTGGCATCGAGGAGATCGAGGTGGCTGTGCCCGAGGATGGTAGCGCGTAGCCGGTTGATCGAATGGTGCTTGCTCAGTTGATGCGCAGGCGCCGTCGGCGGGAACAGCGTCAGGTCTCGTAAGTCGTAGGCGATCGCGTACAAGCGAAGCCGATCATGCTGCCGTGGAAAAGCGAAGAGTTCAGGGTAATCCTCTGCGAGCCACCAGGGGACATCCTGGTAATCCTCGGGCTTCGTGCGATCGAACCACTTGTCGCCCACATGGAACTGAGGCAAGCAACACATGCGCAAGAAGACGTCGAGGTCAACGTCGGAGGGTGCGGTCCGGGACCACTCGAAGTCGAGCAGAGCAGTCAGGTGGGTGCCATCCCAGAGAATGTTTTCGAAAGTCAGATCGCCGTGGACGAGGAAGTCGCTGCCGAACGGTTCAATAGCCGACGTCAGGGCGTAAACCATTTGCTCCACATCGTCCATGAGGCGCCGGTCAACGTGGGGGAGCGAGCGGGCATGGTCGAGGCCGACGAGTAGGGACATCACGGGTGAGAGCGTGTCGCTGCGAAGCATCTGGGGCGTATCGATGGCAGGTAGGTTCGGAGGCCCAGAGGTCGTATGAAGCCGCTTGAGCTTGGCCGCCAGTTGGCTGACCGCTCGGCGCCGTTGTTCTTGGTTCATGTCGGGCCAGCAGTGAGCAAGTGGCTGTCCCTCCACGCGCTTCATCACGAGGAAGTCGGCGCCCATTTGACCGCCATAGGTGACCACTGTGGGGTAGCCGATTTCGGGCGGTAGCGATGGGCCGAGGATGGCTTCGCGACGCAGACGCTGGTTGGGTCGACGGTTGACGCGAATGACGTGGTCTTGGGTAAGCCAGACTTCGTTGGTGACGCTAGATGCGGCTTCGAGCGCAACGGTAGAATCCAGGCCCGCCTGAAGAAGCGCGGAACGCGCCCGGACCATAGCCATCGCATTGTGGCGAAGTTCGCTCACGGAGACTCCTGATTATCCGCCGGCTGGCTAACAGTGACTCCATCGGCGCGGGAATCTTGGATATGAGCGGTTTTCGGTCGGACAAAACAATGTGCTGGGCCACATGTCCGAGGGTTGCAACGGTTCACGCTGTCAGAGTACCAACACGGCATCGGCCAACGCTGGCCAGGCGGCCGATGCCCAGGACCCAAAGGGCTCATCGCTCAGGGCTATCAGCGTTGTGTCGGCCACCGGATCGATCCATGCCATCGTTCCGGACTGTCCGAAATGGCCGAACGTGGTAGGCGAGTTGCGAAGCCCCGTCCAGTGCGGTGTTTTGTTGCCACGTATCTCAGGACCGAGCCCCCACAGGTTTGGCTCGTGTCGACCAAAGCCTGGGAGCACACCGGCAAGCTCCGGCAGGTGGGGACGCCGGGCACGTCCGAGCGTGGACTCGTCGACGAGGATCGGTGAACGCCAGGCCTGCATGATTGCGACCAGGTCATCGACAGAGGCAACGCCTCCTGCGCCAGCAGAGCCGGCGAATGGGCCTCCCGCGCCAGCAGAGCTGGCGAATGGTCGGTGCTGTCGCCCAAGCGGAGCGAAGACGGCTTCGAAAATGTAGTCATCAAACGGCATGCGAGCGCTCGCCGCTATCGCGCCGGCGATGAGGTCATAGGCGGCGGTTGAGTATGTGCGACGCTGCCGAAGGCTGCTGATGCGCGTTGGCTCGTCGGCCGCGACACCAGCGCTATGGGCCAGCAGGTCGGCGACTGTGGCACCGTCCCAGATCTCGGCGTCGAGATCGAGGGTCCCTTCTTCGTGGGCAACGAGCGCGGCCAGGGCGGTCAGAAGCTTGGTCACAGATGCAAGCGGAAACGCTTGAGTGGTTGGGCCCCAGGTGTCCACCACCTCGTCGCCGCGGACAAGAGCGGCAGCGCAGGTCGCAACAGGCCAGGATTCGAGCTGGTCGAGAGCGGACATGTGGACAGGCTAGGTGGGAGATCCCCGCTGCTTGATAACAATGCGTAGGATCAATTGAGGATATGACTGTGCTCGACAGCGCGACTCAACCGCGATGGCTACTCGCCCTATTGGTTGTTGGCGCCCTGACCGTGAGCGCATGTTCAGGCGGCGGAGCGGGTGATGACCGTGATACTTCGCCCGATGACGAATCCGCCGATAACACGGCGACCACGGCGAACGAAACCGCGGCCGACGTCATAGAGGTCGGAGCGGACGAGATGGACACGGTTGACGAGTCGAAATACGCACTCGACCATCTCGACGAGCTGACGCGATGGGCCGCGGAGTTCACGAACGGCCCTGGCATCGAGGCGACTGGTGACCCGATTCTGTTCGGCTACGTCCACGACGCCGAACTGTCGCCCCGACACCTGCCTGCCGCTACGGCTGCGATCGACTACATCAACGAGCAGCTCGGCGGCGTGGATGGCCGGCCACTCGAGTTGGTGAGTTGTGATCCTTCAGTCCCGCGTGTCGAGACCGAGATCGATCCGGAGACAATGGACGAGATCGACGTCGAGATCAGCTGTGAGGTTGACTTCACCGGTGATGACAAGTTGGTTGTGGTTGTTTCGCAGACAAGCATCGAAAATGCCGAGTTGTACGACGCTCTGGCTGACAAGAAGCCGGTGCTGGTCGCCAGTCCGGGAAATGTCGCCGAGCTCACGACCGCAACGACTACCTCGTACCTCGCCGGCATGCTCACGACAGGAGGCATGGGGATCTGGGCGCTCTCGCTCGAGCTCAACTCGGCAGTGGGCCTCTTCACAGACAATGTCGCCGGCCGTGACGGATTCACCATGCTGGAGCCGATGTTTGCGGCGGCCGGTGTAGAGCTCGAGCCGGTGTGGATCACGTCGAACACCAGCGCGTCTCGACTTGGGTCGGCGCTTGAGGGGGCGGGGGCGCTGGACGCCGATCTACTCATCCTTGGTCTTGACGAGCCCGATTGTGCTGTCGCCGCCGAGGGGTTGGCGGCCTTGGGCATCAATGGCACTGCAAACATCATTATTTCGGCCAGCGCCTGTCTTCGGCCTGGGGCACGGGCTGCTCTGGCAGAGGTGCAAGAAGGGTTTGAGATCCCGGCCAACTGGCACTTCGCCACCAACGGATTCAATCCGTTCGAACCAACGGTTACGTCGGGATACGCGACTATCTCGGCGATCCTCGATGGGTCTCTTCAGCCTGATCATGTCGGCGATGCCGGTATCGAAGCCGCGGTCGTGGCCATGCTGTCGATTACGCGGGCGCTGAGTCGGGTCGACGGCGACTTCTCGTACGAGGCAGTCAACGGTTCACTGCGAAACCCTGGTGTGCCGGTTCCGACACAAGCCGGTGACCAGCAGTGTGGGCGTTCGCCAGCGTTTGCGCCTGTCTGCGCCGGGCGCATGGGCGTCATCCAATACGTCGACGGCACATGGATCGATGTCGCCACAGGAGATGCTGCGATCGACCTGAGTCAGATTCTGTTCCCACCGGGCTGACCCGGCGTGGAACTGGCCAGGCAGCTATCGTGTCGCGTTGCGAGCATGTGCCGCGTGCGGACTCATGGTCCAGCCCGGCTGAATTCTCATGGACCCACTCGACCGATCAACCTGGACCGACTTCGAACGGGCTGCCGCCGGTGTCCTTGATGGCCTTGAGCCTGGCGACCTCGTCACCTACGGCGAAGTGGCGGCAGAAGCCGGGTATCCCGGTGCTGCTCGAGCAGTCGGCTCTTTGTTGCGGCGGGGGAGCGGTGCAGGGTTCCCATGGTGGAGGGTGATCTCGTCGTCGGGCAAGTTGCTCGTTGACCATGAAGCGGAGCAGACTCGACGCCTTCGCGCCGAGGGTGTGGACGTCGACAATGGGCGTGTCGGCCCTACGCGGCAGCCTGGCCGGTAGCCTTGCACGGTTGACTGGCCACGGCCATCAACACCACCGATCGGTCGGACCCTCCTTCCGGTACCGACTCACAGACGTTTGTAGATAGATGACCACCGCTGAAACAACCACCTTCGCGGACTTGGGCCTGGACGACAAGATTGTCGCCGCCTTGTCTGCACGAGGAATCACCAACCCGTTCCCCGTTCAAGCCCTCACCATTCCTGATGCACTCGCCGGACGTGATGTCTGCGGCAAGGCCAAGACTGGATCCGGCAAAACCCTCGCTTTCGGACTCCCTGTACTTCAGAAGATGGCGCAGGCCAAGCCCAGTGAACCCACCGGGCTTGTGCTGGTGCCAACTCGTGAACTGGCCAACCAGGTGTGCGATGAACTCACACCGGCTGCCAAGGCCGTCGGCCGCACCACCCTCGCCATTTATGGCGGCGCCCCGATCGAGAAGCAGATCGAGATCCTCAAGAAGGGTGTCGATCTGGTCGTGGCTACCCCGGGACGCATGATCGATCTGATTGAACGCAAGGAGATCTCGGTTAGCCAGGTCGGCCACGTGATTATTGATGAGGCAGACCGCATGGCCGACATGGGGTTTCTTCCTCAGGTCGAGTGGATCCTTCGCAACGTCGAAGCCGAGCATCAGACACTGTTGTTCTCGGCGACGCTCGATGGTGTCGTCAATTCGCTGATTCGTCGCTACCAGACCGATCCGACGATGCACGAGGTTGCGGGCGAGGACGTCACGGTCGAGGAGATGACCCACCGTTTCGTCATGGTCCACAGGATGGACAAGTCGAAGGTGGCGGCAACGATTGCCGAATCAACTGATCGAACCATTATGTTCACTCGCACCAAGGCCATGGCTGACCGACTCGCCGGCGACCTGAAGGACTTGGGTATCAATGCCGCTCCAATCCACGGTGATCTCCGCCAGACCAGTCGTGAGAAGTCGCTGCGTGACTTCAGCGAAGGCAAGCTCAACACCCTCGTGGCCACTGACGTCGCGGCGCGTGGCATCCATGTTGACGAAGTCGATGTGGTCATCCAGTATGACCCGCCCGGTGATCACAAGACCTACCTGCACCGTGCCGGCCGCACGGCGCGTGCTGGGGAGAAGGGCCTCGTGGTCACGCTCTCGATGTGGGATGAGGAACTAGAGATCAAGCGTCTTCAGAAGCGAATCGACGTGATCATGCCGATCGTGGAGATGTTCTCGAACGACGCCCGTCTCAAGAACTTGGCGGAATGGGATCCCGAGTCCGCCTGATTCTGTGTTGATCGCGTCCGGCCGATCGGTCGACGCGTATCTACGGAGGGTCGTAGAAATCGCGACCGCTGATCATGCCGCTGTTCTCGCGGCGGTGACGACGCGGGCTGCAACAGTTCGTGGCCTTGTCGTGGATTTCACTCTCGACGGGAAGGTCGTTGCTCCTTCACCTGAGGTCCTTGCCGTTGAGGCGGATGAGAACTTGCTCGTCGAAGCCGGCCCATGGCTGATTGGTTTTGTGCGAGAGGCACTCCTATCGGCCACCGACCGACGCCGAGGTGGCGTCCATCACACGGATCCCGCGCTTGCCGCTGAGATCGCCGGCCTGGCCATTGAGTTGCTGGATCGGCCGCATGTCGAAATCGTCGTGGTCGATCCGGCGGTTGGGGGCGGCGTGTTCCTCCTTGCGGCCGCCGAGCGCCTCGAGGCGCCCCCTTCCGAGGTTGTCAGCCGACTCCATGGCGGTGATGTCGATCCACTGGCAGTCGCGGCCACGCGAGCGGCGCTGACCATCTGGTCCGGAGGTATCGAGCCGCCATCTGCGAATCTTCAGGTCGCCGACTATCTCGATCCGACGGTCAGCTTTCCTGGTGCGGATCTGGTGATCGGTAATCCGCCTTTCCTATCCCAGTTGAAGGGGACCACGGCCCGAGCCATTTCCGAACGCCGCCACCTGGCGAACCGGTGGCCGGGTGTTGGTCGCTATGTCGACACTGCGGCAGCATTCATGTTGGCGGCGGTCGATGGACTTGTGTCCGGTGGCGTGTGGGCGCTGATCCAACCCGACTCGGTGCTGGGCGCTTCTGATGCCGGGTCCGTGCGTGCCCGTCTCGCCGCCACTGCTCCGGTTGAGCGGATCTTGGTCGATGATGCCCGCCGTTTTGACGCCGCGATCGACACCGTGGCGCTCATCGGTCGGGAGGGGAGCAGCGGCGATGTGTCCATCTTCGGCGGTGTTCCTGCGTCTGAACTTGGAGTCGTCTCACTGCCGTCGCCGCAGAGTTGGGCGCCATTGCTTGCCCCCGCTCGGGGCGTGCCTACTGTTCCTGAGATCGCTGTTGCCGGCACGCTCGGAGATCTTGCGGTGACCACCGCAGGATTCCGTGACCAGTTCTACGGTCTTCGCCACGCGGTCACCGAGGACGAACATGCTGACGTGAAGCTGATTACATCAGGCCTCATCGACCCGCTGGTAAACCGGTGGGGGGCTACGTCGTGCCGCTACGACAAGCGAGCATGGTTACACCCCGCGGTGGCGTTGGAACTTGTGGCCGACGACATTCACGACTGGGTGATGGCCCGACTTCGGCCGAAGGTGCTCGTCGCTAGTCAGACACCAACCATTGAAGCGATCGTCGACCCTGTCGGGGAACTTGTGCCCTGCACACCGGTTGTCACCGTTGAGCCTCACGACCCAGACGACGTGTGGCGGATCGCCGCTCTACTGACCTGTCCAGTCACCTCAGCGCTGCTCGCACAGGCGGCCAGTGGCACTGCCCTGAGCGCCGACGCGCTGCGAGTGAGTGCGTCTCGGCTCGCCGAGCTTCCGATTCCGGCCGACCACAGCGCTTGGATGACAGCGGCGGTGGCCGCGAGAGCGGGCGATGTCGTCGCGACCGGTGCGGCGATGCAGCAGGCTTTCGGAATTGATGATCCCGGTTTGGTCACGTGGTGGCATTCCCGACTCCCAAACCGGGCGGGCGAGTAGCAACGTAATAATTGGTTTGACCGCCACCCCCAGTGATCGGGCTAGAGTGGGTATCACATTCAGAGCGGACCGAATCTGCGATCTTCGGATCAAGGTGAAGGACCCGGCAACCTGGGAACGGATACCCAAGGTGCCCTCTCACTTCGGTGAGGATGCGGCGTCGGCTTCGGCTGGCGCAACGAACTGTCCGGCGACTCCCATCGCCGTCGCAGGTGGGCACTAGGGAACACGGGCCTGAGGAGCACCTGTGACCGAGCGACCCAACAACCTGCATTTCGACTCCACCGAGCGGTATCCCCGTGATCTGCCGATCACTGGCGCGTGGATGCCAGGGGATCACTCGGGTGAGCGGAAATTCGTCAAGGTGAATGATCGCCCGTTCGTTCTTGAGAGCGGTGGTGTGCTCGACGAGGTTGTCATTGCCTACGAGAGTTGGGGCGAGCTCAACGCTGAGGCGTCAAACGCTGTGCTTGTCTGCCATGCGCTGACGGGCGATTCACACGCGGCTGGCGATATCGAGCCTGGTCATGTTGCCGATGGTTGGTGGAATGCGTTGATTGGCCCAGGTAAGGCCCTCGACAGCAGCCGATTTTTCATCGTCTGTGCCAACGTGCTCGGTGGATGCCAGGGCTCAACTGGCCCCAGCAGCATCGACCCGGGGACCGGCACGCACTATGGCCCGACCTTCCCGCAGGTCACCATCCGCGACATCGTCCGTTCCCAGAAGCTTCTCTCAGACAAGCTGGAAATCGATCAGTGGCTGTCGGTCGTCGGCGGATCGATGGGTGGCATGCAGGTGCTCGAGTGGGGAGTCATGTATCCCAATCGGGTTCGATCGATCATGCCGATCGCGTCGGTCGCTGCCACCAGCGCGATGCAGATTGCATGGAGCGCAGTTGAACGCCTCGCCATCGTGAATGATCCTGCCTGGCATGACGGCTGGTTCTACGATGCACCCGAGGCCGAAGGGCCCTGGCGCGGCTTGGCGTTGGCGCGACAGATCTCGCAGATTACCTATCGCACCACACACGTCTTTGACGAGCGCTTTGGCCGAGAGGTACACGACCCAAGACGCGAGTTCGAACAATGGGGCCGCTTCGAGATCGAGTCGTATCTGGATCACCACGGCCAGAAACTTGTCCGCCGATTCGATGCCAATTCCTTCCTGGTTCTGAGTAAGGCAATGGATCTCCACGACGTCGGTCGAGGCCGAGGTGGTATTGCCAAGGTGCTCGGCGATATCAGCGTGCCCGTACTCACCGCGTCGGTTTCATCCGACATTCTCTATCCGCCCTATCAACAGGCGGAGATTCACGACCTGATCGTCAAGGGTGGTGGCGAATGTCAGTACGAGGTTGTGAACAGTCCGCAAGGTCATGACGGGTTCTTGCTTGAGAGTGAGTTTCTCGGTCCTTTGATCACCGCAACTCTGTCGAGGGCAAAGCGAACATGAGCGACCAGCCACTCCATCCTCACACCCGGGCCATTCGTGCTGGCCGAGGCAATAACGACACAGCGCTTGCCCCGGTGTTGTGGTCGAGCAGCACGTTTTTCGTGGACGGAGTCGAGGAGGCGCAGTCATTCGCCACCGACATCACCGCACCGAAGTTCTACGGTCGCCATTCCAACCCGACCGTCGCCGATTTCGAATCCGCTATTGCGTCGCTCGAAGGTGCCGAATCGGCCCGCGCTTTTGCGTCGGGCATGGGCGCAGTGAGCGCGGTGATTCTTGGTATTTGTTCGTCCGGCGATCACATCGTCACGCAGCGACAGCTCTACTCGCACACCCAGCTGATCTTTCAGGCTGTGTGCCCGCGGTTCGGAATCGAAGTCACATTTGTTGACGGCACGGACCCGGACGCATGGGCGGCTGCGGTTATCCCCGGCAAGACCACGCTTGTGTTCGCCGAGACACCCGCCAATCCGAAGCTCTCGCTGGTCGACCTCGGTCCGCTCGGTGCGATCGCGGGCCCAGTCACCGTCGTTGACTCGACCTTTGCCACGCCTCTCGGGCAGCGACCCCTCGAGTATGGCGTCGATCTCGTCATCCATTCCGCCACGAAGGCCATTGCCGGCCATAACGACGCCATTCTTGGAGTCGTGGCGGGCTCTGAAGAACTGATCGCATGGATACGCGGATTCGCCGTATTGCATGGAGCCGTGGCATCCCCCTTCGATGCGCTGAATGGCCTGCGGGGGATGCGAACCCTCCCAGTGCGGCTTCGACAGCAGACGGAGACCGCTGGTGCGCTGGCCCTCGTGCTCGAGAAGCACCCGCAGATTGAGCGCGTCTTCTATCCGGGCCTGCCATCGCATCCCCAGTACGAGCTGGCCCAGCGCCAACTCGATTTACCCGGCGGGCTGCTCACCTTCGATCTTGTCGGTGGCCGCGCCGCCGGCTCGAGACTCGTCGATGGTGTGAAGTTGGTTCAACTCGCGACATCGCTCGGCGGGCCCGAGACCCTCATCACTCATCCGGCATCGACCACGCACGTGGGACTGCTGCCTGAGGAGTTGGAGGCATCGGGGATCGGCGAGGGGACCGTCCGACTGTCGTGCGGCCTTGAGCAGGTCGACGATCTTCTGGCTGACCTACAGCAGGCGTTGGACGCTCTTCGCTGAGATGCCGGAGCTTCTTGAAATTGAGACGTATCGAAAGGCGGCGGAACCCATTGTCGGTCGCACAGTTGCCGTCGTCGATGCCCCTGATGACTGGTATCTCAAGGGCGGGCTTGGACCGGCAGAGGTTGTGAGCGTGCTGCGCTCCGTGACGATTACGGCAACTGCCCGAATAGGGAAGCTGATGCTGCTCGAGACCGACGGGCCGACTATCGGCCTGCGATTTGGGATGACCGGCCGCTTGATTGTCAATGGCGATGCTGCCCTCAGTGACCTGGAGTACGGAAGTAATCGGGATAATCCCGCCTGGGATCGGTTTGCTCTGCGCTTCACCGACGGAGGGTCGCTGGTGATGCGTGATCCTCGGCGACTCGGTGGTGTGGAACTCGATCCCAACGTGTCCAAGCTTGGCCCCGACGCCGCCCTCGTCACCCTGAAGCCGTTCCGCCGGATCCTCGATGAGTCGGGGGCGCCGCTGAAGGCCCGTCTCATGGACCAGGCTCGGATTGCTGGACTTGGGAACCTACTGGTCGATGAGTCACTGTTTCGAGCAGGGCTTTCACCCGAACGGCCCGCCAAGTCGCTTCAGCCCGACGAAGCAACTCGTCTGCACCGGGCGATCCGTCAGACACTCAAGACGCTTGGCGAGCGCGGTGGCAGCCACACCGGTGATCTGCAGCCCGCTCGAGTGCGCGGTGGACTTTGCCCAAAGGACGGTGAGTCGTTGCGCCGAACCAAGGTCGGTGGGCGAACGACCTATTGGTGTCCGCATCATCAGCGTTGATCGCGCGTTGATCGCGCTACGGTCGTCGGCCGTGGTGCAAATGTGTGATGGTAAAGACATGCGGCGTCTGGTTCGGACTGGGGTGGTGGTGCTTGCGTTGCTTGGCGCGCTCATAGCAATTGCCAGTCCTGGTGTAGCAACTGCTTCGACTTTTGCGCAGGACTCCGCTGACGAGTTCGACTCGAGCGAGGCCCAGGGGACGGTGGATACCGTCCGCCGGGCGCTGATCGGCATAGCTATCGGCACTGGTGTGATGCTCGTGCTCTACATCTGGCACACCGACCCTCGCCGGCGGTTTGGGGTTGCCAGCCGGAGACGTGAACGGCAAGAGGTGGCGCAACGCATCGGCCTCGAAGACGAGTTTGTTTTGCCGGGCGAGATCGAAGACCTCGACCCCGGCTGAAACTCAACGCGTCGTTGCCCGATACTGTGTCTGGTATGGCCGACGGGTTCGATGTCGATAAAATGCTGGAACGGTTTCGTGAGCGTGCGGAAGCGGTGAAGCGCCGCAACTTGCCGCCCGTGGGTGGCGACGAACGTGCGGCATTCGTGAACCAAGCACAGACCGACTATCAGGACTTCGCCATGCTCGGTGATGCCGATGGGTCACTTGAAGATGGCATTCTTACGCTTCGTATTGATCTCCGGCCGCCCTCGGACTGATTCGGTGATGCAAGACCCACTGGCCTACGCTCAGTTAATGCCTCGAATGTGGAGAGTTCGGTGACAGACGAATCAGCGGGTGAGGACACGCCGCCTCCTCCGCCTCCGCCTCCGCCTCCGCCGCCTCCTCCTCCGCCTCCTCCTCCGTCAGCGACTCCCCCCGCGGCGGAGTCGATGTTGAGCGGCCTGGGCGGCCGCCCCACGAGCGGTGACCGTGTGTCGATCGCTGGTGTCGATCCCAACCCTCCGGCACCGGCCCCGCCGAAGGGGATGGATCCACCGCTTCCCCCTGCCGCACCTCCGTTGGCGCCTACGCCCATGGCCACGCCTTCTCCACCGACTCCCACACCTCGACCGATAGTGGCGTCGACTCTTGCAGCAGCGACTCCTGACGCTCCGCGTGCGATGCCGAATGCCGAGTCTGGCCCTGGCCTCACCGACACGTTCGGGATTGGTCAGGCCATTAGCCGACTGTCCAACGGCAGCCGGAATGCTGGCAAGGGCGCCTTCCTCGTTCTCACCCGCACGCTTTTCGATGACGAAGTCGTCGAAGTCGTCGTCCAATGCCGCTATCGAGGCGCAGACGGTGCCATGGCCTTGACGAACAAGCGCTTACTGATCGTCAACGCTCGCGAATGGAACCCAGATGTGACCCCGGTTGCCCTTGAGCCTGGACTCACTGTGCAGGGGTGGCAGGATGAGCGCTCCGCGGCGTTGGTGTTCGAACGCGGCGGCGCTGAGCTAGTTGTCGACAAGATTGGCGACCGTGAGGTAGTCCAGGATCTAGTTGGTCGAGTCCGTGCCCGCATCGAGGCTTGATTTTCTCGCCTCGGCACTCTTCAAGGGTCTGGAATCCGGTCAGAGCCGGTACATTTATCCCCCGCTGCGGACGTAGCTCAGTTGGTAGAGCGCAACCTTGCCAAGGTTGAGGTCGCCGGTTCGAACCCGGTCGTCCGCTCCAGGAATCTCAGGTCTCGGCACTGCACTGCCACGGCCTGGGATTTCATCGTTTTGTGGCGCGTTTCAAGGACTCGTCCTGGGTATGTCCGGCTAGCGCGTTCTCAGCGTCGCGTTTCAACCGTTGACCATTCTCAGGACCAGCGTTGCGTCCGTGAGTTGGAAAGGACCTGTGGGATCCTGTCAGCGGGGAGCGGTCTGCCGAAGAGGTAACCCTGGCCCTTGGAGAATCCTAAGTCGAGCAGGGTTTGGCGTTGAGCATCCGTCTCGACCCCTTCCGCCGTGATCTCAAGATCGAAAGCTTCGGCTATCGCCGCGATCGATCGGAGGAAGGCGCGGTCGGCGGAGTCCCCGGGTAGGGGCTGTACGAACCATCGGTCGATTTTGATTTCGGTAATGGGTAGAGATCGAAGACGAGACAGCGAGCTTGTGCCCTGCCCGAAGTCATCAAGCGACACTTGGATCCCCGCAGACCGGATGTCGTTGAGGCAAGCCATCGAGAGGGTCTCGTCCCGCATCACGGATGTCTCGGTTACTTCAATGCAAAGTTGAGAAGGATGAAGTCCAATCGTGGAGCACATCTCGACCACGCGTTGCGCCAAGCCCGAATGATGCAATGTTGTGCTCGAGAAATTCACGCGGAGTATCGGTCCGGACTGGCCGAACCCCCAGTCGATGAACCTACGAGCAGCGGTTTCGAGCGTCTGGAGGTCGATGCGGACTATCAAGTCTTTGTCTTCTGCTACCGGAATGAATAAATCGGGACTCACGAGACCCAATCTTGGGTGGATCCATCGGACGAGCGCTTCGAATGACATGATCTCGCCGGTAGCCAATAAGACCTCAGGCTGATAAAAGGGTTCGAATTGCTGCTCGGTCACAGCCATTTCGATTTCGCGTTCGTAACCGAATCGAGTCTGACGGTCGATGAGGCGCTCGCGGGATGCCTCACGGGAGGTACCAGAACCAACGCGCGTAGATTCAGCGAGCGCCGAGTAGCACTCCTGAATGGACTGAGCAGGGGCGAAGTCGTTACCCAGCTGAACATAACCAGCGGACACCGCGGGACGGATGATGTGATGGTCTACCCGTTGCGGAGAAGAGACGATTGCCAGCAACTTGTCACTGACCGCTTGCCAGTCGCTGCGAGTGTCGGAAGTCGTATCTTCGACCATGATGAAGTACAAGGTCGACCTTGAGATTAGACCGTTGAGGCCTTGGGCCGAGTCAAGTTCCTCCCTGAGTCCGTCGAGAATCGATCGCTGCAGCTCTGCGATCACTTCTGGTTGGTAGTTCTCGGAATAACTGGTTGCGTCGAGCAACTCGAACAGCACCAGACATCCTGTCTGTCCATTCTCACGCATGGACTGGAGTGCCCCGCGCATGGAATTCTCGTTGGGGTAGTTCGTTGAACGGTCGATTCGCGAATCTCGTTGGAGCTCTGTTGTCGCCAGGTTGGCCTCAAGCAGGCTTGCGAGTTTGATCGTGAAATGGCGAAGGAAGAGTTCGTCGGCCTCTTGTCGCTCGCTGTTCCAGACATACGTCACCGCTCCCCAATTGGGGTGCTTGCTGAGATCAAATATTTTTGTCGCGAAGTTTGTGTCTGACCCGCACGCGGTATGAAGCCCATTTCTGAAGAAGTCGTCCATGTCGGTCTGGCTAGCGGATAGACCCCAGGACGTCTTCTCGTTGGCTGGACCTAGAGGTGCGACCGTGAGCAGTCCGCCGAATAGGTCGGCGTTCTCTCCGAGAGCGACCAAGGACCCAACTGTGCGGTCTTTTTCGAGGATGTGAACGTATACCTCCTTGAGACTCCAACCCGCTTTGAGTTCCGCCATGAACCTCTCGAGAAGGGGGGACACGGTCCTGGCGGTCTCTGCGGAGTCGACTACTGCCTGGGTGGGCTCCAATAGGAAGAAAGCATCATCGTTTCGCCTCTCCAATACAGCGGTAGAGATGTTGCTCATTTCGTCAGTTGCCGCAAGTTTTCGGTTGACATCGAGGAACTCGGACCAGCGCTGAAACCCATCCAAGAACGCACGAGTCACGGCCCGCTGGCCCATTGAGACGTAGGCGTGCGGCGTATCGAAACCAACGGTGAGTCCGAGAAAGATAATGCATGGATCAATGACGTCGGCGGCCACGGGAAGGGGATACAGGTGGGCTGTCAGATGCTCCGCTTGGAGCGTGAATGTCGATTCCCTACTAGTTGGGTTGTGGCGAGACATCTCGTTGCCTCGCAGAATCTTCTTCAGTTCTGCTTCGCTTATCCCCAAGTCCTTAGACATGTAGAGGATGTCGACCGACCGGTTGGAGGCCCTACCGCAGATAGCGACCCCAAGGACGTTGATCCGTGTGAGCAACTGCCTGTATGCACTGAGAAGTTCGCCAAGGCTTGCAAAGTCATTGAACTTCTCGTTGCTATAGCCGTGGGCGTCACCATGGAATGCCAGGATGTCCTGCAACACCGCCTCAGATTCGGTTTGTTGACCGATCAGACCGAGCATTTGACGTCGAGCAAGGTCGTCGCTCGCAGGCGGCGCCGATACAGCCGTGCCCTTTGGCACTCGGGTGAAGAATCGGTGTCTCAGCATGGGTTCGCTCGGCGCCCATCCGGGTACACGGTTGCCGCGACCTGGTGCTTCACAACAAGATTGGTTTCTTGGGTCTGTCTGACCTGATCAACGCTGATGACCACAGGTACTCCTCGGACAGGACACGGCGATTGAAGCTTGGGTCACTTGCCAAACAGGAGAGAACCGTGGTGGTGACTAGGTCGATGAGGACTCAAGGCTCTCGATCATGGTCTTGAGGGTCGGTAGCACGACGTCAGGGTTGAGATCCTTTTCGTGGCTGACTTCAGCGACCAATCGGCTGCTTTGGAGCGCCTGTTTCACTCGGGGATCGTTTGGATCATCGAGTGCCCGGAGCATCTGCATGATCCTTGGTGAGTTGTACACCTCAAGGGCCTGTAGTGGTTTTTCGGTGAGGATCGATGCAAAGACATCGGCGATGATCTCGGTCTCGCTGGCTCGGCGCCAGATCATCCATGCCGCGAGTCCAGTACCAGCAATACACATTCCGTGTGTCCACCAGTACGCAGCCGTGTACGGGCCACCAAAGTAGAAGAACACGGGAACAGAAGCAGTGAAGATTAAGCCCAAGCCGATTCCATACGAGCGTCCTTGCCTGAACTTCTGGGCAAGATCCACAAAATGGGCCGCAGCCAGCAGTCCGACGATGATTGCGATCACAATGACGATAAGCGTCGACGCCATTTTCGGCTTCATAGGCGTGATCGCGTCTGGCGAGATCAGGAGCCAAACTGATACAAGCAGGCCGAATCCTGCACTAGCCAAACTGATGAATCGCCAATTCTGACCACGTGTGACCCGGCCCCTAGCCAAGAGAAGATACAAGAAGGCTGGCAGATGAGCGAGGGCGCTAAGTTGGCCAGCGACGGCGACTCCAGAATTCATATCGTAGAGCGCATTCGGAGTGAGCAAACCATGAGTCAGCACCATCAGAGAAGAACTGAACAGACCCGCTGAGACCAGCGAATTTTCCTCGTAACTATTCGCCAAGGAGAGCCATAATGCGTACCCGGCAGCGGCGGCGCAGGCAATCGCCGAGGCGATCATCACGACAGCGATGAGGCTTGGCTTTTGGTAGAGGCCGATCTGAGACGAGCCGAGATAGATCGAAGGGACGAAGGCAACTAGCGTGAGAATCGTCGCACTCAGCCACAGTTGACGGCCCGTCGACAAGATAGGGTCCGCTTTGACTGATGTCATGGAATTCCTTTCAAGTCGGCAGTTGCGCGTGATGATATCACCGATGAGAATAGTATTTGAGCGCTGGTTAGGAAACCGTTTTAGACACAGGTCTATCTCGCTTGACAGTGGTAGAGGTCGAATCGTTCCCGACTTCGCCGTTTGGACTCGAAGAGGGCAAGCTGGCAAGAGGATGCACCATGTGACTACCGATAACCGATGACGGTCGACCCGATTCGGATCAAGCGACCGGGGGTGTTGGTCCGTGTCGGTTGGACGAGTCTCGGCCTGCTTTCGGTCGGAGTCGGGGGGGTCGGCATTGTCGTGCCCGGGCTCCCGACCACCGTATTTTTCATCATCGCGGCTTGGGCCTTCTCGAAGTCGAACCGCCGCCTAGAAGCGTGGGTGCTCAACCTGCCGACGGTCGGCCCACTGGTCTGTGACTATCGAGCCGGGCTTGGCATTCCGCGTCGGGCCAAAGCCACAGCGGTTGTGATGATCGTCTTCTTCGCGGGCTTGAGTGTCGGACTTGTCGACGGTTTGATCATTCGAGCTGTCATCATCGGAACCGCAGCCGTGGGCCTGTTGGTCGTGCTGGTGGTTGCCCCCACCAAGGAGGCGGTACTGGAGGCGAGGAAGTCAGCAACGTGAGACCCGGGTTCAGTGTGTGGATTCTCGGCGTTGTCACCATCACCGCGTACGGCTCATGGTTTTACGGGTTTGGTGTGTTGATCGGACCCATCCAGGATGATGTCGGATGGTCGACGAGCATGCTTGGTGCGACGTTCGCGGCTGCCCAGGTGATCGCCGGGATCGGGGCGTTCGTCGCTGGGCGCCTGCTCGACCGGTTTGGCGCGGTTGGACCGTTCGGCGTTCAGGCGGTTTTCGGCGCAGGGCCGCTGCTTGCCGCAACCTGGGCGGAGGACATCCTCGTCTTCGCAGTGCTGTATGCCATCGGCGGGGGAGTGATCGGCGCTAGTGGCTTCTACCACGTCACTACTGTTGCCGCGGCACGTATCCACCCCACAGCACCAGCGAAGGCGATCGCCAAACTCACTCTTATCGGTGCGTTCTGCAGCCCCATCTTCATCCCGTTGACAGCGCTCGTGGCCGATGTATACGGCTGGCGGGTCGGAGCGAGGATGCTGGCGTTGCTGGCGTTGGGTGGCGCGCTCGCAGGTATGGCGTTGAGACAGGAATCCTCCAGCGGCGGACATGGTCCTTCGGAGAGTCCGATCTCCGCGCTTCGTCTGGCCCTCCGATCGTCGGTCGTGCGACGGATGTTCGCCGCCTATATAGCGGGAGGCATCGCATTCTCGACAGTGCTCGTGTACCAGGTTCCGATCATGATGCACAGCGGTCTCTCGCTGGGGTTGGCCGGCTTGTTCGCTGGATTCCGGGGTCTGTGCCAGATCCTGGGTCGGGTTGGATTGACGCGTGCACTCACTCGTTGGGGGTCGGGGCCGCTGCTACTCGCGGCCTATGCGCTCAGCGCCGGCGGGGTGGTATTACTCCTGGTTGGTGAGGTGGCTGCGGCGGTGGGGTTTGCTGTCTTGGCCGGCACTGGGTTCGGCGCAACGAGTCCACTTCAGGCGATCCATTCGAGCGAGCGGTTCGCCACCGCCGACCTTGGTCTTCTCATGGGGATGCAGGGTGCTGTTCTCGGGTTGGCCGGAGGGCTTGGCCCCTTGCTCGGTGGCGCCATTCGCGATGCTACGGGATCGTGGACCTGGGTCGTCATCGCGGCGGCCGGGTCCTTGCTGATCGGCGCTGCCCAGATGCGAGACGCGTAGCTGCGACACCAGGGAGGCCCCGACATGCCGGCGAGTTAGGCGAAGGCGATGCCGGGGTACTGGTCGGCGGCCACCTCAGCGACCCGGGCCGCGTAGCGGGGGGCACCGCCGAAGTAGGCCTGGTAGCGGATCGTGCCTTCGTGGTGGCCGGCGACGTTGGAGTTGTAGCCGGTGAACCAGCCCTTGCTGCGGCGAAACATCATCCGCTCGTGGGCACGGATGACCTCATCGACCCACGTCTGCTCAGCCTCGGCCGTCGCCTCGATCCGGGTGCAGCCACCCGACCGGGTATGCGTGAGGAGGTTGGTCACCCAGTCGACACCGGTCTCGATGGCGCGGGGGAAGTTCGTGGATCCCGACACGCTCTGTGGGCCTGCGACCATGAGCATGTTGGGAAATCCGTGGGCAAGCACCCCCATGAAGGTCCGCGGGCTGTCATGCCAGCGGTCGGCCAGCGACTGTGCGTCGACGCCGCGGATGTCGATCCTGTCGTAGCCGCCGGTAATGGCATCAAAGCCGGTGGCGTAGACGATGACATCCAGGTCGTGGTGCTCTGCCGTGGTCTGGATGCCGATGGGTGTGATCCGCTCGATCGGCGTCTCAGCCAGATCCACCAGGTGGACGTTGTCGCGGTTGTAGGCCTCGAAATAGTTCGTTTCAAGCGGCAGTCGTTGCATACCGAAGCCGTGGTCGCGGGGGATCAGTTTCTCGGCAAGAACAGGATCGTTGACCCGCTGACGGATCCGGTTTGCCATGTACTCCGACATCTCCTGATTGGCGGCTTCGTCGAAGAAGATCTCAGCGAAGTTCGCGACAAGGATCGCAAAGCCGGGCTCGGTGTAGAGATGATCCCAGAACTCGCGGCGCTCATCGGCGCTGAGATTCCAGAAGCCCCGCCAGTCGGGCACGTGTTCAAATCCTCCTGGCGATTCGGCACATTGGGAAAAAATCTCGGCGTAGCGGGCGCGAATGTTCGCCATCTCGGACTCGGAGATGGGCGAGTTGTTGAGCGGCGAGCTCCAGTTGGGACGACGCTGGAAGACCTTTAGTTCGCCGACTTTGTCGGCGAGTTCACCGATGACTTGGATGCCGGTGGCTCCGGTGCCGATCACGCCGACCCGACATCCCTCCAAGGCGATGGGCTCCTTGGGCCAGTGGTAGGTGTGGAACGACTCGCCGTCGAACTCGGCCATGCCGTCGTAGTTCGGCAGTGTCGGCATCGAGAGCGGTCCGAGACTCGTGATGACGAACCGGGCCACATAGCTCTCGCCTGATGCGAGCTCGATCGTCCATTCGCGAGCGTCCTCATCCCACGACATGGCGTTGACCCGGGCACGGAATCGCATGTGCTGTCGCAGGTTGAACTTGTTTGCAACGAAGTTCAGGTAGCGGAGGTTCTCGGGCTGGCCGGAGAATCGTTCCTTCCAGTCCCATTCGTCGAGTACTTCTTGGGAGAAGGAGTAGCCGTAGGTGTAGCTCTCGGAGTCGAAGCGGGCGCCGGGATAGCGGTTGCGGTGCCAGGTGCCGCCGAGGTCATCGTCACCCTCGAGCACGATCGCGTCGATACCGAGATCCACGAGCCGCTTGATCTGATAGATACCTGAAACGCCAGCACCGATAATGACGACTTCGTGGCGGTGGGGACCAGAGTTGCTCACGGTGTCACGCTAGTGAGGCGATGAAGCGGCCGACGAATCAGCCCCGTATGGTCACGGAGATGAGTGGACGTCGCGTTGTAGTCACTGGAGTCGGCCGAGGTCTCGGCCGCAAGCTCGCCGAGATCTTCATTCAGCGTGATGATCATGTGTGGGGAACCAGCCGAAATGGCGACGGCCCACCAGGTATGCGGCGACACGTGTCGTTGGAGTTACGAGACGAGACCTCGGTCATCGCCGCAGCAGCCGATATCGCATCCCAAACCACCAGCATCGATCTCTTGATCAATTGCGCCGGCACCGACTCCCGTAGCTTCGGCGCGTCGCTCAGCGAACGTGGCCCATTCGATCTCGATGCCGACACGTTCAACGCTGTCGTGGAGGTGAACGCCACTGGTCCGATGCTTGTGACTCGGCACCTCCTCCCACTCTTGCGAGCGGGTCATGACGCCATGGTGGTGAACATCAGCTCCCAGCTCGGCTCGATACAACTCGCCGCGGGTATGGGCCCAGACACGGCCTACTGCGTCTCGAAAGCGGCGCTCAATATGTTGAGTGTGAAGTCGGCAGCCGAACTTCGTGGGGACGGCGTTGGCGTGGTCATGATTCACCCAGGTTGGGTGCAAACCGATATGGGCGGTCCATCGGCTTCGCTCACCGTTGATGAATCAGGACAGGCGATCGTCAACACCATCGACGCACTATCGATTGCCGACACCGGTCGGTTCATGCGCTGGGACGGCTCCGATCACCCTTGGTAGCGGCAAGTCCGTTTATTGGACGTAGTCGAACGGCGCACCTACGTTGCCTTCATGGACCCAGCAGTTCCCGGTATCGATATTGCTTCCGTCGACAAGGCGCTTTCGACGACGCGAGTGGTCCGACGTCGCCTCGACCTCGAACGCCCCGTCGACGACGAGGTGCTACTCGAGTGCATCGACATCGCCGAGCAGGCACCGACAGGAGGCAACCAGGGCAGTCGGCGATGGATCATCGTGCGCGATCAGGCCGTGAAGGACCAACTGGCTCTGCTCTACCTGGCGGCCGCGGGCGAGTGGATGATCGAGTCGGCCGACAAGATCGGCGGCACCGGTCACCCGCAGGAGCGGGTCATGGCCTCTGCTGCGCACCTCGCCCGTCATCTCGCTGAGGTTCCGGCAATCGTGATCCCCACGATCATCGGGACTCACGACAACAGTGGCCGACCCGGCCTGTTCGATTCGGTGATCCAATCTGTATGGAGCTTCTCGGTGGCGCTCAGAGCCCGCGGCCTCGGTTCGGCCTACACCACAGCAATTCTGGGTAAACGAGACGAGCTGGCCGAGTTGTTGGGGGTGCCCGAAGGTATGACCCAGATAGCGATGCTTCCGGTGGCATGGACCAAAGGCACCGAGTTTCGGCTTGCACCCCGTCTACCCGCACGGGAGATCACCTATTTCGACCGATTCAGCCGTACCTGGGAGCGAGGGCCGAGTAATCCGGAATCGCTGGCGGACGGGCCCGGCACCGTGGTGGAAGTCGATATCAAGGCGCCGACCGAGGTTGTTTGGCCCTATGTCTCCAACATCTCGTTTGGTGCTGAATTCAGCGATGAGTTCATGGGCGCGCGGTGGGCTGATGAGGTCGAAGAACCCAGACTTGGAGCTCGCTTCATCGGGTCCAATGCGAACGAACACCTCGGTGAATGGGACCTCGACTGCTTTGTCAACCGCTACGAGGAGAACCGGTCCTTTGGCTGGGCAACGTCGGACAAGGACAATCCCGGCGCCCGGTGGTGGTTCGACAGTACGCCGATCGCAGGTGCCACTCGGCTTCGCTATTCGGTGGCACTCGGACCCGGCCCGTCGGGTCTCACCATGGCGATCACCAACATGCCCGACAAGGAGTCGCGGATCATCGCTCGGCGGATCGAGAACCTACGCGCCAACATGACCAATGTTGTGAACGGCATCAAGGAAGCCGCAGAGCGAGATGCGGCTGCCCAGCGGCACGAACGAGATGAAACCAAGAGCAAGCCGCCACTTCATTGAATCGCACCCACTGATCGAGAAGAACAGTGGCAAGTGAATTTGACCGGTCGTTGTCGACACGGGCGAAACGTTGGATCTAGCTGACACACGACGACGAATGAAAACGGAGTAGATACAACGATGGATGCAATCGCAGCAGCAAGAAGCATGCGAGGTTCGGTTGGTATGTTGGCCATGCACTGGCTCATGTGCCCATCGACGGCAGAGAAGGCCACGGCTGCCGGTTTGCCCGAAGGGATCGCTGGCTATGCGGTCGGGCGACTCGGCGTGCTCGGGGACTGCCCGGTGGACGACCTGATCACGGCGGCGTTTTTCTGGGAGCCCGAGTACATGAGGACGCAGGCAACCGCAGGTCGTGCTGTGAAGAGTCCACACGAGGGTGCGGCCGTCTATGTCCGGCTCTGTCAGGAGTGGGGCACCCAGCATCTCGCTGACTTCGACGGGAACGAACGACTGAGCGAACTCGCGGGGCGGGTCGTGAGCGCGGCATCGCCCGACGGGGCTCCGACCTTTGCTGGCTGGCGCGATCAGTCGCTACCGGACACCGGCCCGGCTCGCACGATGCAATTGATGCAGACGATGCGGGAGCTCGGATTCGCTCGCCACTGCTCGGCAGTTCAGGCGGCAGAGATGAGCCCCGTCGAGGCCATCATGAGCGGGCCCACTGGTGCATGGAACGCCCGGTTCTTCGGCTGGCCCGAGCCGTACCCAGATGGCGAGCCGCTTCGCGACGCCCGCAACGAGATCGAGGCCGACGGCAATATTCGCCATGCGGCGGACTTCGAGGTTCTGACCGATGACGAGCGCGACGAGTTTGTTGCTCTTGCCAAAGGGGCCCGCAACTACGCGGGCGAACGAGTGACGCCGGAAACCGGGGCGGCCCTGCCGAACTGATCGCTGCGGCATTCATCTGTCGTCTCGCAATGTCGTACGCCGAGAACTATCCGCGGCCCGAACCCGCCATCGATGACTTCGCCCGCCTGGCGGTGTCACTCCTGATGATGGAGTGACACGATCCTTCCGACTGATGGCGCTACCTCGCCGTTGTACACGTCGGCCCATGTCATCTCAGCGAGCTCAGGACCGTTCGTCGCTTCGATCTCGAGCCATGTGAGGCTTTCCGTCACGAACTCGGTGAGCGCCTGGGTGGTCCGGTCTTCGTAGGCAGCGGGGCCCCAGTCGGCGCGACGACGAGCAACCTCGGTCGGGGCGAAGAACATCTGCGGTCTCGGCCCGGCAGTGACTTCCGCGGGCGGCGCATCGTGATGGCTTAGTCCAACGGTCATCGAATACGCGAGATTGTCCTGCAGTCGATCGTGGATGGCGGCACGCACGCCGGCGTTACCCGCCATGTCGATGCATACAGATGACACGTTGGCGATGTCGTCGAGTTGGCCGTAGGCGAGGACCTGGTCGTAGATCCCGAGTGCTGCGACGAAGTCTTTGTTGGATGGTGACGTGACGGCGACGACCTTGAGACCGGCTCTGGCGGCGGCGCGCTGGGAGAATCCGATTGCAGTTTTGGACGAGGCGGACATCACGACGACCTGGTCGGCCCCGAAATAGTTGTCGTCGGCGAAGAATTCGTCAGCCAGGAACCCGGTGAGAAAGAGGCCACGGAGAAGGGCATGACGGTCCTCGGCCCCATCGCCAGTTTCGTACCACGGGTCGTGTGCGGTGTGGACGTAGTTGCGGTAGACGGCGGCGTGGGCTGCCCGGTGGTCGCCGTCGTCGCGGAACCCATCGGAGATCTTGCGTGCGGTGATGGTGACGTACTGAGCCATGGGGAACCAGCCGTAATAGCGTCCGCCCTCGGCGATGTCTGGATGGGTTGACTCGATGATGTCGGCCCATCCCATCGCCGGCACACGGCCCCAGCCATCGGCGGTCGGGAAGAAATCCCAGTAGCCGAGCATGTCGCCGGCCACCGCGTAGGTGATGTTGTTGGCGGTGAGGGCGAATCGGTCGACGCGAAGTCGCACTTGCCCGGGTTCGAGAGGCTCCACGTTTTCTTCGATACGTCGCGTCTCGCCGTGGTTCGTTCGGTTGACTTCGAGGATTGTGTTCTTCACGGGCGCTCCGGAGGATGAGTGAGTTGAATGAGACGAGTTGACGCTGACAGGATCGTCGAACCTGGCATGAAGCCATAATCGGTACTGGCTAGTCAATCCGTCGATCAGGTTCAATCACCCTGCCCCTCCCCGTCAACGTTGAGCAGATACGTTCGCATGACATCTACGGTGAGGTCTGCCAGGAGGCACCATGACCAAACGTCCGAATATCCTCTTCATCATTACGGATCAGCAACGGGCCGCTGACACGGGGTTTATGGGGAACCATGTCGTGCGCACCCCTCACCTCGATGCGTTGGCTGCGCGGGGCACGGTGTTCGACAACGCATGGGTTGCCAATCCGATGTGCATGCCGAACCGGTCGACAATCATGACGGGTCGCATGCCAAGCGCTCATGGCGTGATTTTCAACGATCGGTCGCTGGAACTTGGCGCAGCTACTCATGTGCGTCAGTTCCGCGAGGCCGGGTACCGAACGGCCCTTTTTGGAAAATCGCATCTTCAGCATGGGATGAGCCGGAACTCAGTCACCGAGTTCGACCTAGCTGCGACAGTCGATCACGGCTATGGCCCTGGATGGGATGAGCTCGAGAATGACGAGCTCTACGAAAATGGTCCACCGGAGTTCCCCGACGACTTCTACGGCTTCGGCCATGTCGAACTCTCGATCGACCACGGGGCTCGGGTCTCGGGCCACCACTTGCAGTGGGCCCTCGACAAGGGCGGGCGTTACGAGGATCTCATGGTGCCGATCACGGCGGAGTCTCCGGCCAAGAGGCGCTCCGATCGCTGGTGGCAGGTCTATCAACCGCCCTACGACGAGGACCTTCACAGCACGAACTTTGTTACCGAGCGCACTATCGACTTCATCAACGACGCCGTTTCGGCGGACGAACCGTTTTACACCTGGGCTTCATTCCCGGACCCCCACCACCCGATGACGCCTCCCGGGCGATGGTTCGATCGACATGACCCCGCCGATATGGAACTTCCAGTATCGATCAACGATCCGCTTGAGCATGCGCCTGAATACCTCAGGCGCTTCCAGGCGAATGGACTGGCCACTGCCACTCAGCGGAGTTGGGTGGCCCCTGCCGGCGCAACAGACCATGAGCTGGTCAAGGAATGCATAGCCGCCACCTATGGAGCGATCGAGTTCATCGACGATGGCGTTGGGCGGATCCTTGCCGCCATCGAGGCGAATGGTGAGCTCGACAACACCATCGTCGTCTTCACCGCTGATCACGGCGACATGATGGGCGAGCACGGGTTGATGCTGAAGGGGTTCATGCCCTTCCGCGGCACTCAGCAGGTTCCGTTGGTGATTGTGGATCCGTGCCGGTCACCTGGTCGTACGGGCTCGCTGAGTGGGAGCATTGATCTGGCGCCCACGCTGATGGATATCTGTGACATTCAGCCCCACGACGGCATTCAGGGCCGAAGTCTGGCGCCGGTGCTCGATGACCCGTCGGCAAGTGTTCGAGATCATGTGCTGATCGAACAGGATCGACGAGCGGCCGTCACCCGCGGTCGAATCCCACATCGGATCCGAACGCTTATTTCTCGCGATGGATCGGAATACACCCGCTGGAACACGGGTGAGTCGATGTTGTACGACCTGTCCGAGGACCCCCATGAGCTGGAGGAACTCAGTCATGCGGACGCCACTCGAAAGGCTGTCCAAGACGACCGTCTTGTCGGCGCACTAATGGAGGCTGCCGACGATTCGCGAGGCGCCCCCGTCGCTGCGCGATCATGACGAGTCAGCACAAACAGGAGCGCCATGTCCGAAGACCCAATCCTGATTGCCGGCGGCGGGATCGCCGGGCTGACCCTTGCCCTGACCTGTCACCAACTCGGCGTGCCGGTCCGAGTGTTCGAGTCGACGCGTGAGTTGCGCCCGCTGGGTGTTGGGATCAATGTTCAACCAAACGCGGTTCGTGAGCTGATCGACCTTGATCTGGGCGACCATCTACCAAAGATTGGTGTGGCCACACAGGAGTACGGCTTCTTCACCAAACACGGCAAAGAGATCTGGAACGAGCCCCGCGGTCTTGAGGCCGGCTACTCGTGGCCTCAGTACTCCGTGCACCGTGGCCGGCTGCAGTTGATGCTGCATGATGCCGTGGTCGATCGCCTGGGTTCCGCTGCGGTACAGCTCGGTTCTCGAGTCACCGGCTACGTGAACGACGGTGACTCGGTCCGCCTTCAGGTCGAAGTCAACGGCGAGGCGACTGAAGTCAGCGGTCCGCTAGCGGTCGCCGCTGATGGGTTGCACTCCGCGATTCGTGCGCAGATGGTGCCCGATGAGGGCCCGCCTATCTGGGGTGGTGCAATCCTGTGGCGCGGCTGCACTCGGGCCAAGCCGTTCCGCACCGGCGCGTCGATGGCGATCATGGGTAAGCCGCATATCCGATTTGTGACCTACCCGATCTCAGACGCCGACCCTGACACCGGTGAGGCGCTGATCAACTGGATTGCGGAGACAACATTTGATCCCAGCCACGGCTGGGCTCGAGAAGACTGGAACCGTCGCGCCGACAAAGCCGATTTCATTGACAACTATCGCGACTGGGACGTCGACTGGATTGATCCCCTCGACTTGATCGAACGCACTGCGGAAGTCTTCGAATACCCGATGGTGGATCGAGACCCGCTCGACTCATGGACTGACGGACGGGTCACACTCATGGGTGACGCCGCCCACATCATGTATCCGGTCGGTTCAAATGGGGCGAGCCAGGCGATCATCGACGCCCGCAAGATTGGCCGGGGGTTTTTGGACCATGGTGTCAACCCGGATGCCATGGCGGCGTTTGAGAACGAGGTGCGTCCAGCCTCAGGCCGCATGATCCTTGCCGGACGAGGATCAGGGCCCGATTCTGTGGTCACCATCGTCGAGGAGCGCTGCGGCGGCGAGTTCGACGACATCAATGATGTGATGCCCTATGACGAGCGGGCCGCACTCTCCGACAAGTACAAGAAACTCGCTGGGTTCGACATTGAAACCCTGAATGCTCGTCCGCCGATCATTGAGCCAGGATCCCGGGTCGGGTAGAGGTCGCAAGACATGAAGCTGTTCTCGCACAAGAAACGTCCGGTTCATCTCGGTCCCTACCCGTTGGAACGACTTCCCCACGCCGCTGACCCAGCTTCGACACCGCTCGGCAGCGCCGGCCAGCGTCGCGCCGAAGATCGCCAGCCCGGCCCTCACTCGGCAACGCATGCGTACAGCCTCTATCTCGATCTCTTCGACGAGGAACGGACCGGTGACGTTTCGCCGGAAGCACCAATTCCAGACGATCCAGCCGAGCGGTCCCGCAACCTGAAATCAGGCCTCTACTTCCTTGACGCGGACATGGCGGGGTGCGGCATCATCCCTGATGAGGCATGGACAGGAGAGCAGCAGCCACACCGGTTCGCAGTGGTGAGCCTTGTCGCCCACACCCGCACGCATGGGTCGGTACAGCCTGGCGACGAGTGGATTGACGGCACCCGCCAAGCAAACGCCGACCTCCGTGCCTCAGAACTCGGCGTGATAACGGCGTCCTACATTCGACGACTCGGCTTCGATGCGATCGCCCACACCCCGACGGCAACCGACCTTGATCTCGAACGAGTGGCGTTGCAGTGCGGCCTGATTGAGCGTCGCCGCGGCGAGCTACGAGCCCCGTTCCTCAAGTCTGGGTTCGCATTGTCGGTCGTGTCGACCGATATGGAACTCACCCCCGACGCACCGCTCGCTCGGCGAGGGCCACTGGCCCGTTTGCGGTCAACGTCTGGGCTCGGATGGGTTCTTGGTTGGGGCGGAACAAGAGCCGGATTCGGACGGCTCAACGGAGACCACCGGCCGCTACACATGGGCCGTTACCCGATGGAACGGATCAAGCGCGTCGAGGAAGCCACGACGCTGATTCTTCCCGACGAGATCGAACGGGTGCCAGTTCGCGCCGGCGGCTTCCCGCGAGCGGCCAATGGCGACATGGGGCCGAAGTTTGAGGCTGATGTGAAGGTGTTCGCCTTCAAGACACCACAAGCTCAGAGTTATGTGCAGCAGATCGCGGCGATGGTTCCGTATCAAGATGGCGACACCGCTGACTCGCCGGCGCCGCGGACCTCGGATCCCGATCACAACGCCAACGCGCTGAAGGCGCTAGCGCATCACCTCGGCGGCGACATGGTCGGCGTGTGCGAGGTACCGAACTACGCCTGGTACTCCCATCGAGGTGACGGGTCAGTCATCGAACCGGATCACAAGAACGCTGTGGTGATCCTGCTCGATCAGGGCTACGAAACAATGGAGGGAGCCAGCGGCGACGATTGGGTGAGTGGTGCGCAGTCGATGCGGGCCTATATGCGTGGTGCCCAGATCGCCGGGATCATGGCGGAACACATTCGATCGCTCGGATATGGGGCTCGCTCCCACACCAACCGACTGTCGGAGGTGTTGCACATCCCCCTCGTTTTAGAGGCCGGCCTCGGCGAGATGAGTCGGATTGGCGAGTTGGTGCTCAACCCGTTCGTGGGTCCCCGCTTCAAATCTGTGGTGGTGACCACCGACATGGCGTTGACCGCTGACAAAAAGATCAACTTCGGCCTTCAGGACTTCTGCCAGAAGTGCACGAAGTGCGCCCGCGAGTGTCCATGTGGGGCAATTCCGTTCGGTGACAAGATCATGTTCAACGGGTACGAGACGTGGAAACCCGATGTCGAAAAGTGCACGAAGTACCGGCTCGGCAACATGAGGGGTGCCGCCTGCGGTCGGTGCATGAAGACTTGCCCGTACAACATGGAGGGCGTGCTCTCCGAGCGACTGTTCCTCTGGTCGGCAATCAAGTTCCCGTTTACCCGTCGCACGATTGCCAAGCTTGATGACACGGCGCGCAACGGTTCGATAAATACGGTCAAGAAGTGGTGGTGGGACCTTGAGTGGAAGGGGGATCGCACCGTTGAACCGCAGAAGGGAACGAATGCTCGCGAGTTGGACATGAACGGCGGACGGATCGCCGATAAGCAGAGGATCGCCCTCTATCCGCCCGATGTGCTCCCACCCGGAGACGCTCAGGGGGTACCAGTCAAGCTTGATCGTAAAGCTGCAGTAGTGCGCGGTGAGCAGGCGGAATCTCCGGCTGCGGCACGGGCTCGCACCGGCCGATAGTCGACCTTCGACTCGACGATGAAAGCGCGACATGAGCCCTAGGCGTCCTAGCCTGCGCCAATGTTCGAATCTTGGGGAGACGGAGCGCGTTCGCTGACTGACGCAGTCACGGCACTGACTGGAGGAAAGGGTGGCGCCTACCCGAGCGGTACCTCACTGTTGATCCGGGGCGCAAGCGAGTCGGTGATCATCGACCCGTCAGTCACGGTGGTCGAGAAAGGCGCACCTGTCGGTGTCGACGCGGTGATCAACAGCCACGGCCACGAGGACCACATGGCTGGCAACGGTTCGTTCCCCAACGCTCGAATCCATATTCACGACGATGACCTGCCTGCCGCACACGGGATCGACGGGCTCCTCGCGATCTTTGGCTACAACATCGACGACAACCCGGAGATGGCGCTCAAGTTTCAAGAGGAGTTCCATTACACCCCTCGTCCCGATGCCACCGGGTTTCAGGATGGGCACGTGTGGGATCTTGGCGGCGGCGTGTCTGTCGAGGCAGTTCATCTTCCGGGGCACACTCGCGGCCATAGCGGCTTCCGGATCACCGGCGGTATCTTTTTCCTGTCCGACATCGACCTCAGTGGTTTCGGCCCGTACTACGGCGATGTATGGAGCGACCTGGATCAGTTCGAGGAGAGTCTGGTCATCGCTCGCGAAGAGGACGCCAAATATTACGTGACGTTCCACCACAAGGGAATCATCGAGGAGCGCGAGACGTTCCTGCAGATGCTCGATTCCTTCGAGGCGGTTATCCCTCGGAGGCATCAGGCGATGCTCGACTTCCTGGCCGAGCCCAGGACGATTGCTGAGATGGTCGAGCATCGGTTCGTCTATCGGCAGGGCGTCGACGTCGTATTCGCTGATTCGGTGGAGGAGCGCACGGCTCGACTGCATGTTGCCCGCATGAGGACCCGAGGCGAGATCGAAGATTTCGGCAACGGCTTGATCCGGGCCGTCTAGGAGATCCAGATGACGAACACATGGTCCCTGTATCGAGAGATTCGCGAACTGCTTCTTGGACAGCTCGAGTCGTTGAGCGTCGAGCAGACCGAGATGATGGTGCCTCTATGTCCGCAGTGGCGGGTCGTCGATGTGGTCTCGCATGTCTGTGGGCTCAATGCTGATCTCGTTGGCGGCATGAGGGTCGGCCTCGGCATCGAAGAGAACACGGCCCGGCAGGTTGCAGACCGCACTGGTCACACCTTGGCCCAGGTCGCTGCAGAGTGGCGGGGCTACGGCGATCGGATTGAGGAGCTTTACGCGGAGATCCCTGGCATCGGTGCCGCCCTCGTGGCCGATCTGGTCATGCATGTCCATGATGTCCAGCACGCGCTCGGTTTGGAGATCGATCGAGAAGGTCCTGGTGTGGCTCAGGCGGCAGCTCGTTATGTCGACGTGTTGAAGGCTCGGGTTGCTGAGCATCTCGGCGTGGAGATCGAGATCAACCTCATCGACGGCGAGCCCGCAACTGGTGGGTCGGCGGACCTGCGTCTCGATGCCACGTCGTACGATTTTCTGCGATCGATTGGGACTCGCCGTAGCCGAGGCCAGATCGAGGCGCTGGATTGGACCGGTGACCCAACGGCAGTCCTCGACGGAGCATGGCAGGTGTACGGCGACTTTCCCGCCGCCGACGTGTCGGTGTGATCTCGGCCGAGGTGGTGAAGCGAACGTGTGTTCGCTAAGGTTCACGCAATGCACGACTTCGGCCGCGATTATGAGATCGAACGGTTCCGCCGCTCGCTGGCGATGCTCCCCGCGGGAGCTGACGCGTTGAAACGAGAGGAGGCCATGGCACTTCTCGGCCGACTACGCGACGTCACGGCTCGACTCCGACGAGTGGAGGAGGGCTTGCGTCAATTGCTCGCCGATGAGTCGGCTAGTGCGCCCGGCGGGCCTCGAAGTGCTCGATGATCCACGATCGATCAGATCTGCAGCAGTCCCTCCATCGTGGAGACCTCGATCACGAGGTCGTGTTCATCAAGATCGCTCAGCAAACCATCGTCGCACGTCTCCACGGTGCCGATACCATTTCCACCGCTGGCGCCGGTGCCCGAGCGGCCCAAGGGAGCGGCCTGCAAAGCCGTACAGTCGCGGGTTCAAATCCCGCCCGGCGCTCGTCAGCTCGGGGGCTGCCACAACGTGGCGGCCCCCGATGCGCGTTCCAGCCTCTTTCGGCGGTTATGGCGGTCGAGTTTTCGGTGCGTGATCCGCTCTGAGCGCTGCTACAGTTTCGGTTTCCGGGCCGTTAGCTCAGTTGGTTAGAGCGCCTGCTCGACACGCAGGAGGTCACAAGTTCGACTCTTGTACGGCCCACCAACCCGATCGGTCGACGGCACCTCGGTGCGGTCGACCGTTGTGGTTTCACCGACCAGGGGACGTAGCTGATGGCCGATACGCAGCTTGAGCAGTACCGCTCCAGCATCGACAATATTGATGCCGCGCTGATCCTTTTATTGGCGGAGCGCTTCAAAATTACGAAGGCCGTAGGGCGCTATAAGGCTGCCGCTGGCCTTCCGCCCGCTGACCCCAGCCGTGAGGCTGAGCAGATCGCCCGACTGCGGGACTTGGCAGCGTCGGCCAACCTCGACCCGGCATTCAGCGAAAGCTTCCTTCGCTTTGTGATCGCCGAGGTGATCCGTCACCACGAGCGGGCCTCGACCGAAGCGTGAGTTGCTGGCTGCGATGACTGACGTTTCGCTCGTGACGGTTGACCCCGATGTCGAGCGGCTTGCTCGACTTCTGCACGACGGATTCGTTGATTACCACGAGCGCTTCTTGGAGATCACCCATCGAGCATCGCAGCGCTTCCTTGAGCGGGAGTGGGTCGAACTACAGCAGGACTCGACAGAGCGACTCGGCCTGCACAAGCATCGCGTCTGGGCCGTCGTCGACGCTGCGCGCCCTACTCTCCCCGATAATGAGGACGAGGCCAAGGAACTGTGGATCAAGGCTCGTCGTCGCTATGTCCAACTCGTGGCGCTCCGGATGGATCTTGAACTGGCTGAAACGTTCTACAACTCGGCCACCCGTCACCTTTTTGACGTAATCGGGCTCGACAACGAGCTTGAGTTTCTCTGGCTAGGACCGACGGCGCTTCCCGCCGACGACGGCTCCCGTGGCGAGTACCGAAACTTCCCGGTCGATGAGTCGCTGGAAGATAGCGTCCGCCAGATCTTCGAGCACTTGCCTCTGGCCAGCGACTTTGGCGACCTGAATCAGTGCGCAGTCCTCGTCACCGAACGAATCCAGGCCCAGCTCGACGATGTCTGGGACGGCCAGATCGATTCGATCGACGTTCTACGGCCGATCTTTTACCGCAACAAGGGTGCTTATGTCGTGGGTCGTTTGCGATGGCTGAACCGGGTGTCGCCCGTGGTGCTGCCGGTGCTCGACGGTGATGACGGCCTCTACGTCGACGCTGTGCTGTTGAGCGAGCTCGCGGCCAGTCGAATGTTCGGCTATACCCGTTCGTACTTCCATGTTTTGTGTCGCCGGCCCGCCGCAGTTGTTGGATTCCTGAAGAGTCTTCTGCCGGTCAAGCCTGTCGCCGAGCTCTACACCTCGATCGGCTATAGCCAGCACGGCAAGACCAACCTCTTCCGAGCCCTCTACCGGCATATGGAGCACTCGAACACTCGCTTTGAGAGGGCTCGAGGTGCTCGCGGCATGGTGATGGTGGTGTTCACGCTGCCGTCATTCGATGTCGTGTTCAAGCTGATCAAGGATCGCTTTCCGCCATCGAAACGAACAACGCCTGGAGATGTGCAACGTCGCTACAAGCTTGTGTTCGACCACGATCGTGTCGGCCGACTCGTTGATGCCCAGGAGTTCCGCAATCTCACCTTCAGGCGTGATCGCTTCGACGACGACATCCTCGACGAGCTACGAACTGAGTGCTCCCGTTCGGTCACCATCACCGACGACGAGGTTGTTCTTCATCACGTCTACACCGAACGTCGGCTGTATCCGCTAGATCTCTACCTGCGAGAAATGTCACCTGACCGGGCCCGTCGCGCCGCGATTGACTACGGCAACGCCATCAAGGATCTCGCCGCCGCCAACATCTTCCCTGGTGACCTGTTCCCCAAGAACTTTGGTGTCACCCGGCACGGTGCGGTTGTCTTCTACGACTACGACGAGCTTGCACTGCTGTCCGATGTGAACTTTCGGAAGATGCCGGTGAGCCAGAATTACGACGATGAAATGCTCGACCAGCCATGGTTCCCGGTTGAGCCTGACGATGTTTTCCCTGAAGAGTTCCGCACCTACCTGCGTTCGCCGCGCATCGTCGGTGAAGTATTTGACGAGTTTCACCCAGAGATCTCCACCGTCGAGTTCTGGCAGCAGATGAAGAAGGGCCACAGCGAGGGCGGTCTGCCCGATTTCTTCCCCTATCCCAGAGATCTCCGCATCGCCCGGGACTGACCACCGAACTACGCTCAGGCCGTTCTCGATGTAGGGAGGCCGCCGTGCGCGCTGTGGTACTGGAAGAAAAGGGTGGGCCTGAGGTCCTCCAGATCAAAGAGGTCCCTGACCCGGTGGCGGGCCCTGACGAGGTGCTGGTGCAGATCGTGTCATCTGCAATCAACCGGGCTGACTTGCTGCAGCGCATGGGTCTGTATCCAGGTCCAGCGATGGAGCACGAGATCCCAGGGCTGGAGTTTGCGGGTCGCGTGATCGCCGCCGGTGACAGGGTTACCGAGCACGCCATCGGCGATGCGGTCATGGGGATCAGCAACGGTGGCTGCTACGCCGAGCAGATCGCCATCCATGAGCGACAGGCAATGAGCGTCCCCGAAGCGCTCCCGCTGAGCGACGCTGGCGCCTTCCCCGAGGTGTTTGTCACGGCTTGGGATGCTTTGGTGCGCCAGGGGGGTCTAACTAGCGGTCGATGGGCACTCGTCCATGCAGGAGCCTCTGGAGTCGGTACGGCGGCCATCCAGATCTGCAAGTCCATGGGAGCTCGGATTGCGGTGACAGCCTCGGCCGGCAAGCACGACGTCTGCCATCAACTCGGCGCCGACGTGGTGATCGACTACAACGCCGATGACTTCGTGGCCGTCACCAAGGACGCCACGGAGGGGCTGGGCGTCGATGTGGTGCTCGATGTGATCGGTGGCGAGTACATGCCACGCAACGTTTCCGCCCTTCGTCTTGGTGGCCGGATCATCCAGGTAGGTGTGATGGCCGGTGGGCCTGTTCCGTTCAATGTTGCAAGCCTGCTCATGAAGCGAGCGACGATCACCGGCACCACCTTGCGAGCGCGCCCAATCGAGGAGAAGGTAGCCATCACTCGTGAGTTTGCGGTTCAGATCCTTCCCCATGTCGCTTCGGGCGCGGTCAGCCCCGTAATCGACAGTCGCTATCCACTCGATGAGGTGGCCGATGCCCACGAGCGAATGGCATCCAACGCCAACGCTGGAAAGCTCGTGCTCGATATTTCTGAATGAGGGATGCTGCGAATCAGCGGTCGCTCATTGCGATGTAGTCGCGTTCGGCCTCGCCGGTGTAAAGCTGACGCGGACGGGCAATGCGAGAGTCCTGGTCGAGCATCTCGTTCCAGTGCGACAGCCATCCCGGCATGCGGCCGATGGCGAACAGCACCGTGAACATATTGCGGGGGAAGCCCATCGACTCATAGATCAAGCCGCTGTAGAAGTCCACGTTGGGGTAGAGCTTCCGGCTGATGAAGTACTCATCGCTGAGTGCGGCTTCCTCGAGTTTGAGGGCGATATCGAGCAGCGGATTGGTGCCAGTGACGGCGAACACGTCGTGCGCTGCTTCCTTGATAATGCGTGCACGTGGGTCGTAGTTCTTGTAGACGCGGTGACCAAAGCCCATGAGGCGCTCGTTGCCGGCTTTCACGCCTTCGATGAACGGTACGACGTTCTCATAGCTGCCGATGCCATCGAGCATGTTGAGCACGGCCTCGTTTGCCCCGCCGTGGCGAGGGCCGTACAGCGCAGCGCATGCTGCTGACATTGCCGTGTAGGGGTCGGTGTGCGACGAGCCAACGACGCGAGCCGTGGTGGTGGAGCAGTTCTGCTCATGATCGGCGTGAAGGATCAGGAGAACCTCCATGGCCCGCTGGAACGCTGGGTCGACCTCGTACGGGTTGCCGAGTTCGAACATCATTCGCAGGAAGTTGGAGGCGTAGTCGAGCGTGTTGTCGGGGAATACGAAGGGCTGTCCGACTGAGTGGCGGTAGGCGGAGGTGGCGAGCGTGGGCATCTTGGCGATGAGCCGCACGGCCTGCTTCATGCGATTAGCCGGATCGTCGATTTCTTTCGAATCGGGGTAGAAGGTCGACAGGCCCGCAACATTGCTGCACAGCAGTCCCATTGGGTGGGCGTCGTAGTGGAACGAGTCGTACATCTTGCGACGGAACTTCTCGTGCAGGTAGGTGTGATGGGTGATCTCGTTGACCCATCCATCAGACTGCTGCTGGTTTGGCAGCTCGCCGTTCAACAGAAGGTAGGAGACCTCAAGGAAGGTGCTCTTCTCGGCGAGCTGCTCAATGGGGTAGCCGCGATAGCGAAGGATTCCGTTTTCGCCATCGAGTTCGGTGATGGCGCTCTCAGCGCCGCTGGTGGTGGCAAGGCCCGGATCGTGGAACCAGATTCCTGGAAGAAGCTTGCGCCAGTCAGCCGCGTCGACGCCGCCGTTGGCGATCGGGATCTCGAGCGACTCACCGGTGCGGTTGTCGGTGATTGTGATGCTCTCGGTCACGGTCATGGCTCCTTTTGCGCGGTTGACTCTGGCGGGCGGACGCCGCATTGAATCTAGGCGGTTTGTGCGCCCGTAGGCACACTGAGCAGGCCGGAACTACAGCGGTGTGTTGTCGTGACGCCGCGATGGGAGGCGTTCGCGCTTGCCTGCGAGCATCTCCAGCGCGGCGTGGATCTCGCGCCGGGTGTCCGATGGGTCGATCACCGCATCGATCGTGCCCCGCTCGGCTGCGATATAGGGATTGAGCAAGCGATCTTCATAGGCAAGCTGGAGTTCGGAGCGCTCGGCAGCTGTGCTGCGACGGTGAAGAATCTCCACCGCTCCCTTTGCGCCCATCACGGCAATCTCCGCCGACGGCCACGCAAAGGCGAGATCGTTGCCGATCTTCTTCGAGTCCATGACAATGTAAGCACCGCCGTAGGACTTGCGGGTGGTGAGATTGACGCGAGGCACCGTGGCTCGGGCGTAGGCAAATGCCATCTGGGCGCCGTAGCGGATCATGCCTCGCCACTCGGTGTCCTTGCCGGGATAGAAGCCCGACGTGTCGACGATTGTGACCAGCGAAATGTTGAACGCGTCGCAGAACGACACGAAACGTGCGCCCTTTTGTGACGCAGCAATGTCGAGTGTGCCTGCCACTGTTTGGGGCTGGTTGGCCACGATCCCCACTGTGCGCCCGCCGATCATGGCGAAGCCGGTCACGAGGTTGGCGGCCCACTCGGCATGGGGCTCGAGGAAGTCGCCATGGTCGACGATGCTGGCAAGGATGTCGCGGACGTCGTATGAGCCGTTGGAAGATGGCGGAAGCACCTCGTAGGCCTCAGATGTGAGCCGGTCGGTCGGGTCGCTACACGCGCGAGACGGGGCATCGGCATCGGTGTGGTCGGGCAGGAATCCCAAGAGTTCGGAGGTGAGGAGGAGGGCGTCATCTTCGTCGGTGGCGATGAAGTCAGCCACGCCTGATGTGCGTACGTGAATCGATGCACCACCCAACTCATCCTTGGAGATTGGTACACCGGTGAACTCGGCCACCATTCGGGGACCCATCACGAACGCGTAGGCATCGGTGGTCATGATGACAAAATCGACCAGACCGAGCAGGAGCGCAGGGCCGCTTATAACGGGACCCGTCACGATGATGATGGTGGGCACGATCCCTGAGCAGCGCGTCAGTTCGCGAGCGGCGTGGCCCCATCCATCGAGGGCGCCGACGCCGGTGCCGATGTCGGCGCCGGAGGAAGCGAGCCGCATCACGAAAGGCAGTCGTTGCTCGCGCGCTGCTCGGGCTCCGGTCGCGATCGAGATGCCATCGGATGGCAGCAGCGAACCGGCATGGTCGCGTCCTCGGGCATCCACCTCGATCACCTTGCGGCCGTGCAAGTCAGCCAAGCCGGAGCGGACAAAGCCACTGGCCCGGGCCCTGAGGTCGAGCTGGCGGTTGATCGGGCTGTCGGAGTCGGTGCGCTGATCGGTCATCGCGGCGTTGAACCTACTCTTCGCCTGGGGAGATTGTGGCAGTGGCGGCGGAGATACCGGTGATCGCTGGCGTTTCAGCGGTGACGACGGCGACGATCTCATCGACCACTACGCGCGTGCTTGCCGAGGGGGTAACGCGGCGTGGGAGCGCCAGGCCAACAATACGGCGAGACGACGCGTCGATGGAGACACGACACCAGGGACCGCTAGAGGTGGGGACTGCACTCGCCGGCACGATTGCCGGGGCGAAACCTCGCGTGGCGAGCGATGTCATGAGCCGCAAGCCATCAACCTCGGCCTTGGCATCGAGGCTCACTCGAGCCAGGCGGGCGTCGGCATCGATCTCATCTCGAAAGCCGGTGCCGATCGGTGGGAGCAGGATCTCGTGCTGGGACAAGTCACGCCACGACACATGGTCGCTGGTAGCGAGTGGGTGATCGTCTGGAGCGAGGAGGACACGGTCTTCTTCGAAGAGGGTGCGGCAGTCGATGTCGGGGTCGCTGACGGGGAGATTCGCGATCGCAACGTCGATGCGCTCGCTGAGCAGTTGGGGGACCAGCAAGCTGGTAGTGGCCTCAACAATGGTAATTTCAACCCTTGGATAGTCCCGGGCAAGTGCATCAAGCAGAGCCGGGACGAGCCAGACGGCCGTGGTGCCGATCACGCCGAGGCGCACGTGACCGCTCACATCCTCACGGAGCGAAACGAGGTCGTCTTCGATCGAACGCAGCTCACCGAGGATGCGGCGAGCTCGAGCCGCGACGATCTCACCCTCGGGTGTGAGCTCTCCGCGTGAGCGCTCGATCAGCACGCTGCCGAGCTCGTTTTCGAGATGGGCGACATGGGTCGATACGTTCGATTGCACTGTGTGAAGAGCGCGAGCGGCTGCTGAAAATGACTGATGCTCGGCCACGGCGAGCAAGGCGTGGAGTTGGCGGAGATCCATCGCTATGAATGATGTCACATATCCATTGAAACTGTTGGAACGATGGGTCATCGCGTGGTTTACTGAACCCACAACGGTTCCCCGACACCCCCCCCAATAGTCGGGTTGAACCTCAACGCCAGGTTTCCCCCCTTACCTGGTGTCACGGAGAGAAGCGATCGGTCGTCCCCCAAGAAACGCCGGTCGCTTTTCCCGTTTTCGCGGAGGCTTCGCATACGCTCGCTCCATGCGTGAGGGCAGTCAGTCATGAGCGAAACGCTGGGCCTTCATATCGGCGAGGCGGGGATTGTCGCCGTGATCGCCAACGCCGAAGCGGACCCGACGGCCGCCACGATCGTGCCGCTGGGTACCTCCAGCCCCGCTGCTGCTAGAGCTGTCGCTGCCGGACCCGACGGCACCGTGTTGGTCGGCGACGCGGCGGCCAGTGCTGATGGCCCCATCGTGTTCGACCCGATCGATCGAGCGCGCCTGGGTCGAACAGGAGCGCTCACGGCGGTCATCGCCCACGTTTTGAGGCGAGCCGCGACCGCCGACTCGGTCGCAACACGCCTGGCCATCGTCGTTCCCGATGATTTTGACAGCGATGCCCGCGATCAGGTGGTTGTGGCGGCGAATGGCGCCGGAATCACCGATGTGGTGACCGTGCCAGAGACAGCGGCAATGGCGCGAGCGTCTTCGGTGCCAGCGGACGCCATCGTCGCTGTAGCCATTGGGGCCGCGTTGATTGGCAGCACTGACTTGGCGCCACCGATCGTTACTCGTGAAGACCTCGGCGAGACGGTAACTCCCGGCGTAGGGCGGGCCATCCCTGCGCCAACCGATTTGCCGTCGGGACCTGTTTCGGTCTTCGATGAATCTGACCCTGAGCCGGCGCCAGTCGTTCCCGTCCGACAGAGCCCGGCGCCGGTAGCGGCCCAGCACGCGCCTGGCCCGACAGCGCGGTCGGAGCGCCCCGCCCCGGTAACATCGCCACCTATCCACGAGATCCCGGATAGGTCGACGCCGATCGGTCTGCTCGTTGGCGTGATCGTGCTACTTGTCGCCATTGTCGTCATCTGGTTGTTGCTTTTCACCGTGGGCGGCGGCAACCAGGACACCACCACTGTCGTGCCGGAGACGACGTCGACCACGACCGAGTTGGCAGCGACGACGACTGTAGCTAGTACACCGGTCACCTCAAGTTCGACCACGACGTCATCGATAGCGATGTCATCGACCACATCGTCATCGACCACGTCCAGTTCATCTACTTCCTCGACGACGACGACCACGACCCCACTGCGGGTGGCATCGCCTGGAGTGGTCACCCTTTCCGCTAATGGTTTGCTGTTCGACGACGGCACCATCGTGCAGTTCGGTCAGAGCATCGAGGTGGTACTGGCCGAAGCCATCGAGTCGCTCGGCTCTCCTGACGAAGACACAGGCTTCGAGATTTGGGAGTCTTGCATTGGTACCCGTACGCGGTCCATTCGGTGGGGTTCACTGGAACTGATCTTCACCGAAGAAGTCGCCGATTCCGATACCGGCGTCTTCACCCAGTGGTACACGGAGGGACACAACGACCCAGCGGGGCTTGTCACCCTCGACGGTCTCGGTGAGTCGGCCACGGTGGGCTTTCTTGAGGTCACATTCGGCGATGCCCTTGTCTTGCTCGCGGCCTTCGAGGGCGGCGACATCGGACTCTTTGCCATCACCAACCCGAGCACGGGCGCTGTCCTCAACGGGATCACCGATGGACTTCACCCTGAAGGCGTCGTCACCACCCTCTGGGCCGGCGACAGCTGCACCAGAGTCTTCACCTGAGAAGGACCTTGTTGTGTGAGGCTGAAGAACCCTGAATCGGGACTATCTCACGCACCGAACAGGAAGAGTGCTCAGGAGGCGGTGCGAGCTTTGATGATGTTCAGTGCGCTACCGGCCTTGAACCACTCGATCTGATCGTTCGAGAAGGTGTGGTTGGTTGGGAACGAGACAACCTCGCCGGATGGCTTGGTGACCTCGACGATGACCTGCTGGTCAGGAGCGAGATCGGCAAGGCCACGAACGGCGATGCGGTCGTCCTCGCCGATCTGGTCGTAGTCGGCTGGGTCAGCGAAGGTCAGTGGCACCATGCCCTGCTTTTTCAGGTTGGTCTCGTGGATACGAGCAAACGAGCGAGCGATGGCCACGAGTCCGTTCCGGAAGCGGGGCTCCATAGCGGCGTGTTCGCGGCTCGAGCCTTCGCCCATGTTTTCGTCGCCGATCACGACCCACTGAACGCCCGCCTCGTGGTAGTCCTTGGCGAGTTCAGGGAAGAGCTTGATCGAGTCGTCGACCTGGCTCTTGCCGTAGCCGACTTCGTACGCTGAGCCGTCGGCCTGCGAGTAGGCGTTGACAGCGCCGAGATAGAGGTTGCCGGAGATGTTCTCGAGGTGGCCGCGGTACTTGAGCCATGGACCGGCCATCGAGATGTGGTCGGTGGTGAACTTGCCTTGGGCCTTGACGAGCACGGGGAGGTCTTCGTAGTCGGAGCCATTCCAGGGGACGAATGCGTCGAGAAGTTGGAGACGATCGCTGGTGGGAGAGACCCGAATGTCGATACCAGAGCCGTCGGCGGGGGGAGCGACGAAGGTGTTCTCGCCTGGGTCGAAACCGGCCTCGGGAAGCTCAAGACCGACCGGCGTTGAGAGGAAGACTTCCTCGCCGGAGTCGTTGGTGATCGTGTCGTTGATCGGATCGAAGTCGAGCGTGCCGGCGAGCGCCAGGGCGATCACAGTCTCGGGCGACGTCACGAATGCGAGTGTCTCGGAGTCGCCGTCGTTTCGCTTCGGGAAGTTTCGGTTGTAAGAGGTGACGATCACGTTGGGGGTGCCCGTGGCGTGACCGGCTTCTTCGGAACGGTCCCACTGGCCGATGCACGGGCCGCACGCGTTGGCGAGCACCACAGCACCGAGTGCTTCGAAGTCCTGGAGTAATCCGTCACGCACGATGGTGGCGCGGACCTGCTCAGAGCCGGGGGTGATGAGTAGGCGACTCTTGGCCTTCAGTCCCTTCGCTGTAGCCTCACGAGCGATTGATGCGGCGCGGGTAATGTCCTCGTAGGAGGAGTTGGTGCAGCTACCGATCAACGCAGCGCTGACCTCGAGGGGCCAACCGTTGGCACGGGCTTCTTCGCCGAGCGCCGCAACCTCGCGGGCAAGGTCCGGGGTGTGGGGGCCGTTGATGTGCGGGGTCAGCGTGTCGAGATCGATCTCGATGACCTGGTCGTAGTAGTCCTGCGGGTTTGCAAGAACCGCATCGTCGGCGCGTAGATGATGGGCGACGGCGTCGGCGGCATCGGCGACGTCCTCGCGGCCGGTGCTCTTGAGATAGCGAGCGACTGAGTCGTCGTAGGCGAATACCGAAGTGGTGGCACCAATCTCGGCACCCATGTTGCAGATGGTGGCCTTGCCGGTACAGCTGATGTTGTTGGCGCCTTCGCCGAAGTACTCGACGATGGCACCGGTCCCGCCCTTGACGGTGAGGATCTCCGCCACCTTCAAGATGATGTCCTTTGGTGCGGTCCAACCGTTGAGCGAGCCGGTGAGCTTGACACCGATGAGCTTGGGCCACTTCACGTTCCACGGGAAGCCGGTCATGACGTCGACCGCATCAGCGCCACCAACGCCAACGGCGATCATGCCGATGCCGCCGCCATTGGGGGTGTGGCTGTCGGTGCCGATGATCATGGCGCCGGGGAAGGCGTACTGCTCGAGCACGACCTGGTGGATGATGCCGGAGCCGGGCTTCCAGAAGCCGCCGCCGTACTTGGCAGAAACGGATTCGAGGAAGTCATAGACCTCTTCGTTGGTGTCGACGGCAGCGAGAAGATCCTTCTTGCCGTCGACGCGAGCCTGGATGAGGTGATCGCAGTGGGTGGTGGTGGGGACGGCGACCTCGTTGAGGCCGGCGGTCATGAACTGGAGCCATGCCATCTGGGCGGTGGCGTCCTGCATGGCGACACGGTCAGGGCGAAGGTCGACGTAGGAGTCGCCCCGCTCCAGTTCCTGATCGGCGCGGTCGAGATGGTTGATCAGGATCTTCTCAGCGAGCGTGAGCGCTCGGCCGAAACGTTCGCGAGCAGCGCCGATGCGCTCGTCGAGGGTGGCATAGACGCCGTTGATCAGTTCGATGGGGGTACTGGCAGCTACAGCCATGATGGGACCTCGGTGTACGTCGGTGGAGGCGGTTCTCGTGGCAGCCTAGGACGGGCTGGGTTGCCGAAACCGTCGAACCAGTATAGACAAGTAGAAGACAAGTGCGTACGCCTCGATACCAGCAGATTGCGGACGAACTCCGAAACCGCATTCGCGACGGCCAGACCGTCGCAGGCCGACTGCTGCCCAGCGAGGCGACCTTCAGCGAAGAATTCGCCGTCAGCAGGGTCACTGTCCGCCGGGCGCTGGAACAGCTACGCGACGACGGTCTCATTGCTGCGCGTCAGGGACTTGGCTGGTATGTGGCCGGCGAACCGCTGCACCAGTCGATTAGCGAGCTGGACACGGTAGAGCAACAGCTTGCTCAATCGGGAGTTGTGGCCGAGCGACGGGTCATCGATTTCGCCTTCGTCGACGCGCCATCTCGAGTGGCGCAAGTTCTCGGGTCTGGTCGCATGCTTGAGGTGCGTCGGATCAACCTCGCCGATGGTGAGCCGTTCGCCCGAGTCACGGTGTGGTGTCCGGAACATTTGGGTGCGTCACTCTCGCGAGATGATGTCGAGCAGCGGTCGTTTTATGATCTGTTCTCGGCGGTACTTGGTATTGCGCTGGCGGGTGCCACGCAAACGATCGGGGCGTCCGCAGCATCATCAGATGATGCCGCTGACCTGGGAGTTCCCGAGAAATCGCCCGTTTTGGTGTGTGAGCGGGTTACCAACTCTGCGGATGGTTCACCTGTGCTGATGAGTGAGCACGTCTACCCCGGGCACCTCACGGCGTTCACCGTCGATCTTCCTTCGGCGGGCCGAAGTGAGACACCGGCCGGACTTCGCCTCATCGAATGAACCGCGTCCGCCGTGTTGGCCGGCGCTGTCCCCGGGGGAGCGTTAGAGGTTGGGCCAGCGACGGGTGCGGGATTTGGCGCCGCGACGGCGATCGCCGAGTGCCCAGGACCGACGCCAGCCACCCGCGTTGGGGCCGGTCAGTTCGGGGCTCTCACTGGTGTGGGCCCGAACGCGGGCCGTGTACCAGTCTGACGAGGTTTCATCGGCCAGAGCGGCGACCTCGCGCTCAATGCGAGCGCCGAAGCGAGTGGCGTTCTCGCCGTCCTCGGCAGTGATCGGTCGACCAAACGTGACCGACGTGGTGCTCGGACGGGGGAGCGATCGGCCTTTGCGAAGGATGCGACCGGTGCCTTCGACATGGATCGGCACCACTGGTACGCCGGTCTTGGAGGCTAGGAAGGCGGCACCGCCACGGAAGGGCTGACCCCAACCGTCGGGGCTGCGTCCGCCTTCGGGGAAGATCAACAAGCTCCAGCCGTCGTCGATCAGTTCGGCGGCGAGATCAGCGCTGCGGCGGCCGACCTTGGAGCGTTCGATCGGGATCGCACCGATCACCAGCGACGACAGAGCGGCGGTGATGCGAGTGCCAAAGAAGTAGTCGGCGGCCGCGCCGACGATCATCTTGTGACGCCAGGGCTCGGGGATCGACGTAAGAAGCAGGGGCGTGTCGAGATGGCTGTGATGGTTGGCTGCGAAGATGACTGGGCCTTTGGTGGCAGCCAGACGGTCGGCGCCACGGCGATCCGGTGCCGCCAGGCCGGCTACGGCGAGTCGCATCGGCCCTTCGATGATTGCGGCTCGGGCCAAGCGAGCGGGCGTGCGTCGTGACCATTCGGTGTCATAGTCGGCGCCCGTGCGAGCCTTCGGGCGCAGCGGCCTGACCCCGCGAGGAGTGGACGGGGCGCGATATGGGAACGAGAGCGCGCGGAACCGGCCAATCGGCGAGAGAGCGGCCGGCAGCTTGGGCAGCCCGACCTGGCGCGCCAGTTTGCTCACGTCACATCTGCCATCAAGATCGGCGGGTTGTGCAAATGGGTGATCGATGGCGCCGGTCCGACGACGTCGCTGGCCATCTCGAGAGCATCCTGCATCGTTGACGCAGGCTGGAATCCGAGACGACGAACGGCACGCTTGTCGCCGCCAACGATAATGACCCGGCCGAGATGCTGTAGCGCCGAGGCACCCCAGTACCACATGTAGAACGGGTGAACGCCGTGATAGGCGTAGCTGTTGCGGTACAGGTGGATGTACCACTCGTCCTCGGCGAATTGCTTCTCGTATTTCGCTTCGAGTTCCAGGGGGTCAGTGGTATCGGACAGCACCTGCTCGAAGAAGTCGATGTAGCTCGGATGGTGAACGGGGTGAAATTCCCACGGGGTGGGGTGGCTCATGATGAGCACTCCGCCCTCACGTACCAGTGGCTTACCGCGGTACATGTTGAAGAAGTAGCCGAGGCCCAGACACATCACGAGAATCGGGTTCATCACGGAGTTGACGTTGTATGGGCAGATGTAGGGCAGGCCGAAGGTGAGCACGTCGGTCTGACCCTCGACGGGTACGAGGTGCTGCTTGAAGCAGTGTTCGAGCGTGACCTCATGAACTGCCTCGACATCACCGGCCTGCACAGAGGTGAGCTCGTAGGGCGCCTTCCAACCGTTGAAGATCGCCCGCTTGGCGGCCGTGGGCATCATGTCGAGGCCCTTCTTCATGCCGATGAAGGTGGCGCGGTCCTTGGCGGTCCATTCCCACTCACGCTTTTGTAAGACGGACATGGGGCCGTCGTAGCCGAAGGTGTTGTTGTTGATCGTGGTTTCGATCTGGAAGATGCGTGGGCCGTGGCTTTTGATGACCTCGCCCTGGCGCCAGTTGGAGTGGTGCAGTTCCGACTTGTGGCGGTCCATGAAGCTTTTTGACTTCTGCATGGTGGCCACATTGTGGTGATGGCGGATGCCCGAGTAGCCGGATAGGCCTGTGGCCGTCGACTTCCAACCGCCGTCCATCGAAACGATGTTGAGGTTGACGTAGATGAGCAGGTCGCTCTCGGCGGCGCGGGCGTTCATCGTGACTTGTTCGTCGTGGCGGGTGAGGCCGAGTTCGACCATGCCGTCGGGATCTTCGGCATCATGGTTGTAGATGGCGCCCTGGGGTGCAAAGGCGTCGTAGACGCGGTCGCCGAGGCAGTGGCGAAGCTCATCCTCGGTCATCCGGCGATGGAGAGCGAGAGCGGCGATGAGGTGGATGTCGTCGACGCTGGCCGCGGCGGCCATGTCGAGTACCTGCTCGATGATGCGTTGACGAATGTCGGGTTTGCGCATTGACGGGAGCGGAAGTGAGATGTCGTCGAAGGCGATCGTGAGCTTCATCCCCGGAGTGAGCAGGGATGGCAGTGGGTCATCCTCGATCGGGTTGAGCAGGGCCTGGCGGATTGACTCGTCAGGGTCGGGGAGACCGGGCAGGGGTTCGGCTGGGTAGATGATGCGGCTGCGGTCGGCCGGCAGCTTCTCGAGTCGGAAGCCCTCACCATGGTGGAAGAGGACGGGCGGCGTTGACCGGTCGACGTCAAGGACGAGACCAGGTCGGGGGGCAGTGCGGCGGGAATCGGAGGCCATGTGTGGTTCCTGAGGTGACGCGGTCAGACGGCGCGGCGGTTGCGGATTGGGCTACGGACGGTGCGAGGGCCGATGGGCAGCACCCGGTTGGGTGCGCCTGGCGACTTGGACCAGTGCTCGATTAGCCAGCCGCGGCGGCGGGCGATCGAGGCGAGTTTCGTTTCGGCGTTGACTGCGACCGGGAAGCCGACGGCTTCGAGCATCGGCAGATCTGAGCTGGAGTCGGCGTAGGCCACCGACTCGCGCAGATCGAGGCCGTGGAGATCGGCGTAGTCGGCCAGTGTTTGGTAGCGGGCTTCGCCGGTGGGCGGCACCGCAGTGAGTTGGCCGTCGTAGGTACCGTTGGAGGTGCTCATGTCGGCAGCAACGATGTCATCGAACAACGGCTTGAGCGGGTCGACGACAAGGCGAAGAGCGCCGGTGATCAAGAGGGTGCGGTGACCTAAGGCGCGATGCTCGCGGACCCGCCGGATCGCGGCGGGGAACGACTTGGTCATGAGCAGATCGCTCATCATCTCCATGGCGTCGGCGTCGAGACGCTCGATCGGGGCATCTTCGAAGCGGCGATAGAAGTAGCGGAGAAAGTCGCTGCGATCGGCGCGGTCGAGTTGGAGGAGACGGGGTGCCTCGCGCAGCGTCTTGACTGTGAACTTGAGTCGGTCGGCGGTGTCGAGGTGGCGCGTGGCGAGCCATGAGTAGCTGGCCACGACATTGCTGGCGATGAGCGTGTTTTCGAGGTCGAAGACGGCCAGTTGCCGGTCCGGCGACAGCACCTGCTTACGGAGCCGATCGGTGCGGTCGTTTACCTGCCTGGTTCCAGGGGCCATCTTCAGGCGGGCCTGCTTGACCATCGATGGCAGGTGGATGTCGTGGACGTAGGTCTTCCAGTGAACCGCCTTGGGGTCCATGCAGAAGTCGCGCTGATCGTCGGCGTCGAGGCTGTGCCAGAGCTCGTACATGTTGTCGAGCTGGTAGAGCGCCTCGCACTCGGTGTAGGCGCCGTAGAGCTCGACGTAGCCATTGGCCCGTTCGAGTTGGTCCTTCTTCTCTTCGAGCTCGGCGCCCAACTCGGCTTGCCGACCGCGAAGAGGCAGCGCATCAAGGACTCGTTCGGCTGCGTTGAGGCTCTTCTGCGCCCGGTCAAGCTGACGAGCGACGCGGCCACGACCGGGGAACGACCAGTTGGGCACGGAGATTGGTTGGTTCTTGTCGTCGTAGACGGGGTGTTCGGTGAACCAGCTGCGCACAAAGTCGACCATGTCGCCGTACTTGAGCGGGTTGGCCGATCCGCTGGCGATCTGGGTGACATCGGGCTGAGCAACACCGGCGTCGTCAAACTTGGGACCGCGGGCGGCCACGGCGATGATCGTGGCAACAACGAGGTCGCACGGGATCACGTCGATGACGCCTTCGGGCACACCCGGGAACTCCTTGAGCAGGCCACGGGCATAGGCGGCGATGACAGGCTCGGCCATTCGGAAGCCGCGGATCCAGCCCGGGTTCGGTTCGGCGAGGGCCGACTCGATGATCGATGGGCGCACGATCGAGACGGGAACATCGCCCTTTGTCTCGACCAGGCCGCGCTCGCCGAGAGCCTTGGTGAACGCGTATGCGTCGGGGAACCCGAGGCTGCTGGCTCGGCCCCGACCGGTGTCGGTCATTTGCTGGCCGACCCATTTCTGACGGAGCTGTTCAGTGCGGTCGGCAATGGCGGGAGTGCCGGCCGCGCCCAAGGCACGGACGGCTTCGTCGCGCAGAAGGGTGAGGCGCTCGGGCGTTCGGCTGGCCTGTTCAGTGTCCTTGCGAGCCTGGTGAGAGTTGGTGACTTCGGCACGCCAGTCGACGTCGACGAAGAAGGGCGACTCATTGACGAGTTGTTCGGGTGCCTTACCGCGGCGGCTGCCCGCGACATAGCACGTGGAGACAGCGACCAGGTGGGCGCAGTCGCCGGGCTGGAGGCCACCCATAGTGGGTTCGGTGCGGTCTGTGGCCGCAGCACGAAGGGCGGCCGCCACTCGGCTGGGGCCGAGCAGGTTGACCTCGACGGCATCGTCAAGGGCGGAGTCAAAGCTCACCGTGGCGGCGGAGTGGATGACGATATCGGAGGTGGCGAGCATGGCCCGACCGGCATCATCGAGGCCGAGTCCGTCGGTACCGACATCTCCGGCGATTGGGTGGATTCGACGATTGCACATGTCGGCGAACGACTCGCCGTCGCGGCCACCCACTGAGGCAGGATCCGCAGCGAGCTCGGCACGAATGCGGTCAAAGGCATCGTTCTTGAGGATGTCTCGGTCGATACGGGCTTGGGCGCCTCGGCGGCCGGGTCGTACGAGCAGTACCAACTCACAGTCAGGGATCGTGCGCAACAAGCGTTCAACGAGCGCGGTGCCGAGAAACCCGGTCGAACCCGTGACTGCTATGCGTTTGCCGTTGAGCTGCTCCCGAATCACCCTCTAGTTCTACCCGATCTCTCTACCAATTGGTAGAGGGCATGTGATAACAACAGTCATATGGTCGCCCCGACACCGGAACGCATCCTTGATGCGGCGCTACGCGCCTTTGGTGGAGATGGCTTCGCAGCCACGTCGCTCGACACTCTCGCCGACCAGCTCGGCATTCGCAAACAGACGATTCTTTACTACTTTCCGTCCAAGCAGATCCTTTTTGAGGCTGTCATCGACGTCGCTGCCGTTGACCTAGCAAAGGTGTTTGAAGAGGGGGCTTCTCGAGGACTCACTGGTTTGGCGCAGGTCGAAGCATTGGTGCGACGTGTGTTCCGGCTTGCGGTCGCCCGGCCCGAACTGCTGGGCCTCATCCGCGAGGTCACCCGACCGGGCTCGTTGTCGGCGGACCATCTGGCGAGCCAGGTCTCGCCGGTCTTTGACCGCGCCCGGGCGTTCCTTCAGCGCGAGATGGATGCCGGACATCTCCGTCGCTCCGACCCGTCGATGCTCCTGTTGTCGATCTATTCGACGGTCGTGGGCGTCGCCACTGAGCTTGAAGTCCAGCGGGCCATGGGCTTGGCTCCGAATTTGCGCGGCACCCTCGCTCGCCGCCAAGAACTCATCCGCTTCCTGCGAGCCGCGTTGGAGCCGGTCAGGAACTAGTGGTCGGTTCGGGTATGGCGGCGCTTGCGTTCGTGACGGGCGATGGCGAGATCGACGAGACGGTCGATGAGCGATGGATAGTCGATGCCGGTAGCGGCCCACATCTTCGGGTACATGGAGATTGGGGTGAAGCCGGGCATGGTGTTGATCTCGTTGATTAGCCAACCGCGGGTGTGTTCGGGGTGGCGGCTCCCGTCTTCGTAGAAGAAGTCGACGCGGGACAGACCTTCGATCTTGCAGGCGCGATAGGCACTGATGGCGAGGCGCTGCATTTCTGCGAGTTCAGCCTCGTCGAGCGGCGCGGGAATCATCAGATCTGCACCATCGTCGTACTTGTCTTCGTAGTCGTAGAAGTCGGCACCGGGCACGACCTCGCCGGCCACGCTGGCTTCGGGGTCCTCGTTGCCAAGCACCGATATCTCGATCTCGCGGCCGAGCATTTCTTCTTCGAGAATGACCTCGCGGTCATAGCTCGCAGCCAACTCAATGGCCGCAATGACACCATCTCGATCGGTCGCTCGGGAGACGCCGACCGACGATCCCATGTTGCCGGGCTTGATGAACATCGGGAGCCCGAGTTCGCCAATAGCGACATCGACTTCGTCGTTGAGCACCGCGGTCGACCCGTCAGGGCGGCGGAGTAGTCCCTCGTCGATTGTGAACCAGCGGTACCGGCACTGTGCGACGCCATGTGCCGCCAGATGGTCTTTGCACGCGACCTTGTCCATGCACAGCGAAGAAGCCAGAACGCCAGCGCCGACGTAGGCGACGTTGGCGAGTTCGAGCAGACCCTGAATGGTGCCGTCTTCCCCCATCGGTCCATGAAGAACCGGGAAAACGACGGTGAGGGGCGCATCGTGCCCGCCGGTACCGGTCAGCGCCGTCATCGGCTCCACAGAGGGTCCTACAGTCGACAGATACTCAGGCATCGTGTCGGCACCGTCTTGCAGCGCGAGGCGAGCACCTTCAGCGAGCACCCACTGGCCAGAGCGGGTGATGCCTACGAGTTCGATGTCATAGCGATCGGGGTCGGCGGCCGTGAGCACGTGGCGCGCAGAAACACAGGAGACGTCGTGCTCGGCTGAGCATCCGCCGAAGAGCAGGACCAGGCGGATCCTAGGGTCTGCCATGTTGGCCTCGGGCGAGTCAGTTTCGTCGAGATCGTCCACCCCGTGACCGTACTCGTGTCACACTCCACAGATGCGTTGGACCCGAGACGAGCTTGCTCGCGCCGTGAGCGGCGACGCGCAAGGTCCAGATGTTGTTGTCGAATGGGTCACCCAGGATTCCCGAGAGGTCGCCGACCACGCCAGTTCGCTGTTTGTGCCCTTACTCGCGGAGCGAGATGGTCACGACTTCATTGATTCGGCGTTTGATGCTGGAGCGGTAGCCACGTTTGCCAGCGCCGATGTTGAGGCCCCGGGTCGCTTGGTGATCCGAGTCGACGACACAGCAGTTGCGCTCGCCGCGTTGGGGCGTGATGCTCGCCGCCGTCTTGAAGGCGTAGACGTCATTGCGATTACCGGGTCGGTGGGCAAGACCACGACAAAGGACCTCCTTGCGGCTGCCTTGGGGACCACGCGCCGGACCCACGCCAGCGAACGTTCGTTCAACAATGAGAT
>Ga0315334_10000083_pt1 | contig 61310 bp, 75 predicted proteins | sample M150034915metaG_FD_205555 | JGI IMG/M metagenome (GOLD analysis project Ga0315334, IMG submission 205555) | Ammonia-oxidizing marine archaeal communities from Monterey Bay, California, United States - M1 500m 34915 | ecosystem: Environmental > Aquatic > Marine > Intertidal zone | place: USA... | reverse complement strand
AGCTCGCAGGGCAGCCCCCTTGGTGGTACCTGCTGCGTGTAGTTGCTGGGCTATCATCATGGTTTGACCACGGGCAGTATCCAGGCACACCTTAGTCACCCGGTCCATGACACTACGGTCCACCTCACTACGGTTCATCACAGCAGCTAGGCACTTGGCCAGCCGTATATGTTGGCTCACTAACCGGGCGGCGAACTCACGCTCGGCCGTCTCCTCCTGGCGGAGGCTGGGGCGTGCTCGCATGAAAGCCACAAACTTACCAAGCTGGGTACACCGTCTTAGTACCCACGTGGGACTGGTAATGGTACCCAGTAGGGTCTTAGCGTTGGTCCTCAGGTAGGTTACATATCCCCCGGTTAACCTCATAGCTGTAGCCAGTTCAGGCTCGTAGTGAGTTTCAGGCCCACCGTCCGCCTCTATAGCTAGGTTACGGTCAGCCCGGTTAGCCACCCGCCACAGCACCTCGTCTTCCAGGTCATCATCTATGCCGTCCATGATTACGCAGTCCAAGAACCGCTCACCCAGTTCACTCTCGTCTATGCTGCGTAGACTACTGGTGCCGCATAGCAGCCACGTCATGCGGATACCGCTATAGTCCTTGCTCATAGTGTTACGGTAATGGGTACGGCTGGTGCTGTCGTACAGGTCACGGGCCTCGGCTAGTATCTGGCTTAGGTTGGGGCTTTGCAGCAGCGTGTCCCCGTCCTTAGTTACTAACGTCTTGCCTGCCACCATGGCCACTAGGCTATTATCCTCACTGTCCTCACCGGTTTCCCGCCACCCACTATGAAAGCCCCGGATGGTGCTCTTGGCCAACACGTAATCCTTATTGACGCTAACAGCTTCACACAGGGTGCTCTTACCACAAGCGGCTGGACCTATGATCTTTATCCATAGCTGGTCGCCAACACTTTTCGTGCTGGTGATGCTGGCCAGCATAACACTTAGAGCACGGTCCAGTCCATCAGTCCAACGCAGTGCCCTACGCCACGCATTAATTAGCACCTTATAGCTGGTGCAGGGCAGGGAGTCCATGTCACCCCCGGTTAGGTCCACTGAAGTATCATCGTCGTCAGTAGCTTGCCCGTTGCTGCTGGCCTTAGCCGTCTTCCAGGATTTGGGCACCCCCTTAGTCAGATCCAACAGGGCTTCCAGGTTGCGTATACGGTCTATGACGTTAGTGGTTGTGTCGTTGGTTATTGGTGGTCTAGGCATCTAGCATATCCCTTACGTCTGTACCGCTGGGTAGGTTGGGGTCGTAGCCTCCATCCTCACCCCAACATAGATAGTTAATTTCCTGGGGTGGCTTATGGGCTGACATTAGCAACCGGGTTACCCGTTGCATGGCAGCATAGCCTGCCGGGGCTACAGTCTTACCAGTGGACGGATGAGTGCGGGGGTGGTCGTTGTCATACATCAACACCACCACCTTGCCAGCAAACAGGGGTAGCCATGCCTTGGCGAAAGTAGTGCAGCCCGGCACCGCTACCACGTTAGCCTGTGCCAGCAGGCTGTTGCTGATGTTAGCCGTTGGAGCCAGCCGTTCATCCTCCTCCTTATACCGGGCCATGCTCAGCATTTCCCACAGGGCTATGGCGTCCCAAGGTCCCTCACATATATACACCAGCGGCTTCTTCCCGTTATATAGGTTCCCACCGTGTAGCTGGTGCCCCATGGTGGGCGTGGGCAGCAGGCGTGCCCCCTTGGCCGTGTGCAGGTACCTGTATAGCTGGCACAGGTTACCCTTGGAGTTGTAACCGGGTACCAGCCAGTCCCCTGTAATAGCACTCACACAGATGCCCCAGTGGATCAGGCAGTCAGGCATTAACAAACCCCGGTCAGTAGCTAACTGCCGGTACTGCTCCGTAGTGGTTGCCTGTGTGCTGGTGTCCCACAACCAACGCAGAAACACAGTCGCGTTACCAGTCTCCCCACACTTGAAACAGTTATATTCGCCGGTCTCTATCTTCACCCCGAACCGGCCCTCCCGGCCACATAGGGGACAGTCTGCCATGGCGTTGTTATCTCCTGAAGACCAGGACAGGTCCACCCCGTGGAATATAAACGGTCTGAGCTTCTCGGGGGGTTTATCATCTTTAACAGGCACAAGTACAGGTCTCCTTCCCTATAGGTGTATATAAAACTAAGCATCACAGTTATCGTTATCTAATCGGTGGGCATTAAATCCCCAAGGTGGCTCGGCCCAGCCTTGGCCATTTTGTACCATGGGGTTTTGGTCACTGTCGGGGACACCTTCCACTATGCTGCGTTCTGCTGCCCGGTCACGGTTAACTTCCAGGGCTTGGTCGTCACTATACTTAGAAGGGTACCGCTGACGCAGCTTAGCTATGTTAGCTTCCATCACCTGTGCCATGTCCAAGCCTAGGGCGTTACAGGCTAGGGCTAGGTACCACAGGCAATCACCTACCTCCTCCTTTACATTACCTGCATCCAGGTCGTGCCCGTAGTACACCCAGCGTTCGGCAGCAGCAGACAACTCACCTACCTCTCCAGACAATCCTAAGCAGGCGTGCAGCAGCCGGGTGGTGCGTAACATATTGTCGGTTGCTACACGTTGTCGGGCTGCTTCCTGGTCACACTCAGTGCGTGCTGCCAGTTGTTGGTATTGTGTTGGGTCCATAGTGCTTGCTCCCTCTATTAGTATTGACGGACTTCCCAGAAGACTGTGTTGTGCCCCGGTACTGTTCCCCATGGTCTTTCGTACGCACTAAACTCCACCACGTGATTGGGGTAGGCGTCCAGCAGGTACAACAGCCAGTCATGGCTATTAGGACACAGGTGGTACCGCAGTAGCCAACTAGCCATTATACCACGTACCTGCCTGCTGCTGGTGGCTAGTGCCTGCCGCATGGGTTGAGCTACGGTGGTGTAATATAGATCCAGCCCGTGGTAGCCCTGCTGTACTTCTCCCTGGAGCACGGTGCGGTCCGTTGGGGCCATTGCACTTATGTATAGGTGGATCTTGCCGCACTTATCAACAGCGTGCTTCCACGCATCTTGTAGCCCCCCGTGAGGCACGTCATACCATGTAGCCCCACCACGTACCCGGTTACGGATATGTACCAATCCCGTGTACCCGCTAGCTAGGCATTCCGTTAGGTCATTCCAGGTAGGGCTGCGGTTTCCGAACTCACCCCGCTGGTACCGCTCTACGAAATTGCGTTTGCTGCGTACTGCTGTAGGTAAAATCATTATGATGACTTATCCAGATACCGGGCCTGCCGTTTTTGTATCCAGTTGGTAGCGGCAGTCCGCCAGTCACGGTCCCACACCTCGTCCACAGTTCTTAAAGCTAGGGCGTATTCCCGTTGCTTGTATAGACGGTAGGCCCAACACATGGGAGCAGCCACGTGTTGTAAGAACGGCTCCTTCCAGTTAAACCGCCCCTCTCCTACAAGGGTTGGCGGTATGAGTGGCCCGTCCACAAACTGCTTACACTCTGCATTGAACCTGTCCGGCTGCTCTACCAACGGTACACGCTTGGCCTGTGGAAGTGCGTAAGGTGCCTGCCCTTTGGACCGCTCAAAGGCAGACCACTTTTCCGGGGTCCACCTTTCGGTGTACACGTGCAGGTTGTTAGTAAACTGGTAGTAGGTGCCAACCTGTAATCCCAGGCTCAGGGCTACGTATTCTTGCAGCACACTGAAGTGGACCACGTTGGCACCCAGCAAACCCCACAGCAGATCGTTGCTCCTATTGCATACGGTCATGTTCAGGTAGGTGGGTTGGTCGTGGGGTAAGCCGTTGCACCGTGTGCAAGGCTCTGGTCCTTGGGTGCCCAAGCTCCACACACTGTTATAGCCAGTGCCGTTGCAGTCAGGACACGTGCCCTGTTCCACGCTAAAGTACACGTGCGTGTTGCAGCACACGTCTTTAGTATCATCCACCCGCAGTAGGTCATCCTGCGTGTTCCACATTTGCAATACGGCACGACGGCTTCCAGGCGTGGCCCGTAGGTGTTCAATGATAACGGCTAGCTGGTCCACGGGGTGTCGCCAGCGGTAACCGTAGGCACCGTTAAACGTCTTGCCGTCATCGCTGGCAATGGCTGCTATGCGGCTGTTGTAGTACAGCAGTGGAGCCACGGTGTTGCACCCGGCCAACATCCACAGACTTTCAAAGAGGTGGAAGAACGGGTTAGCGTCCCGGCCTGTGTGCAGCAGCACCCGCTCCAGTGGGTGGGTGTAACTGACCAGCACCGGGTGGGGTACCATCATGACTTCACCGGCCCGGCTGGGTGTCACCACCGTGGGCAGTTCCCCAGTGTGAATAGCCTGGACAAGCCCAACAAACGCATCATTTACATTACGGTACTGGTAGTGCATGGAATACCTTGGGACGGGCTGGGACGGTTGGGATACTGGTTTTAGGCGTTGGGACGGGTTGGGATATCGGGGATCATCGGCTGCCAGTCTTGGTACGGGTATCTGGGGCGGAGGCCACAATGCTGGGGCAGCAGGTAGCTGATAGGCAGTCCCAGGGATCGAGCCAGTTGTCTTTCAGCACGCACCCCGGTACTGGTACGCCACCCCTTTAGGCATAGTACCACCATGCTGCTACACAGGTTGGTCATGACGGCAGTGTCGTACGCTGCCCAGGAGTCCCACAGGTCAACCTGACCGGCAGCTACCTTTATGGGGTGGGTGTGGGTGATGGGGCTGAACACGTGCCGTCCCTGTGCCAGCAATCGCCCGGCTGCGTGGGTGACAGCCCGGTAACGGGCCTCCATCACCAGCGGATCCGCATGGCTGTAGGGCACCGCAAGGTACACGATTGGCGGCTTTTCTTGGCTTGGGGGCAAAGTTTCTGGGGGCATTTGGGACTCCAAAACGAGGGGTTTGCTTGCTATTTATAACAAACTTGCCAAAACAGGTGCAGGGGGCTTGTGCTGTTTGCCGATAACTGGGATAGTTCGTTTATGACATTCACACGGCCCACGCAAACGGAGCAAGCAACCATGTCCAAGAAAACCTACACCATAACCGCCCAAGACGGCACCATCCACACCCGCACCACGGCCCGCACCTACACCCACTGCATTACGGCCACTGGGATCCACCACCCTGCAACCGGCGAGACCAGACATTACAACCTGCCCGGAGACGGTGTGCTGGGTTGGGCCGGTTCTCCTGAGTTGGCTGCCAAGCAGGTTGCCACCCGTACAAATCAAGGTTTCCTCAATGTGCAGGCTGTGCCCTGCACTCTGTTGCTGAAGTCGGGGCAGCGTACCTCCCGTCAAGTTTCCAAAGCCACCAAGAGTGGCAAGGAGCAAGCTATGAAGACTGCCAAGAAGACTGCCAAGAAGAACACCAAGAAGGCCAGCCCCAAGGCCAGCCGCAAGACCCGCAAGGCCACTGGCCCCAAGGTTGCTGGACTCACGGGCAGTCAGGTTAGAATCCTGACCGCAGTGGCCAAGGCCAAGGGCAACGTGTCCTACAATGACGTCCGGGTTGCCACGGGCATCTTGAAGGGGCTGACCCGCATGATGGCTGCCAACAGTAGCAAGGGTGCCAGCTACCCCAACAGCCTGGAAGGTCAGGGACTCATCAAGAGCCATGAGGCCCAGGACAACCACGGCCGAGCACGGTTCTGCTTCGCCGTCACGGCCAAGGGCACCAAGACCCTGAAGGCTGCCCCCAAGGCTGCCCCCAAGGCCAAGGCCAAGGCCAAGGCCAAGAAGGCACCCAAGAAGGCCAGCAAGGTTGCGGCCAAGGGTCCCAAACTGACGGCCCCCGGCTTGGCAAAGATGTTGAAGTTTAGCTAGGGCCACTGGCCCGGCTGTTGTAACCCCTGCCCCCTTTGGGGGGTGGGGGTTTTTCTTTGGTACCTGCCCGGTGGTCATGACTAGGATACTCCCAGTTCGTGCAGCACAGTGGGCAGCGGGTCACGCCACGGCACCACCACCACCCGGTGGCCTGCGTCCCGAGCCTTGCGTTGTATGTTGGTCCACACGCTGACGTGGTCCTTAATTACGTTGTGTGGGCTTAGTGGTTTCAGGTTGCCACGTGCTCTTCTCCTGGCACGCACACGGGCTATGCAGTTCCGCAGTGGTGTAGACATAAACAACCACCGGTAGTCACCCACTTCCAGGGCTAGCTCGTGGTACCGCTTGAATGAGTGGGACACTAATATCCCCTCTAGTAATACGTACCTGTACTGGCTGGCGAACAGCCTGACCCGGCGGACCACCTCATCGGCTGTTCCCACCCCGTCACAACCCCCGGTCACTGTGGCGTACTTACCTACCAAGGCTGCTTCCAGGTCAGGCAGTGTGTATCCTATGTGCTTGCCTTCCTCAGTTATGGGTTGGTGTTCGTACTGGTCTAGTAGCTGGTGCATACACCAACTCTTACCACTGCCATGGGTGCCACGTATATCAATCACAGTCATGAGGAGGGGTGGTACTTTCTTTTAAGGTGTCCTTCGCTAAGCCGTGCTCGCTCATACTTATCGTACTCACATAGGCTGTGCTCTATCTCCCGCATTTCAAACTGCATCGACGGTAGCCGTCTACGGGTGTACGCCAGCAAGTCCCGCATCTTTATTAGTGGTTCATCCACCTTCACCCGTCGTGCCCCCTGTAGGCTTTGCCCTTCCAGGCGGGCCAGCCCACGGTGGCAGCCCGGACCGGGGTTGGTCCAGGTGCATATGTCAGTGGCGTCTTCCAGCAGGTAGGTATACCGCAGGTCGCATATGATTTCGTAGGCCATAAAGCCACTACCACCCAGCCCGGTGTATTGCCTTAGCAGGGCGTGGGCATCCTGCAGGGTGGTACAACCCTCTACCCGGTGCAGCAGGTTGGCACGGTCCCTCCACACGGGTTCTATGTAGTCCTCACACACCCGGTTGACCTTGGGCTTGGTACTGCCGCTGGCGGATATGTTGAATGCCCCGGTAAACACCTTACCCTGTTCTTTCAAGCCCCCTAGAAGGGCCGTGGCTGCCCCTGTACGCCACTTGCCCAGTAAACCCGGCCATTTACCCTCACTGGGGTAGTGCATCAACGCACAGCCCGTACTAGGCAGGTTAAACCACCTAAAGGCCACGGTGGCAAACAGCACACGGGGATCATCCCGCAGGGGTTCCCGCAGGTGCTGCCTGAACCACTGGGTTACCTTGTCGTTCTCCCGGTACGGGTTGGTAAAGAAGTATTGTCGCAGCACCGGGTCATTTGTCCACGGTGCAATCTGGCCTGCCCTGCGTTTCCTATATATCTGGTGCCGTTCACGTATCCAATAAATAAACCTGTCCCTGGATGTTAGCTTGGCCACTTGCTCACTCAACATAACTAGGCTCCCATGTATTTACGTTTGGGTCGTTCTCCCTGTAACACCCGTTCATACTTATCCCACTCGCACAGACTATGTTCCACCTCCCTCATTTCAAACACGGGGACTCGGATCTTAGTTCCCCCATTAATAAGCTGCATGACTTGTTGCACAGTTCCTATTTCGTCTTCCAGGGTTGGCTGACTGGCCCCGTACCAGCCAGTGCCCCCGGTGTTACGGTTGAGCCGCTTCTTGGGTTGTAATCCCTGGAGACGGTATAAGCCCCTGCGAGCACCCGGTCCTACCTGTGTGTATGTAGTAACGTCTGGGGCATCCTGTAAGTAGCGGGTGTATCTCAGGTCGCAGGCTATCTCGTAAGACATGAACGGTCCTAGCCCTTCATACTGTTTAAGTATGTCCACAGTCTGCTGCATGGTGCCGCAGGTCTCTATCCTGGCTGGCAGTCTTGTCCTGTGGTTCCACACTTGGTCTATATAGTTACAGACGGCTTCCAGCTTACTGGTACCCTTGGGGGCTGACCGGGTGCTAATGATGTAGGCACTGGTGAAGGGCTTGGCCAACTCCCCCAGCACTCTCATGGCAAGCCGGGGCTTCCACCTAGTCAACAGGCCATGTTGTAGCAACACTTGCCCCGTCTCTATGCGATTGAACCACCTATATATAATGGTCCCAGTTACTACACTGGGTTGCTTTCTATGCTCATCCCTAAAGTTTTCCCTGAGCCAGATAGTAGTACGGTCGTGCTCACGGTAGGGATTTGTAAAGAAGGCTGTTTGTAGTATCTGGTCATCGGTCCACGGTGTAGGCTTGCCAGCTTTACGACGTAGGTAAATCTGGTGCCGCTCACGTATCCAGTATAATAGCCGTGCCTGTGGTGACAGCTTGGCCACCTGTTCAATCTTCATAGGACCATACCCTCGCTCCAGGTGGTGGGGTGATATTCTAAACTGACGGGTGTGGGTATTCCTAGGTCCTTACCACTCTCTTCCATCAGGCTTTTAATCCTGCGGATGCGGGGCATATTAGTACGCCACGGCTGTAGCCCCTTGCCTTGTGGAAAGTCAAACACCAGTTCGTCGTGTATCTGCATAACCATGTAGCAGCCGGGTAACGTGTCCAGGTACTCCTGGCACCTCAACATGGCCTTCATCATCCACCACATAGCTGTTCCCTGTACGTGGTAGTTCAGGGGCACAGTGGGCAGCACTTCACCCCACTGGCTCAGTGTACATAGCAGCGGGTAGCCACGGGTGGGATCTACGGTCAGGTCTGGCATGGTCTCTACGTAACCGTGCTGGGTGGCGAACTCTATCATCTTAGTATTAAGAGCAGCCACCTTAGAGAATCGTTCCTGTATGCGGTGCTGGGCACCCGGTATATGATAGGCCCGGTCAGCGGTACCGCTGGCTTCCACTGCCCCGTACTGCACAGCGAAGTTTCCATTCTTGGTCCACTGGTACCACGTGCTGCCGTACCGCTGTTTACATTCCATACCGTACTGGGCAAACTTGTCTGGATGCAGGGTGTCGAATATTAACATATGGTAGCTGCCGTAGTAGGGCGGTTCGTCACTACGTTCGAACAGGTCTACCATCTCGGTCTCCCCAGCCTCATAGGCGGGTATACGCAGTTCTATATTCTTAGCATCCAGGCTCCACCACTCACGGCCCGGTGCTGGGCCAAAGCAGTGCCGCAGGTTAAACCCTTCCTGCTTGCTGATGTTCTGCTCGTTGGGGTTACTACTGCTCCACCGCAGGGTGTCCGTACCTGTTGGGTTTAGGCTGGGGTGCAAGCGGTACCACCCGGTGTCCTGGTCACTGTCTAAGGGCAGCCAGAACCTTATATAGCCTTCCATGTATTGCAGGGCTGTGTCGCGTTTGCGTTTGCGTCTTAGTGCCTGTACGAATGTTAGTTCCCTACTTCGTGGGGGCAGGGTAGCTTCGTAGTGTTCTATAGTTTGCTTGTCCAGGCTGGGAGCACCAGTTTTCTTAGACCGTTTAACAGGCTCCAGTCCCATACTGCCAAACACGGTACTAAGCAGGCTGTTGTTATTACCCCCTTTAGGTAGGCGTAGGTCCGCACCAAAACTAGTAGCAATGTTGACACACACCCGGCCAGCTTGGCCACTCTCCTCTGTGTACTCCTGTTGTAGTTGTTCCAGGCGGCTTCGGCATATAGTTATGCCTCGGCTCTCCATGTCATATGCAATAGGTAGCACCCGTAGGCGGGTCAGGTATATATCCCACAAGCCCCGCTCCTCTAATAGCTGCCGTTGGCGGTTAAACAGGTGGAGGGTGACCTCACTATCAACATTGGCGTATCGGGCACACACCGTATGCCACAGGTGGTTAGTGGGGTAGTGTTCTACCTTGGCCACAGCACGAGGTAACCACATATCGCTCTTAGCTAGGGAACCCTTAGCACTGGGCATGGTCGGGTCGTCACTACGGGCTATTAACCAATCTGGGTACCTGCTGCGTGCTATACGACGGGCCTCGTTGCAGGCTTGTTGCACGGTGTTGTCCTGGGACTTTATATCTACACCCAAGTACATCAGGGCCATAGTGGTCAGGTCGTGGGGGTGGTTGCTTGCTAACAGGTGGCCAGCCAACAGGGTGTCATAGACCTTGGACCAATCCCATTCCAGGGTGCCGTGGTAAACAGACTGTAGGGCAGCTACATCGAACTTAGCGTTCTGCAAAACTATAAACTCGGCACTGTCTATAGTTTGCTGTACCTCTTCCAGGTCACCGGGGGGTACAACAGGCTGCCGGGTTAGTGGGTCTACGTCCCACTCCCACCACGTGGTAACGTCGTCGCTGTTGTACATGGTCACCAGGAATGGCCTGCTGCCATGCCGTAGATCCAGTCCAGTAGTTTCTGTGTCTAGGCTTATAATCATGCGAACTCCTTTTCCCACTCCTCTACTGTCTTAAACTTTGGTGGATATAGTTTGTCATTCAGCACCAGTCGCCAGTCGCTCCAGTCGGCCATAGGACCGTTGTGTGTTGGTGGCTTGGTTAGCCCTGCCTGCCTTAGTACCCGGTCACCGTGGCTTAGTATCTCGTCGTGTAGTTGGGGTTTAATCTGACCTTTGTCCCGCAGGGCTTGCAGTCGGCCACTGTGTATATAGGCGTGGCAGTAGTGGCACAGGGGCACAGAGCGTATGTAAGTCATGCGACCTAACAGGTAGTCGGTATCGTACTCCTCATGGGCTTCTAACCACTGGTGTAGACGGGCGTGGTACTTATGCACCCCACAGGCTTGGCAGTGGTACCCGGTGCTGGCGTAGGCTGCCCTACGGGTAACGTCCCACCACTTACTACCTAGTATTACACGGGGTGCTACACCGTGCAGGGGCTTGGGTATATTGGGGCACAACAGTACGGACGGTAATAGTTTCCACTGGGGTTTAGTTGCTCTGGCTGTCTTTAACAGCTTCCCTAGTTTTTTGTTTATCACCGATGGTGGGTATCCTTTCCACTCTATTGACCCTAGTACCCCCGGCAGGATTCGAACCTGCGACCAAAGCGTTATGAGCACCCTGCTCTAACCGACTGAGCTACAGGGGTATATAAAGGGCCATCCGTGGCCCAAGGGAGCAAGCACACACCCATAACCCATCCTTGGGAATTCTAGCAGCCTGGAAACTATTCCTGCTCCAGCTTATCCCAGGACACAGCCTTATAGACCTTGCCATCGTCAAGGTTTTTAAGGTTGCACGTTTCCTTGCCACTAAACACAGCAGTCACTTCGCAGTCCACCGTCTTGCGTGCCTTGGGGGGCTTATAGCTATACACTTCCCCCTTCTCTGGCTGCCAATCGGTAGCCTCGTCATCGTCATCATCATCGTCGTCATCATCAGTCTCGTCCTGGTCAACTGCTTTAACCAGTTCAGCTACGGCTACCCAGTTCTCAGCATTACTAACATCTTCCTCATCCACACCGGCTTCAAAGGCTGCGTCGGCCAGTTTAGATTGGGCCTCCTCGTCACCTTCATCTGAAGCAGCAGCCAGTGCGTCCAGGTCAGAACTATCAGTAGTGTCTTCCACTGGTGCCGGGGTGTCATCTTCATCATCTTCATCGTCATCATCAGTGTTGTCCACCACAGCATCCCCGTCATCATCCGGGGTATATGTGCAGGCACCACCCCACTGGTGGTTAACCCGTGGGTTGGGCCACTGCTCGGTGGGTTCACCCTGCCACGTGCGGAACCTCATATAAGGTCCCTCGGCTTTAATAGCTGCTGCCACGTCTTCAATATCATCAAAGTCGATATCGTCTGTGGCCACACCCAGCTTACGCAGTTCATTTAACACCCAGTCCAGGTGGGCATCCATGTCGGGTCGGCTGCGTTGGGGGGTGTCACACAGCGGTTCCATGATACTGGTACGCAGCCCCTCAATACCGATACCTCCATGCTCAGTAGGCTGCACAACTACCGCAGCAGCGTAGAAGAAATATTCCCCCTGATTAGGGCCACGCTTATACTGGTCAAACTTGCACTCCACCAGTTGAGCTATACCTCCTTCAATGCCGGGCGGCAGTTCAGCACCACCTCCCATATTAGTGTCGTCGCTCTTGTGGGTATTAAACGCTTTCCGACCCGCTTTACCCAGCTTGTTGGAAAATCCACCGCTTCCGGTTTTCTTTGGCATGGTGATCCTTCTCGCTCTTAGTTCTTAGGTGTGTACTAAAATAGATGGTCTCTAAACTAGATGGTGTTTGCCTGTTCCCCCCTTCCACTCTGTATAGCGTTGTAGACTTCTTGGCGATGTATGCTAATTGTCTTGGGGGCTTCAATCCCTACACGTACCTTGTCTACACCTACATCCAGAATGGTAACCTTTATATCATCCCCAATGATAAAACTCTCATTAGTTTTCCGAGTGATAACTAGGTTACCTGTTCTGACTTCGACATCCATGTTAGCCTCCTTGCCCTGTGATGAGTTGGTTGATGTTGTCAAAGTCTGGGTCCACTATTACATCTGGTAGGTCCACCCCTTTGGGGAGCCGAAACTTAGTGATGAACACAGGGTCGGGGGCTGTACGCAGGCAGTACTCCACCCCGGCACCCTTACGGCTTTTCTTAACTTCCTTGTTGCCTACCTTAATAGTTACCTGCTCAGAAACCTGTCGGATAAAGGTTTGGCAGATATAGTCACAGGCTGGGTTTAACCACCCCGTCACACTGGGTGTCAGGGCACTACCAACGAACGGCATTAGCAGGTCACCCTCGCTGTCAGTATTAAACTCCCGCTCCTGGGCCACTATAACTACGTTACAGTCTAGGTCCAGCAGGCTACGTAGCCGCTCCTTCATCTGTAGAGCTACCTGCCCGTACTGCTGCTGGCTAGCAACGCCCCAGCTTAGTTGGGCCGGGGCTTGGTCTATACCTAGTACCTCACGCAGCACGTAGTCCTGTAGACCGGTGGCGTGGTCCAGCACTATGGTGGCATACTTATTAGTTTCCTTCTGGTACTCCACCAGTTCTTTAATTTCCTCACTGCTTTCAATCACCACCTGATTAATTGTCTTGCGGTAGGCCGGGGTATTAATGCTGCGTAGTTCACCGGGCTGGCTACCCCCACTGCATACCACGGCCAGTATTGGCTTGGGGAAGGTAGCCCACAGGGTGGTCTTACCCGTGCCACTGCGTCCGTACAGGTTAATCTTTATACCGTCCTTCTTGTCAAAGCCTATAGGTTGGATGCGGTCAACTACCTTGCCACCCTTCTTACGCTTACGGGGCTTGGTTGTTTGCTTCGTTACGTTGGGCATTAGTGCTTGCTCCTCTTACAGTTCCGGAAATACAGTGTCGGTTTCTTGCAGGCCCAGTGTACTGCCTGTGGACAGGTACTCATCCAGTTCACTGGCTCGGCCCACACCTACCGGGTTATATACTCCAAACGGGTAACGGTAGTGGGTAGTGTTGCTGGGTTGGAATGGGTCTTCCAGGTTGGTGGTAATGTGGTCCCACCACTGACAGAGTTGTTCTAGCACTGGGTTAAGGAACTGCTGTTTAAATGTTTCCACGTCTGCATCAGTTACCACTGCCTTCCATCGCATAAAGAAAAAGTCCTGGTCACTGGCTATAAGCCCACCTAACCGATTGTAATACTCATCCTGGCTTTCGCCTTGGGGCTTGCTCTTGGTGGGCTTGTGCTGCCGTATGCTGTGCCTGCCACCACTTAGTGGCCTGCGTACTACATTGTACCGTACCCCGGCAATGCTGTGGGGCCACGCCTGTGTGGGGTCGCCTGCCATGTGCATGGCTGTTAGGTACAGCATGGTCTGTAGGTCAAACTGTAGTTGCTGTTTGAGTTGTTCCTCGTCTACATCACCCTTAGTCTTGTTTTCCTGTAGGTACACTTTGGCCCGGCTGCCTTTGCCAATGACATCCACGCTGTCCCACTTACCCCGCAGCCGCACGGTACGCCCACTGGGTAACTCATAGGGAATGTTAAACGTCTGCTCCTGTACTAGTGGTTCCCGGTTTTTAACATCGGGGTGCTTGGCCCAATACTTTACGTATATAGGGAACTGCGTTTTACATACCCGGTACCAGTGCTGTACCTGCTCTTGCTGGGTGGGATATTGCCGGGCCAGTGGTTGGCAGTATTCTTGCAGGGCTTCAGCCCAGTCGGCACCGTCTGCGTGGGCTTCCTCGCAGGCGTGCCACATTTGACCGTATTCCAGGGCGTGCCTAAAAGTGTCCACAGGTTTTAACCCGTGCACTACTAATAGCCGAAACCGTTCACGGCAGGACAGAAACCTACCAAGCAGCGACTGGGTGATACCGTCTTTTTCCGGGCCTTGCCAGATGGGTGTAATAGCCATGGCTGTTGCTTGCTCCTTAAAATGGGACTAGTTCTGTGGCTGCGTCTTCCAAAGCTATGGTGGCCCGTTGTATTGCTAGCCCCCGTTGACTGATGTCCATACGCAATATGGCAGCCGGGTGGACAATACTAATAACCATGACCATAGAGGAGTCTAGTGCTTCCAGGTGCTTGGTAGCCAGTACCCCCACGCCCACTATTAACTGGGGGTGGCATAGGTCAATGAGTTCCAGCAGCCTAGGATTGCACGCCTGTATAGCCTGTGCAGGCGGTTCGCCAATCTTAGCAGTTGTTGCCCCAGTCTTAGGAATGCAGGCTACTAGGTTGGTGAAAGCTACACCTATACCGGGTACTGCGTCCAAGGCTTGGTCCACTATGCTGTCTAACAGGTGCCCAGCAGGCCCAACAAACGGACGCCCTAGTACATCTTCACTAGCACCAGGAGCCTCACCCACAAACAGTATGTCGGCAGGTAGGTGGCCACGGGCTAGCACCACCTGTGTTCGTCCTTGGTGCAAAGGGCAAGCCGTACAGTCTATCCATTTCTTACGGTGTGCTTGGTAACGTGTGGCCATTGGTGTGCTTGCTCCTTAGTAATAGCTTACCACCTACAGGGTGCCTGTGTGCTTACGCTGGCAGTAGGTGGCTATAAGTAGTGCGTCCGCTGTCTTAAGGGTTACCTCCAGGCGTGGGTATAGTTGCTGTGCCTTGGCCTTTAGCCGGTTCTTCCACTTGGTGGGGGTTTCAGTCTTCAGGCGGCTGGGGATACCTAGTGCCCGTTGCCACACTTGGGGGGTGACTTCATCAAATGGAATGCAGGCGGCTATTAGTGCCATGCGGAGACCACCGTACCCCAGTCCAAACTTAAAGCTACTCACCACGCCCTGCCGGGGCATACTGTGTACCTTCTCGATAATTGCCTGTGGTGCAGTGCCAATGTCTTGGTGGTCAAACCAGTCCCATATATCCCGCTCGGTTGCAGGCATGGGCGTGGCCTTTACCATCACGCCATCCAGCAGTATCAGGCCACCGCTCTGTCCTGGATCTATACCTATATAGGTGGGGCGGATGTCAGTCATTGATTGGTCCTAGGTTGGTCACTACTAGTTTATCCCCAGCGATCTTTATGCTCACCCGGTGCTGCTTACGGTGTGCTGCGTTGCGTATCTGTTGGGCCATGCTGTGCGGCATACACTGGTACTGCTTACCCCGTAGGAGGGTAAAGCCTTCGCTCTTAAACCACTTATCCCATGGATGTCGTACTGGGTTGTCCATTGTGTTGTGCTCCTGGCTGCCACCCGTGGCATACTGTTTATACTAAACTACTGGCCCAAGCTGTACAGGGGGGTGCAGTTTTTACCCGCTGGGTAAACTGGGGTTGCACCCGGCAGCAATTGCTGTGTATAACAGCCCCCCGGTCAATTGGCCGTAGGGCTACCCTGCCCCTAACAGCAGGTAACCACATGGATGGGAGCAAGCAGATGGTAAAGGTCGTACGTGTTCCAGCAGGCATAGATATAGCCAGCCTGGAACCGCCACAAGAAGATTGGATTGTCCACGCTCTTGCCAGTGAAGGCATCGCTAAGGTGGAAGTAAGAAACCCTAAACCAGTTAAAGAGGAGAAGCAGTTATCGGCTGAAGAACCACAGGCACCTGTCCCACCCTTAAGGATCTACGTACCTAGACCTGTCCAGGTGGGAACCCCTATTGCAAGCACACACCCCAACAAGAAAGACCAAACCAATGCCTAAAGCACCCAAGAAGAAAACCAGCACCACCGCGACGGATACTAATGGTCGTACGGTGCTGTACCCGGAAGTAACCTTGTCCCTGTGTGATGACAGCAAACCCCTGACCGTAGACCAAGCTAAGGACTTGCTAGGTTGGGAAGAGGAAACTGAGGACGCCCCCTATGGCAGTGACTACCTGCTGCGAAACCACCACGGCACTAAGATCCGGTGCTACAACAATGTCACCAACCGACCCCTGTATGGTGGCGTGGTGCAAATGCTGAAGCAGGAACACCTGCGACAACGGTGGCAGATGAACGGGGAGCCGGTCATTATTGGCTCCACCGGGTTGGTGCTGAATGGCCAGCATACGCTTATCAGTTTCATACTGGCAGCGGAGGCATGGCAAGAAGCCCCAGAAGACTGGCCCGGCCATACCCAGCAACCCACCATGGTAAAGCTGGTGGTGTATGGCATCAGTGAGGAGGACCACGTGATTAATACCATGGACACGTGTAAGCCTCGCAGCTTGGCCGACGTCATCTACCGCAGCAACCACTTTGCCAATATGCCCAGCGTGGCACGACGCAAGGTGGCCCGCATTACTGACTATGCGGTGCGGCTGTTATGGAGCCGTACTGGTATGGGGCTTAGTGCTCATGCCCCACGGCGGACCCATGCTGAAGCCCTGGACTTTATTGCCCGTCACCCCAAGCTGCTGGACTGTGTGCAGCACGTGTACCAAGAGGACGGGGGGGACAAGCAACTGTCTCGCTACCTGAGCCTTGGTTATATGGCTGGTATGTTGTACCTGATGGGCAGCAGCGGTACCGACCCGGCTGAGTACCGGGCAGCCAGTAACCCCAGCGAAGACCTGCTGGACTTTGCCCAGTGGGAGGATGCCTGTGATTTCCTGGTGTGGTTGGCTGGTAGTGACAACCAACTAAAGGCAGTGCGGGTAGCACTAGCCCACATGGTGGACGACGGTGGTGGTAGCGTACCTGAGCGTACCGGGCTGCTGGCCAAGGCTTGGAACCAGTACGCCACAGGTAAGGCTGTTACTGCCAAACACCTAGTGCTGGACTACCACACAGACCCAGACGGGTTTCGCACGTTGGCCGAGACGGCTGACGTGGGTGGCATTGACCTAGGCGACCCGGCTGAAGTGGCAGCAGCCAACGACCCCAGCCTGGAAGAGATTGCCACCCGTGCAGCAGCCGAACGGGCAAAGGCTGAAGCCAAGAAGGCGGGTGGCCGGGGTAAGAAAAAGGCCAAGCCGTCTAAGGCCAAAGACCCGATCCCAGGGACGTGGACGTGGGAAGGTGAGTTGGCAGGAGTCCGGGTGTTGGTAGATGACCCTAACACCAAACCGTGGAAGGGCATTCTGCAGGACACGTACCAAGGCCCGGCAGGCACCGTTGCCCAAGTGGAGGACAATGAAACCGGTAACACCTATGACGTACCGCTGGACTGCCTACGGCCTGAGTAGCCCCCCAGAAATCCCACCAATTTGGTGGGGGAACCCCCAAGGGTCCGGAATACCCCGTAAAACAAGCGGTATTCCGGACCCTGTTTTTTTGCCCCTAAAGGCTTTTTTGCGGGTCTGGGGGTTGTGCTAATAGTTGGCCCCGCCTATAACTGTCTCTGTGGGGCACGGGCCTCGCAAGCTCTTTGACAACTCAAGCGGCAAGGCACCGGGGCAACCCGGTGGGGTCGGGTACAACACCCCCGGCTCAAATGGGGCCAAGCACCCAGCAACCTTGCCGGGCAACAAGCAGGCGGGGCAGGTTGGCCCTACTGCCCTACCCCACCGCTGGCGTATGCGGGGTGCAGGCTACTACCAGTAGCCGCACCGCACTGGGGGCCACCGCAACCTACTGGGTTCGCTACCCGGTTGGTTACCCTGCCTGCTTGTTGTCAAACCCGTCGGCAGGGATTGGTACTCTGTCTTGAAAAGTTACCTCGAAACGGGAGTAGGCAATCATGGCTACGCGATTCACTAACACGGCGACCGGACAAGTTTCATTCACCAGTGAGCAGACCGCAATGATCTTGAACACGAACAGCATCTTGTACAACGGTGCTGTTGGTGCCCTGACAGTCAAAGGGCTGTGGGAAAACAGAGAAGCCCTTGATGGGACAACTGACCAAGTACACGCTGTTCGAACCTTCATCAAAACCCTCGGAAGGAAATCTAACTAAAGTCTGTTGAGCACGGCGACCGATACTACTACTAGACCACACCAACCACTACCAACCATAACCGGGAGCAAGCACATGTTCGACTTCGACATGGATTTCATCACAAACGCGACTGACTTCAACAACGCCCTCGCCACTGCCATCAACAACAAAGACCTGGACGCCCTGTGTAAGATCCACTACCTCACCAGTGCTGACCTGTACCCAGTGCAAGAGTGGGTCCAGACCAAAGAGGAAAGGGCTGCACAGGTCAGCCTGCTCCAAGCCGCTTACAATGTCATTGACTCAGATGGGATTTGTGCTTTGCCACTACCGGCCCCCAAGAAAACCCGCCGACCCTCATGTGGTGAGTGCGGCAACCCGATGACTCCCTACAACGCTGGGACCATCACTCCTAAGTACCGGTGCAACTCTGCTCACTGCTGCCCCACGATTGGTTCGGACTGCTAGTACACCTCACTACTCACCATTCACTACCATCAACTGAAGGAAACAAACCATGGGCATTTACATTTACACCCTGAAGGCTGCCACCCGTAACCTAGTGCTGGACTCTATGTTGATTTCCAACACTAGAGGGGACACTGGAACCGTAACGGTCAACCTGTGTAGCTTTGCTCACAAGTGCTTCACCACGCATAGCAACCGCCTGGAAGCTCAACGTGAGCAGCAGATTAACCACGGCTGCGACCAGTACACCAAGGCCCACTACCCCGGTAGCCGCCCCACTGGGTGGGGGTCGCAGACGCGAACAGTGCATGGCATTACACCCGTTGAAGTGTGGGCCGTGCTGTACGGCTTTGAGGAAGGCAGCCCCGTGTACCGCAACGTGACAGATGGCGTGTGGTCTGACGGCGATTGCTTCCCAGGAGAGTACGTTGGCACGCTGACTAAGAAGGGCGGACGCTGGCACGTTGTACCTGACCGGGGTGAACTGGGAGAGGGGCATTACCGACGCCAACAATAATAAGTGGTGTTGTGGTGCCTATGCCCACCCCGCCACCCACCACCGTACCACATACAAACTGACCCGTGGGGTAGGTGCCCCATAACTAGTAAGGAGTAACCACATGGCTGAACGTAATTGGATTGTTAGTTGGCGACTGAAGCGGACACCAACTAAGAAACGTACTGCCCGGCCCACCACACGGGCCAAAGCAGTCAAGCAGTTTATAGGACTGCGGCAGTTGGGCTACAGTGCTGAGTTAGGCACGCTGGAGAGTGGCCCCCTCCCCATGCTGTTTATCATGGCAACACACCGTCGCCCCCATTGGGGGTTCGTTGACGGGCAGCACGTAGTACAGGGCTACCACCCTGACTATGTGGACAAGAGTATTTCCGGACTGGTTGCTGAGTTGTCAACTAACTAACCACACCCACTAACTGAAGGAACACTATTATGAGTCAACCCGGATGGGAAGGTGCCGAGCACTACTGTGACAGTAACCACGGCACCCCTGACCCTGTACCTGCCAACCTGACTAGACGGGAGCTAGTGCGGCTCCTGGCCATTGAACTACGTAAGGCAGTTGGCAACGGTTTGCTGACCATGCAGGAGGCCGTGCAGTGCTTGAAGAACAGCCGCGACCAGCCCTGCTACAAGCGGACACCCCACTACAGCAACTAACACCCCCCTTTGGAGGCTGAGAAGATGACCGTTAAAGAAGGTGACATTGTGAGACTGACCGGCTCCGACCTGCCTGGAAGCACGTATCAGGTCTACGGCTTGTGGCCAAGGGGACGGGCTAAGCTCAGGTCAGTGAAGCAGGTGAAGGGTTTAGGATGGGTCACAGTGCAACCAGAAAGAACCCGAGAGGTCGCAATCCACTGGGTCCAAACAATTACTGAAGGAACATAACTATGTTGTTCAGAGTTAGAGTCGTTGAAACGTCTAACAACCTGTGGGCGTTTTCGGAACAGGTCCACACGTTTAAGGTTGAAGCCAACGGTCCGGCCCATGCGGGGGATGTGGCAAAGCTCATGGGGCTTGGCCTAGTAGATGATGCCGTGGAACCACAAAGCCCAGACTGGTACGAGTGTATGAAAAGATTCAAAGTTACCAAAGTGGTACGGGTTGCATGAGAACTAACCGGGCCACTGGCCCACAACTAGGAGCAAGCGTATGGCAGGAACTATTAGTGTGGAAGACCTAACCCCGGAGCAGCGTAAACGGTTAGGCATACGGTTACCCCGGAAGCGGGGCATGACGGTACACGATGTACGTACCTACGCCCTTGCTGCGTTGTACCCGTTGCGTGACCTCACCCGTAGCGACCGGGCTAGGGTACTGAGGCAGATGGCTAAGATGAACGACGCCTAGCCTCTTACACATACCACACCACCCCACCGGGGGGTGGTTGTGGTGTGTGGCGGTTAGCGGTTATAATGATTGGCCCGGCATATAACTATGTGCCACAATTAGGAGCAAGCACACCATGTCCCAGATAACTATTAGTCCTGAGTTTTTTAGCAAGGCCCGTAATGACTACCGTAACTGGCAGTGGGCGTTGCTGCGTGAGTTTTTCCAGAACAGTATAGACTGCGGCAGCAAACAGGTGGACGTTACCATCAGGGAAGCCGGTGGTGGCTGCACCACGGTTATAGTGGCCAACAACGGTAGCCCTATGACCGAGGATACTCTGGTTGGCAAGCTGCTGGCACTGGGTGCCAGTGGTAAAGACTTTGCCGACGGTAGCGTGGGTGGCTTTGGCAAAGCCAAGGAACTGCTGTACTTCTGCTGGGAAGCCTTCAAGATTCACACAGGTAGGCTGGAAGTCAGTGGTACCGGGGCTAACTACAAGTTGCGACGCAATGCCCCACGCCTGGAAGGCACTACCAGCACCATCACCATACCTGAGGAATGCGGTGCTGACCTGTTACAACAGGCTAAGCGGTTCATCAGTCTTAGTAACGTGCGGTGCACGTTTACTGTGAACGGTGAGCAAGTGGATGGCGGTATGCGACGGGGCTATTACCGTCGCGACCTGCCCTTCGGCCGGGTGTACACCAACAAGCAGGCCAGCCGGTTACTGGTTGTGAGGATTGGTGGTACGCCCATGTTCACGCAGACCACCAAGTACGACGGGTGTGTGGTGGTAGAACTGGAAGGTATTAGCAGCGACGTGCTGATGTCCAACCGGGACGGCTTGCGTTGGCAGCAACAGGCCCAGTTGGATGAGTTTCTAACTGACCTGATTACCAACAAGCGTAAGGCACTGAAGCCTAAGCCCATAGAGTACCTGCGGTACGAGGGCGATAAGGTGGCCTGCACTGGCTTCGCTGCACAGGCAGCCAAGCACGCAGCCAAGACCACGGCAGCTAAGACCGTGACGGCACGCCCTGCGGAAGAGGGTGGTCCTAGTCTTGGTGACGTAGTTACCAGTGGCGACACTGGCCAGTATGATAACCGGCCAGTGGTGGAGCAGCACTACGGCCAGATAAAGTTTAACCTGGACGGCAGCCAGCCAACCCCCGAGCAACACCAGCAGATGGTGGATGCCGGTGTGTACGTGTTGGCCAGTGCCTTCGTCATTAAGAATGAAACTGGCTACAAGGTTAAAAAGCAGTACAGGCCGGATAGCCCGGACTTCTGCAAGTATGCCTACCGCATCATGACCATCTGGACCAAGCTGCTGGTCAAGCTGCATGAGGTGTACGGCTGGGATGACCAGTTTACAGTGGGCTTTATATTCAGCGATGACGACGTGCTGGCTCAGTACGAATGTACTGAGAAGCACGGCAAGGTGTACTACCTCAACCCGGTTAACATTGCGGACGGCAAGTATACTCGCCGTTATAACTACAGTCCCAACCGGGCAAGGGGTGACCTGCACCAGTTGGCTATAACCGCTGTACATGAGTTGGTGCATGGCATGGGCTACCTGGACCATGACGAGAACTACGCCAACAAGCTGACTGACATGGCTGGCCTGTTGTTGGGCCACCTACCTGAACTACTTTCCTGCTACAAGAAGTGAGGACGCCATGGTATTAACCCCTGCTCAGGCAGCCAAGGTTATAGGCTGTAGTCCGCAACAGGTCCGCACCCTTATACGTGTGGGCCGGTTGCGGGCACGACGGGTACCTACTCGTAATAACCAGCACGGCTACCGCTACACCATTGCACTACATGACGCGGAACTATACCGCGACACACCACAGCCCAAGGGCTATCCCCGTGGCCGTAAGAGGCCCAACACTAAGGAGCAAGCACGATGAGGAAATCACAGATTGAACAGGGAAGACTATATGTGGCCACAGTGGGTGGCGAGCAGACGTCCGTACGTGTGGACGCTATTACACAGAACAGCCGGGGTCGTACCCGGTACACTGTCACTGAGCCTGTAACCGGGTTGGAACATACGTTTCGTAGTGCTGCTAGGTTTGTCTGCCTCAACAGCACCGACGCCTGTGCCAACGACGGCACAGGGCTTGGTGGTATCCCGCCACACCAGGAGCCCAGTATTGGGTTGGCCAATGTCCTACGTGGGGACAGGCCGTTGATACGGTGCACGGCACCGCACTTGGTTGTTATTGCACGGGCTGGTACTGGCAAGACCACCACACTGGTGGAAGGGTTAAAGCTGGTACAGGGTGGCACCAGCCCCCTAACCCCCAGCCCCCAGCAGGCAGCCGTGTGGGACGCTATGCAGTTGAGTGCAGGTAAGGTCCGCACCATCTGCTTCGTCGCCTTTAATAAGTCCATCGCCACAGAGTTGCAGCAGCGGGTACCCGCAGGCTGTGAAGCTATGACAATGCACAGCATGGGCTTTAAGGCTGTAGGTAAAGCCTGTGGCCGGGTGAAGGTTAACCAGTACCGGGTGCAGGATATTGTGGCTGAGTTGCTGGGCCAGGATAGCCGTGCCCTGCGACGGGATGAGAAGAAACGGTCCATGGTCCGGGCCACTGCCAAGCTGGTTAGCCTGTGCAAGATGAACCTCGTGGGACTGGGTGCTACTCAGACCAACCTGCTAACTACTATGCAGGATGAGTTGCAACAACTGGCAGCCCACTATGACGTGGAGCTTAATGGTAGCGAGGCTGAAGTGTTTGACCTTGTGCCCCGAGTGCTTGACCGTTGTAAGGATGTGACCCGTGACGGGTGCATAGACTTCGACGACATGATATGGCTACCCGTGGCCTTGGACCTGCCCGTCACCCAGTACGATCTGCTGCTGGTTGATGAAGCCCAGGACCTGAACCGCTGCCAGCAGCAGCTTGCCCTGAAGGTAGGCAGTAGGCTGGTACTGTGTGGTGATCCCAAGCAGGCTATTTACGGGTTTGCCGGTGCGGACAGTGACAGCATACCCCGCCTGGAAGAGATCCTTAGCGAGACTAACCGGGGCTGCACTAGTTTGCCACTGACAGTGACCCGCCGTTGTGGCAAGGCCATAGTGGAAGAGGCCCGTGCGTTGGTACCAGACTTTGAAGCCCACCCCGACAACGGTCCTGGCACCGTGCTACGGGCTGCGTATAAGGGTGATGGTAATTACCGCACCATAGCCACAGGTGGCGACATGGTACTGTGCCGTGTTAATGCTCCGCTGGTCAGTGAGTGCTTTAGGTTTATTAAAGACGGGGTGCAGGCTAACATCCAGGGACGGGACATTGGTCAAGGTCTCATTAGCACCGTCAATAGGCTTAAGGCATCTGACGTACCTAACCTAGTGGGCCGGTTGACTGACTGGCTGCACGCAGAAGAACGAAAGGAAAACGCTAAGCGTAATCCCAGTTCGGCCCGGCTCATTGCTTTGCAAGACCGGCACGATTGCCTGCTGTGCTTCACTGAGGAAGCCCAGAGTATTGCGGACGTCATTAGTAAGATCGAGCAGATATTTACTAACGACCGAAACACTCCCGGCATCATGCTGAGCAGTGTACATAAGGCCAAGGGGTTAGAAGCCGACCGGGTGTTTTTGCTGGAGCCGGAAGGTGCGGGTATCCCACACCCCATGGCTAAGAGTGCATGGCAACGTGACCAGGAAATGAACCTGCGTTACGTGGCTATCACTCGTGCTGCTAAGGTGCTGGTGTATGTTAGCTAGCATCGTGCATACCTATTACCAAGGAAGGAACTATTAGTATGCCAACACTAGGACTGATGGAGTTTGCCTGTTTACTAACTGCCATGGCTGGTATGTCCGCACTGGCGGACTGGCTGGGCTGGCTTGAATAATAAGGAGTGTGCACTGCATGAGTGCTGTTACCCGTACCGATGACCGTGACTATCTGGACCAGCGTGACGAACTGCTGGGTGGCATCTTTATAGCTGCCGACAGCTTGGGCTGGAACACAGCAGAGCTTTCCAGGCGTAGTGGTGTGTCATTGGCTACCATTGACAAATATAAGCAGGGGCAGATACCTAGCCCCCGCCTGGACACCCTGTACTGGTTGGCTGATGCGGTTGGCCTGTGGTTGTCCTTCACTGAAACCGGGGCTTAGCCCCCTTACCCCTGCTGCTTCCACCCCCCCGGTGGTACCCATAAAGTTGGGTGCTGCTGGGGGGTTTTTTCGTGCAGCCATTTAACGGCCCTGTGTGCCCCTGTACGGGCCTTGGGTACTGGTAAGGCTAAAACCCATGCCCAACTGATTACAGGCCCGTACAGAGCCATATGGCAGCCTTTACGGGCCATGGGGGTACACACGGTGCTGCACAGGGCCACACAGCCCCCCTGTGAGCCTTGGGCCGTAAATGCAGCACTTACCCTGCACCTGTTCAGCTAACGCCCCAGCCCCACCCCACAGGCACGTGCCGGAGCGAGCGGACCCATGCCGCAGGGCGGGGACTGGGACTGAATGGCTGACAGTAACGCCTGTACGGTCTTCCGTACTTGTGGCTGTTCCAGGCGTGGCTGTACTGGTAGGTACACCACCTGCCTGCTGGCCCGGTAAGCGGCTAGGTGCTGCACCGGGGCTGCGTATTCTGGTTGCTCACTCATGGGCTTAAACCCTAGACGGGCTGCCACCCCTGCCGTGTTTAACTTGCTGACCAGGAGCGAGGTGTTAGTTTCCGATGGTAGGCATATGTCGTACACCCAGCACACTGCACGGGGTGGCTGGTGGTAGGCCGGGGGCACTAGCTGGTCGTACCAGTTACACACCTGTGTTCGCTTGGTCAGGTTGTCTTCCACGGTGGCTAGGCTTCCTAGTATTAGCGTGGCGTGGCAATTGCTCAGTCGGGCATTAACGCCCCGTGGTATGTGTTTGAAGTCATGGTCGGGGGTGAATCCCAGGCTCCGTAGTTGGCGTGCCTTGGTGGCGTGGGCCTGTTGCTTAAAGGCCACCATACCACCTTCCTCACCGGCTATAATTTTGTTCCGGTAGAAACTCCAGCAGGCTGCGGTGCTGGCCGGGTGGGGTGCTATGCCGTGGGCTTCGGCTAGGTCTTCTACCACGGCTAGGTTGTGCTGTGCTGCTAATGTGGACACGCCTACCATGTCACACTGTCGGCCATATATGTGGACCACCATTATGGCTCTGGTGCGTGGTCCTATATGTTGGCTGTAGGCTTTGGGGCTTACCAGTAGATTGGTGGGATCGCAGTCTACAAACACAGGCACCAGCCCGGCCATGGTTACCGCACGGGCACAGGCCACCATGGTAAACTCGGGCACTAACACCTCGCTGCCCGGTGGCAGACATAAGGCTTCCAGGGCTAAGTGCAGGGCAGCCGTACCGGTAGCACAGGCCACCGTGTTGGGGTTGCCTATCCACTGGCCGTACTTGTGCTCCAGGTCTTGGTACGGTTGCACGGCTAGAAATCCCAGCGGTTGTTGTTGGCGTGGTAGTAGTCAATGGTCCGTTGTAGAGCCAGCTTTAGGGGAACCCGTGGGCGTTGCCTGATAACACCATACAGCTTGGTGTTGTCGCTTTGTAAGTGCCATATTTCCCAAGGGCGTACACGCTCTGCATCCGTATTTATAGAGGTGCTGCCAAAGCCCATCAGGTCACCTATCAGAACGGCTAGGTCGTAGATGGTTATGGCCTCTTCGCTGCCCATGTTGTATACGTCGCCATACTGACCGTGCTCCAGTAGTTCTATGGCCATGGCTACGGCATCCCCCGCATACTGGAAATCCCTAGTGCTGTTGTTGCCCAGTTGCACCAGTGCGTTATCCCGGCCCTGTTGGGCAGCCAGTTGGCTTATAATCTCTGGGATAACGTACTCATGGGTTTCCCGCTCACCCACACAGTTAAACTGACGCATGGCAATAGCCGGAACACTGGCCTCACGCCACCTCACCTGGACTAGCCCGTCGGCTGCTAGCTTGCTTACCCCGTAGGTGCTGTGAGCCTGCACGGGGTCGGTCTCCTTAATCTTACCCTTCATATCTCCATATATTTCTGCACTGCTAACCTGTAGCAGCCCTTCCACCCCAGCCTGCTGGCAGGCATTAAGTACCCGCAGCACAGCCACAGCGTTAATGTCAAAGAAGTGCAGTGGTCGTTCCCAGCACTCAGGTATGTACGGCTCTGCTGCGTAGTTGAATACAAACTGTATGTCGTGGTCTACCAGGAGCCGGGTGGTGGTAGATTCCTCATCGCGTATGTCATGCCATACAAACTTAGCAGCCGGGTGTACGTGCTTGGGTAGGCCACTTATCAGGTTGTCCAACACCAGCACGGTGCAGCCGTAGTCTTCCACCAGCCGGTTAACTAGGTGGCTACCCAAAAACCCAGCACCACCAATAACACAGGCATTGGATTTTAGTATGCTCCTGGCTTCCATCTTTCTCGCTCTCCTTGGGTCAACAATAAACCAGAACCTGTCCAACGTCGTCTTCTTTATATTCCAGCATCAGTATCCGCTTAGCCACATTAAACAGTTGGTGCTGTATGAGGTCCCATCCTTCATCCCCCAAGTTGCGGATTATCATTCGCCTCATACTTACCACTATGGCCCAGTCATATTTAGACTGGGGTATATGGTGTGTCAGGTAGTGCAAGTCGTTACGTAGATCATCCACGTAGAACAGGGGTACGTTATGAGCCTCATCCACCGGGGTGTAGTTAGCCTTGGCCATGTCTATAAAGTCTGGGGACAGGTCAACACCCGTATAGGTGCCCTGCCAGGACGGCGGTAGCAGGTCTATCATTCTGCCCCATGCACACCCCCCATCCAGAACACTGTCGGCGGGTTGTATATGTTCAGCCAGTATTTCCCGGTGTCGCTGTTCTATGCGTTGCCACTTTTCTGGTGGGCAGTGGAACACAGCGTGGTGTAGGTGCTCGGCACCGTGCAACTGCTCCTGCCAAAAAGCAGGGTTTAATATGTCCTGGGGCATAGGAGTAGAGATTGTCATAACAGATGGTCCTCCGCAGTTTTCACCAGTGCACGGCATCGGCGTGTGTACGTGTGGTGGGCTAAGGTATGGGCGTACCCGGCTGCGGCTATACGGTGGCAGACATCGGGGTGGTGGAGGTAGTGCTCTACTTTTTCGTTTAGGTCTTGCCGGGTGTGGTAGTACACAAGATGGACACCGTCGGTGTAGTGACGGGTTAGGTTGTGGCAATAGGGATGCAACATGAACCCACCATAACCCAGCGTAAGGTACACACGGTTACTCCAGTAAAGGTCTGTGGTTGGTGAGTCCGGGGCGATCATTATCCGGGACCGGGCTATAACGTCAGCCAATTGGCTGCCATGCACCCCACTAATTACATGGTGGAAACTACTACCGTAGGTTGATACCAGTTCGTCCACATGGCTCTCGCGTCCTGTACCACCACCAGTCCGTATACCGGTCAGAGCTATAGGCGGTCCGGCTGGTAGTGGGTTACCTGGAAGGGCCGTTCTAACGTCAGCCCCTTGGGTCAGGTGGTGGAGTTTACCACTGGTGTCATGAGATACCCAATCCCCGTCGGTGCAGAATCCTAGGTCTACTAGTGGGGTTACCGCTTCCATCCACTGCACACGTTGGCCGTTACGTACATCCAGTTTAATATCGTCATAGGTCACTAGGTCAAAGTACCAGAACACTTTGGGAATAGTTATCTTCCTGATGGTATTAAGATCCTGCCATTTATGGAACAGGCATATGTCTGCTCCCCCGATGTGGGCACTAGCTTGGTGACCACGGTTTTCGTCTATGGTTGTGACGGTGTGGCCCAGTTCCCGCAGTCCATAGGTAATTGCTCCCTCGTCATCGTTACCACCGCCCCGGTGTTTAGCCACGTATAGTATGTGCATGGTGTAGGCTAACCTATTATGTATTCCAGGTACTGAGGACCAAGGCTTTCCCAACTCATATCCTCGGCCCAGTGCTTACCAGCTAGTGACTGGCTGGATATATCCTGGTCGTACCACTTGTCCATTGTGGCGGCTATGTCTTCTGGGTCTATCACTGCCTCGTCAAACTCTATACACCGTCCACTGACACAAGCCCGGTGTGTGCCAAGTACAGGTATCAGGGCTTCGTTAGGTAGCCATGTTGTCATTGGGTACCGGTGTGTGCCCATCACCAGCATCCCGGCAGCACGGGCTTCCTGTAAGGCTAGGCTGAGACCATTAAACTTCTCGGGGAAAACAAACACGTCCCCGGTGTTCCACAGTTCATCGTACGGCAGGGTGCCCCTTATAATGCTAACCCGTTCGTCGCTCGCTATTTCTGGTACCTGACTTACTAATCCTGGGAAACTACCGCACTGCCCACGCACCAGCAGCCGTAGTGGACTCTGTACATACTTCATAGCCTGTAGTAGTTCCAGGGTACCATTACGCCCACGTAGCCCAAGGTGTCCACCATTGTGTACGTAGGTGCGGGCCTTGTGCCGTTGCTGCCAAGGTACCTGGACCGGCACAGGTATAAAGGTGCTGTTTAGAGGATAGTGGCGTAGGTCCAACAGGCTAGGACATATGTAGCTGTCGGGGCAGTAGGGCAGGGTGCGGGGCATACATTCGTACATGGGCATGAGTACGGTACGTACACCGTTGTCGCGGCAGTAAGGTATTAGATCCCAACTAAATGGGGTTTCAAAAAACAGCATCGCGTCCATGCTCTTAACAAAGTCCCTAGCTAGGTCCATGTTAAGCGGGGCCATGGGGGTGACCGGTGCATCAGGATACCAGTCATTAGCTGGACGGTTGTAGTGCTCTACCACCAGGATGTCGGTTACCACCCCGTTGTCGATAAATGACTTGGCCAGTATGCCCAGCCCTTGGCTAGTGGCGTATGCCAGTGTGCCTACTTTCATGCGTCTATTCCATACATAACTGCGTCATTACCTACCCCGTAAAAGTGGTGTAAGAAACCAACAAACCTAAACCCGACTGCTGTATAAAACTCCCGAGCAATCCGGTTGTTATGCCGGGTAATAGCAAACACCATAGGGATAGGTAGTGGACGGCCATGGATCGGGGGGTGTGCCAGTTTCTTCAACAGCGTATCTACAAGTTTGCGACCACGCCCTCGGCCCCGCTTGGTGCCCACCTGTATGTCAAATATTTCCACAGTATTTCCTGACCCTTCTCTGTAGGTTAGGAAGTCCTTTGGGCTGTCCAGGGTTATGGTTTTCATGGGCATGGCTGTGCTTCTATTGACTCAGTGGTGGGTAGCAGTTGAAGGGCGTCGTAGGCTTCACCCTTAAAGGTTTCAGGTAGCTCACGGTATCCACGGTTCTTCATACTACTGAGGTCGGTACCTGTGTGCTGCACCAAGGTGGGGGCGTGTACGTACTCTAGCCACTGGATAGCTTTAAAGGCTGTCACCACTGTGCCGTCCACACTACGCCAGCCACGTTGGGCATTCTGCGGGTGGGAAATTATATGGGACTGTTCCAGCAGGGTACTAATTGCCGGACGGTTAAACACCAAGGCCAGTGCACCACGACCCATCTGGTTACTGGCGTGCCACCCGGTATACTCCTCACTGGGTGGAGGGCTTTGGTTTACCGGGTAGGTGTAGAGGTTGTAGTACAGTTCATGGGAACCGTGGGTGTAAGTAGTCTGTTCCAGGTACCGTCGTAAATTGCGGTAGGTAATTATGTCATCCTGGAATATTGCGTACCGCTCAGCCGCTGGGTTGCGTATGTACAGTTCCCATAGGGCCAACAGCCAATTACCGTAGGTCCGTATGGTGGGGTAGTGGGTGGTCACTTCCAGGCCCAGATAGTCATACTGGCTAGCGTTCTGTACACCGTCCACAAACAACCTTGGCTTATCAAAGCCACCAGCAGCCAACGATTCTAAGGTGCGTGGTAATAGATTGTCGAACCGCTGGGGTACCGTGGTTACACCGTAAGCCCATCGCATTGCAGCACCTTATGTATTAGGGTGGTTTCTCTATCCATCTTCGGCACCAAGGCACCTACATACGGGGCAGGTAGCTGGGACAGTTCATCCCATAGAGATTGAAAACCTTCCTCGCCCCGCTGACTACCGTGGTATATACCGTTACCCCAGCGGTACACGTAGCTGGGCTGTGGTCCCCGTGGGTAGCTGTAGTGGTGGGCTGTACCGGCTTCGGCTTTAAGAGCCGAGCCTAGTTGCTGGTCAAAGTCCAGGCGTGCTGTGTTGGGGTAGCCTCCAATACGTTTAAGAAGGTCTACCGTAAATGCCCAGGAACTGTGGAACCTACCATCTGCACCTTCTAGTACAGTCCCACCCATGGGCTGCTCGTAAGTGCTATGTACGGTGCGGCTGGTCAGGTATTCTCCCCCTGACATAATAGCGTCGGAGATACTCTGTAAGTGCCAAGGTAGGAACACGTCATCATCTTCCCAGATGACAAACGCATCTGGATTCCATTCGGCTGTGGCTATGTCTATCAGTGCTGCAAACTTGGCTGGCAGGGTGGTATACCGACTGCTCTGCACTATGCACCTTATACCGTCATCAGACACCGGACTGTCCGCGTGCTGGCTTGCGTCGTCCAGCACAAACAACCTACTTAGGTGTGCGGGGTAGGTCTGCTGCACATAGCAGGCGGCTGCATTAGCTAAGCAGTTGGGACGTTTATACGTGGGGCACAGGCAAGCCAAGCGGGGTAGTTGGTTAGTCATATGCCACGTCCTCCTTATAGTTAGCCGGTCCCAAAGTATCCAAGTGATTTTGTAGATGGCGGCTAAAAACAATACCCGTCCAGGCTGGGTTTATGCGGTCCAGGTAGTACCTATCTTCATCTGTCATAGTGTCCGGGGTTAGGTACCACGGTAGGTGCCGGGCTTGGTACGGTGCTTTGCTGCGTAAGGCTGGACCATAGTGGGCTGGAGGCTGCCCATCGTGTGAGCGGTAGACGGCAAAAGTAGTGGCCACGTCAGCGTCATAAAACTTGTCATCCCGTTCGTCTTCCCAGTACCGTGCCTCGCGGTTGCGTGTAAACTCTTGTAGTGGGTTGTCATCAGGTATGTCTTCCAGGGCTAAAGATACACCCACCTTGCGTATCTCAGGGTATTGATCCAGCCCACTGGTCAGGTGCTGCAACAGGTCAACCGGGCAACCACTGAGGTCCAGGTCGCTGTCAGTTACAGCGTACACCTTACCGGGGGGTATTAGGCGGCTACGATTTGCCCACAGTACACGTGGTCCAAAATCCTCAGTTCCTAACTCTACTTCCACCGGGCAGGCGTGGTTATACCAGTGTAACAGGGGAGGATAGGTGCTGGCGTTGTCTATGATAACCGGGTCGGCATCAGGTAGCGTTAATAGGTACTCCACCATATTGCGGGTGCTGGTCAGCCGGTTGTAGTTAATAATAAATATCCTCACGGCTTCACCGGGGTGGTTAGTTTAGGCCACCGGGCAAGAGGACAGTTTTGGCTTTGGAGTGATGCCTTCTTATCTACAAAGCAACCACAGGCAGCACACTGGCTGTCCACCCGTTGGTCGCACAAGTTACACGCTTGTAGCCGGGCCTTGTAGTCCTTCGCGTTGGTAGTCTCACCCCCGGTGACTACGTGCGTGCTTATAGCTTTGGCAAGGTTGGTAGCCATCTTTAGTTTACTGGGCAGCTTGGGCTTATCCTTCTTTAGCTTACCCAGTACGGTTAGTCCGTACTGTTCTGCTGTGTGGTAAATCACAGACCACTCTGGGAATTCTGCAAGGAATACCGCCACGGCATCAAGCAGTCCCTGTCCACCGTCACTACCTATGCTCCCGTGTATCTGCGTGTCGTGCATTACTATATATCTTCTTGTGGTCGAAGATCCGAACTTTAATAGTTCTACCAGTAATGCGTCGAACGTGTGCTCCATATCTAAAAACAGTAAGTCGGTTTCCTCTATAGAAGATACTTCTCCGCTGGTTTTGCTAGTCACTGTAAAATCCACAGACGTATTTTCCAGTCCCTCTACCTGCCTGATTAGGGAATCCCGTTCTGTGTTATAGCTAACAAGGGTTTTAGGTAGCCCAGCCAGTAGGGCTATTACACTCTCGCGTCGGTTGCTAAACTCCGTCACGTGGTCAACCTGTTCAGCGAGTTCCTTTAGCTTGGGCAGGTGTTGATCCAGATCCCTAGGAATACCCTTCACATAAAGGTACGCATCTTCGATGGTCTTTATAGAACCGTGGTTCCCGGTGTCCCCTGCACCACAGGTGCCACACCCTTCTCCCTCATTAGGATCCATGGCTTTAACTGGGTCACTAACTAATAGTTCCCAGTGGTCTTCCTGCATTAGCCCAGAAGCCACGAAGTGTTCGTGGATAGGATCAAGAGGCCACCCCATCTCGGTAAACTCTAACACGTAGTTGCGGATTTTGTTCCACCGGGTGAGCGGGTATTTAACCCCGCTGGGTCTTCCAAATCTGTGGAGCCACTTCAATGGGGGCAGGCACAGTGCCTTATGCCCGGCTTCCCTATACTTACCGTGTATGTATAGTTCTTCTCCACCGAACCCCCGTGCATCTGGGTTGAACCCCAACCACGCATCTCGGCGACAACTAAACAGGCCGAGGCCTTGTGCTGGTATCTCAAAGGGCTTGTCATCCTTGCCCATACCCAGCATATTAAACCCTTCCCTGGAATATGCCTCTTCGTGCCCAGCCCAGCCAAGTATGGGGAGCTTTTTCTTACAGGTACCGCAAGACTCTATAGGTATGTAACCAGGAGACACCAGCCTTGGCTTAGTGACTGGGTTTTGTTCTCCACTGGGTTTAAGAGAAAAGACAACCCCGTCGTCTCCACACCCGCACTTCCAGGCGGTTCCCCATGTCCCCCACATCTCCGACCGCCACTCATCATCGAAGTGGGTACTAATCTGGGTCATACTGTCATAGAGAAGGGGACCGGTTAATAGGTCAGAAGTATCTGGATGTTTAGAGTAGTAGTCCAGCAGGTATTCCAAACCCCCTGGAGCTATGAGTACATGGCAGTCCATCACTAGCACGTAGTCCCCAGTGGCAACCTGAAATATAGTATTCCTGGCTGGGCTGGTGCCAGTGGGGGAGGCCTGCTCTACGTACTTTACGCCCCCGCCTGTACCCTGAGACTGGCTCTGGATGAAGTTTTTTACAGCTTGGCCTAAAACCGACTGTGGGTTGTTGTCTACAACAACCACTTCCACTTCGGACATTAACTCTGTGTGGTAGAGCCTTAAAGATTGGAGTGTAAAGTACACCCCGTCAAAGTCATCAAAGTGGGCCATCCCAATGGTTAGTTTAGGCATCTTTCTCGCTCCTGGTATGAGACCTAATTCGCGTGCAGTATTAATGTGTTGGACCTACGTCTATTACATACACTCACCGTTAGTGTCAGAAACACCAGAGGCACAGGCTCTGATAGCTGTCGGACCTTCGTATACAGTTGTTCCCTCCAACGGAGGACAACAGCAGCCTACTTCATTATAACAACTGTTAGAAGGTACATACGGTGGGCCGTATTCGTACTGGAAGGTCATGGGGTTAAAGCCCCAGTCATAGACACAGTTGGTAAACAAACTGCAATCGGGTTCGCCTGTTGTAGTTGTGGGCGGTGCGGCTGTTGTTGTAGGTGCTGCTGTAGTTGTAGTTGGTGCTGCCGTTGGTGCTGCCGTTGTAGTAGGTGCTGCGGTGGTTGGGGCTAGGGTGGTAGTAGTTGGGGGCAGGGTAGTGCAATCACCGGAACATGGAGGCTCAGTAGTTATAATTCCCCCGGAAACACAGTGTGTGGATGCTCCACTAATACAGTTACCGTTGTTGCTTGGGTGGTCCCCTATAACGGGTGCCGCAGCAGACCCACACGCCCCGGCATCACCGGTACCTGCACAGGTCATCGACGACAGGTAGTATTTAGATTTGTTCTCGCACCATATCCAAGTGGCTGAACCTGAGCAGGGGTCAGCAGTGGTAGTGGTACTAGGAGCAATGGTGGTAGTGGTCGTCGCACAGGTTACGACCGCTGTTTCACAAGAATCCGTACCACTGTATCCCGGTTGAATACAACTACATTGTGGACCACATTTATCTATTGCCACTGTCCATATGGAAGAGACTGTGTCCCACTGAAACTTACACCAAGCACACGGGCCAGGAGTGGTAGTAGTTGGAACGGATGTGCTTGTGGTTGACGTGTAGCAGTGCCCACAGGGACCCCCCGTCCCCGGTGGTACGGTAGGCGGGGTGGGCATTACACAGTTAACGGTAATAGGGGCACAGTCAGCACCACCGTTATGAGTTGGATAAGGACAGGAGCAGTAACCCCAACCGTAGAGACAAGTCCAGGTACAATTATCATCAACCCATACCCACCTGTTTAGAAGGGGCACCCACCAGAAGGTACACGTATTAGAGCAGGTCGGGGAACACGTTCCAGGCGTTCCCTGAGTTATACATGGTGCACTGTGTGTATCGCAGAAGTCACCACCAACTGGAGGAACACCACAGGGACAACTGCTGTCGCAGTTATTAGAGACCAACCGCCACCCGGTACCGCCACCACCGTAGTGGCCGGTAAATACCCACTCACATCCGCCAGCACAACTACCACCAGGAGGTAGGGTGCTACCCGGTGGAAGTGTCGGCCCCCCGGCTAATGTTGTGCTGGTGCTACAGTCACAGGTGGTGGTGGTTGGACCGGGGGTAGTTGCCATACAGGGGGGTGGTTGAGGATTACCCTGCACGCAACTGGTTACATTACATTCTCCGTCGGTGGTTCCACAGTAGTTTGGATAGTTACATTCACAAGGTGCCTGAGTAGTGGTAGGACCGGTGGTAGTAGGACCGAGGGTGGTGGTGGGGGGTAAAGTAGTGGGGCTCCAGGTAGTGGTAGTGGTGGGGCATACACAGGTGGTGGTAGTGGTGGGACCGGCAGTTGTAGTAGGACCCACGGTAGTACTGGAAGTAGGTATACCCGTACTGGTAGTTGTAGGAGCAGCGGCACAATTATTGGTGTCTATGTTCCAGATACCAGCAGTATCATCCCACACCCACTTACACGTACCTGAACAGGGGCTAGCTGAAGGACCAGGAAGCAGAGTAGTAGTGGTGGGTGCTGAAGGATCTACAGTGGTGGTGGTGGTGACGGGAGCGGGGGTGGTGAATGCCTCTTCGGGTTTCTCTGCTATCCACCGCCCGTCTTTAGTACGCTGTATACGCCAGTAACGATCGTCCGGTACAGCGATACTATATATATTGTAGATCACCTCCCTTCGGTGGGTGCCGTCTGGGTGTTTAATAGGGACGATCAGGTGGTCGTCGTCGTCCTTGTCAGTTTTTAGTTCCAGCTTGAATATACAGCACTCTGCATAGCCGGGCTGGTCACCCGTCATGGCCGGAATACTATCACGACACGGCACCCGGCACAGATACACCTCCGGTGGTTGGCTGTGCGGCCTGCGACCATCAGATGCACCACCGGGGTTTACCTGCTGTTTAGCGGTCTTAGCAAGCAGGACTTCCAGCTTGGCCTTATCTTCCGGCGATAGGTAGTAGGCATCTGCCATGGGTAAGGGCTACCTGGAAAACACACTTAGATAGACTAACGCTGTACCCTGTAAACACTGGAGGGTCACTAGGCTGGCATCCTCTACTTCGGCCAGCATAAACCGGTTAGGGTGTATGAGCCACCCCCGGTCTGAGCCAACGGCCACCCGTACTACAGTACTGGCTATGGTCTCACGTTCTTCCTGGGTGGGGTTTACCTCGGGGTGCTGGCCTGTGCGGTTTTCTATTAGCACGTACCCAGCCTGCACCACCCAACCAGTTTCCAACGGTACGGGTTCGGTACCTATATTTACCCGTCGTGTGAACGGCTGCTCCACTGTGTCTAGTACGGTGCTAAACTTACAGGCGGAACTAGTAGGCTGATCCCCGTGGTGCTGGTGGTACACGGTGGCGTTGGCCACTAATCTATCCTGCCCCTCAGACCACTGGGTAGCATCTTTTACGCCACGCTCCTCTGGTGGTACAAGGTCTACCGTCATGGGTAGATGTAGTTGGTGTTGGGTATTAGGCATGGAGCGGTGTAGGTTAGAGGCTGGAGGGAACCCCGAGCAGCAGGAAGTTGCTTTCGTCATAGAATTGCACCTCTATAGTGCCGGGACCATCAGTGCCAGTACCGTCCCAGGCTGCCCCGTTACCGTTTAGGATAACACGGCTATTTTCCCCGTTGCGATCTTTATAGACAATGAAGTCCTGCGGGTCATCCTTGTTACCCCCCTTGTCCAGGACCATGGTTCCTTCGTCAATTAGTGACTTATCAAAAGTGTCAAAGTTAACATCGAATTCGTAACCCACGGTGTAGTAAAAACTACAGGTGCCGTACAGTTGACGGCTCCAGCTTACGTTGCTCAGCTTTATACACCGGGCACTCACACCCCACAGGGGTGCGTCGTTTACCGTGTCCACCATTTCACTGAAGGTACCTAAAGGTAGTGCAGGTATGTTGCGTTCTATCTTTACGTTAGGCCGGTTGTCGTCACGCTGTACGGCACTACCTCGTACCTGCTCATGGCTGCTACTCTTTATAGGATCACCGTGGCGGTCCTTATCTGCTTCCTTGGTTAGCTTAGTAAAGCCTCCACTGATGCGGTCCGGCTCATCCAGGGGGTTATCTATGCTGTCGTCCTGGCACCGGTTCAGGGGCTTGGTGCTAAACTTCTGCTCCACCGTCCATAGTGTGTTGGGTTCATTGCTTGTCCTTGGGCTTATAGACATGGTGGGGTAGCAAAACGCCCACGGGTCTGCGTCGTTATCAAAGTTCCAGGTAGAACCCACAGACGGTAAACCTCCGGCCTGCATTATAATCGCTGGGCCATCCAACGCATCGGCACGCACTTGGTGTACTATGGTGTACTCACGATGCCCCTCATCGTCTCTACGTAGGTTCCAGGTACGTTGGCCCGTCATTACGGTGGCAACCATATTATAACCCCGCTCCTGATATGGTCACTGGCTCCAGTTTATTCTGTTCCTCAGCAAGCTCCACCAACTTATCTATTCCTGACGATATATTAACTAGGTTCATATCAGGCTTCGGTGCTTGTGACTTAGGTGTGACTCCCTGTATTACAGACTCTGAGGATTTAACCCTCTTATCCAACCACGGGTTAGCGGCTCTTGCCCTTTTACTTGCTTCGGCTGCCTTATTCTCGGCGTCTATTCTTGCGAATTCCTGGGGGCTTAGTCCTAGGAACCCAGCACCGTCACCCCCTTGTAGTCCTCCCCTAACCGTCTTCTGGGCAGCTAACTGTTCAGGAGTAAACTTGTGTCCCGCAACCCCGGCTCCCTCTATACTTTTCATCGCGGTTCCGGCATCCGCCATTAGCTTTGCACCTATACCGGATGGCGTCTTTGCTTCAATTTCCGCCATCTTCTTTTGATACTCAGCAACCGCATTGACGGGTGCATCCTGGCCACCATCTTCTCCCGGAAACTTTGCTCTAGCGAATGGCAGATTTGCTTTTACTTTGTCTATCATTTTCCCGACCATGTTGGCCGGATCGTTATTGTATACATCTTGCTGTTCTGCCTTCCGCTTAGCACCTGCTGCGGGACCATACATCCTATGGGCTTCCCCTACGCCAGTGGAGCTAGCTGCTGCGGCTGCGGCTGCGGCTTCTGCGGCTATGCCAGTGGGTGGGTTCCCCGGGATACTATCCCATTTGCCGTGTCCCATGCGTGGGCCAAACACACCACCCGGTTCTGTGACCTGCTCTAGTATAGTCTTCGACTGTTTGGCTCCCGGATCAGCACCACCTGCTCGCACCTGTGCTTTGCGTGCTTCTTGGGCTTTTATCGCGGCTTCTAGGGAAGCTTTCTTGTCTAGGTTGGCATCCGGTTTTAGAGACATGAATTCCCTAACCCGTGCCATGGCTTCAGCGGTACCTGCTTCCACTGCCCCTATGCCGCTCACACTATAGTGGACGTTGGCTTTTATTTCCTTATCAACTTTCTTATCTACGGCTTTTTCTACGGCTTTGGCAGCATCTTCGGCAACGTCTTTGGCAACCTTCTTGGTCTCAGCTTTATTAAACCCAGTTTCCAGGTTGAACTGAGGACCTTCCAGGTCTGACCACATACCTTCTAGAGGACCTTTAAGGTTCTTGGCCTCTTCCGAGATAATATCGCCAGCCGTCTCTATGAAGTTTATATTCTCCGCACCTTTATCGAAGTCATCTTTTAACTGGTCCATAAAGTCCCCCATAGTGGGGGCTGCCCCAGTAAATATACCCTTTAGAGTTTCCCATGCAGCTTCAGCAAAGTCGAGAAGTGCTTGGCCCACTTTCGCGAGGCCTATGAAAACCCACTTAAGAAACTCCTTAGAAAACGCACGCTCGAACATACCAGACAGCCAACCCTGGAAAGCTACATACAGCCGGACCAGAGTCTTGATTCCCACGCCCAAGTTATAGGCCATATTTAGATTGACCTGCACCCAAGCCTCGAACATCCATAGCAATATCTTACCCCAGTTATCCTTTAGCCATTTCCACAGTATTCCCATGTTCTCTCTAAAGTGAATGACAAACCCAATAGCTCCCATGACAAAGCCCTTAACAGCCCCCAGTACATCATCCCAGCTAAGAGTGAGTCCACCTATGGTTCCTATCAGGGCAACTATTGCCACACCCCACGGTCCAAGGAAGGCAATCACGCTACCTATGGCACTGACAATAGCACCGATGGCACTGACCAGCATTCCACCAATTATTAGTATCGGACCAAGAGCCGCTACCACCAAGGCTACTACAATGATGGTCTTTTTAGTGGAAGCGTTAAGAGTGTTCCACCACTTTACCGCACTCGAAATCCAACCGCTTAATTTCTCTATCATGGGTGCCAGTACTTTACCGATCTCAATACCCACGTTTACCAGCCTGTTCTTTAACACCTTTAGCTGGTTGGAAAAGGACTTCATCTGCTTGGTAGCGGTCTTAGCGGTTTGACCTCCTGCCCCCTCCAGTTCCTTCTTATAACCTTTAAGTGCCGTGGTGGAATCTAGCAGGGGCAGTATGGATTTCTGGGCCAATGCGGCGAAGCCCATCTGCTCCAGGGCAGCAGCCCGCTGGGGGCCAGTCATCCCCTTAAACGCCACATTCATATCATCCAGGATATCTATGAAGTCGCGGTATTCCCCGGTAGCTGCATCTATAACCTTGACGTTGTGCTTTTTAAACTGGTCAGCATTAGCACGGGAAGCCTTGGTTAGCAGCCTAGTAGCACGGCCATACAGGTTACCGGCTTCGGCTGCCTTCTTACCCTTGTCAGCGTACAGGGCCAGTATGGCTAAGGTGCTCTCCAGGCTCTGTCCTAGGCTCAGGGACGCAGTTGCTGCATCCGCTGTTAGGGCTTCTGCAAACTGCTGTACGCTGGCGTTGGCTAGTGTGCCAGACTTAACCAGTGCATCACTAACCCTAGTCAGGTTTTCCGTATCCTTGGCTGCGTCCTTACTGCTCAAACCTAATGCACTCTGGGCATCGGTTAACAGGTCAGTGGCCTTAGCCATATCAAAAGCACCAGCCGTAGCAAACTGGGCAACCGCTGGCAGCAGAGCCATGGACTGTTCAGCATTCTTACCTGCCGAGGCTAAGAAGTAATAGGACTCAGCTAGTTCTGTTGCCCCCTGTGTACCACCCCCTGCGGTGCTTAAGGACAGGGCGGTTTTCCTCATCCTCTCGGCCTGCTCTGCTGTCACCTTCATTATAGCGGTGGACTCAGTCATAGCCTTGTCAAACTTGGCGAAGGCATATACCCCTGCCCCGGCAACGACTGCTATAGGTAGGGTAAGGGCACCGGCCATCTTGGTACCCATGCTCCTCATGCCCTTCCCTACCATCGCCATCTTAACCCCGAGTGCCTTCAACTTCACACCCAGAGCAGTCACAGACCTACCCGCCATAGCGAACTGGGCTGTGGCCTGCTTAGTAGCTGCTCCTGCCGTGCGGAGCATACGCTGGTAGCTAGTGCTGTCGCCTGTTAGGCGTACTACTAGCCTTTCGACTTCAGTCTCTGCTGCCATCGTTTGATCCTATTCCTAGCAACGTATTCCACCGGTGCTTAGATTGTTTAAGATCCAATTCGGGGTCGGCTATCTGCGGGGTAGCTGTGCCAAACTGTAGTTCGAAGTCGTCCAGCTTTATGCTGTTTGGGTTCTTGGCCAGCACACGACGTACCTCGGCTGCTATCTGCATCAGATAGTATTGGGTTGGTTCTGGCGTAGTGTCCCGATGATCTAGCCATGCCATCCAGGTAAGGAACTGCCTGTGGGTGTGGGCATCTATACACTGCTGTAGCGGCATACCTAGGTGACTGGCTAGTCGGAACCAGCCGGTATACCGCTGGGCTCGTTTTTTGCCGCTGACTGGTCATCGTCCTTAGCACGGGCTGCCTGTAGTTTTTGTTCAAGCTGTTCAACAGTTTCTTCCGCATCATCTTCGTTTAACTCACTAATTTCCTGGGCTTTGTTAAACAGTGCCTTCTGCACCCGTGCAGGCCAACCCTCGATTACCTGCACGGGTACACGTTTGTTCTTAATGTCAAACAGGCACAGGCTAACCAGCAGCGGTTCGATGCTGGCTATGCCTTTAAGGTGCGTAGGCTTACCCTCGGGTCCCAGCTTAGTACACTCTATAAGTGCGTTACGATAGCGGCAGGCTGCCCCGCCACTGGCTTCGCGTAGTGTGTACTTGTGGTCGCCAACCGTTACCGGTAGCTCTATAGGTTCAATGTTGGAAAAGTTTAAACCGGTGTTGCTACTACTCATCGTACTCGCTCCTCTAAGGTTTGGGTTTACCCGTAGTGTTATGTCCCAGCCACTTCAACCATAACCGGTCCATGTTCGTGGCCGGATGACGGGTCGACGTTGGTGGGCTGAATGGTAATGGTAGCCTCGGGCTGTTCACCCTCGGTATTGTCGCCGGGTTCAAAGGTACGCAGGTAGCCCCAGAACGTCAGCGTACTACCATCTGGAAAGTGGACAGTGACTGAGGTATTAACATTGATGATCCCGATGATCTCGTCATACGCATCCGGGTCATAGGCTGCGGTTATACTACTCTCACCCAACGTAATAAGAGCACGGGCAGCAAATGTCCGGTATACGGAGTTGTGCATCGTGCTAACTTCAATGGTATCTCCACCATCCAGGCTAGGTGGTGACACAGACTTTTCCCAGAAACTAATATCTGAGTCAGCCGCGAAAGCGATTTTTGTCGAATAGCCGTCTGCCAGTGCGATGCCAAGAGGGGCAACTCGTGCGGTCAGTGTTGGTGCAGCCATGTGGTGGCTCCTTTAGTGTGGTGTGGTTAGTTAGTCAGTATGCACTGACACCAGTGCATTGATGGTGAATAGGTTTCGTCTAGTGTTAGGGGTGTCTTTACCTAAAGCGATCACCCCACCCACACGACTCACACACTGTACCGTATAGCTTGTGCTACTAATAGTGACAGTATTTTGGTAAGCCGTTTCGTCCAGGGCTACAGCTATGGCTCGGGCCTTGGTGTACCCGTCTACGTGGTTACCGTTACGTATACGGATCTGCACCCCATGGTGCTCGTGCTGTTGCCCGTCTACCTGTGTACGCCCGTCCATACGGCTGGTGGTATCGTACACGGTTATAGCGTCGTCAGGGCTGTTAGGTTCGTTACCAACAAACACGGGCCACGTACTACCAGCACTGGGTACCGTGCCATGACCTAGGTCCACCAGGAGGCTGCGAACAATGTCTGCCGGTGAATGTGTTAGGGTGCCCGTCATAGTTATTCCTTCCTCGTAAAGGCACTACCCTTAAGGTTGCCGGTGTCTACTGGTACCAGCTTTTGGCTTGCTGCCTGTAGCTTTAATCCAGCAAGTAGTAACCCCTTGTCCAATGATAAACCCCGCTTGGCAGCCTTGGCCACAATGTTGCCAAGCTCGTCCGCCTTTTCACGGGCAGGCTGTTCCAGGTACTTGGCTTGGCCCACGGTGTGGCGGGACTCTGTGTTCTCATGTACATACACGGCATACTTAGCGGTATATCCCACCACCACGTCAATAGCATCCCGCTGCTTAGCCGCAAGCTCCATAGCTTTTAGCTTTCTGCGTAGCTTGTTAATGCCGTAGATCCCAGACATGGGGGTTTAGTTTCCTGGTGGAGGAATAACTTCTACATCTACCTGCTTATCCCGGTATATAACCTGTGGAGGTTGTGGGTCAATGGGTGTAGTAGCTGCTGGTGGTTGCGGTATGTTGTTGAGCAGACTAACCAGCCCCATGCCACCACCTAGTCCACCCAGCAGCATGGACCCAGCCACAGCAGCCATGGCCCAGCCACTAATACCTTTACTGGTGTTGGTTACGGTTAGGTCACGCACGGGTTCCACCGGAATATCTAAAGCCTTACACACTGCTACCCGGTTCAGCCGCTGATCCTCCAGTATCGACTCTGTGAAGTTTATCCAGTTGCGACTGTAGTCGTTCGGCACGTTGTTGCCACCGTTGGTCGATGCGTTCTGCGTACTCGGCATCATGGGCCACCTGTGTTATAGCCATAGCGTTGAGCAGGGCAGGACCGTTTATAGGTGTGCCCTGCTCAACACGTTTGGCCAGACTATGTAGTTGTTCAGACCGTAGTGTGGTGGTAGTCATCCCTCGCTCCTCTTACGGCCTCGGTGTTAATAGCCTGCTTAGGCAGATGGTGCCACGATACCAATTGGTGCTTCGCGATGGCTCACCTGCCTAATAGCTGCTGCCTGCACCGGGTCAATCTCATCCATCTTCTTAGCGAAGATGCCCCGTTGCAAGTCAGTCGCCAAACCGAACATCTTACCCATGCCGTCCAGGGTTGTTGCTTGGCTGCGTGCGATAACTTCATTGAAGTTTACCGAATGTCCTTCGCCTGCGTGTGTACTGTCTGCCATGGTCTCACTCCTTATCCGAAATAGTTAACCGCACGGTACTTCCCGTGCGTAGATCCTCTATGGTTTTATTTAGCCGTCCTTGCCGGTACACCTCTATACGTATGACACCTGGAATGCCGGGTTTGCCTTCTGGGCCTTCTGCCCCTGTTGGCCCCGGCTTACCCGGTAGCCCCGCTGTGGCAGCCCCTGTGGCCCCCTGTGGGCCTGCTGGGCCTTGGGGGCCAGTTACTATGGCTGGGGGCTTTGCGGCCCGTAGATCGGCAACCAGACGGCTTAAATCAGCTACCTGCTGCTGTAGCTGCCGTATCATTTCGCTGGCTACCCGGTCAGGGTACGTAGCCCCGCTGCCGTGCTCACCAAGCAGCCCAGCCACTGGTATTGTGGCTGCCTGTGCTGGGGCAACCCCTGCGAACTTACGCACGTCCGTTATGTTGTTAGCACCCAACCGGGTAAAGCTGTCACCGGTATTGGTGCGAGCTATAGTGCCCACCAGTTGGCCATGGGTGTTAAAGACACCACCCCCGCTGCTGCCCCAACTAAACTTCCCACCCACTACGTTGTACCACGTCCATGACTCTGGGCCTCCTGGGATGTCTAGCTTTAAGTCAACCCGTGCTGGCTTAGCTTGCCCACCTGGAAACCCTACTGCGTAGTACCGGGCACCCGGTGTACGGCCCTTGGCAACTGGGGCCACCTTGATACGGGACAACTGTTCTTGGTCTACCTTGAAAGCAAACAGCAACAGGTCGACACCTTCAGAGCGTTTAAGAATGTTGGCTGTGGCGGTCCTACCACTGGGCAAGTATACGGTTAGAGACTTGCCCTTCTTAAAGCAGTGGGCTGCACTGAGTCCCTGCACCATGCCTGTGGTAACGTCCTTGGAAATTAGTGTGCCGCTACAGGTGGTCTTGTTACTGGCTATACGCACGCTGGCCGGGTGTACTTCCTGGGCTATTGCCTGTCGGCTAGGTACCAGCAGCAACAGGTACAGCAGGGAGTAGGTAATGGGTTGTCTCATTGTATTCTCCTAATGCTGTAGGTGGTGCATGACCATCCAGGTTATGAAACTGCCACCAACGGCACTAGCACTGCACAGGATCCACACATAAGTACGCCAGATAATAGCCACCCGTGTACGAATACCCATGCTGCGATCGTTCCCCGATATTTCTGTCTGGTAGACTTCCATAGCTTCCTCTATTTTACCTACCTGCTTTCGTAACTGTGATACCTGTGCTTTCAGACTCGTAACCAGTTCTAGTATTCTTTCTTCCTCCATTATAGTTATGCACTGGCGGGTATCTCGTCGCTCAGCTTCATTAAGCTAACCGTCCGGTATACCTGCCTGCCCTTTATATCTGGGATCTCCGCATAGTCAATTACCGTGCGAAGGTTGGTTACAGGGCTGGGCAAGTCTGCCAGTGCTCCCAACCATATTGCACTGCCTATAGCTATTTCGCGGTCTACCACTACGGTACTGTCCAAAGCTATAGGAGCACCCGTGGGGCTTATGCCCTCGTGCTTACCTATTTCCCAACGGACATCTATCTCAACAGCCGCATCCACCTTGGGTTCGCCGTAATCGTCAAATCCATTAGCCGTATATAGTACGGCTTTCTGGTGCAGGGCGGTGGTTTCTAAAACTGCCAAAGTACTAATCCCGTTGGTCGTAGTCTATCTGGCTGCTGGGTGGCTTACCCAGCCATGCCATGCCCACGTTGCCACCTTTGCTACGGGCTGCTAGGCACCCGGTTACATCCAGCATCATAGCCGTTTGGCCCCACTGGGTGCTGGACAGGTTCATTGCCGTCTGGCCCTGGAATGTAGCACTGGCCCCGCCTGTAGCCTTAGCGGCGAACTGGGGATCAGCATGGGCATAAAAGTGTGCAGCTAACCACGTCTCTATTTCTTGAAGCTGTGCCGTGGTTAATAGGCTGGCGTTGTCACAGGTGTTAGTTAACCAGTCCACCAGTGTGTTAGCAGCACGTATAGGTACGCTGGTGCTTATATCACTGGTGTCATCTAAGATGGCCCTAACGTCTGCGTCGGTGGCACGTGCCATAGCTGGACACTCCGGTATGGGTTAGAGGCTGGCGGATATACCAGCTTCCTCTAAGACAGATATGATGTCGCCCTTTAGCTTAGCCCCGTCCAGGTCAATTTCTTCCTCGTTGGCTAAGGTGCGTAGGTCGGCAACAGTCAAGGTGGCAAGCCCTTCCAGGTTGTTCACTGCTGCCGCTTCTGCCTGCTTGGGGCTACTAACAGCCGAGGGCACTTGGTCGTCTGGCACCCGGTCAAACTTCTGGGGGCCAAACAGTTCCACCAAGTCCCGGTCGGTGGTAACGTACTCATCGCCCTTGCTGAAGCCGGGTCGTGGGTTACCTGCGGGGTCCAGGGCACTATACACCACAGTGCTGCCACTAACAGTCTGCTGGTGCTTGCCCCGTTTGAGTCGGTAGGTGGCTGGCATGATCTCGCTCCTGGTTGAGTGGTTAGGTAGTAAACGGGGTAGGCCCAGCTACCCGGCAACCGCATAGGTTACGGCTACCGGGTAGCGGGTTTCCCCTAGTGGGGTTATGACGTGGTGCCGTGCATGATACCGCAGTTACCACTAAAGTCGCTGCGGATCTGTGGCACCTGGATGGCCATAACCTTGAAGTTAACACGCATCCCGCCAACACTATCCCACTGCACCGTGGTAATGTCCATGCCGTTGACGGCACGGGCCACGTCGCTGGTCATCTGCACCAGCAACAGGGTGAAGGTGTTGGTAAGGAAATCAAGCCGACGCACGTCGCTAATCTGCTCGATCTCACGCAGGCGTGCACGCAAGGTGCGATCATCATTGGTACGGTAGTCATCGTCCAGGAACTTATCCCAGTCGGTGCTATGGTAGAGCATATACGGACCAAAGAATTTGTCACCCATCAGGGTTTCAATCATCTCCAACACCTCGTCCACCGTAGTGGCCCCGTTAGTGCCGTCGGGCACCGTAAGGTCGGTCTTAGTGTTACGGTCCGGGTGGTTGGTATAGCCGTACACCGTGGGTGCATTGCTATAGTCAGCAGCCACACCGTAGCTAGCACCAGTGACGGTACCGATCAAGGTCTTCTCGATCTGCTCGGCAACACGTCGACCTGCCGCTTCACCCATGGTGGTGTCAAGCGGTGTACCTGTGTTACGGCTAACAGCCAACCGTCGGCTACTAAACCAGAAGTCACTATGAGTGATGGGCAACGGCAAACCTTCAAGCTGGAACCTAGGAGCGTCTGTACGCCCTTCAGTCAGCCCGTCCATATCAACCACGGCTTCGCCGGGATCAGACATGGTTTCATGCTCAAGAATCATCTTGGACATACCGTTGAACCCACCGAAGCTATTAGCACCGGCCAAGTCACTCCAGGCACGCAGCCGTTCGCGGGCTGCACGCAGCACCACGTTATCAAGCTGGAGCCATTCCTGCTTTCGCAGGCTGGTGGCATTGAACACCGGGCTATTAACCCCGTTGGCAACACATTCGCTAACCAGTCTCTTTTCGAAGAGCGGTTTGTATTGACCACTGTCGGCGTCGTACTCAGTGCGTCCCGTATTAACGGTTACACACTTGTTACCACCACCGTCAATATAGGGACGCAGCAGACCGGGATCAAACCCAGTACCAGCAAGCTGCTCGGCCACATTGCCGTGGCCTTGCCCGTTAAGGATATAGTCGACGAACATTGTAGTACTCCTGTAGGTTGTATAAGTGTGGGGAGGGGGTTAGAAGGATCCTAGTGGCCAGTGTATATACAGTGGATAAGTGTATCCGCTGAAATAGCTGACTTAGTTTCCAAGACAATAAACGGCTCACTCTCGGGGGTGCCGGTAGTGGCAATCACTTTGCCGACCGTGTCCTTAAGAATCAGAACGTCACCGATTGCAAAAGCAGGAGTGCCGTCATCATCAGCCAGCATATTAAGCTCTTCTCCGGCGACGGGACAGTACAGGAAGCACCGGTCACCGTCTACATAGGCAGCATCTGCTGCCTTACCCTGTAGGGAGTCTGGGAGCAGCACAGCAACAAGCCGCTGGTCCCCGGAGGAGGCTGTGTCATACTCAGTCCAGTCGTGGCGTCCACCAACTGGTTCAACGGCTGCGTTGATTTGCATGACGACACCCGGTTTGGGCGTGCCATCAACAGTTCCCTCAAGGAACACCCCCTTGGGGTTACCACTAACAACAATTTCGTTACCTTTGGCCATGAGTATCATCTCCGTAGATTAGTGAGGTGCGTTAGTTATAACGCTGGACTACTTAGAAGTGTTTTCCTTGGCCCAGTTAATAGTGGGCAAGGGCAGAAGGTCATCCTTATCAAAGTCGCTAGGCTGCGTGTTGCCCACGGGTGCGGCTGCACCAGCGTAGCTAGCAGTGGGTTCCTGGGTAGCGACTGGGGCTGCTGGAGCCAGTGCTGACAAGGTACGCAACTCACCGAGTTCCTTACCTTGCAAGGCTTCTACCAAACCGGGCCTAGCCTCTTCCGAGACGTTCGCCGTCATCTGGTATATAACCTGTGCTTTTTCACGGGCTTCAATTTCCATCGCATTACGTACAGCACTCTGGATTTCCACCGGGGCTGTGGCCAGCCATTCGTTAGTGGTCTGGGGAGGCTGCGGTTCAGTGGCCGTGACCGTTTCTTCTTGTTCTTCAACGGCTTCCGGTTCTGGGGTTTCAACTTCTGCCATGGTGCTGTTCCAATTACCTGTATCAGAGTCATAGGTGTGACTGTTACCAGCCTCGTCCTCAAACCCTGCGGTCGCTGCGTTAGCTACCAGTTGGGTTTGCTGGTTCTGCTCGACCCGCTGTTGCAGGGCTTGCAGCTTACCATCGTTAAAGGTGTTAAGAACCTCACGGTCCTTTTCATCCCAGCAGTCGCAGTTAGCAATTAAGCCATTTACAACGGCTGCCTTAGCTTCGTCGTTCAACTTTGTGGCCATGTTATTGGCTCCTTCGGTGGTAGTGGCTGTTTCGGTTTCTGCATCATTAACTAGCACGCCACAGCCGTCGGCTATGCTGCACGCCCCCTCCTGGTCAGGCAATATAGCTAGGTGGTCAGGGCGGTAGTTGCGAGCTACACGGTCGTATGCTGTGCCGTTGTGGGCTGCCCCTGATGGGGCTGGGGTGTTGTCGGTGTACAAGCCCGTGCTTAGTTCAATCTGCTGGCCCTGTTCCAGGGCGGTCAGTATACGGGGGTCCACCTTGGTGGTACGCTCCACGTCAAACCAGCCTTCGGCCCTTAGTTTGCCGTTGCTTATAGTAGCCCGTAGGACCACGCCTATACCTTGGGTATTAAGCACATCAGGGTCGCGAGCACTTACCTGCTGCCCGTCTACTATTGGATGGTACACCACAATAGGCACGTGGTTCCATATAGCCGGGTCTTTGGCTACCTCCTCTGGGGGGTAGTACAACGGACCACGGCTACCGTTTAGCACACCTGGAACGATTAAACTGAGTGGGGCAACAATGTGCTCCCGTCCGTTTAATGTCTCTCTACGTGTGCTGCCAGTCAGGTTAACTGTTACTTGTTCCATGTCTTACCTAGGGTATGTTCTTTTGGCCGGGACTAGCAATGGAATGTGCCTAGTTATAAACGCTTACTATTTACCCGTGTGTACTGGCCAGTAACCGTACATGGCGGTAGCAGATCCTGCGGTTAACTAGCTCGCACACAATGTCCTGGCCTATAGGGCGTAGGTGTTTACGCACGTTGCACAGGTGGGCGTTAATGTTGCTGAGTGGGCCTAGCTCGTCTGGTAGGCAGGCGTGTAGCTCCTGCCGGGTATGGGCCTGCCCGTCAGCCAGCACATCCACCATGGCCTGCTGTGTGGGGGTGTAGCCGTTAGTCATCGTCCGGGAATTCATCATACAGTTCCTCCGTTAGGTCGGAAGGTCCGGGTTCCAGGGTAAAACTAAATCCCCATTCCTTGTGTGGTATGTTCACTGTGCCCACGCCACCGTAATAGGTCAGGGCAGTTAGAGCACCTAGTATTCGCTCATCGGTTATGCTCTCCGCTTCTAGTGTTAGTTGGGTAGCCCGTAGGCCATTGACCTTGGGTATCTCCGTAACCACACGCATACTGTTATTCCGTTTTACGTAGAGCGTCGCCCACTATCCAGGCTACTATGATGCCCCCGATAGTCATTACTTGTGATGGGTCCAGGTTGAAGGCTTCGTCGGCTACTACAGCCACGGTGCCCAGTACAGCCATCCAAAACCTACGGCTACGCAACAGTGCTTTAATCTTGTCCATGCTCAGTTCCTTCCAGGTTGGTAAAGGGGTTAGAATTTTACTGTATTGTCGATGTCGTACTCACTAACTTCAGGGTCGGGTGTGTTTATAGTTATCTTGCCTTTGAAAACCCTAACGGTTTCCACGAATGCGAAGTGCATCGGCTCACCCATTGCCGGGCCAGCCCGGCTAATCCATAGCTCATATTCATCCCTAAGTCGGGTGCTCGTAAACTGATCCTGCAAACCGTACTTATCTATACACTGCCACGTGCCCCTATCCGGGGTAAGCTCACAGGTCATACCCTTTATGATGGCCACCATACGTTGTGCTTCTGCCATTAGAGAGTCCCCTTTAACATACCCACAACAAACTTAAACCACTCCGGGTCAGCCCTCGCAAACTCAACCGGGTTCTCATATACCATCTGGATGCCCATGGTTAAAATCTCTGTGGCGTCGTCGTAGCTCTTACCCACATAGTGGGCAGACCTACTCGCCGATTCACTAGTACGGCCGATAGCCTTATACACTTTTTCAAAATCGTCTGGACTACCCTCCTCATAAGGCTTATAGTTGGAACCCGGCCATTTCTTTTTAAAGTTGACAACCGGCTTGCCGCTCCTGGCTATACGCATATCCTTAAACTGCTGAGCTTGTTTAAGCAGTCCCGGTATCTCATCCTCGTAGCGGTGCATAAACTCGTGGATGAACGTGCTAACGTCGCTGGTGTCACTACAATAAATACCCTGAGTAGTCTGAGGCTTGCTCCGTTGGAAGGCCCGCTTCTTTGTTTTTAGCCGGTGCAACGGTATGTCGAAGCCGTCAAACTCTACAACCTTACCCCCCGTCTGTGCAATTTTCTGGGCGTCCTCTAGTTTCCATATTTTCTGTCTGGTCTCTCCTACCTCCTTGAAGTACACATCTCGATCAAGCTCTAGCTTTTTTATCCTCATCCTAAGTTTCGCGTCGGTCCACTGGTTTGACTGAGCAGAAAACTCCCCAGTGATAGGTATGTGCCCAGTATCGTCTAATGGGCTTCCTGCTTTCCTCCAATCACTAAGGATTGTTTGCATCTCATCCAAATCCCTAGTTTTTGCTTTCAGCCACATTTCGTTATCATGTAGGAGTTTCTTGGTGTCGCCTATCTGTTCGGTAAGCTCTTTTAACTGTGCGGGGCTTAGCCCTTGTTGCCGTCTCCTGGTCAGACTGGTTAGCCAGTCCTTAGCTTCATCGGCTTTAGCTCTAAATAGATTATCCGTTTTGTTTTTGTGGCTGACCGTTTTACCACCCGCAAACGGGTCGTGATGGGTGGTCTTTGCCCGTGTATAGGTTATATGTGCTCGGTCTTCCTCCAGCACTTCTAGTATCCTGTACACGTCTTTATTCTTACCTGTTGTGAGGTGCTCTAGTAATGCCTGCCTGTTGGCTGTTGTGGCTTCCTTCAGTTCCCTAGCCAATTTATTAAACCGCTGACCCTCTAGTGTGTCAAAAAAGTCATGGACTCTACTGCCGTCTACGTCGTATATAGGTTCGAAGCCTACGATGCCGTCCTGGTTGGCGTTTATCCATTTCTGTTTGGCCTCCAGGATCTCGTCATATAACTTGTCCGAAGCCTTTATGGATTCGTCTACCTTGTCATCCAAAACCCTAGTCATCTTTTCAATCCAAGGATCATCCCCTGCGGCAACAACCTGCCGCTGTATGTCGTCCAGGTATTGGTTGTTAGCAATGTCATCTAGGATGTCGCCGCTTCTAATAGGTGCCGGTGGCTCTACTAGGCTAGCTGGGTGGGCCTCGGGGGCTGCCGGTTTCTTAGTCTTGGGCTTGGGTTGGTGCTTGGCGATCTTTATACCTTTAGCCTCGGTCCGTTCTTTCATCAGGGTACGGTATGCCTTTATGTCCCCCTTCACCACTTCAAGCCGCTGCTTATAGGCAGCCCTGACATTGCTTGCATCGTCGCTAAGTTTCCCCTCCAGGTTCTTTATGCTCTTGTTAAGTTTGGCTCGCTCTTTGACCAATGATTTAAACTCAGCCTTCTCTGCTTCAGTTAGTTCAGCCATCCACTCCTTAGGTACACCAGCACGGGCACCGGGTTGGGGTACATCTACTGGCCGACGACGAGGACGTTTACGTATTTTCCTATCTGCACCCGGCCAACGGCTGCGGGCTTTCTGCTGGGCCAGACTACGTTTACGGAGTTGCCCCTTGGGGATCTCCCCTCTTATACTTTTCTCAAAAGCCTTATCTACCTTGGCCTTGGTACGTAGCTGGGTGGGAGGTGGTTTCTCTAGCCAGTCAGGCATGGCAGGTACGTAGGCACAGCGGCAGTTAGGATGACGGGGTAACAGGCCACGGGCTTCTTTAACACTCAGGACCGAGCCTTCCAGGGGTAGGCATAGTTGGCACACCCGGTCATCCCCAGTGGTTGACCATTCAGCCATAACGCCCACCTTGTCAACGCCTAGGGTTTCCAGGGCGTCTAGTTGGCCTTCACCGTGAGCACGTATTATTTCTGTCCGGGCTATAACATTGGCACGGGTACGGGTGAGGTTGTCCACCCGGTTGGCCATGCGACGGGATATCTCACGGGGACTCATACCCTGTACCAGCCCGTCCGCTAGCTCACGGGTTAGCTGCTGGCTCATAGTCTGTGTCACACCCTTTAACTCTGTGAACACCCGTCCAGCTAATAGCTTAACTTTGCCTATGGCCACGGGGCGAGCAAAGCTCTGTCTTAGAAACTCATCCCGGCTGCCAGCGAACCAACTCATGTTCCCCTCATTGCCGCTAGCTAGCATGGGTTTACGCACATCGTCAAACGCCCGGCCTGCCCCCTTGCGGTAGCCCTCCTCAGTGTAGGCTGTAAACCATGCGTCGTCCACGTTGCCTAGTTCTCCTGGTACTATGTCTGGGTATTGAGTACCCAGCCACTGACCAAACTGGTCCACCTTGGCGTCGTCTGTTAGGAACCGCCACCGCTGGTTATATACTGGGGAGGCCGAGATGCTCTCGGCGTGGTTAGCAGGAGGCCCAATGTTAGCCACCCCCATGGTTGCCTCATTGCGGGGGCTCCCCAGCGTATTGCCAATACTTAATGGATTAAGGTTTTTGGGCCGTAGTCCAAACACATCCTCCACAACTAATAGGTGTTTTATCTTCGCCTTTAGCCGGTTAAACCGCTTACGCATTTCGGTCTCAAACCTACGGCGGAGCGTGGTGGTACGGGTAGGGTCGGCCCGTAAGGGGCTGGCTACCTTCTTGCGTGTTGACTGTTTGGCGTTGTGTGTAGCCCCCTGTGTGGCCCCCTGTGCCCTTGCAGCACGCCCCTGCTTGATTGCCTTAGCCTTGGCCCCCAAGCCCGTGTAACACGTACCCTGCTGCCCCCAGCGGTAGCCGGGGGCACCCTCATGGTAGCACTGTGTAACTGGCATAGTTTGTGTGCCCTGGAAGGGTTAGTAATCTAGCCCGGAGATACCTATGTGCACCCGGTGCGTTGGCTTAGGATCACGTGGTTTGTTGGGTATGCCCTGTATACGGATAGGGGGTGCTGAGTCGTCTAGACGTTCTGCCCGTATTAGAGCAGCCTCCTTAGCTATCTGCTCTGGGGTGGGCAGATAGTGCGGGTGGCCACTAGGACTTATCTTCTTTTTCTTCTTTTTCTTCTTTGTCGTCTTCTTTAGTTTCTTCGGCTTTCCCATATGTAGCATCTTCCTGATAGGGCGGGGATTGCACAGGCTCAGAAAGCAGTTCCTCGTCATCCTCTGATATAGCATCCATAGTGTTTTCTAGTACATCTATGGCGGCTTCAGATGTTAAACCCAGGATACGGGTCAGGTAGTCCATAGGTGTCATCAGGGCTTCCACGTCACCAGCCACGTACTTGACCATAGCCTCGGTACGCTTGCTGGCAATGTTAGCCTGTTCTTCGTCAGTCAGGCTGTCCAGGTCTGGCCACACCACGCTGTACCCGGCTGGCTTGGGTAGCACGCCTACCTGTATAAGCCGGTCGCAGAATGGCACGATAATACGTGGTGTTATGTAGTTGTGCTGACGGTACCGCAGGCGTCCATTCCAGGTACCGGCGTCTTGGCTGCTGGCCAGTTCCCCCCGTTCACTACCCACGAATATACGCTTGGGTATACCCAGCCGTATGCAGATAGCGTCTAGCTGGATATTAATCTGTGGGCTTGGGTCCACCACCTGTGGGGCTAGGCTCTTGGCACTCATGCCCATTAAGGCCATGTAGCGTTGTAGCCCATTCATATAGTTTTCCATCTCGTCACGTAGCACGCTCTTGTCTATGCTGACGTCGCCACCCAGTTGTGGGTGAGTCTCTAGAGCAAAGCCAGGAAAGGCACCACGCCAGTACATTTCCGCACTGCCTGCATACAGTTTACGCAGGTCAACCAGACGGTTATATACAGGCTGCATACGAGGCACGCCAAACACCTCACTACTGCCGAGGTTGTCGGCTAGGTGTACCACACGGGTCCAGTGTACCTTAACGGTGGAAAGGGGCAGGCCCACCCCGCTCTGGCTCTTATCACGGGGATCATTAAAGGTGATGCTGTATTGCACCGGCTGTCCAAAGCGGGGGCTATGTATGTCATCCTCGTACCGGGTAATAGCTACTAGTGCTGAGTCAAAGCTCCTCAGGAACAACAGCTTAGCCCCCTCACGTGCTTTGACCGGGTGCCACAGGTCACGTCCATCATCTAGGCCCAGCAGTATCACTCCATAGGAACCGACACCGCTCAGCACGTCAGCCCGTAGTAGGTGTTCCCATACTGGGCTACCCTCTTCGTCCTGGTAAAAGCTCTCGCCCCGTAGGTTGTTGTCCAGGTCTTGCCATGCCTGTTCGAACGGGGTGGTTTCTTCTGCGTCTTCCGTTTCATATATACTCGGTTGTACCTGCCAACTTTCCTGGGGCATGACCTCTACCACACGGGCAGCTACAGCCCCGCGGCCATATAACAGGCGGTAGTGGTCGCCGGTTATCTCGTTGGTCTTCTTATAACCGCACTCATCGTCAATGTCCTTACGTGGGTCTAGAAAACCCTTGATAAGGTCTCGACGGCTCATTAGCACATTGCCAATTAGCTCCCGTTCTTCATACCGCTCCTGGGCCTTGGTTAATGATTTGCCGTTACTATTGCGGACGGCTTGGCCTGCGGTTTTGCGTGCTGGTGTTGGCATGGGTTATCTCCTCATGTATTCCACTGCGTGACCGGTGGCCACTAGATTACTGTTCGCGTTGGTAACTGTCCCACCGGGCTTGATGATAATTAGCTCGGCTAGCCATCTTCCATACTTACCTTTACGGTCCTTGTGGCTGCGTATGAATATGTGCCCATCTTCCGGCAACAGGTCACGCAGGTGGTCGCGGGCTGCTTGGCCTTTCCGGCGGGTGGCCCCACGTAGTTCTGGTGTGTTGATGCCCCACAGGCGTATCTTTTGTCTACGTAGCCACACACCGAAGCCTAAGTCTATATGGGCCGTTACGCTATCCCCGTCGTACACGTCTGCGGGTTTAACTACCGCATGGTACAGGTACGGGTCATGGTGCTGGGTCATTCTTAACACCCTTCTTGATTACAGCCTTTAACCTACGAACGTGCTCCTGGTAGCCATGGCCTACGGTCACGAACTTACCCACGGCATGGCCGGTGTTGGTAAGTATCATAGTGTAGGACCGGTTACCCTCATTGCCGTAGGATCCCAGCCGTAAGTTTTTAAGGTTGATCGTCGTTTGTTGTACCACAGAATTCGCTCCTTTGGCTACACCACGGCACCGGCTACAGCTTGGGCTGCCTTGCTCCTCATACCGTATACGGCTAGAGCAAGGGCGTCGGCTTCGTCAGGGCTGTGGCCTATTAACTCGGTTAGGGTTACCTTGGTGCTGGTGGGGTTGGGTTTAGTTTTAGGAGGCAGCTCCAGGCGGCCTTCGCCGTCGTACACCAGTGGTATGGGGCTTAGCTGATGCCGTAGGGCTGTGTATTGGGCAGGAAGGGCAAAGCCCGGTTCCACGGCTGGGTCTAGTAGCTCCCTCAGTATTCCATACATTTCAGCTCGCCGGTTCTTATAGACATACCGCTCTTCCCGGTCTATGGCACGTTCACCCATGGTCTTTAGTCTACGTGCCGGAACAGGGGTAGCACTCTCACCAAACGCCACGGTTCGCACTGGGTAGCCTTGGCTGCGTAGACGGTCTGCGTGTTGCTTGCCCCCACCGCCTGCATCCAGCAGCACGTTAGTAGCCGTTACTCCGTATTGCTGCATTAGGGCTATGGTGTCGCCGGTTATAACAGTGGTGTCCGGTGTCTTCTTGCTAATCAGGTCTATTAGGCCCAGTTCGTCTACCACGGCCCAGCAGGTGTTATCCCCGCCCTCGGCTGGGTCCACGCCTATGGTAAGGGCTGCTCTACGGGTATGGCCTTCCAGGCTGGCAGCTAGGGCTTCGGCACGGTTGAGCCATTCAGGCGGGTACAACAGTACTTCCGCCCCCTCATAAAACTCTGCATCCAAGCCTATGCACTGGCGTATGCTGTCCCACGTGCTGCGTCTCTTGGTGTATGTGTCATGGTCCATAACACCGGGTATTAGCATCTCCCCCGTTACCGGGTTACCGGCCTGCTGCTGGGCTGTAGCCAGACGAACATTAGGACTGTCCTCAGCCCTGATCCTTATTACGTTGCGGTACAGGTGGCCGTTGCTGGGTGCCTGCACGTTACCCGCCTGGACCCCCTTCTTAAAGAAGTTGGTACATGGGTATGGGTTTCCTATTACCAGTTTTCGGTCAGCCCATGTGTCAGCACGCTCGTAGCTGATGTTATCCACACCGCTGGCCTCGTCTGCCACAAACAGGGTACGGGGTATGCCATCACCCACACGGGCCACGTGGTGCCCTAACATTCCCTCACCCTTGGCAGCCACACGGCCCAGTACATAGCTAAGCCCGTCCACGCTGTCTCCTATGGTCTTACGTAGGTGTAGGTGGTTGACCACCAACGGCAGACGGTGGCGGCTGCTCTGTATAAACCTGCGGATCTCCCCCCACAGCACGCTCTCCAGTTGGGTACCGTCTACACTGGTGGTAATGATGCGGCAGGGGTGCCTGGATATAAAGAACCACAGCGTACACAGGGCAGCCACAAAGTCCTTGCCTAACATATTGCCTGCTGGCACAAACGTCTCGTCATTGTCGCGGACGCTATATAGTATTTCCCGTTGCTTGTCGTATAGGGTTATGTCTGGCCAGCACAACTCCTGGAACTGCACTGGGTCTATAACACCACCAGGACCGGGGCTAAGGCTTGCCACGGGGTTCGCCTCCTGGCTGGTGGGTAAAGTAGGCACTCATTTGTGGCACCTTGGGTACGCCTACCGGCTCCGCTACGTTGTCAGTACGTGCCCCCACCAACGTCCCACAGTATGGGCACCAGTACATAGTCACTGTCGTGGTAACGGCTATCTGCTCAGTCATGCCCAGACTACAGCTAGTACACACGGGAGCGTACGGAGCAACCATCTAGTTTCCTTCAGCTATGCGGGCTTCTATAACGTCTACGGCTTTGGTGTTGCCTTGGCCCACTAGACTGTCCCAGTCCAGGGTGTGCGTTACCTCGTGCTTCTCTACGCCCACGTGCCGCATGGCTAGGCCCAGTGCCGTGGCCTTACTAACCAGCTTCACCTTAAATATGTCCTCAGTGGGGTTACCGTCCCGGTCGTACTGCCGCTGTACCTCTAGGGTGTCTATCAGCATACCTACCTCCTCTGGCAGGCTTTCCAGGTCAGACACCAACCAATGTCCATCATCGGTAGGCTTGAAGTAGTGCAGTGGGTTAAAGAACAGGGCGGACTGTAGGTAGCCCAGTACGTCATCCTGAGTTAGACGGCACCGCTCCAGGCGGTCGTATAACACCTTGCCCAGTGCTGCGGCTATCTTCGGCTGCCTGAGCAGTTTACCCGCTGTGGTGCCAGGACGCTTATAGCCTGCCTTACGGGCTGCCTCGCTTGCATTGAAGTTGCCGTCCGCTGCCAGTTCATTAACAAACACTAGCTGCTGGTCACTGAGCCTAGCCGGATCAATGCCACGCTTTCTAGGTTTAATACCGGTACTGGCCATCCAAGTTATCCCAATGGCTATAAGGTAGTGTAAAACGATCTACGCTTCAAAAGCTTCCACGCTACATTCACACGCAGCCGTATCGGCTTTAAGCCGGAAGCCACTCAGGTTACGACTAAACCTCAGGACGTACTGCTCTCCGGCTTGCACCTCACCTAGCTCGTGAAATGTTCCACCATCCCATATACCGTACTCTACAAAGTTAGTATCGTCATAGTTCTTTAACACCACATAGCCGGGGGTGGTTAGCTGGGTCAGAACAATGTCCGTACCAGCAGTTGCTACCAGTATGCTACCTGGAGTAGGCCCAGTGGGGTTAGCCGTAGCTACATCAGCGGTAAAACTGCTGGGTCGGCTGGCGTAGTCCAGGTTACCTTTAGTTAGGGTCAGGTTACTGCTCACTCGGGCTTCGTTAGCCATGGTAGATGGTCCCTACATAACTGGGGGTGTAAAAAGTGCCACCACCTACTAACCACACTGTTCTCATGCAACACGCTACGCAGTTCACAGCACAACCTACTAGCCGGAGCAAGCGGACAGCCGGGTAGCCGTAGCAACGCATAACGCACGTAGAGAACATGGAGGAAAGGTGGGTTTTCAGTGGTGGCACCGGGGGGTTAGATGTACGGGCACGCTGGGGTACCCTACGGGGCTGCCTACGGGCCTGTAAAGCCCTGCAACCCCATAACCCTCATGGTAGCACGGTAACCCCGGTACAGGGCAAGGGGGCGACATAAAAACAACCGTTGCAAACGGGTAAACCAGCAGTATACTGGCGTATTACGGGTGGGTGCGTTTTCCACTACTACCACAGTAGTAGCGGTAAAGCCCTGTGAGGGTCATCCCTGGGACGCACACCCACCCACCCGGTCGCACTTGTTGCACGGGGTGGGTGGTTTCATTTGGTCCACCATGTCATAGATACCTGCAAAGCAGGTAGGGCAGAAGGCCACGTTTATAAACGTGCCGATGGTACCGCACTGGCCACCCTCGGTTTCCAGGTTGAACGGGCCATCGCAAGCACTGCACAGCGTAGGACCACGCAGCAGGTTACACAGGTCATCCAATAGCTCGGGGGCCATGTTACTAACCGACCAGCCCTGTAGCTGGCTTACAGGTAGCCGCAGCAGCACGTTAGCCAAGCCCTGCACCGTGTACCCCCAACGTACCGGGTACGACACGTCTGGGTTAACCAGTGGGTCCAGCACGTCACCGTCTATATGTACGTGAGTGCCACCACTGGGCAGCAGGCCAAGGTAGTCCACGTCGCTTACTAGGTGTACGTGGTCCTCGGCCCGTATGTTGTCTAACTCTCCAGGCTCTATGTCGCGTGCCCCCAGTATGTATATGGCCTCGTACTTCTTACGTATACGGTGTAGGGCTTTGCCACCTATGAACCCGCTAATGCTGGTGGCGTTGCTGTGGAAATCTGGGTGGGCGTCTACCCACACCAGTGCCTGCCCAGGAACTGCATTAAACTGGTGGCACCTGTTATAGATTTGCGGTCCTCTGCTCCACATAATACTTCCCCCGTTTGTAGGTAGTGTTTCTTACGTTTGGGATCTATAGCGTACCAACCATGCCGTTCGCCTAACTGGTTAGCCGGGTACACCCGCTGACGACTCTCTAGGATCTGCTTTAGCAACGGGCTGCTGGTGCCGGTCACATCCAACACCTTACCCATGCGGTTGAGCATACGGTCCAGGTTACGGCCACTGTAATAGCCACCCTTAGTTAGCCCGTCCCAGTCACACAGCAGGCTCTCCAGCACACCGTAATCCCACCCCTCGGGCCAGTAGGCCAGCCGTAGGTGTTTCTGTGCCAAGGGTGCCAGCCTGCGAAGCCAATGTCCCTCACGTTGGTCTAGGGCCAGCTTATTGGGTGGTAGCTTTTCCAGGCCATTCTTAGGACCACTACTCTGTCGCCACCCTGTGCTAGTGGGCTGCACGGGTAACCCACACACCTTGTGCAACAGGTCAGCCGTGGTATAGCCTGCCCACCTACCGTTTCCATATACCTGCTGTATGTTGTCCAGCAGTTGGTGCCAGTTGGCTGCCCGGTCATCTGTAAAGCCGTTACATAGGTAGTCGGCTACGTGCTGCCCTTGGCTAATGGCTTTCCAGCTTTCCAGGTGGCGTACTATACGGCCACCACGCAAGCAACGACGGGCTGTGTCTATGGGCAGCCGGGTTGCCCCTCTCCTGGGATGATGGAAGTAGGTAAGGGCTGCCGACTCATTGTAAAACACCATGTACAGCACGCAGTACCACAGGCGATCTTTGTCACTCCACCCACCTTGGTTGGCTAGGTCAGTCACTAGGGGGTAGATACAGTCGAAGTCGCAGTTGTCCATGTTCAGTTTAGACAACTTACAAAAGTCGATTATGTCCATGTAGACTGGTCCATGCTATAGCCTAAGTTAGTCATTAGAGGTTCGGCCCGGCTGCCAAGCAGTTTGGCCAAGTACGCTCTACCCTGCCACCTGTGTGGCTTGGGGGCACTGGTAGCCATGATGTGGGGCAGGTCTTCCAGGGGTGGCACTGAGTGCGGTGGCAGGCCCAGCAGACGGTACAGCCGTTGGCACACGCTATCAGTATCACGTGTAAAGTCCTCAAACTTTAACCGGTAGCTAGCATCATCGTACTCGCCAAGGCCAAACAGGTTAGCCATACGCCACTGGTGGTAGCACCGTTGGTAGAGGTGACTGAATGCCCAACCGGGTGGCATATCAAACTTCCACCACCCTTGCTCAGTCTTCCGGGCTTTATAGTCATCACTCAACCACCCATCTATAAGCCCGTTAACCACTTGGGCAAAGCCACGAGTTAAGTAGATGTAACTAATACGTCGCCCTGGAAATAGTTCTTCCAGCACCCCACGGCGGTATATGTTCTGGGGAGTCTTTAACAACAGGGTGGGGGTAAGACGGCACTGTTTAGGCTGGACGAACGGTGGTTCTTCTACCGTTTGTGATTGTATCCAGGCCCGGTTGTGCTGCTGTTGGTGGTTGTGCAGTTCGTTGGCCATAAGCAGCCTAACGTAGTCTAATCCGTTTAGACTGTGGAACACGTCACAGGTGTGCCACGGGTAACCGTTGTGGGCCAGCTTGTAATAGGGTTCCTCTTCCCCTGCCAATGTGGATAGGTCTGAGTGCAGAGCCATGGTGTGCTTTAGCAGGCTGCTGCCAGCACGGGACGAGGACACTATGGACACCACGTGTTCCACATGGTCCAGGTTTAATTGGCTGTCCAACCTTAAGTCGTGGGTTGTCATAGTCATTGCCCTTCCCCCAGTACGGTGGTGTATAGGGTTTGTAGTTTAGCGGTTAGTCTCCACCGGGCTTTATTGCCCCCGATACCCTTACCTGTACTAAAGGATTCTACTGCGTCTATACGTTGTAAGAACCGCAACAGTTCGCGGGTCTTATTCTCTGGGGTGTTAGTGGCCAGTGCTATAGCTCGCAGGGCAGCCCCCTTGGTGGTACCTGCTGCGTGTAGTTGCTGGGCTATCATCATGGTTTGACCACGGGCAGTATCCAGGCACACCTTAGTCACCCGGTCCATGACACTACGGTCCACCTCGC
>Ga0315334_10000082_pt1 | contig 63528 bp, 36 predicted proteins | sample M150034915metaG_FD_205555 | JGI IMG/M metagenome (GOLD analysis project Ga0315334, IMG submission 205555) | Ammonia-oxidizing marine archaeal communities from Monterey Bay, California, United States - M1 500m 34915 | ecosystem: Environmental > Aquatic > Marine > Intertidal zone | place: USA... | reverse complement strand
TCCACCATTGACTCCAAGCGAGCACACTTCGTCCCTCACAATAAATTGCTGCGGACTTGTCGGTTTCCCTTCGGCTTCGGAGATAAACTCCTTAACCTCGCCAATGATCAAGACTCCCTGGGGCATTTTTCGAAACGCACGTATAGACGCTGCTCATATCATCGCTTTCACGCCTATACAGCCTGTACCCATCTGGTTTCACGTTCTTTTCACATCCCGCTAAGGATTCTTTTCAGCTTTCACTCACGTTACTTGTAAACTATCGGTCTCGAGATATACTTAGGATTGGAAGTTCCTGCCTCCCGTCTTCACACGCGATATCCAACGCATGCTACTCTTGACTCATTACGTGGCCATATCACCTACATATACGGGACTTTCACCCTCTATGGCTGTGTCATTCCAGACGACTTCTATTTCAGTGATTTAGGCGATAAATGGTCGCACCACATGTCTCTCAGTTTCCAGTCGAGATTCGGTTTGTCCTGATCCGTTTTCGTTCGCCACTACTCACGGAGTCTCAATTGATTTCTTTTCCTCCCCCTACTAAGATGCTTCAATTCGGGGGGTTCCCTATCGCTATTGCGATTATCCCCTAAGGGATAGGAAGTCCCATTCAGCTATCTGCGGATCCTAGACACTCATGCGTCTCCCCGCAGCTTATCGCAGCTTGTCACGACCTTCTTCGGTACTCGAGCCGAGCGATCCCCCAGATGGGTTGTAGCAACAGAGTGTGTATGTAACACACCTGTGCGAGTAACCCTTCGGTATCCAGTCATGCCAATTTAGACATCGTTGAAAGACCGTCTCCCCGCAGGGCGGCCCTTCTAGTCACTTCCCCAGGCATATTGCATGCCCGAGTGCATAAGCAAGCCCCCGACCTACCTCCTCTATATCAAGCCATCGGGATAGGTACCGAATCTTAGGGGTGGGTCGGGTGGTGAATAATAGGACTTAGTAGTGCTTTTAGTGATTGGATAATATCGGGTTAAAACACAGGAAATTAGGTGTCGGGGCGTGAGCGGAATACCCATTAAATAAGGCCTAAATTTGCTGAAACTACCTCATCTCCAGAATGAGGGGCCAAAACTGCATGTGCTTCTTTCACCCTACCAAGTTGAATTAAACAGGCACCAAGTGTATTTTCAATCTCAGTGTTAGAGGCATCTCTACTACGAACAACTTTGATTATTCCTAGAGCTTTTTCTGCCCTACCACTAACCAATAATGCATGCGCTAGGTTGAGAAGTAGAGTGTTGTTTTCAGTATCTATTTTGGCACCTTGCCTCAACGCCATTATTGATGCCTCATATTGTGATGCTGCCATTGGATCACCCATACTATCCATCTCTAGAGCCGATTGCAACAATGCAAGACCGAGATTGTTGAGTATAGAGGAGTCGTTTGGGCAATTGGTGGATGCTGTTGAGAGTACTTGTGCTGCCTGGTTCCAAGATGAATCCCCCATGTGTGTGAAGGCTGCTTGAACCATCTGTTCAATCTCAGGTTGGCCCGAAGTGTCGACTGATAATGCCTTCGCAGGGTGTAGTTCTGGAGCCGTGTCGTCTGAAGCCATAGAGTCCTCTACAGCCAAGTGGTGGAAGTCATCGAATGAAACTTCGACATCTCCGCTACCTAGATCCTCCCCAAAGGACACCTCGATTATTTGATCATCTTGGGCATAAATAGCATCCATATCTACCGCCGCCGCATCGATACGCCACATATCTGGTACATCTTCAGATGTTGCTGCGAAGGTATCCTCTACGGGTACCGCAACAGGTGGTGAGGGTATTTCTATGGTTGGCGGATATTCTTCCGCTTCAGCAACCAGGCGGACCACTTCTTTCGCCGATGGAATGGCGGTTGGAATTTCTACATCTATTGACGTATTGTATTCTACAAATTCATCGGAAGACTGTGTTTCAACTGGAGGGGGAATCGGTGATTCAGCCACAATCTCAACTGGATTTTCTGAGTCGTAATTATCGGTTTCAGTTTCATCCTCGGCCCAGTCAATCTCATCTTCGGAAATTGGAATTGCTACCTCGTCGACTCCTTCACTAAATGAGCCAACACCGAATGGAAGTGAAGATTGTAGAACTTCAGCCTTAGCCCCCATTCCAAATGGCAAGATTTCGCCTTCAACTTCAGATAACTCATCATCGTCACCAATCGCATTTACAACATCATCTAGTCCGGGAATAGAATCATCATCCATGGTGATATCATCGATTACAATATCGAGTGCCACTTGGGACCCACATGATGGACAAGAACCACCTCCAAGGAAAAGCAATCCACAAACCCGGCACTCCTGCATGCTATCAGCCTAAACGGTTACGAACGCTTACGACCTTTGAACACACCGCAACCGTGAGTAGGTTTCATTCATCTTCCAGAATAGAGATAATAGATTCATCATCTACTAATGCTTCAGCCCAAGTTTTACCTTTGCTCTTACCATTGTAGTATTGCCAAATCACTCCTAGGAGTGCTATAGCAACGAATGCAAACTTCCAGATTGGTCCAACCAAATATACTACGACGAGATACCCAGTCATTATGGAGACCGTCATCAACATGACAGGGAATCCTGCTTTGAAGAATTCATTGAATGAGATTGGGTATCCTGCCTCCTCACTCATTCCAGCGGTTACCACGTTAGCAGAAGCGCCAATCAAGGTACCATTGCCACCTAGGCAGGCTCCGAATGCTAGCGCCCAAATCAGTGGACCTAATTCTAGCCCCATCGTATGTGAAATCTGCAGTACTACAGGAATCATTGTTATTGTATACGGAATATTATCGATAAATGCCGATGCGATGGCACTGACCCACAAGATGATTACCAGAGCTGCGACAAATTGGTACTCGGAACTAAAGTATCCAATTGCTGATTCAACTTGATCTCCAATCCAATTAATCACCCCAAGATGTTGTAGTGAATGAATCAACACAAACAGGCCTGCGAAGAATATTAGCGTAGTCCATTCCACTTTCTCTAGAGGCTCTTCAAGTCCATGTCGGCTAGTTAGTAATAGCATCAGAACAGCACCGGTCAGTGCCACCCATGAGACTGAAATGTGCAATATTGGATTTAGGAAGAACCCGACAATTACCAAACCAAGGATTGTACCTGCTGCCTTAAGCATCTTAGCATCCTTAATTCCATACTTCGATTCTAGTTCTTCTACATCACGAATCCTTTCACCAGAGAACTCTTCAGCATACATCCATTTAATCATCATGAAGGCTGGAACTATTGTAAGAAGGATACCAGGTGCTAATTCGATGATGAAGTCATTGAATGTCACACCCTGGCTTGCTAAATCGGAGTAGCCTGCTTTATTGATTGCAGATTCACTCATCATCGATCCAATAATGATGTTTGGAGGGTCTCCAATCATCGTTGCAGTGCCACCAATGTTGGAAAATATCACTTCAGAAATTAAAATTGGAATAGGATTGAGATCTAAGACTTTGGCCAGTTGAATAGTAACTGGAGTTAACAACAGCATAGTTGTTACATTATCTAAAAATGCTGAAAGTATGGCAGTTACAACACACAGAATAACAACTAGTGACCAAACATTCCCTTTACTCTTCTTGTATGCTTGAACTGCAAACCATTCAAATATACCAGTTTGGGAAATAATTCCAACCATAACCATCATTCCTAACAATAGCCCAATGGTTTCCCATTCGATTAAAGTGGTGGTTTCAGCAAGTGTAAGGGCATCGCCAGTTTTGTAATAGTTTAGAGCGACTATTGCTGCTAGACCACCTATTGCAGCGGCGAGTGTCCGGTGCACTACCTCACTAATAATCAGAGCATAGACAAATAGTAGAATTCCAAGACCAACCCAAACTGGTTCACTTCCAAACCCATCTTTGAGAGTTATTCCGATATCAACACCAGCGCCACCTCCTGCATTGGAGGGAGTGATGAAACTCATAACCCCTGCACCAATTAAGGCAAGGAGCGCAATCCATTGTGAAGGGTGCCGATTAAGGACACGGTTGGTGCGCATATTAATTGCCAGTTAAGTCGCCTCTATGAGTCTTCGGTCATTACTTGGACCAAAGAACGCCGACATTCCCTCTTGCTAGAACAATCACAGAAGAAGTCGCATGGGACAGATCTTCCCAAACTTGAATTCTGTCAGCACGTTCATAGATTCCTTTATTGATCTTTATTTTAACCAACTTTCTTTTGGCTAACTGTTCGTTTATTTCTTCAATAATGTTGTCAGTGACACCAGTCTTACCGATGCGGACAGTGGGTTGAAAGTCACGATCCATTGCCTGTCTTTTGATGCTTAAAGGTATGTTAGTCATTGTTAGACCTCCTGTGAGATTTTGGTCCGCCTCCGAGGCGTCTAATTCTACCACACTCTAGACAAGTCGTGGTTCTCTGCCCGTCCCTTATGCGAACTCGAGCAGTTACTCCCGGAACTAGTAGAGTTGTACAACCACGACAAATCCAATGTCTTTGTGCAATAGGTAATGGTAGCCGATTTCTCGTTGAAGTTTTTACTAAATGCTTAGCTGCATTACGGCGAGCAATCATCGGCATTGAAACATCAACGATAACAGATGCCAGGTGATTCTGAGCTTCTAGAGCATTTTCATGGCGTAGACGTTTAGTCTTCGCACGACCCTTGTTACGGCTCATAATCTCAACTCACCTCAGTGCTACCAGAATGTCAGTAGTGATGTCATCGATTGCTCTGTCACCATCGATACGATGAAAAATACCTTTCGACTCATACCACTTTGCAAGTGGTGATGTTTGCTCATGATAAGCCCCTAATCTACTCAATACAGTCTCTGCATTGTCATCAGCACGGCGTCTTAAATCGGTGGAATCACACGAGTCACACACACCCTCTGTACTTGTTGGATTGAAGGTGTCATGGTACACAGAACTACATCCGCCACAAGTATATCTGCCACAAATACGATCGACAATTCGCCCATCGGGTACTTCAATAGCAATTACATGTGAAACTACAGTAATATTAGCAAGAGCATCTGCTTGTGGAATAGTTCTAGGAAATCCATCAAACATTACTCCATTTTTTGCATCGTCCTCTTGGATTCTATCTTTGATTAAAGCAATAATAACATCATCAGGAACGAGTTGGCCTGCATCCATGTACTTCTTTGCCTCAATTCCAGTGTTGGTTCCAGCGGAAACCGCCGCTCGTAACATATCACCAGTACTGACTTGGGGCAGACCGGTTGAATCCATTATCCTCTGGGCCTGAGTGCCCTTTCCTGCACCCGGCGGGCCAAACAGAACTATGCTCTCCATGTTTGTGGCGTGGACTGACTCTTTTTTCACTGTTGGCTTTGCTGAGCAAGCCATTGATGGCCATAATGCTGCCATTGTTCCATCGTCCATCCGGGCGGCAAACCACTCGGTGGCAATGGAGGGCCCAATGGTACTTGAGGCACTACTGCAACGTTAGGAACATCCCCTTGAACAACACTGTCAGGGATATTATTGATTACGGTCTGATTTATTGTACCACTCTGAGGGGTAGACTTCGGTGGACGGCCTGTAGGAACTGCTACTGATGTCCTCCCAGACGGTGGCCGACCCAAAGGTACAACTGGCGGTGTTCCTGGAATTGGCAAATTAGGTATCGATTTGGATAATGCATCTGCTATTTCCTCAGCAGATACCCCGCCACTAGCCAATGAGTCTTGACTCACTACTGAATCCATTATTGCCTGCATCCGGAGCCCATCATCGGGAATGGAGTGTGCATCCGGAGCAACTAATTCTTCACCTGAATTATCCTTAGGTGCTGAATTCCTAATTCGACGTGCAAATATTGCACCAATCAAGACTACTAATCCGATTATTGATGATGCTGCCCACATAGGTAGTATACCAAATAAGCCGCCTTGTGCTTGACTATTTTGGACACTTACCTCCAATTCTACTAAATTTGAGCCACAAGTAAATTGTAGTTTTTCGATACCAGCATCTGTGTTGTCATTCGATTCTATTGTGATCTCTATTTCTTTGCTTGCTCCAACAGCAAGTCCTGAAATTGTACCTTCTGATAGGGCAATGTCCCAGTTTGCGGCATCAAGTTGTGTTGAAAGGGTTGCATCTAATGGCAAATTACCAATGTTGCGTACTATCACTTTCTGAGAGGCTGAATCACCCCTCACTATTCCCAATAAAGGACGCGTATTTTCATCATATTCGATTACACAATATGCCCCTGATTGAACTATAACTGGATATGTTGCTGCCACTTGTAATGTTTCGAAACCATTGTCAATGGTTGCATAAATGCCCAAATCAAATGCTAAATTAGAAGCAGGTTCATTTGCTGGAGATTTAATTCCAATCATCAATTCGACCGATTCACGTGGATCAAGATAAGATGGAGGGTCGGCGAATCCTATTTCCCAGCCATCGGGTGCAAGGGAATTTGACCAAACCAAATTAATGCCAGAATTACCTGAATTTTCAATCAAAACTGAAGTGTAAGTAAATTCACCATTGACATTTGTACTCAGCGAATAACCTTCTGAAGTCAAGAAATTTAAACCAATTTCATCCTTTACGACAAGTGTAGTTTCATTGTTGATGAAATTTGATTGATCTTGGCTTGTTTTGATTACCAAGCGGTTCTCATCATTCCTTGCTGCAACGGGAGAAACAAGTACTTCAAATTGAACTACTGCAGATTCGCCGGGTTGAATACTTACTTCGACTTCACGGCTTTGAACTTGAGATTCATGAGTCACTTGTATTGTCCAAGTAGTTAATTCAGGGCTAATTCGAACATTCAAATTAAGTTCGGCATTTCCGGTATTATCAATTCCGAGAGTGATGTTTAATCTCTCCCCCGTGTCTACATTAATATTACGTGCATAAGCTGCTGGACCAACGCCTAATCCGGTATAATCAATTAGTTTGGTTGCACACGACTCTAGTGCTTTTACTGTGAGAGTAACAGTTTCACTGATATTCAGTGAAGGGTCTAATTCACTCGTGACCGAACATGTGATTGTATCACTACTCCCAGCTGCAGGGATTCCATTTGCCACTGGAGGAACATATAGCCTCACTTGCATTGGTAAATATTCGAGTATATCTAAAGGCTCAAATGAATATGATGATGAATTTGATTGTCCTAACTGAACTTGCCATCGGTTTTGACTGTAGCAATCCAAATCGTATAATGCCGGGGAATTGCCAGTATTTCTAACCGATATTGAGAATGACGTACTTGCACCTGGCACTGCCTCAAGGCCACTAGTCCCTGCTGCTACCACTTGGACGTCCCTTACATCATCCACAACTAATCGGAGCCTAATTGTGTGCTTCACAGAAGGATTATTGGAGTATTTCGCTGTCAAATCCATGACATAAGTTCCAGACATTGCATATCGATTGGTGCCACTAGATAAGTCGGCATCATCATTATTCATCGTAATATTAAGGTGGATTGAATCGCCTCCATCTCCCATACCCGAAAGAGTGAATGGCCCCGATATATCCGAATAACGGGACCAATCATCATCCGGTGGTAATAACATATCAGGTCGAAGAGGGTTAGGCATTTGGACCTGTGACAAATGTAACTTGACGGATTGTGTCTCTGTACCCTCATGTTTCAAAATAATTGGCCAAGTAAAACCCTCTGCTGCAGTTACATTTAATGTCTGATTAACCATGGCCGAATCTTCCAATCCATTACTATCGAGAGGGACTAGTCTAACCCCAAGGGCGGCAACTGTAATCGTCATCTCTTCGATATTGTTATTTATTCCATTGGATTCATCGTTGACTTCAACAATATCTGAATCAACATCAACTGTTAACCTCATGTCATGATCGCCGGTGCTAGTAAAAATATGAGGGATTGTCAGAGAATCCATAATTCCAACATTGAGGGAAGAACGCTGTCCATCATAGAGTGTTGTACCTTCTGTCAAGTCCTCAAGAGTGACTCTAAATTGGCTAGCATCAGCCGTACCTTGATTGAACCAAGAAGTTCTAATCGTAATATAATCATTGACCAAGGGGGATGTTGATGAAGGGAAAATTGCACCATCAAAAACCATCAAATCAGCTTTTTCATCTAGTGTAGCATCTCCGGTTAGAATTAGAGAATAGGTTTGATCTAAACCTCCTGTATGTGAGATTTCGACCTGCCACTTTCCAGAAGGCAAGGTGGAACTAGGTGCCAAGTTTATTCTTTCGACATTATTTATCGAATCATGAACGCCGTTTGGAACAGAATAACCATTGACTATTACATTGCCTTTGTAGACTGTGCCATCGGGTGCAGTGAGTAATAAATCGAGATCGTTAACCAACCGAGATTCATTTTGTGCAGAGTTTGCACTTCCTGCCACGTCAGACCAAACCAGCGTAATATCAAGGCCAGATGATGGATTGATATCGAACTGATACAGCGTGGAAAAACCAGCCGATAGTGTCCGCAAATTATCATGGTATGTGTCTAAGTCATTACCATTGTAAGATGGAATGACTGTGTTTGCAACGGAGATTTGGCCCCAGCCTTCTTGCGCGTTAGGAATATTTGCAGTTCCAAGGTCTATTGCACCGTTAATGCTTGCAGCCTTTAGAAGTGAAGCGGTAGGAGTTCCAATTCCTACTTCTTCCCTGATAAACTCTCTAATCAGTGAAATTGAGCCACCAGCAACTGCAGTTGCTTGGCTTGAACCTGAGAGAGACATATAGAGATCTTCGCCATTTGAATGAGTGCCAGACCCACAACTCAATCCGATTGGAATTGAAGCGGCTTCAGCACGCCCTGAACAAAGTAAGACTCCTGGCGCCACCAAATCCGGCTTAACTCTGCCATCTAATGAAGGCCCTTGAGAAGAGAAATTCGCAACACTTCCCGCCGGGCTAGTAGTTGAAGCGCCGATTGAAAGTACATTTTTTGCTGTTGATGGAGCCAATACTTTTGATGCATTTTGAGCAGGGTCGTCCCCTGCTGAGAATATTGGTAAAAAGTCAGGATTGTCATGTACGAATACATCAAGCGAGCGAGAATCAGCAGTATATGCGCCATAGTTTCCATTCGAACCCCACGCATTAACTGCAACACGTGAACCCTCTTGTTCAGCATGGCTCAGCATATCGTATATCGAGCCGATTCTTCCAAAAACACCTGTTGGGTCATGTTCTAGTGCATATACGACAATATGCGCCGCAGGAGCAATTCCTGTGGCCGATGAATCGCCACTACCATCTCCTGCAATAGTCAATGCAATGTGAGTACCGTGTCCACCATTTGAATCAGCGGGGCTAGGGTCCAAACCAAATTGAGTGTAAACACCCGCAATCCTGCCCATTATATCGGGATGGGTTTGGTCTATTCCCGTATCAGTGAAGGATATTTTTTCACCAGAGCCATCAAGTCCGAGTGACGAATTAGTAATCTCTGAAACCCCAACAATAGCTCCTGCTACGGCATTGGTTAATTTCATCTCGTAAGCAGGCTCAGCCCATATTATACGGCCATCCCTAGCCAATGATTCAAGGTTGATTGAACCTTTAATTTCGCATAAGTGCAATCCACACCATGCTTCATCAGCCCCCATAATTACGAGATCATGCGAAAGTTCTGCCAGAGATTCTGGTTTCAAATCAACAGCAGGAATTGCAGCAATGTAACTTGTTGTTGAAGTTACATCCGGCGAAATTCTCCAGCCTGGCATCATGGAACCAGCCCATCGCACTGAATCATCTTGCTGAATAATTGACAAATCATCGGGGTGCGATAGTCTGACCAACCATGAGGGCCCTCCTAAATTGTCCAGAACAAATATTCCATACTCATCAACAAGATTGTATAATGAACTGCCAGTGTGATGGTTTAATTGAATAATTGCCATTCCGGTTTGACGGTAATCTTCGGAATCATCGAGACGAGATTTTGGTAATTCATCGGTCATTGGATCAAAAGAACCTACCGCCAAGTGAATTTGGTAATCTACATTCTTGAGAGGGGATTGGAATGAATCGATGGGTTCCATTGAGTGCCAATTTGAAGCAGCATTTTGCAAAATATTGTTTTCAGGCGGTTGGGGGCTATCTACCGCACTAGCTAAAGGAGCGAGAAGCATCACTGCAAGAATGAACAATGTCCTACGTGCCGCCACCATAGAATTGCCGAAGGTGCATCCATACTTGAATACAAGCCTAAGATGAGCCCTATAGGGCTCACTCAAACAGGGCTGAAATTGCTGCATCGGTCATAGCAACAGATGCTTCCCAATCCTCTTCAGTACCCATCAATGCACGGATGGCATCTACGTTCTCTGGAATAACATCAGATTCTTGATGAATTGCTTGGAAGTAATATAGTGTATTGCCTGCTAATTTAACTCCATCTTCCCACACAAATATTTCATGCAAGTCCCCCCAAGTACGCCCCATATCACGGGCAAATTCCATAACTTCAGCCGTGGTAGTAATTCCAGTATCAGCCCCATGCATTATGACTATACGTGGACTGTTCGACCATAATTCGAGTACACTTTCTGTAGTGAGGCCATGCCCCTCTGGGAGAGTTGCAACAATCGAATGTACATGCATGATAGTAGTTGGAACTGCTACTGCTAAAGAATTAATTTTAATCTCTGGCTTGACAGTCATGACATCAGGCCCATGATGGCTCGGAACATGGAGCACCGGTTTGATGGCATTGATTGGGCCCTTCTTAGAGTCTCCAGGGTCTGCTGCCCTACGAATCATTGTACATTCAACTGAAAGATCTCCACAATGATCGTACAATGGAACCAATGTCCTAGATAGCCCAGTCGTATTACAAGATACGACGCGAGTACCTTCAGCATTGAGATTTTCAGTATGATTTGCGCAAGATGTGTAAGACAAACCGGTCATAGAATGTTTTTCACCACCTTGGAATATCCACTTTATTCCTGCTGCTTGATACTTAGCTTTGTTATCCGCACCCATCTTACCTGGGGAACAATCGACCACAATATCTGCAACTGCAAGGAGTTCGGTTAGGCCACCATGGCATTCATATCCTGCACCGGCAAATGCAGCAATACGGTCAGCATCATCAAAGGTACAGTACAAAGGGTATCCTTTACGCACAGCCAAATCACATCCGAAAGCAGGACGTGTCTTTGTTACACCAACGATTTCCATGTCCTCTTGGCAAGCTACCGCATCAGCAACTCGCTTACCAATAGTTCCGTATCCATTGATTGCAACCTTAATCGGCATGAGGCTCCCTATATGTTGTGCCTTCGCGCCCCACACATGAACCTTGCTTCGCGTTTTATGGCGTCCAACAGGCAAACGGTTGATGTGAGAGAACACACCCCGCAGGGGTGATGGCAGGCATTGAGGACGTAGTTGCGAGTTCGATGAGTATCAATTCAAGACTACCAGCCCAACTCGAAAAAGCACTTGAGAGAAACATCGTACTGAGGATTGGTTGGACCACTAGTGGCGAGCCCGTTCCAAAGGAGGGGGAACTCGGTCTTTGTCCAAATTTACCTGAAGGTTCCAAGGTCCGAAGCCTCGGTTATTTGGGCTCATTTACCGCAGCGTTTGGCCAAGGTGGGACCTATACTCACCAAGGTGATGTTGGTTCATTCCTTGGTGCCGGAAATAACGGCAACCAAATCACCTGTGAGCGGACAGCCGGCCCATGTGCAGGCTATGGTCAAAAAAGTGGCAGAATTACAATTTTGGATGGTGCTGGATCTGATGCCGGTGCTAAAATGAGCGGTGGTTTGCTAATAATTCGAGGAGATGCTGGCATCAGAATCGGCGGAGGAATGAGTGCTGGAGACATCGTTGTCCATGGAGACGTTGGTGCAGATCCTGGTGCTGGAATGACTGGTGGCCGAATTATAGTAAATGGAAGATGCCCTTCACCACCACCCGGAGTATTGCTCCGAACGCTAGAAAAAACTGAAGTTACTAAGATAAATAAATTACTTGGCGATAGCGATTTACAGATACCCGCTGATGCTGTTTGTTTGGTTCCTGAAGGTGATTTCACTGAAGGGATAATGGCTCAGTGTCGAGAAGACCTATCTGGAATTGCCCTAATGCCTGCTACAACAAATCATAACCCTAACCATGCGACATGTGACACTGTCGCTCTTATTGGAGACGAAGATTCTTTGGCACTGCCCATACCACTTTTGCCTTACATCCCCAATGGAGTTAAAGATGATTTATTCCATCCATGTTTAGTAAAACAAAATCCAAGAGATTGTGATATCGTGATTATCAATTCAGAAAATATTGCAGATGCTGTAAACCTCGTGCAATCATCTGCTGGTTTCGCGATTGACATGGATTCATTACCTAGGCTGGACGGCGCTGCAATCGATGGTTTGTTAGTTGCTCTCCGTTGTATTGGAGGCCCACTTACCAAGATACTATTCATTAGAGGAGTTAGTCAATCAGCATCACTCCACGCTGACACTCAGCATCATGGTTCTGATGCTGCTGTCAGTGTCCTCAATGATGGCAGTGGGATTTGTGCCGCTGCCGCATTACCCCTGGTAGGTCGCTCTGCGTCAACATCTTTGGAAGACGACTCTCTAGCATCACTTTGGTTGCCTTGGGCTGCTACAAGTGAAGATTTAGCAATACTTTGTGCGTCAAATATCGCATTCACAATTTGTCCAGCACCTGATGAAAATGTTGCAGGTTGGATAGCTCAGGTCACAGCAGGTCTATCGGCACATCTTAATCGCTTAGGATTAACATCAATCGATTCACTTACTAGAGCAAATCTAAGAGCTTGTGACCAGGATACTGCTGCAGTTAGTGGCCTACGTCTTGCAGGCTATGACCGGCCACTCCCCCACTGGTTCGCACGGTGATTTAATGCCTACAATCAACGTTGAACAGAGTCTTCTCCGTAAATTTGTTGAGTCTCGCGGTAGAGTTCACAATGTTGAGGACATGGCTTTCAGGTTACCATTGATGGGGACAGATATTGACACATGTGATGAAGATGTTCTCGATATTGAAATATTTCCAGATAGGCCAGATTTACTTTCACCTGAAACTTTGTTCCATGCCATGATGCCATTTTTGCACGAGTCACCGCCAAACCCAAGATTATCCGTGACACATGGTACGATTTCGATGCGGGTTTCCCCTGATTTAGCGAACATTAGGCCGGTAATTCTTGGAGCGGTCATTCGTGGTGTTGATATCGATGAGGATATGATTAAGAGATTGATGGAGCATCAAGAGAAATTACATTTCGCTCTTGGTAGAGGTCGCAAACGTGCATCCATTGGAGTACATGATTTAGCAACCATAGCACCGCCATTCAGGGTCGAGGCTGTAAGTCGAGATCAATCATTTATTCCACTAGCAATGGATGATGAAATGACCATAGATGAAATTCTTGAAAAGCACCCGAAGGGTGTAGACTATGCACATTTATTGCAAGGTATGGAGAGAGTACCAATCATCTTTGATGCTAACGATGCCGTACTTTCATTCCCCCCAATTATCAATGGCGACCACACTACTGTTACAACTGATACACGAGATTTATTCATCGATGTCACAGGACTAGATATTCGTGCTTGCGAATCAGCATTGATGCTAATATGCCTTCAATTATCGATATTGGGAGGAGACGTCGAATCGGTACGGGTGAATGCATGTGATGGTACAGAATGGAGTATTGACGGGTCCCCAAAGCAACACAGTGTCGAGAGGAAACTCGTTGAGGGAATCTTAGGTAATGCATTTACAGATGATGAAATCGAAAATGCAATTAGAAGAATGGGTGGAATTTACAATGGAGATTCCTCCGGGATTCTATCGATTTCCATGCCGCGATGGAGATACGATATTCTTCACCCAATCGATTTGGTTGAAGAGATTGCAATCGGCCATGGTTATGATGACCTTGCATACGATGTCCCCAAGGCCCCACTAACCGCTATTCCGCGAAAAGACAGCCACTTGAGAAGAAGAATTCGTGAGGCTTTACAAGGCCTGGGACTAATTCAAATTCAATCCTTAACCCTCTCAAATGATGCTGATCAATTCACATCAGTGCGATGGAAAGAAGATGGCTCAATCACGCGAATGACAAATCCAATCACTACTGAGCATACAATTCTTCGGCAAAATATTATTCCAGGCCTGCTGCGTCTTCTAGCCGCGAACAGGCATCACGATTTGCCACAGGGAGTTTACGAGTTAGGAACTGTTGTCATCGACCACAAAAATAGAGAACGCTTCGCATTCCTCGTAGCAGAACGAACTGGTGGGTTTGCACAACTTCGTGGACGCATTCAAGCACTTATGCGAGATTTAGGTTGCGATGAATGGAGCCTTGAACCAATCGAAAATGGTCCATGGCTTTCGGGAAGGTCCGCCTCTATTATTGTCAACGGCGTTGTTGTAGGTGAATGTGGAGAGATTGACCCCCGAGTTTCGGAAACGTTTGACCTAAATGTACCAATGAGTGGGGCTCAATTTGACATCTCGGCTCTATCAAGCATTCTAGCAGATCCGGTTCGCTGAATTAAATTTGAATTTCAGATTTTGAAACATCTACCAATGTTGTTTCGTATTCAATATTGACTTTGATAATTACTGCCATCAATAATTGAATATTTTTCCTCTGTTTTGACAGGTGATAAAATATAAACAAAATAATCAGATGTCCCGCTCTATTGAAAGGGAGAACGGTTTCGAGAAAACATGCGCCGCATCCTGTTAGTACTCATCGTTCTGATGATGATGCCACAGATGCCTGTTAGTGCGAGTGAAGTACCGTTCAATTTTTACATCGATGAAGAAGTTGTAATTCATCCAGGAGAAACTGTACCATTCCGGATAGCATGGCACAATCTTGTCGGCTTTGAGCGCCATTTTGAAATTAGCATTAATCAGTCACATTCCAATTTGACGATAAGTGAAATCCCTGAAAATTTGACTCGTGTTGCATCTGGCCGTCTTGGCGAACTTAACATCAATATTTCAGTCGATCAAAATTCTGATTTCGAAACGGTTCAGTTTTCTTTAGATTTCAAATGTATAGAAGTTCCTGAATGGGAAGAAACTTTCGAAATTAACGTGCTGGTCTCTCGATGGTCGAATCTTAATTTTGGTGCTAGTAATGGCTCATCATTCTATGTCCAACAAAATGTGAATACTAGTTTAGCAATGAATATATCCAATAGTGCAGGATATGACGATTTAGTAAAAATTAGAATGAATACAGCATCAAATTGGCAATATGGGTTTGTTGATGATGTCAATGGAGATGATGAAGTACATCTTGACCTTTCAGATGGTGATGATATTTTCATCAATTTCTGGATCATCACTCCATCTGTACAAAACGGTGCACCTTTAGCAGGAACTGGCCCCACGTTTCACTTGGAAGCAGAATCTGGCCTTGATCGTAGGGTTACTAGTTGGACATTTGTTCTTGAAATGCAAACATTTCACAATATAAGTATTGACCATGCCAATGAAAATTTGAGCTTGAGCCCTGGCGATACTGGGCGAATCGAAGTAACTGTCCGTAACAATGGAAATATCGATACTTATCTCGACGCTGCTTTGCATTTGGGCTCAATTACCGATGATAGAATTGAGCACAATGGCTGGACTATTGCCCTCTTTAATGCTTTTGAGTTCCAAGTATTATCGCCTAATGAGTCACGTATCATCGAGATTGGTTTTGAATCACCAAATGTCAATGTCAATGAAATTGAAGTGGAATTGATAGTTAAACCGCAAGCATATCCGCAACGTATCAAAACAATTAGTGTATCATCTGCAATTGATTGGAACAGAGGGGGGACACTATCGTTGTCAGGGGATACATGTTTATCTGTAGAATTGAATACTACATGCCAACGTCAAATTAATATTGAGAACACTGGCAACTATTACGAGGAATACTCATTAAGATTGGTAGATGAAACTGGAATGGATTTTGAGATTACACAAGATATCATCGGACTTTCGCGGTCTCAAACCAGTACTGAAATACCACTAAACATGACACCATTTATTGGCACTGAAGGATTTTCCCCAGCATCAGTCAACTTAGAATTACGTAGGGTTGATGGCTTACTTCTAGAATCGGTCACTATCGAATCAAGCACTGCACCCTATGTACACTGGATTTGGGAAGATGCAGTAAGTACATTATCTAATGGTAAATTGGAAGTTGCAATCACCATGCGCAATGAAGGAAATATAGCGGACGGGTTGATAGTAAGAATGTCTTCATCTTACTATACAGAGATGAGTTTTATCCCACCTACCGGAGCAATCATAGAAGACGGCAGTACCAACATTAGATCGTTTGAAATTATCAATTGTGACATGGGTGCTAATATTACATTCAGAGCATGGGCCAATCTCCCTGATGGTCAAGGTGCTGGTGACGAGTTCTTCCTTAATTTCACAGCACATAGCCGATTGGCTGAAGAAAATCCATTTACATATTCTACAAATTCATCATTTGATGGAGTGAAAAAATCCGGTGATGAAAGTAGTTCAGTAGTAGACTCTTTTGGGAATGTATTGTCAGCAACTTGGAGTTTAATATGGGCATGGAAATGGATAGTTATGGCTGCCGCAGGTAGTGGCTTAATGATTAACAAATCCTTGAAAGACCGAAGAGCACGCTTAGAAGAGGCAGCACGTTTGGCGCCATTAGTTAAAGAAAATGAAAAGCCTGATGATTGGATGGCTGAATTTGCTAATAAAAAACAGGTCGTTCCAGAACCGGTAGAATCCCCACAAGTTCCAAGCGAAGTATTCACCGGTATGTTCCGAGCGGTTGGAGGACACAGTAAACCAATTACTGAGCCCGTAGATTCAGTATTGGTTGGTGCTGCAGGTACAATACTAGACCACCATGATACAATTGCTGTCAAAGCTCGTCTTGATAGTCTTGCAACCGAAATTGCATCTGGAGATGTAAGCAAGCCACATGATGCTAATATTGCACTTCCTGATGATATAACTCCTGAAACAAGCAGGACTGTTGCAAAACCTAGAGTTGAACAGAATGTACCTACAATGCTAGATATTGATGACCTTGATTTGTGAGTGGTACGATGAATATCGGCGTTGATGAAGCAGGCAGAGGCCCGGTTATCGGGCCATTAGTAGTATGTGCTTTTGCTTCTGCATCACAATCTCACTTGCGAGAATTAGGTGTTAAAGATTCAAAAGACCTCAGTGCAAAGCGAAGAAATGAATTGTTTCCAGTTCTTTCAAAGATGCCCCACAAAGTAATTATCTGCTCTCCTGAACGAATTGACAATTCTAATAATTTAAACACCTTAGAAGTTGAATTATTCGCTGAAGCTTTAGCCATAATGCCAGAGGGTGAAATAATGTTAGATGCTTGTGATGTAAATGCTAATCGATTCGCAAACAATGTTTCAAAATTATCAGGAAGAGTTTGCTATGCAGAACATAAGGCTGATGAAAACCATCCTGAAGTGAGTGCTGCAAGTATAATTGCCAAAGTAACCCGGGATAGAATTATATCCGAAATTTCTGAAGAATTAGGGTTCGACATAGGTAGTGGCTATCCATCTGATCCAAAAACCAAGGCTGCTGTAATTGAATTAATCAAAGGTGACAAACCACATGATTGTCTTAGATGGTCATGGAAAACAGTAGAGAATGCATGGGGTGGACCTCCACCTCCACGCCCAAATGCAAGCCAACAAACCTTGTTTTGAAGAACTAAGGACCCCACGCCCAATTATGGAGTGGCAGCCGGACCAGGAAATCTCGGACCTAATTCGCCACCTTGCATTGCAAAATAGTTTGCAATATGCAGGAAAAGGGCAGGCTGGCTCAGTCATTAGCAGAATAATGGGTTCTAGAGCCGATTTACGACAACATGGAAAACACATTGCACCTCTCGTAGCCAAGGCTGTGGCAGATGCTAATGCCAAAGCGCTGAATGATGGATTCGATTCGATTACTGAAATCTTGGAAGCCGAAGCACCTCAATTGCTTGAGCGTAAAATACAGATTCGAAGAGAGGGGCTGCCTGAATTACCCAACTTGAATGGTAAAAAGCCAATACTGAGATTCGCACCAAATCCAAATGGTCCTCTTTCATTTGGCCATTCCCGTGGATTAGTAATTAATGCACAATATGTCAAGGATTTGGGTGGCGAATTAATTCTACGTTTTGATGACACTGATACTACAGTAAAACCACCAATGATGGAAGCATATGAGTCGATTCCAAAGCAGCAAGAATGGTTGTGTGGATTCCCTGCACATCGCATAGTTATCGCTAGTGAAAGAATGGAATTCTACCATGACTATGCTAGAAAAATGTTAGATTCTGGTTTTGGATATGTTTGCACATGTTCAGGTGAAGCATTCAAAGAATACCGTGTGTCCATGACGGAGTGCCCATGTAGGGTTAATGAAATCAGTACCAATTTGGAACGATGGGATATGATGAATGACCCATCTAAGTATCAACCTGGTGATGCAGTACTTCGAGTGAAGACAGATATGACTCTAAAGAATCCCGCCTTGAGAGATTGGCCTGCCGCTAGGATTCAAACCAATGCACATCCAAGAGTTGGCAATAAGTGGAGAGTTTGGCCACTATTGGATTTCCAATCGGCAATCGAAGATTATCTTCAAGGTGTAACTCACATTATCCGTGGGAAAGATCTCATGGATTCTACAAGAAAGCAAGTATTGCTCTACGCACACTTCGGCTGGGATTATCCTGAAACAATTTATTGGGGTCGAGTTAAAGTCCATGAATTTGGTGCTTTTTCCACCTCTCAGATGAAGAGAGATATTGCTTCGGGATTGTTCAGTGACTGGGACGATCCGCGTCTACCAACGCTATCGGCACTATCTCGACGTGGAATCCAACCCGAAGCATTGCGAGCATTTTGGGTCGAGTTAGGACTGACTCAGAAAGATATTGCAGTGCCCTTAGCCACCTTATATTCACACAATACCAAGGCCATCGATGCCAAAGCACCTCGCCTTGCATTCATTAGGAATGCTTTCCCGATTGTTCTAAGAGGTGAGTTCCCACATGCAGGGAGTATTGCTTCACATTCAGATACTGAAATGCCATCTAGAAATTATTCAATCGATGAAGGGGTTTGGGTTGAAGAGGAAGATATAGGGAAGCCAATACGATTGAAAGACCTCTGCGATATTGACGAGAATGGTGTCGTTGAAAGTATCGAGAGAAGCGATAAACGTGCAGTTGTTCATTGGGTTGCAGGTGGCAAGCCATCTAAACTAACCATCGCAACAGGTCAAGATATAATTACAGTTGAAGGTATTATGGAAGATAATACATATCCGGTAGGCACAATTGTTCAACTGGAACGTATTGGCTATGCTATTATTGAAAGTAATGGTTTGCTCATGGTCCATGACTAAGCAAAACGGGTTCACCGTTTTTTGTGGTTACGATAAATCTTGGCAACCATTTCGCACACTGTTGTGGCGTGGGGTCCACAAGAATGTCTAGTTCGCATACTGAACCACATCTGCCACTCCTTGAAAGATGGTCTGAAGTTAGCACTCCGAGTACATTTTCAGTCCCCCATACGATTAGTGCGTCAACTGATTCTAGTCTTACTTTTGCTTCATCAAGTGAATCTTCTGCGCCAATAGTTGAGAACTCCATGGCGGCTACTAACGGGGTAGGTTCTTCAATTATCGCCATAGGTGGTTTCAAGACAACTGGCGTCTACGAGGTAACATGGCAATCGAACGGCTACTTACCGGCAACCTTGGTTCACAAGTCAAAGAACTGATGGCTACAGAGGATATTGTCTTAGAAGCGGTACGGGATTTAGTCAAAGATGAAATCAAAACCTACATCCGCGACAAGGTAGATGCAGATCAAGAGTTAAAGGAAGAACTTAGGGAAGCAATCTCCTATTATTTCAACGCTAAAGCGCGCTCTGTTTATGCTGAACTTAAAGCAAGTAGAGCTGCTGCAAAACTAGGTTTGCGAATCTTACCTGAAGAACTTCAAGGTGAAGTTGGAGAGGCTCTAGTTGGGCTCTTTGAAAAGGAACTAGGTAACCTGCTAGAGAAGGCACTTTGAACGCTTGAGGGCACATAAGGCCACAGTTTTGAAGAAGGTTGGGCTTGCAGAGGTGTTTAGGTGAATACACCTATGCGCACATTCGGTCCAGTTTTCTTGTGTGTAATCATCCTATTATCCTGTATTCCTGTTTACGAAGTTGAGGCTGAAGCAGTTGAAGTCTGTTGTGATTCAACCCCCATTGAATTATTCCTGATTGGGCCTGCTGCATCCGGTGGCATGACTCCGTTTGAATCTGAATTAACTTCTGGATCTGAAGAGGCAATCATATCAGATGCAATCGCACAACAAGAAGAAATTGCAACATGGTCTATCAATCCAGCATGGGCTGGCAGTTACCCTTCCGCCACATGGGATTTTTCCATCGATTATGAAGTCGCAAATGCAGGTGGTGCACAAATTAACGCCTCGATTACAATTGATATTGGCGGCGACACATTTGTTGGTAATACGGACCAATCCAACTCTTTTCTCCCAGCAGGCGCTGGTAAATTGGCTATCAGTATTGATGTTGAAGCAGGTTCAATCCCATCTTCATCCGACATCAGCGTGACGCTCTTGGCACAAACCATCGTATTCAGTGTACCTGGCTCAGAGGCAGGGTTGACATTTATGTGGGGAGGCGAAGGTGATGAATCTTCGATAATGGCAGAAATACCAGTTGTGGATTTATTGTTGGATGAACCCGTTACTGAAGGGATGGATGTTTATGTCTCATTAGTGGTTGCATCACCGTTCGGTCAATTGACTGCTGCACATTCCAATAGTCTTGCAGTAAGTGTGAACAACGGTGTTTTGTTAGGTGACCCAATCGAGACTAGTAGTGGCGAATTTGTACGTCTTACTTGGACTTGGAGAGCAAACTCTGCCGGTGAGCAAAATATCACAATTGAGGCGAGGTTACAATTGCAAGCAGGAACACCTGTTATGTCAGGTTCAACCGAATTTACAATCGACCCATTTGACGATGGCAGCGGTGGAGGGGGCGTGTTCTATCCAACTGACGAACCACTTCGCACAGATGGAGCAGGTTCACCACTTGCTGTTAAGATGAATATGGAGTTGGAATCTGATGGTGACTTTCTTACTCTAAGAAGAGAAATTACAATGACTGTCGATGAGGAAATTGCATATTGGATGCGGTGGGGTATGGATAATATTGGGAATGAAGACCCAGCATTATCTCAACCACTAAGGATTTTCAAGTCAGGTATGGTAAGCGAGGAAGACAGAAGAAATCGAATGATCGATGCTATAGAAATTAACGAATTTGAGACTCAGATGGTCAATCTTGCTGTAACCTACATGAATGATGGAATGGCACTTGAACTAGAAGAACTAATTGGAAATGATATCTCAAATCTTGATGGCATTTCATTTGAGCTCGATTTACAAGGAGAATATAGAGTGACTCCTCACCCATTAACCATAACAATATCTACCACAGAGTTCTTGGATGAAAATGAAGTTATGACTTTGCTTAGAAATTTCGTAATAGTCCAACCAGCCCCGATTTGGTCTACAATAGACATCAGTATATCCATTGAAACCGGAATGATGTCCAGCCTAACCGGTGCTACGATAAAGGGCGAAGATTCAATTGAATTGACACATAGAAGAACACCATTTGGTGAATCGATAGAAGTTAGTGCTAAGGGATTGGAGCCTAGCGCAACATTCACACTCTCTGCAATGCCGACTACTAATCCGCTAAATGCACCATTGTCCCTTACAGTAATCACGCTGGTCATTATTGCAGGTGGATTGTGGCTTGCGTTACGTGTGACCAAGAAAAAGCGCCGTAGTGCATTATGGATTGAAATGATTTTGATTCCAGTGGTCATACTATCGCTTTACTTGGCATACCCTCCATTCACCGTTGGAGTGATTGCAGCAATTACTGCAACAATGTGGTTCATTACTGCAATTGCTAGCCCTAGGCGAAAAGATATTCCCCACTTGACAACAATTGATTCAAATTACCCGATAATCGAATGCCCCGCTTGTAGCACTCCTAATCCAATAACCACCGATGCAAGGCCATACAGAATGCCATGCGAAGGATGCAGTAGAGTTTTGAAGATAGTAGAATAATCACAAATGGCCATTCATTATCAATGAGTCAGCAATGCTACTAGCATGAACTCTGGCCTTATCCACATCATCAGGCCAGCCAATGCCTGCAAGATGAAGTTGGCTAGCAATATCTGATTCAACCCCTGGTATCATAGCCCGATGCCAAACTAACTCTTCAAGGCGCATAGTTGAGATTCCATCCATTCGTAAGGCTGGTAAAATAAGTTCACTTATTGCAGCACTACGGGCCTCAACATCCATATCAGGCCATCTTTTTGCAAGACGTTTTAGCATACGCTCGGCTAAACCGGGAATCATGCCAGATGCTGGGTTTGGAACTTCAGGGAGTGGCCGAATATCGATAGAGCCCTCATGGTCAAGATGATCTCTAAGATTTGACATTACTGGGTCATAATTTGATTCCATACCTTGCCTTAGCCAACAACCTGCAATCGTCATGGGACGTTGTTTCCTTACCCTTGCACCATCTGGGGAGAGCATTGATGCCAAGACTGCACAAATTGACACACAGTCTAGGGCCCCGTGATGCTTTTTATCTGATGATTCAAAGTCTAATTCAACAGCTAACGGGTATATGTGAATATATTTTTTACCAATTTCAAGTGAATTTTGAGTCTCTAGGAAGGGATCAATATGGATAATCAGACCGTCGACATCAGGTAATTCATGGACATGATCTCGTCCAACATGACGCCTAGGGGGTAAAACACGTCTCCGATAATGTAGAGAATTATCAAGGAATGCTGCCTCTAATTGAGCGAGAGCAAGAACTCCATCCAAATCTGCTGAAGTCATTAATTGAACCAAATTTGCGGAACCAATGGCTTCACAAATTTCGTTCAATTGGTCTTCTAGTGAAGAGAAAATTACCGACTGAAGTAGATTATTCACTCACTCACCTAACAGGGTCACCCAGTGGGTGGTTCATCAAGTTGAGTGTTAATATCACTCAACCATCAAGCGAAGTTGGTCACGCTTGTACTTCCAACCAGAAGGAAGGCGACCTTCACTGATGTAATACTTAGCAAGGCGACGAATCTTTGCCTCGGTAAGTTCTAGCGAACGCTTGTTGTGAAGATCCTTGCGGTTTCCTGCACCAAGATGTTCGATGACGCCTACTGCCTTACGCATTAGGTTCATCATATCTTCTGGGTAAGTACCACCGATGTCGTTCTCAGATAGAACAACACTGATCCTCTTTCCATCCAATACAGAACGGACGTCAGGAACGGCGTGCTGATCACGTAGAATTGTACCGATAGATGCGGATGAATGGCCCGCCCTACCAAGTTCTACTATGAGTGCTGTAATTGCTGATGAATCTGTGTTGGACCACACTGGTGCGGTCTCGTTGTGAGGCTTTGTGGAACCGGACTTGCCTTTCCTCTTAGCGTACATACGTGCCATAATGAATACCTCAAGCATTCCGCCGACCTGTCACCCATTCTTAACCGCTGCGCATGAAATAACTCTGTGAATCAGAGTTTTTGATGCATTTTTGCTAGCCTGCCAGGGGTGCCTTCCCATTCCCACGCAGGTGCGGATGCACGTGCAGAACCGATGCATTGCGAGCCTTGCATTACTAAAATATCCTCACCAAAACGTATGGTTAGGTCATAGGATTCGAGGATTGTGAGATTAACATCACCCTTCCACTTGATTTCTTCCTTCAGATGTATCCGCTTGAGCGAATTGAGAGAGTCCAATATTGGAATTGATGCCTTTGAAAGTGAAAACCCACCACGCTCAGGAGCCCACATTGCAATTTGTTCCCCATCTCGCATTATTTTCCAGCGTGGTATCCTTCCGCGAACTTCTGTTCCTTCAAGCCATGAATCGTTTAGATGATGGAATCTGGCTACAGACTTGAAATTATCAAGATTGGTCTTTTCACCACTTCGTCGTTTGACTCTAATATTATCATAAACCGCTTGCCCAAGTCTCTCCAAAGCCTCGCGGTTTGTGGCTGAACTACCTTGTCTTGTATCTATCACTGGTGTTTCGCATTGATAATCAATTCCCGAATGATTGATGATTAAGCGATAGTTATTGCGTGCAACTAAAGAATCAATCATTTGAGAAACACGGTTGACCTCATCTGCAGTCCAATTTCCAGTAACTGGAATATCATAATGCCCTGCTGGCCAAACTTCTTCTAAATCTCGTGGAACCAAACCCAATGGAGAAGTAACCATGACTTCGTGTGCCGCGTTATGATTCATCGCTCGATAGAATGACCTGTGGCTACGTGATGCTGAATATGGTTTTCGAGCAGAACATGGTAGAAGGATAAGTATGTCATCCAAACCCTTAGGTGGTGTGTATTCATTGGTGATGAAATTCACCCAGTCTAGAATTATTGGATCATCGTGAGATTCGACACTGTGAACTCTCAGAGCCGTTGATTGCTCAACAATCTGAGAAAGTATTCCTTCTTTGCTGGAAATCAAATTATCATAATTCCTCATATGCTCAACTAATCTTGGGCTCGAAAGTGATTGAGATTGAGCCAATTCACGGAGCGAATTGCTAGCGATTGCAGAACGAGTTTCAGTTAGAGCAGCAGCCCAATGGTCCATCACAGGTTCGTCGTCAGAAAGTATTCGGGGGCCATTCCAAGTCAATACAGCTCCATGTGCCTCTGCCTGAAGTGAACGGGTTGTATCAAACAAGTCGATTCCAAACCAAGTCAATACCGCACAATTATCCGGACCTCCGATTCCTGGTGCCCACAGAAGTGCTCCTGGGAATTTACGCTTGATCACATGGATGGCTTCTACCAAACGACCTGGCCGGTTTGCTAGTTGTAAGGCATCGGTTAGAACTACGACATGCGGATTCAAATCAGAGTCAAGTAATTCTTCATCATGATTCAGTGATTGCCATGAAATTGGAAGTAAATCTCCCTTTGAGGCGACTTCGCCAGCATCGGCTTCATCGAGTGAAGGAGGAAGTACATGCCCGATTGAAGCAGAAAGAGTTGGACCATTCTTGTCACTTTCCCATGGCGCAAATGCTGCACGGGAATCTAAAGTAATCGTTCTAGGAATGGCACCATCACTAGAAGTTGAAAAGGGAGCCCAGATAACATCCATTGCTTCTTCACTGTTCAGCACAAGCCCTGGAGTCTTTGAGGAAGGGTTAGTTCGGTCACCTAGGCCCCACATACGGGCCATTCGGTGGCGCGCCAATACAGTTCGACCCAAGCCCGCCATGAATAGAGGCGGGATGTGCGCTGGTCTTGAATGATTTGAAGGCTGATGGGTACTCCGCAACAAGCATGGGAAGACCCGTTACCTGCCTGTTAGCACTCCTAATGGTCTTACCAATGGCTAGTCAGGCGCTTTCATACACACAGATGACAGCCGAAGGCACTGCATGGTTTGATTGTGAAGAATCGTGGGCCAGTATACATGATTCGAGTGGTAGCGAAGTTGGAAATGGCAGCGATTACACTGTTTTGTTAAATGCGGAAAATCATACCTTTGAAATTCCTGACGCGGGTAACTGCCAGGGTGTAATTCCAGTTTCCGAAGAGATGCCAAATCTGCGACCATCTCCTACAGAGATATTTCCAACTATGAGTCCACAAATTTGCCCTCAAGATGGTCAATGGTTTTCTTGTGAGGGACAATATATCTCTGGAGATTTAATAGATGATTCTACTGATGTTTTTGCGATTAATGTTAGTGAAGGACAAATATTGGTATTGATGTTAGTTGCTTCCTCAGCAAGTATTGATGTTGCTTTACATTTCCAAAACACTACCTATGAAACAGAATTAGTTCAAGGGTTTATGCTATCTGTTAATACATCGATAGGTGAAAGCAATTTTCAGTATGTACCAATTGACGAAGATGGGCGAATTATTGTGTCGATTACAAGCCCTAGCCCTGATACAATTTGGGCCATTCGGAGCCAGGTTTTTGATATGTCTACCAACCAGCCATTGACCCATTTGGATAATATCGTAGGAATAGGTGCATCTCCTTTCTATTATCCATTGGGTGAAGATGAATCTCTAGTAATCACAAAATCGGTAACCAGTGATGGCAGTGAAGAGGTTTTAATGATGTACAGATATATCTATTCTGAAAACTCTTCTTCAGAATGGTATAATGCAACACTTGATGACAGAATCAAAGGAATCACCGATATTAACTATATCGAATTCAAGTGGGATTGTGAATGTCAATGGATGGCATCAATGTCTCGGTATCGCCACTTCGATGCCGGTTGGGGTATGGATGCACCAAGTATGAAGCCAATGACGGCAACTAGTGATAACTCAACATATCCATTGATTGCGATGGATGGACATAGTGAAGATGGAGAATTAACTCTTCACATGGGGGACTACCGTGACATCCTGCGGGTAGAAACTACAGGGTGGAATGAATCGATACATTTAGTGGATGTAATTATTGAAGGCGACATTTATGACTTGGAAGTCACCATTTGGGATATCGATCAAAGGACATGGAATACCCTAGATGAGATTACTGCTACCTATTCAATGAACAAGATTAGCGCTTCGCTAGAGGTGGGCAGAGGTACTCATTTCATTCGCATACAACACATAAATGGTAGTGATTCCGTCAATGATAATGCAGAATCTGTTGATTGGAAAATCCGAGTCACCACTGCTGTACTTGATGAGGGTGAAGAACCGTGGTTCCCCGCTTCACAGAATGTCAAGGATGCAGCATCGATTTTTTACTGGCTAATCGGGTTTGTACTAATCGCTCCATTTATCATATTCTATATTATTGTTCAAAGGGACAAACAATTCGCACTGGAATTTGCTAGTCGCAAAAACCGACTTGAATGGCTAAGTACAAAATTGGACAAAGGAGAGTTTCAGCCAGGGGATTTGACACGTGCACTAAGAGCGGTATCATCACTTGATTGGGAAGATGCATTGGAAGTATGGGGTGAGCCCACACTACGTCATTTAACAATGGGAGTTGATATGGCAATTTGGTCATTAGACCGCCGTAATACTGAAAGCGATGAATGGCCACTTTTGATAGGATTACAGTCTCGAGATGCAGAATGGAGTATTGCTGCGTTAAGGTTTGAAGCACCTGAAGGTGAATTGTGGAATATCAATAAGGTTGAGCCAAAAATGCTTTTGCGAGACAATGAGGTTTTCCTTGATTCAATATACCAAGATTCAAGACTATTTATTCAAGTAACACTAGGTGGTAAAGGAGATGCTCTTGACATACATCTGTCTGGAATTGTTAGCGGCGAGCCTATGGCTTCAAAGCCGGCTAGGACAATTTACCGAAGCGATATCGATTCTGAAGAATAATCAATGTCGACGTTCATTGGCATCATCGATAATCTTGTCAATAATATCCCCACTACCTGATAATTTATCTCTTAAATCATCAAGTGTTCTTTTGGTTCCTTTATCGAACTTTGATGGCATGTGAAGTTTACACAAAATTACAACATCGCCCCTGCCAATCCCTCTATTAGAGGGTAATCCTCGTGCTGCAATTGTAATTGTATCTCCTGAATTAGTTCCACTTGGAACCTTAATTACTAAATCAGTACCATCAATATGAGGTAAGGTAATCGTGGTGCCCAAGGCCAAATCACTGTAACCAAGAGGTAATGACATTATCAAGTCCATTCCGTTTCGCTCAAACCATTCATGCTCTTCAACAATTAGTTCAATGAATAAATCTCCTGAATCTCCATTCCCGTTCGGGGCAGGTTGACCTTTACCTCGCATTCTCAACCTAGTTCCATCCTGTGCTCCTTTTGGAACTGAGAATTGCAACGTCTGAGATTCAGATTGCAATCCATCACCTGAGCATGATTTACACTTAGTAGCAGCTGATTTTCCTGCACCTTGACAACTCGAGCAAGCACGAACTGAATCTTGGACAAATGGTCCGATTTGTTGTCGAACCCTCACCTGTCCGGCTCCATCACATTCACGACATTGAGTGGTAATCCCATCTTTTGCACCTGTACCTTCACAATCACTACATGGAACAGGTAGTTCGGCATCGATTTTATCCTTACTACCTTCCAGAACGGATTTCAGATCTATCGAATGGCGTACAAGAATATCATGGCCTTGCCTCTGGGCTGAACGGCGACGCCCTCCTCCAAAAAAACTGGAAAAGAAATCACCACCCATTATGTCATCAAGATTGATATTGAAACCTTGGAATCCCCCCGGGCCAAACGGAGAACCACCGGGGCCATTGTGTCCAAAGCGATCGTAATTCCTTCGCTTTTCATTATCCGACAACACAGCATATGCTTCTTGGATTTCTTTGAATTTCTCATCGGCATCCGGAGCATCATTTTTGTCGGGATGATACTTCCGGGCCAAAGACCGGAAAGATTTCTTCAATTCGGATTCATCGGCTTCTTTAGAAACGCCCAAGATTTCGTAGTAGTCCCTCTTGTCAGACATATTGACCACCTCGGCAGTACAGGGGGAGTGGCGGGGGTTCTTCAGTGCAACGCTCAAATATCGCTACCACAGTTCGAACAAAACCTCTCGCCAATTGGGTTGGATGCACCGCACTCCTTACACGACGGCTGGGGAGAGAAACCAGGTTGTGAGGCCACTGTGACGCTTTTGGGTGCTGATACTCCAAATGCCATTTCCTCAATCGACATCTCCCTTACAATTGGCGCACTAATCACATTGGTTTCTTCGTCGATTGTCACGACTTCAACACCAGAATCTGTCACCGAAGACATTTCCATTGGATTAGGTTTTTTCTCTTCAGATTCGATAGGCTGAATTGGTGCAATCGGACGTTGAGCTATTACCGGTGCAACATCGCTACGGGCAGATAATGCAGCCTTTTTTTGTTCGTCTCGCTCCAATTTACGGTCCCTTCCTCGAAAGGATGCAATCCAATCTAGCAGTGTATCCATAGGAGAGTTCTTTCGAACTGCACCAATCGTTGCATGAATACTACCGTCGTCGAATTGTTCATCACCTGAAATTCGAGCTTGAGCTCTGCGAACATGTTCAGTATCGATTAGCATTTCGACCTCGACTTCCTCGGTAATCTCTTGATCATCGGCAATAGGATTGCCACCTATGACACCACTAACTTGACCTTTGAGATTCGCTTCTGCTTCAGCAGAAAGTTGAGTTTCCATTGTGATGTCTTTCTCCCAAATACCACTTTCTTCAGCCTTGAAATGCCCATCTACAGACTTTACCGCCTTGCTTCGTTGCCATTCATGATCTCTTACAATACGAGTTTTTCGATAAAGAGCAATACCTATTCCAATAGTAACGACATGTAATGAAATCTCAAGGACACTAGATAATGCCATCATATCACCTAGAGGTGTCACGATTAAACGCAAGGCATTGAGCACCAATGTTGGGGTCAAAAGAAGAATTACAGAGGTCAACTGTCTAGCCATCAAATAAACTGCTTCGGTATTTCACCAATGAAGGTTTGCGCATTATGAGCGGTCGTTAGGCGCTCTTCCATTACGAATCAATCCGTCAAACAAGCCAATCGTAAAGGATGTATGCAAAATGATTAGGCAAAGCGGTATCCCAAATATCGCACTTATCCCTGAACCTTTTGGACGATAGACCACTCCCATCAACAATAACGCCGCACTATATGCTGCAGGTGCCCACCACCATTGTTGTAAAGTGAAAATTAGAATTAGTCCGACTATCGGTAAAAATTCTCTCACATCAATTCTCCTCGGATGCCGTAAAATGACCTTTGTTCTCCAAAAACCATACCTATGACACATTTTCCACCAGTTAGAAAGTGATGAACGCTTGTGCATGTATACACAGGAAACATCCGACCGCCATAGTTGCCAACCTGCCGCGAGCATTCGCATTGACAAATCACTATCCTGGCTTGTAATAAATCGTTCATCCCAGCCACCAATCTCGCGCAATGCCTCCACTCGGTGAAGGCAAAATGCTGGGATTTTTGTTCTTTCACTACCACGGAATCGTTGGAATTGACCTCCACCTGACCCAATTGGCGTGGATAAAGCACCCTCAATCCATTGTGAAGTTCTGTCAGTGGAGGCACTGGATTCGGTTCTACAGCCCAAAGCCGCAATTTTAACACCCTGTTCAGCCTCGATTTGATGCAACTTGTTTACGCGTTTTTCTACGTGGTCTGGATCAATCCAAGAATGTCCGATTATTTCCAAGCAATGGGTGATATCATCACCAATGTGTTCCAAGGCTAAATTTCTAGCTTGCGCTACTCTTTTCCCAGGGTTATCTATGATGCTTATTGAATCTCCATATTTCGATAATAAATTTAGAGTACCATCTCGGGAACCACCATCAACTACCAGTATGTCAATTGGAAGAGTTTGAGCAAGAAGACTATCTATGCAGCGTGTGATAAATTTCTCTTCATTGAGAACGGGTACCACAGCACAAACCCGAACTTCCATGATTTCCTCTGTTTCGCTTCAGAATGTCAAGGTTGGCCTATTATCTTCATTGCCCATGGGTATCTGGGAAGCAATATGGCGAGACTGAAACTCACAGGTATAGGTGAAGGATTATCTGTATTAGTCTCAACAAAATTGACTGGAGCAGATGACCCAGAATTAGTTCTGGATGCAATCTTGAAGTTATTCCCTGAATTTACATGTGGCTTACCGCAGAAGCCAGAATTTCCAACCGAACAAGATGATATTATCGCATCGGATGGAGTTTCCCTCAGTGTATTTCTAGATGCTATACACAAACAGTATATTTTGGATACCTCACTCGATTTTATGTCAACTAATTTGGATGCCAGTGGCACTATATTCCAAATTTCTCGACAAGCCGCAATGTCGGGAAAAGTTGCATTCCCACTACCGGGCGAGTCTCCTTTAGGTGGAGTAATAACTGTCGAAATTGGTGGACAAAATCTCGCGGATTGGCTCGAAGCTGCAACTTGGCATAGTGGCCGTGAAAATATTCCTCGTAGAATAGGAGATGAGTTCACCATGGATAAAAAAGGTGAAGCCGTCACCTGGCACTGATCGCTTCAGCAATCTCTCTATCGGGTCCTAACCAATCGACTTCATCGGGTCCAATACACCAACGTACTTTGTCATGGACATGTAGTTGCATTGCTCCTTCAACAATATTGCAAACCATGACATGTAATCTAACCACTACATCTCCATGGTCAAATATCCAGATTCCAATCATCTCACCCACCTCTACAACCAATTCGAGTTCTTCCTTGATTTCCCGAACCAAGCATTGAGATGCATTCTCACCTTCTTCGAATTTGCCACCGGGAAATTCCCACCAACCTGCATGTTTTTCGCTAGGTGCACGGCGGGCTGCGAGAAATTTTCCTTCATGAATAATCGCACCAGCCCCCACATCTAGGCAGGGAGGCCGTAACATTCGGTCTACACATTCTAAGACCAAACTTCTAGCATCTTTTTGAGTTGGTGGTAGATGTAGGAAGAAACATGGTGTCCCATCATCCAAAGAATTCAGGGTTCGGTACAATGTTTCATTGCATAAGAATTCGCCAGCATCATCACTGATTATTGGTGAATCTACCATTCTTTCAATATCCCAATCATTCACATTGATTGTTGAAAATAAGTCCCCTGAACCACTAATTTTTGAACCTCTAATCTGTCTGCCTGAATTGTCAGGTATTCTGAAATCGAGTATATCCTTCGCACGAGTTTCTATTCTAGGCCATTCCGCATTCTCAGCCAATCCGATGTGAATGATTGCAGCGAACTTTCGCTGCTGAACCATTTTTGAAACAATTTCGGAACCATTTGCATCGACTGGTAAAACCATTGATTCAATCATATGGTTGCGGATAACTTCTCCAGAAACTGAAAGAGCAACCTCACCTGAAATATTGGTTCCATGAGTTCCAAAAGCCTCGAATCCGGTAACAAGAACTGGCTCCTCCATGATTGGTCTTCATACGTCCACTTCAATGAGCATTTGCGTCGCCACATTGACAAGTATTCACCTACACGACCGAAATAATGCTGGATGATGATGAGGTCTTAGAGGTCGTAGTACCTGTTGAAGGCGAATCTGTAGATTCTGTGGCTCTTGGCAAGACAATTTGGGCTGAAATAACTGCAGGAGTGGGTATTTGGGGTGCATTCCGACCCATAATTGCTGTTATTTTATCTCTAGTCCCATTCCTTTTCTTAGGTCAGCATTTCAACAGAAACCATCGACGTGGCGCTGATTGGTTCATGCTTCAAATCCCACTAGCCTTTACATTGGTACTTTGGGTGCTACTCTACGTGTGGTCGATTATTGTTGCATGGCGAGATGCAAGTATCCTCGTATCTGAAAGTTCATGACCACAACTGGTCACGGCAATCGATTGTACCACTAGCCATTCCTTCCAAGTCAGATTTGTCATCTTGGTCAAACTCATCAGGTAAATTACCCGTAATGAAATTGCCAACATCGTTACTTTCGATTGCCCAATACATTACCGAATTATCATTGCTTGAATGACCGGCATTGCCAGAATCTTCGTGATCAATAGGTGACTTGTAAACTAAATTAACAAGCCCAAGTAGATGCCCGGTTTCATGAATGGTCACCGCACGCTCAACTTCTTCACTCGAAGGTCGACCAAGAAATCCTTCTGCTTCTTCAACCGAATCTTTGAAAATAGCCACTGTGGAAGCATCTACTGCGACTCCCAAAACGGACTCGTCCTCATGCATTCCAGCAGGGAATAAAAAGTACCAGTGCAGAGTACTTGACCCCATGGCATCCCCTCCATGCTTCCATCTAGCTTCTCTAACATCATCTGAAGACCAACTTGTATCAATTGCAAAATTGGTCTCTGTTGCCTTAATTGTAATTCCACCAGGTTTGTCACAAACTTCCTGTAGTCTAGTCTTGACTAACTCCATCGCAATTGCGTCATATCCATTTTCATAAAGAAAATGGATTTCCATTTTTTGAAAACCATCATCTTGTAGACAAGCGAGCGATAATCCACCAGGAGTACCTTTCTTTTCTTCAGCAGCCAAATCACCGCCAAAGCAGCCAGAAAAGGCCGATGTCAAAAATAAAATCACAATAAAATATGGTCGCATAGTTTCACCTAGAATTCTTCTGGAATTTCAGTAGGGCTGAAAAGTTGTCCAGGACCTGCTGCTTGAGATAATTGGCCCCTCACTAATTGCTCCCATGAACGCATAACCCCAAGAGCATCGCTAACCAGCATCTTTTCTTCATCTAAAGTTACACGGATTAGAGTATCGAGGATATCCATTCGGTCTCTGTCGACTAGTGCAAGGGCTTTTTCCAAGTCAAATGTGGCTTCGGTTACGACTGGATCTACTTCAAGAGGCCACGGGCTTGCGAGGTTATCAGGCAGGTTACTGGAGTGATCTTGTAATTGCTTTAGCAATCGATTAGTCCATCTTGATATTACCAAACTAGTCTCCAATACTGGCATACTGAGTTGATTGATTAAATTCACCAAACGTTCCTGTAAGGTAACCATAGATTCAGACCCACTCATTTGGTCACCTCGGTTACTGATTTTGTTCCATTGAATCAAGATATTGTTGACCATAACTAGACCACTGTTCCATAGTCCAACCGACAGGAAGGCCAGTTGGAGGGAGTGGGACTCCTAGATTACCTAAAGCGACTTCACCAATCTCTTCGGTAAGGTTTGTCTCTATATCTGGTAGAGATTTTCCTTCCATTGTATCGATAACCTCTGCAGTTTGATCAGATTCATCTATTTCTTCTCCACGTTTGATTTTGCGAATCTGGACCATTGTCCAAACAGCGTAAGACATCGCACATAGTGCGATCAGATACATCAAAACAGACAATTGCGAGTCTGCTACTTGGTTAGCAAGAGCAGTTCCATCCCGATCTACTTCATCTTTGATTAGAAGTGGTGCTATCGAGATTCTTTCTTTCTCTACACCAGAGTCGAGTAACAAGATTCTGTATTCTAGTGTATCTCCAACATTCCCATCTGCTGTCGTTTCTAGTTGGATTTGAATCTTTTTGCCAGAAGAAACATCTACTGTTACCGATGATGAGGTCCCCCAATCATCTCCTGAAATGAGTTTTTGCAAAACAAAGGTTACACTTCCAGATGCGCCAACATTTCTAGCCTCTAAGGAAAGTGATACTGCTTCATTAGGCACCGGAGTTGGGTTTGACCAAGACCAAAATGTATCTGCAGATCTAAGACTGATATCAGGGCCAGTCAACGCAAGAGGCCAAGATGCTAGAGGTTGTAAGAGATTATTGCCTTCACTATTGTAAGGATTACCCGATGCATCAGAGCCCGTTACCCAAACATCGATTGTATATGATGGAAGTAACATTGTTGCACCACCATCTGTCAAATCGATGTATCCAGTCCAGAAGAATTGGTCTTCAAAGGGTGTAGTTTCAGGTAGTGGAGAGGACCCACGGCTGATTTCTGCTTCACCTGCTCGTACAAGGTAATGCATTACTGCAGGGTTTTCAATTGTGAATCCCTGGTCGTCTCTTGTTTCCAACATCACTTGCAAATTACCTGCAAGTGAAATTGGTATTACCTCACCAGGTGCAATTCCGGCCAAGTGTACTGCGTGAATTGTTGGTCTTTCACTATCGACAGCAAGACGTAGGCGTGGCTTGAATGCCGACTCATCTTCAGCAAGACCAGGTAAATCTACTAATTTAGCACGTAAATCTAAGTGACCGCTTCGAACATCAGGAACAAGCATATCAATACTGAAATATCCACCTTCCCTACTGGTTGTAGACCACTCGTTTTCATAATCTCCCAACAAAATTGTGAATGTACCTGAAGGTGCAGGGGTTTCATCTTCGGCAAATAGAACTCTTCCACTAAATCGGAGTGCTTGTCCAGAACCGATTAATGTCTCATCAAATTCGGGGTTGTAGTGATTTGTTCCATCGCGCAATTCAATTGCCAGTAGATGGCCTGGTTGAGTATCGAATCTCAAATCATTATCTAAGCTCCACAAGTCATTACCCAACCCGGCTTTGTGCACATTGCATGCAACCTCTTCATCTAAGCCACATGGCTTATCCTCAATCCAAACCTTAGGTATGAAATGGGATTCACCATTTGTATCCCATATTTCAGGGAAATTCCATGTGAGTTGGAATTTGATTGATACTATCATTCTAGATTCATTAGTTGGATCTAGAATTACTGATGAATACAGATTTGATACTGCCAAGCCAGTGCCACCACTTTCTAAGTAGAGTGCCGGCAATCCATCTGCTGTTTTGGAAAGATATGCATAAATTGAGGTTTCATCATCATCGAAGTCTCCCGCTAATGCTAACTGAACGTAATCTACATCCCACCAGCCATTGATATCTGATACCATGAATGTTGCAGAATATGAGATTCCAGGATGTAGTGGCTCGAGATCATCATGTCCCGTGATGGTAGAATTATCAACATCCATAACGGGCTCAAACTCTTCACGAATAACATACCAAGAGAGTGATTCATCCCAATGAGGTTCGACATCTCCCGGCCTTTCGCCACAGAATTGGTTTGCCTCTATATCACAAACTGGAGACCCACCCATTGCAATTGTGTTATTTTGTCCATCTTTTCCTGTGACATAGAATGCCACCTTGTCTCCATGAATAAGCATCGAGTCATCAATCAATCCATTGAATATATTGAGACCACCAGGTAATATCTCTGGAGTTGTGAGGGTTTTGGAACGGTACTCGATAGGTTCAGGTAGCCCATTGAAATTGGAATCATCGCACTTCTCATCCACGCCTGCTTCACAACCAACCCAATAGTGTAAATCGACTGTTTGCGGGGGGTCTACTGAATCCTGGATAATTATCTCAATTGCTTGGCCTCCAGGGGAAGGAGGTCCTTTGTGCATTTCAGAAGACAATTCAGGGCTAGCAAAGAGAACAAGTGGAGCATTTCCATCAAATATTAGTTTGATTGTATTGTATCCCGGATTGACATATCTAGAACCAGTTGCCAAATTTACTGCCTCGATGTAAAGAATCATACCACCGGAACTGGATTCAATCGGTGAGGTGAATGTCATATTGTACTGTCCAAAGGCGGGATTACCTTCGCTATGTAGTATGGTCGGCTCTCCAATTGGATCACCATCAAATGTCACATTTTGGCCTAATATGCGCAAATCAAATTCTCCAGCCATTGGTGAAAATGCGGAACCTTCGAAATTAATAGCGCCTCTAATCGATAGATTGAAGCCGCCCCTTACCCAATCACCAGAGTATAATTCTCTACCTGTTTCTTCCCAAACACGCATACCATCTAATTGAATGTCATTTTCAACATTTAAGGATAAAGTGTCTGTTGTCCAAGCATAAATTTGGGGACCAAGATCATCATTAAGAGAAATTACGGCTTCCATTTTCCTTTCGTCGTCCCAACTCCAATTCACACGCATTGGCATATTTACCGAGACTGTGCCTTCAATGTCCATAGTGGAGGTGCAATTCCCTACATCGAATTCTACAATTCCATTGGCATCATCAACTACACTGCACGAATCACCACGTAACCACTTGAAGGCAGGATTGCCCCCATTTGAATGGTTTAATCCAATGGTTGCTTCGGTCACTCTATCGACCAAATCACCATGTGCTAGTCTAACTATTAAGTTTCGATAGACACCATCAGGGGATACAAGTCCACCTTCTAGGCTAGCATCTAACACACGGGTTTTCAAACGGTATTCGATGTCCAATTCTGTCAATTTTACCCTACCTGGCGTATTTGCTTTAACAGCGATAATAATTTCAACAGTTCCAACTCCATTATCGGGGATATGGCTGTTGAATGCGTCTACTAATCCGGGTGATTCTGAAACAACACTTCCTACTGGAGAATCATCAGATGCCACCACTGAACTTTCATTGAGGAAGAGTATGGATTTCCAATCCCATACATTGTCGGCCCCAATATCGAGTTGTGGACCATCTGGATATCCTTCTTCATACCAAAGAATGAATGAATCAACTTTAGGAGTAATTGAGGTGTCGCTCGTACCTAATAATACAGAATATAGTAACTCATTACCTGCTCCCTGTGTGGAGAAAGATACTTCCAAATTGTTTGAAGCATCTTCCCATGAGGTGCCATTATCATTGGATACTTTTACAACAATGGAAGTAGAAGTAGGCTCATCAGCAGCCCATACCGCTCTTATTTTTCCGACATTGGTTCCAGTTGATACCCTTTGACTAGTCCAATCTCCAGAAGAGTCATATGAAGTGGCATATTCAAGTGAAATCCACCATGATACCGCTGAGGAACCAATTAATTGCATTTTCCAAACCAGTTCGTTTCCAGGGTTAGAAAAATGAATGGTTTGATTCTTTTCCACCGCTTCCCAATGAGTGCCATTATCGGCACTAACCCAATAATCAACTCGATCACCTTGGCTTGGAGCTGACCAATGGTTTTCGACATTTACAGCAAGAACATTGTCAACTGTTGTGATAGTTTCACCAATCCAAGTCGTAGTGCCGGGAGCTGGTGTTGTTGGGAATGAAATACCCGTTCCCAATTCACGATAATAGAGGGTTTTAGACCCCCAATAAGAGTACCCAGCATCAACTGTAAGCAATCGGTCGCCATCATAGTATAATCCGTATCCTTTTGCTGTAATCTCAAGCGTACCAGATTGTGGTACAAGAGATGTTGAACTACCAGATATAGCCCATGCACTAATTTGATCAGTATCGAGGTAGTAACTTCCCTTCATGCAACGCATGTAATAAAATCCTGCATTGACAGTCAAACCATGGACGTTACTAGTCGACTTCCCACACTCTGTCGATGAGGATGAACCTGAAGAGAAAGAGTACATCTCTTCACCACGAGTAAATTGGCCATTTTCTCCAAACTCATATGTTGCGATTCTTCTTTGCTGCCCGTGAACCACCCAAATTTTATCTGTATCACGATCATAGGAAATCCCATTATATTCACCATATGGTTGTGCTAAATCATAGGAATCTATGCACTTCCAAGTCCAATCATCAGAGACATCAATCGCAAGAACTCTGAGATTTTGTGTTGGTGTTGATGAAGAATACGCATACTTGTATGTTGTGAATATACCGTAAAGGATTTCATCATCCGTTATCGTCCAATCTTTGAATCCATAGGCCTTGTAATAAGTTGAACTAGGATCTTGAGGGAGCGTGCAAGCTGGTTCACTTTGCAAATCAATAACAATATCACGGCTAGCATTGTTTGGATGCATTCTTGTGACGACCTTGTCAAAGGATGTACCTGTGAATGTTGACATGAATAACCAATCGTGGTTACGTACAATTGCTCCTTGTCCCTGGGCCATGAAATTTGCACTCGTAATTTTGACTTGGCTGCTAAACCTAGTTTCGGTAGAGTTAGATGTATGTGGTTGGCGTATAGCATAACTGCCATTATCAAGCCAAGAATTAGACCCAGGAGATGTACCTTCATCAATAGCATGAGGTGCAAATACTACATCCCCTGAATCGAAGCCTAGTGTGAGGTCTTCACTTCTGGAATCAACTCTATTCGAAGAGCCATCCATCCATTCATCGTAGGAGTCAGTTGAAACTTGTGACCACCCGGTAGATGATGCACCTGATAATGTAACATGCACATCCAGTACTTCTGCACCTTTGGGAAGTGCAACCTTTGTTGTCTTGTCAGCTCCGCCCTGATAAAGAGCGATATTCTCTATGCTACCATCTGAAAAGGTGTAAATATGCCTTGATGAACCATCCGCTTTAACCTCGCCAATAAAGAGCTCCGAAAATGGACTCATCGGAGTTAAAACAAGCATTAGAAACATCATTGTCATTGCGGCACGGGAAGAAAAATTCTGCATCATGTACAACTCCTATCTTTTGCTCACATGTCATAAGCCTTGAATTAACCGGCGTTAAGTCATATGCAGAAACACATATTTGGGGACGATAATTGCATCAGGAAGTATCTCTGCTGTCATATCTGATAGGTGATGAGTCTCCACGGAGACCATCGTCTTCATCATCATTGACTTCGAACCAATCCACTAACCAATCGCCATCTGTATCCCAATTCAAAGGATCACTTCCTTCTGCGATGTGATCGTCATCTAAATCTAGGAGATACCAACCTAATTCGTGCTCTCCAAGGCCAATTGCAGGTGCGCGGTCTACCGAGAAGGTGTGGTAGATATCCCATAAATCAGTAATATCACCAGAGCATTGAGTTTGGTCGTCGCTCGGATCGATACTTAAGAAGTCTAAATCATTATCAAGTATAATTAGCACATAACTTTCATCATCAATGTTTTTCTTATTCATTCCCAGATAATTTGTAGAGTCCTCTGTCACTTCACCTAAGCCCAGATTAAATGCTCTGAGTTGCCACCATTCGGTTATCACTGAGCCATTCCAAGTTTCGCCTGAAAGTCTGACTGAATCTGGTGAATCCATATTTGGGTCTGTAACCGCATAGAACTCCATGAAATTCGTATATGCTGTGTATTCGCAACCTGTTGGACTACAATCCCAATTTCCATCTTGATCTGGGTCCTCGTTAGCGTCAAGTGGGTCTGCCGGATTAAACGTCGCCCAGGTCCACCCTAGTGTTGGTCTTGAAAGTGTATCTACATTCTGCGACAATGGTCGACAGGAAGTAGTGCTTGTATCACAGGAACCACCGGTCGCTGTGTCAATCCACTGCACTTCAACATTCAATCTAGAAGAGTAGTTATCGGTAGTCTCATTCCATCCTTTTTCATATTCATACCAATCTGGCAACATGTCACCATCAGTATCGTTATCCATAGGATTTATTCCATATTTGAAGACCTCTCGGCCATCTGAAAGGTTCCAATCTCGGTCATGGGAAGTAACCACTCCACCACTAGTTTCAGTATTATATGTCACAGAATCACTGTCTGAATCATTTGAGTCAGGCCTAGTACCATTCAGATATTCCATGTAATTTGTGAATGGTAAATCCCCAATTCCATTCTGAATTATATCTCCAGAGGGAGTAAATACACGGTTATCCCAAGTCCCTTGCTCCGCTGGTGTGTCAAATGGAGTTCGATCATACCAGCCATCACCATCTGGGTCATAATTAATATCGAAAGGATTCACTGGGTTGGTCGCCCAATGATTTTGAGAGGGCGAATTTGGCATCCCATATGTAGCATAACAAAATTCCCAACCGTCATCGATTCCATCTTGGTCTGAATCTGTATGTGTAGGATCGGTTATTCCAAATAGAGTACGATTGAATGTGTTAGGGTCTGCTGAATTTATCATGTCCATTCTAGCTGTAGAAGATGCGTCCTTGCTACGGAAATTATTGTAAATATCTCTTCGTGCTTCAACCTCAGTACTGCCTTCTTCGACATATGCATCAATCGCATCATCTCCAAATCCAATTAAGCCAGAACCTGTAGTGGTGCGCTCTGAATACTTCCCATATACACGTGATTCATATTCACGTTTGTTTGTAAATTGCTCTTCGAGTGAAATATTTCCATCCTGGTCACAATCTACTGAATCCAAGTCACTATCGAGCCATTGATCTGAATCAATTAGTGGGTTCATGGACCAACGATTATTCTCTAAATCCCAACTTGTAAACCAATATTCAAACCCGTCAATCATACCATCATCATCAGTATCGGCAATTGTAGGGTCTGTGATTCCCATCAATGTGGAAATAAATGTGCTAGCAATCCCTGTAGATTGCCATTCTACGAATTCAGTAAGATGTCTTTTCCCTCTCTGGTCCTTTCCAATAATTATATTGTAAACTCTTTGAGATTTTTGTGTAGGGTCGTTTAAATCTCCATCTATATGCATCAAAGGAGCATCGAGCGGGTGAACCTCACCATTTTCGGGATTAGTAGTTAGCAAAGAAAACTCCTGTGCATCTGTTAAGGCATCGTCATCCGCATCAAAAGAACCATCACCTGGAACTAATGGATTTAGTGTCCAAGTTTGAGCAGTGTCATTCCATGCGGTAAATAATAATTCCAGACCATCGAGGAAACCATCAGAATCTGTATCTGGGTTTGTTGGGTCTGTTGTCCAACCTGATACGTTAATCAAATCTTGTCCAACAAATGAGCCAAATGATTCAGGGTTGGTAATTCCTGGCCACTGTTGCAATGTGTAACCGGCGCCAACGGTTGTCACATACCATTGAGGAGTTGTTCTATTGCTATTGGTTTCAGAAAGTTCGGGAGCGATGGTATTGTATTCTTCCCAATTTGTCATTCCATCGTCGTCAGAATCATCCCATCTATCAGTTGAATCTAGAGGGTTGAGTGACCACTCAGAGTCCAGTAGGTGCCAGCGAGCATACCAAATTTCCCATCCATCTGGCATACCGTCAGAATCACTATCTGAGTCAGTAGGGTCTCCTGTTATATTGCCATCACCGAAGTTTGATTCGGGCGTACCCCAATCTGATATATTCTGGAATAAATCTGTAGTAAAGTTTTCAGGAATAAGTTCCCCACTTAAGCTCATGTTACCATCGAATAAATTATCTTTAATATTGTATTCAAGCCAATTAACAAATGCTTCATTGCTCTCTATCACACCGTTGTGATTGATGTCATATCCATCTCCATCTGGGTTTTCAAATGCGTCGCTTCCATTCAATGGATTGATGCCAACTCGAGTTACATCCCAAGTGCATGCACCTCTAGCCTCCCAACCATCAGGCAATCCATCACCATCTGAATCGATATTGTTGGGGTCTGAATCAGACCATAATTGAGCAGCTTGCTCGGTCTCGAAATGACTTTCGAGTAAATCCCCGGCAACCCCTGCATCTTTGATTAAGGTCCATTGGTACTCGCAAAGGTTACTCAAACCATCACCGTCAGCATCCCAATTCGCATCATCGGGGTCCATTGGATTCATGGTCCAGTTATTAGACCCTGTAAAGGATAGTCCAATCCATCTTCGATTTTTGAGTTCCCAGCCATCTGGCATTCCATCTCCATCTGAATCTTGATTTGTAGCATCTGTTCCTGCATCAATTCCTAATGATGAAAGATAAGTAGAATTTGCTGCTTGTCCTGCAACATCATCGCAAATATGCTCGTAATCATATTGGTTTGTGTAGTGGCACCAAAGTGGAGTGATTTCATGGAATATACCAAAGTATTCAGCACCATCACCAACGCCATCATTATCTGAATCTACAATACGTGGATCTGTTGCATTGTAACCATTGGGTGTTCGAGCGGTATACCTGAATTCATCTAAATTGCGCCAAAGCCGTTCATTTATGGGGTCAGAATCAAGATTGACACCATCTCCGTCTGCATCCAACAATGCATCCCAAGGATCGGTTGGGTCCAAGCCATATCTGACTTCCCAGCCATCTAGCATTCCATCTGCATCAGAATCATTTGCCATAGGGTCCATTAATTCGAGATTTGAATACAAACCTGGACCTATGCCAAGGAATACTATGTCAACTCCTGCCACTGTGTGTACTGCAATAGCAGAAATCATGCCCGGCACCCATTCCTGATTGGTCATCCCATATACTGCAGCATATCCTCCATTTAGTGACCACATGCCCCAGCCTGAACCGACAATAATTTCATCACCAGTTGAATGGATAGAATGTATTTCATTTGCCGAAGGCACACTGGCGCCATCAATTCCAGGGTGTTCAAGATCTCCACCATGAGTAATGATGCCTGATAGCAAATCGATACGATGTAATCCTGACGGGGTTCCAACCCATAATACTTGCATAGCGCCTCCTTCTGGTCCATCAGCAAACAAATCATTTACTGTAGCAGGGTTGTCTCCACCTTGAGCCCCAATAGCCCGTAAGTCGTCGATATTTGAAGCAATCGAGGTCGGCTCTAACGAGTAATAAAACTGCCAATTTGGAATTGCTCCATCCCTTGCAGAAGCAGTTTCAACTGAGAATAGTCCAACATCTGTTCCAACATACAGAGTCAAAGGGCCAGATGAAACATCAACATGCAATATCGAAGTTGCTGTAGCATTGCCACTATTCATAGTGTCCAAGATACCGGTTCCAATCTCCAACTCTGTAATTGCTAACTCATTGATTTGGAATACTGAACCAAAGCCACCAAAGCCTAATGCTACAATGTAGTCATCTCCGCCGTCAGTTACAAGCTGTGCGCCTGCAGTATATCGCCCAGGGTAGTACGTCCATTGTGAAATATCGTCTAAATCAGCACCATTTCTTGCAGCAAACCAAACTCCACCATCGGTAATCATTACCAAATAATCATCGAGCAAAATCATGTCGTTAAGATCATGTCCTTGGGGTAATTCATGATTTTGTGATGTAAGTTCTTCAAAATTCATGACAGTTATTCCTAACTTGGCTCCGACCCATAAATCTGCACCATCGTCAATCAATTCTCTAATATCATGATTGAGGACAGACATATCATCAGGTCCTGCCTCATGAGTTAACAGATATTCAGAATAAGTTTCCCCATTAGCACCTAATTCTACAGAACGCAAGCCTGATTTCACTGTATTGCCATCATCTAGATGAACAAAATACTCTTCGAGAGTGGAAAGTTGTTCCCCAACGGAAAGAGCTTCTACTGAACGGGCAGAATCGGCACTGATTATTCCATCACGGTTAGCATCCCATCCGTCATTATCTAAATCGATTAACGCATTAGAACGATTGAGTGGGTCGAGGCCGAAATGAATTTCCCAGCCATCGGTGATTCCATCACCATTCGAAGGGAATAAACGGCGGTGTTTTACGCCATCATAGTTGAAACGGTCACTATCTGCTTCAACAGGGTTTGTTCCTAGCCAAATATACTCATCAATAATTTCTGCTGTCCCATTACGAGCACATGCTGAAAGAATATTTTCGAATAGAGTGATGTTTGAATCTTCGGAAATGAAAGGCCAATCGTTAAGCGCTGAGGATTCAGGAGCAGGGGCATAGCAGCGCAAACCATCCAACTCATTCGTCCAATTCATTGGCGCACCAAACGCATATTCCTCCGGTGAAGTTAGCAATTCACTAACAGTTAAGAATCCATCACGATTTACATCAAAACCATCTTCATCGGGGTCATGGTCCGCGTCACTAGCATTTAGTGGATCGAAATATTCACATTCATAACGCATTTTTTCAGTATCAAAGCCACCTAGTTTCTCACACATGTGGGCTTCGAAGCCATCAGGCATTCCATCGCCATCAGTATCTGCGATTCTAGGGTCGAGGTACCATCTATCCCCTGATTCATTTACTACACCTGTCAATCCTCTAGTGAAACTCGATTCGGTACATTGGGCGGGGTAAGGCCAACAATACTCTTCAGTGGCATTTAACCCGTCGATATCGATGTCGATATATGCATCCGATGCATTGTAGCGGTCCATACCTTGCATCACAACTGCGCGGCCATCTGTAGATGTGAAATTAATCCATTCGGCGAACAGATTTTCATGGACATCTGGAATCTTATCCTTATCGGAATCAGAAACTGGCGGAGAGTCACCCTCAGTGAAATTAGGATTGGTTGTACCAACATTAGAAATTGCAGGTAACTGTGAGACAAAAAATAGTCCAGATATTACAAGAACGGTCATCAGAAGTGTTGACTGTGAGTGGCGCATCGGAATCACCGTCGAGCGCGTTAGCACTCAACTAGTCAGTAACCACTGAACCGGCCTTAATAGAGTGATGGAGCATTGTTCAGACTTGATTACTCATGGTAATCCGAAACAACAGCGGAAAAAGAGACGGAAGTAGAGGTTTTTAGGGGTGAGTTCAAGGGCTCAGCGCGATACCCCACTAGAGTTAGTCATGTCTTTATCGTTCACTCACCTTGGTACGGGAAGTCGCGGAAATGCGACGCTCGTTGAAAGTGGTGATGCTAAAGTTTTGATCGACCAAGGATTTAGCGGCAAACAACTTGAGATTCGACTCGCAAGAATGGACATCAAACCTCAGGAGATTGATGCTATTGTTTTGACTCACCATCATGGAGACCATGGGGGCGGAGCATCTATTGCACAAAGAAGATGGGATCTTCCTATTTTTTGCAATGACCGGACTGCAACTGCACTCAATTTAGATTTGAGAAATGTGCACTTATTTGAGAGCCTTGAAGCACTAGAATTTGCAGATGATTTAGCATTACTCCCAGTACCAGTACCCCATAGTGGAGCGGATAATGTAGCATTCATTGCGAGCCATAGGGGCGAAAGGGGTGCCGTAATCACAGACCTAGGTTCCTGGACCGATGAATTGGTAAACCACGTGTCGGGATGTCAGCACATTTCAATTGAAGCAAATTACGACCATCAACGACTTTGGAATGGACCGTATCCTATGCGATTGAAAGACAGAATCGCAGGGCGAGGAGGCCACCTATCCAATGATCAGACTGGCCAATTTTTATCGCAAGTTGTTGACAAGGAAACCCGTTCACTGGTCTTGACTCATCTATCTGAAAAAAACAACGCTCCTCATCTTGCTGAGTCCACAGTTCTCCATCAAATCGATGAGTTATTTGAGGGCGATATCAGAATTTCACTACAAGATGGGCCTGAGTTCACACACCACATAGGTCAAACTGAGGCTGAACACATATCTGGTAAAGGAATTAGCCTCTGATGATGAGCCCTGTAAGGGCTCCGAATGGTCAAACCATAAAGGGGGTGATGATTCTGTTCACTCCGATGAGGTCCAAGCGTATGGCGGAAGAGGACCTCGCCGTCAGCGAAGTTATCGGCGTAGTCATGCTCCTAGCAATGGTAATTACCATGATGGGAGGAGTATTTGTGTTCCTCACGCCATATGTTAACGATTTCCAAGATAATACCGCATGGGCAAATGCAAATGGTGTTGCTGAACGCCTTGATGGAAGAATCGATGTGGTGGCAGGAGCAAGTGCTGATACCGGACTTCGAACAACTGTGCCTTCAGTAACAAGTTCGATAACACCGATCTCCAACATCGAGGTTTGGACAGTCGCTGCTGATTTAACAGCCACTGAATCGATTACTGTCACATACCTTAATCAAAGTTCATTCAGCATATTCTCATACAATGAAAGTGCCACTAATGCAACGATTTGGACACCAGATGGCGAGCAATCATTTTCATTTGAATCAAGCCATGAAGAAGTTATTATCGACCATGATTTGAATGTGATAGAAATGTATATTGTCACAGTTTCGGATGAAAATGACAAAACATTGCATAGGCAAGCTAGAATCACAATTTCGGGATTATTGATCAAAACTAAAGTCCAGACAGGCGAACATACTATCGCATTAGTAAACGATGCACGATATGACCAATTTTCAAATGAACCTTGGTCCATTGCATCAGCACCTAATTTGAAAATTGAGGAATTATTTGATGGAACAATGAGGGCTAGTTTATCGATAAGGAATGTGGAAATGATTGGACCGATTCCAAATGGAAGAAATGCTGTGTACGATATTAGCTCGGCAGGGCCAATTGGGTTATTCAGTGGTGACGCTTGGAATTTCCGGTTCCATTTGGATTCGACATTGGGACCTACAATCTCTCCGCAAATGAATGAGGGTTGGCTGACTGATTACACATTACATAGAGCTGCTGACACTCTTGAACAACATAGAGGAATAAGTCCGTGGCTACGTGCAAGTGGCTCGGATGGATTAACAATCGATAACGGCAATACCATGATCGATTTAGAAATTGACTTACAACTAGTGGAGATTCGCAAATGATTTCTAGTAACCTTCATCGAGATGAAGAGGCAGTAAGTGCCGCGGTGGCTACTGTCCTATTATTTGGCGGAGTCATTTCAATTATTGGCATTATGCTAATTTCTTTAATGCCAGTTATCCAAGAACTAGAAGGCTCACTCAAGCGTAATGATATGCAAGCGCAAATGGAAATAATGGGTCATGAAATTACTGTTCTATCGGAATCTGGCGTACCGGGAGATTCATCTCAAGTAGAATTGGTTCCAGTTGATGGTGAACTACGATGGGACCGATTACGAGGTGGAATGTGGTATTCGGCTTCTTGGTATGAAGACGATACTTTTCGGATTAGAGGGGCCTTAGATTTGGATAGGGAAATTGAAATCCGACATGCAGAAAGTAATATTCAAGCCGTTTGCTATGAAGACATGCGACTTGGGCCTGACCGCCCATTTTTATTCACACCTGTATCACAAGCAGATTCAATACTCGTCACTCCTAAACATGGGTTAGCAATACCGCTGGGTCCTGTATTAATCGAACAGAGTGGTGTTGAATACACCCTGTCTATTGGTGAAGTGTTGCAGTTAGGTGCAGATTCACAAATAAGTTCGAGCCATGATTTGGTTGGGATTCAGATGTCAGGCGATGGTGGTTCTGTAGTAGTGCCACCATCTAAATCTAATCCGGCAACAGGCAAGGGCCAACATTGGGCTATACCTTTGCCTGCTGGTAATTCGGTCGTAGAGGTTTTTGCAGATGATGATATGTTGATTCAATGGGAGGTTGCAGGGCAGACTGGAGACGAGGCTGTTGTTCAATCTCCTGCTGTTAGATTAGCGAACTCTTGGTCTAAGGAATTCAATCTATCCGATGCCAGTCTACTTGAAATTGTAACTGATATTGATGCCCATTTAATGTTCAGCCATGAAGGGAAAGGGAAAGTATCTCTGCTAAGTGAAGAAGGAAATTATATCTCAAAATATTTCATAGCACCTCACTCCAGTGGATATCTGAATATATTGAACCCAAATGAAAATGAAGCAACCATTACGTGGCGCAATGGAGGGTTCTCGGTACCAGGCAACCAAGTTGGTACGGTTTCTTGGCCACCGGTTGGCATCGATAGTGCTGCAACAATCGAAAGCAGCGAAAATATACTTCTTCAATGGGGAGTTGGCGAAGATGGCATGGTCTGGATTCCAGCCCTAGACACTGGGCAAGTAACCGGTAAAGAATTCATGGAAGATGATTCTGATGAGTTCAGCAATACCACTTCAGAATTCGAGGATTATTCTGCGAAACTCGGCCATTCAGGGAATAATGGTATTGTAATACTAGAGGATGAAGGTGCGATGCGATGTATCGCAATCGATCAAACTGCATCAGGTTGGATTTCGACTACTCTACCATGGAGTTCAATGAATGGATTACCAGAGGGGCAAATAATCAAATCTTGGCAAGCAGGTCTACACCCTGCTAGTTTGGAAATAACATTGATTGGAGTTGAGGGCGATGCGACCCATGCTAACCTCGCTACTGCTTGGGCATTCCAGATTTCACGTCTAACCTATGAATTTGATACATCGATAAACGGTCTCGAAGTTGCTTGGAGTTCAGGTGCGATTGTCACCAACCACCCTGAATTGAATCCGGCGGTTCTAGTTGGACCTACAGATAGACAGGGACCAGGCCCTCGTTTTAGTGCAACTGTTCCTTCGCTGCACCCAACACAAACATCGACATCTGGCGCAGGAAATATGAATCTAGATTTAGAATTAGTGATGCGTGAGAGCCTAGCATCAACTACTGCATTCGATGTAAGAAGAGGGTGGATTGGACCTTATGGTGATTCTATTGCTGCATGGTCCACCAACGGATTAGAGGCCTCTGAAGATTGGATTATTAATCCTGGTCGGTTGGAATTGCTAAATGATTACACTGGCTGGGTCCCTATTCCATCACATGGCCCAAGTGAAGCAGTATGGCACGCAGCGGGGCAACCGATTCAATTTAATTTACAAATTAGTAGCATAGATGTGCACATAACGGAGGCTTCTTCATGAAGGGAAAATTAGCACAAGATGAATCCGGGGCAAGCACTGAATTGGGATACATCTTCACTTTCCTGCTGGGTGTTATTTTCCTTTCAATGTTCAGTGTGTGGGCATTTGGTCTTGAAACAGCAACTAGAGAAAATTGGAACACCACTGCGGTCGATGTGAATATGGCTGATTTGGCCGCTGCTGTGGAAAGAGCCGATTTGGCTAGTAGAGAAGATAGTAGTGTCAGTTATGCTGAAGTCGTTGAATGGAGATTTACTGAGGCTGATGAGTCATTATTTGTATTGACATTAGATGACCAAGGACTGCATCTAGATCATACAGAGAATGTCCTCGATAGAGATGTATCTATCTCTGCAACGGGAACGGGTACATATGATGGTAAAATCACATTATCTGGTATCAGTGAGATATGGATTGTGCATGACGAAGGTGTCACTTACCTTGCCACTATGCGCCCTGATTTCTGATTAGCGACCCATCACTGCCGTGTGAACCATCATCTGAACTTCACGCATTCTAGCCTGAGCACCTAGTTCACGGAATACAGAAAGTGCACGTTGAAGATATTCCATTCTTCTTTGACGGTCAGGAGCCACTCCACCTAATCTTGCGAGCAACTCACCAATCTGCATTCGTAAGTCGTTAGCTTCTGAAATAATCAAGGCTTCACGGTAGCGTTCTAGAGATTCATCGATACGACCACTGTCTTGTAGTACCTCACCAAGTAAAATTGAAACTTCTACAAGTGCTAATGGGTCACCGGCTTCACTCATTGTTGCAAGAGCATCCGTGTAGTGGTGAAGTGCTAAATTCGAATCACCTGTTTTGGCATAAAACCTGCCAAGAACTGCTCTTGCACGAGCATGTAAAATTGGGTCATCTGATGATTCAGAACGCTCATAGGAGGACAATGCATGATCTCTAGCCCGAGAGTGTTCATCCAGTTCTAAGAGAGAACGTGCCAGAACAATTTGAGCTGGTATCAATTCCAATGAATCATCTTCAGACAATATTTTTTCAACTTCTGCATATGCCTCTAAGGCTTGAGTTTTGTCACCGTTTCTACGCAAGATGTATCCCATGTTATTGTAAGACCTTGCCGCACCTAATGCATCGCCCATAGAAATGAATAGTTCTAGAGATTTACGGTGCATATTTAGACTTAAATCTGAATCTCCACGCTTTAATGCAATATCGGCTAAATTGGATGATATATCGGCAATTACATCGTCCAAACCTGCGGCTTCTGCAGGTGGGCGCGCTTGGTTGAATGCTTCTTCCGCTTCATCAAACCGGCCCAATAGTGCCAAGACTTCACCACGAAGTCGGTCGATTCGACAAGCACTTTCAGCACCGATTGATTTTGTGTCAATCGTCCCTAAGAGACCTAGAAGTTCGATATGCCCTTCTTTGATTAAATCACGTCCCCTTTCCACGATTATTTTGGTTGCATCTTCATGCCTCGATGCCGAAATTAAATGATAAATCAATTCCAAGGCAATTTGACTTCCGGAACTTTGCTTCTCATACCATAAAACCGCCTTGTTATGCAATTCTTCTTTGGCCTGCTCATCCAAGCTCTGTAGTAAGAATTCTCTAATCAAATCGTGTACATCATAAGCATCAGAATCAGCATGTCTAGCCAATCCAGATTCCACCAAGGAATCTAGTTCATCAATATTCAATCCCTGTTCAGTAATCGCATCAAGAGGGATTGGCTCTCTAAATATTGATAACGCACCCAGTAGTCTCTTCTGCTCCCCTGATAATTTAGAGAAAATTTCGATATTTACATAATTTTCGAGAGATTCGTGGAAAGCACCCGCTGATGCCCCACGGTTAATCAGTTCAAGGACGAGAGGATGGCCACGACTTAATGAGTGAATGTAAAGTAATTTTTCCTGGTCCAAATCATCGAAATCTGAAAGTAATGACCGCGTCGATTCTTGATCCAAACCTTCGAGAGGAAGAACCAAAGATACAATTTTGCCATCTGCATTCTTTAGTGGAACGACTTCCCGGAATGAGCGTGAAAATATCACTAATCCAATATCCCCTTCACATTCCACCAAATCTCGAGATAATGCTTGGATTGTTTGATGTAATGCTTTGTCACTAACCTTGTGATAGTCATCTATCACTATCAATGCTGGAGAATTGTTTAGCGCATCAGTAATAATTCGGGCAGTATCAGCAGCCTGGGGTACTGGAGTTGCAGAAATATAATCGGCCAACATCGAGTCTCCGATACTAGATAACCAATCGGCTATGCTTTCGAAAAATGCACGACTACCATCCCAATCTTGACAACGGTGGTATAGTAAATTACGGCGGTGCATGAATGATTCAATCACTTTTGCTGCCATTGAAGTTTTTCCGATTCCCGCAATTCCAGGAATCATCAAAGTTGTAGAACGTGCTTCGAGTAAATTTACCATGTTCTCAAGTTCTGTGGAGCGGCCGTAGAAATGACGCAATCGCGGTAAATCACCCAAACTAGTCACTAGTTGCTTCTCTACATGTTTGGATAAATCACGTTCAACTAAGTCTGCCGATAATGAACGTACATCAAGAACACCATTATCATCTAGATATCTGATTACATCTACTGGCCTCATTGTAAATGGAAGTTGGTCTTGAATATCACCAAGTGTCGAGGCGATGGTATTGCCATCAGGCAAGATTGCCCTAAATGGAAATTCTCGTAGCCGTCTCCATGTTTCCTCTGCAAGTTTCATTCCTGAATCAGTTAGGAAATACGCCTTACGTTTTCTACTAACACCATTAACGTGAGCTTGTCGTTCGACAAGTAATCCTTGGTCTTTCAGACCAGCAATCGCTCTAGGTACATTTGATCTAGCAATGGCAACAGCATTTGCAATACCCATTTGAGATAGAGCGAATGGTACTTCCACTGAATCCATGAAATCCGAAAAATCGGATAAATGTAGCAGGATTCTTTCCTGAACACCCGGTTTCGGTTGTACAATCATTATCTACCCTTTCCCCAGTCCTCTTAGAGTGTTGTGTATTCGCGTGCAAGGAAATTACTGCTGTGGCGGGTTGTAATTTGGATCTGCAACCCATTGGTTAGATTGAGCATCCCATAGCCATCCCGGGTGTTGAGGTTGAGCAGCGGGAACAGGTGCCGGTGCAGCGGTTAAATTGCTCGCTGCTTGTTCTGCAGCCCTTACTTTCGCCCAGGCATATGGGTCTTCATCCTTCTGCTGTTCCATCATACTTTCAGGGTCATCTTCTTCAAAATCTTCGAACTCAAGGAAGAAGAATGCTCCAATTCCAAGTAAAATTGCCAAAACAACGATTCCTATAAGTGCCCAAACCCAAGTGCCGATACTTTCAACAACTGGACTACCACTATACAGTGAGATTTCAGAACCATCATTTTTACCAATGGTTTGACCATTTTGAACGAAAAATATCTCGTTGTCGCCTTCGGTAAGTTGTGCTGATGTGATTTTCATTTCCCAAGTTCCATCTGCGTTGACGATTGTATCGGTCACCTTCAAGTCACCCGTAACATATCTGGCCACTACTTGTGAATGCGGTAAACCAGTCCCTTCAAACAAAGCGGAATCACTGGATGTTACTGAACCAGTATCTACTCTCTGAACAGTAAACTTAACACCCTTTACAATGAAGTTTACTTGCCATGAATGTACAATTGAATCATGTATATCTCGAGCTTCAAACATTACGCCTTGCATGGACCAATCAGAAATATCAGATGAGGTTTGATACATCGAATCCATTGGATTGTAGACCGCTACTCCTTCTGGAGTAATGCGGATATGGTATGCATAAGCATCGTCAATCGCAGTTTGCGGGTCATCATAGATGTCAAACACCATGTGGCTAGATTGTGGTCCAACGCCATCTGAATCATTGAAGTAATCAAGCAAATTAATTTCTGCACCATTGCCACACTTATCGAAAGCACTAGATTTCTCATCACAGAAAATCGTGATTGTATCAATCCATCCAGTTTTATTGAAAGTAGGTGCGATATTATCCGCATCTGTTGGATTGTCAATCGTGACCCTGACGGTCTTTATTTCAGAGTAGTTAACTCCATCATAGGATTTGACTCTAACCTCATATTGTTGGTCATGTATCAAATCACTGGTATCCCAATATACCATCCATGCACCATTAGGCTCGAATGTGGTAACGGGATCAGGACCACTGTTCAATTCGAATCCACTAGCAAGGTCAATAATTGTGATTTCAACTCTAGTAACCTGCCCGTCATTATCACGTGCAACACCACTGATTATTGTCTCTTCAACAGCACGTACAGGAAGTATACCATCTGGTTCACTTATCTGAACAATTGGAATTCTGTTGTCGTTATCAACTTTAATTGTCACTTCCTTAGCAATACATGTACCCTGCGATGGGAAATTAACGGATTCGTGGCAGTAGTTTGCGTCACTAGCCCATACCGCGAAACTGTACTCGCCACTAGGTAGTGATGAGAAATTCCAAGAGTCAGACCAAGTAGTTCCACCGCCACTAGTAGCTGGATAATTTGCTGAATAACCGTTTGGCCCTGACACACTAAACCAAATATCTCTAATGTCATTTCCTTGAACTCCTTGATAGTCATCTGAGGCTGTACCGCTGAACATGACCTCTTGCCCATCATGTAGAGAACCATTTAGAGGGGATTCTAAAATGAGATTTGGTGGATTGATATTCAATTTGAATACACGCGTTGTAACTATAGACTCATCCAGTCCATCGTGTGAACGTATTCTGAAAGTAACATCTTCTTCGAAATGAGCACTCATGTCTCTGTCATAGGACCATGTTTTGAATGGCCAATTAGTCATATTTACTACACCATTAGCGCCCGATGTATCGGTTGCTAAGTACCACTCTAGGCTACCAGGAGGCTGGATTTCAACCTTTTTAATATCACCAAATTGTTTCAACCAAGAATCATAATTGTTGAAATACGGTCCTGAAATTCCGTCATATGCTGAACCAGTCAGAGTGACGGTACGTGCAAATGAAGTTCCATCGTTTTGATCAACGCTAATCGAGGGCGGTGTATTTGAAAGATGAATTACCTCATCAACCATTCCTGTCAAGGTGAAATCATGAAGTGAATTGCCTTTACCGAATTTCTTAGCATCAACTGAATATGTTGGCATTTCACGGCCGCCATTCTGGCAATCTGGGTCTTGACCATCTTTCAATGTGTCACCATCATTGTCGGCACCATCGCCACAGGAATCTTCACCTGGGTCGGTTACTATATGATTCCAATTCGTATCGATATGGAAATTCGAAGGCAATGTCACCCATGGAGTAAATCCATATGAATCGGTTGTCATATTGTAAAGCGGCTTGCCATTTGCATTCTTAATAGTTACAAGAGCATCAGATACTTGTGAGTTATCTGCCTTGACTTGGTAACGAACTAATTCTCCTTGCTCGACTTGTACACCCCAAGCAGTGTTTTGATTTTGGATATGTATCTTGGAACGGTCAAAGTTCTGAATATCGGAATAGGTGAATGTGGTCGCATTCTGATTAACTTCCATCGATAGCGGCATAAATCGTGGCGGCCAATCAGCGGTAGGTGGAGTTGTGAGACATTCATCAAGATCCCATGGGCATTCAGCACCTAGCCATGACAAGGACACCGGATACATTTCTCCAACTCCAGGGTCTGGCATAAATTCACTTTGAACAGCAACACGAGATTCTGTTACATTGTAGATTTGGCTGGCATTGGTGTAAACATTCTCTGAGAAGTATCCAATTGACCCATATTTAGTGCCATAATTGTCGTCAAATAATGAGATGTTCGCTGCAAATCCGCCAACTTCAATGTTGTTATTTTGTGCGTTGACGATTCCCCCTTTGATACGGAATCCATCACCCATATTGTTGGTAACTGTATTGCCGATAAAGGTGCCAGAGGACATGAAAACATGGAATGCAGGGCAAGGGAAATCCCCGCCATACATGTAATCTGAATTGCAGGTTCCAGAGTTATTGGAAATGATGTTATTTGCAAAGTAGATTCTAGCTTTGGAAGGCTGGGGGACATTCCAGCCACTGTCTTTAAAGTGATATTCGCCAATAAGTACTGGTTCCGTTGCCGTATTCATAATTGTATTATTTTCTGCTGAAACATCAGATTCACCATATATCCAAAATCCATTAAAACCATCGATTGGGCCAATCACATTGTTGTTAGCAGTGACCATTGAAGAACGGATACCAAAACCTGAACCTTCTGAGGAACCTGAAATTGTATTTCTCTCTGCTACGACAATTGCGCCGTCATATGCCGTAATTCCGGCTCCATCTGCAGGACTAAGGGTATTATCTGAAATGACGAAAGTATGTGCCTGACCATTGGTCACTAAGTGAGAGTTAGTATCGATTGCATTGCACTTGGTTGTAACGGTTGAATTGGTAAGAAAACCGCTACTGGAACGAAGAAATGCCCCGTATGAATTTTGTGAAATCGTGATTGAGTCCATTCGAACGAAGGAGTCTTTCAGATAAATTGCTGAACGACCGCCACCTTGACTTCCACAATCGGTTTCTTCTCCTGTGAATACTGAGTTTAATATTCTCATAACAACTAATCCAGCACCTGCACCATATGCTTGAATTGCAGAACCATGGTAACCCTGGGCGTCAATACCAACGACAAAGGTTCCACCATCAATGGTAGGAGATGCACCGTCAAATGCCAATATATTGGTTGTATTTATTTCGACAAAGGTAGGGTTGGTTACAGTAAGACTTGCTCCGTCAAAAACTAGTGCACCATACTTGATGGTGCCTTGGCCATCAAGATCAACTGGAATACCATAAGCTCCATCTAGTGTAATGTGATTCATTCGAGTTAGGGATTGGTCAATTGTAGATGCTAGATAAATTCCAGAACCACAGGACATGTCTGGATTGAAAATTCCAGTCACAAAGCAACGTCCAGTCTGGTTTGGAGCAGGAGCAGCTGCATCGGCCCAAATGAATCGTATAGGCGATCCTGTACTAGCTTGTGATGCACCACAAGATGAATCACCAGCACAAATTGAACCCTGAATCTGGATATTATTGTCTGCAGGGATATTGATTGTCGTACCTGCATTAATGATTAACTTCGCACCACCTGCAACAAGTAAGTCACCGTCGAGATTCATTACACCAGTCCAGGTCTCTGTACCAGTGATTGTTCCTGACGATGTTTCATTCACTGCTGTGACTGCAGGAATCGTCGAAACCATTGCTACAAACAAAGACAGTATGAAAATACTGACTAATCCAATACTCTTGCTTTTTTGTACATTGATAGACATAGAAACACCCTCTAACAAGCCTCCCACATCCAAGTCCACCTTAACACATTGGTATAGAATTCAGGCCTAGAGTATCAATATTTACTAAAAATATCATATTTTTTCCTATAATAAAATATAAAAATACCAATTTTCAAAAATAATATCAATTGTTAAGTGGAGCGGAAACGGACCACAGTGCCACAATAAGCTAACTAACAGATGTCGGAACTGCGGATTTCGTTTAGCCAATTCTGTCCATTGAGTGCACCGTAACCCCACCTTAAATCATGTTCAACACCTGACTCTAACGGAACTGCAGATTGCATCAAAGCATTCTTTACTTCCTCTATACAATCTAAATCGGTGTTATTCATCAACTGAGGTTCCGCTTCAAGAATAAGGGCTAAGATTCCAGAAACGAATACTGTAGCATCACTGGTTCCTGTGGAAGAATAATATTCGCCACCTGCAGCAGTAGAGATGAGGTTAACCCCTGGAGCAGATATTTCCGGCTTAAGATGAGGATTTGCTCGTATACCTCCCTCGCCATCAGTAGATGCGCCCAGTGATGAACCACTCCAAACGTTGCCATCCTCGTCTAATGCCCCCACTGAAATCACTTCTCTAACATTTGAAGGGGTGGCTACTCGCCCATCATCTTCAGAGCCGCCATCATTACCTGCGGAGGATATTACGAATACGCCATTTGCCAATGCCAATCTAACAGCATTGGTGGTCGGGCCATTGCGGTCCGTATTTGGATTGCTCACCCCTCCTAAGGAAAGCGAGATTATATCGGCCTCAAATGTCTTCCAGCACCATTCAATTGCATTCGCAACTAGAGACTCATCACCACTATTCCCCCCTTCTCCATCATCATCTAAAGCTGCAGCCATACCAAGTGTGACACCGGGGGCCACTCCGTTCAAGTAGCCATCTGAAACCAATAAACCAGCCATCATTGTACCATGAGAAAGTGTTCCTCTATCGATTGGCTCACTTGAACCTGTGAAAAAATCCTTGAAAACAAGGTTGATCCCCGCCAAATCGGGATGAGATACATCGATTCCAGTATCAACCATACAGACACGAACGCCTTCACCGGTCAAACCTGAATCCTGCAAATCTCTAGCCCCAACATCCTCAAACGCCCATTCTGAAGTAGGAGGGTGTAATTCTAGTAGCAGAAATTGTGAGCGCCAAATGGCCCAGAAAATCAACACTACAAGCATGAAGATTCCGACATTAGCAATTCGTTGCTTATTGCGTCTGGGTCTTGAAATAACCCTTACAGGTTCAGGTGCCCAGCCAATTACTTCACTCCTCCAGCCGTCTTGGTGGCCGAGAGTGGTAGGGTCTACTGCAGACATTATTCTGTGATCACTAGGTTCTGAAATGAAATCAACTCCTCTGAGTTCATTATCATCCCACATGTCTCAACGCTGACGCCTTAATCCTTCAACGTATGCTCATACCAAACTTAGAAAGCAGCCAATTAAAACTGGCTGTTTTCAAATTTATTCACTCAGAAGCGACCAGATGATCCTTTGCGGGCAGTCTTGAAACCACCGTACAATACCAGTATAGTCAATGCCACAATTACTACCATCAAGAATGGAGATTCTTCACTTTCAGCAATATTTGAGAACTTAATCTTGAATTCGTAATCAGGTACCTCTTCGCTAACTGGAGTACCAATTGCAGTTACTATTACCTTCAAATGGGCATTACCTGGTGGCATATTAGAATAAGCGAATTCCGCATATCCTACTCCCTCAGCAGGTACAGAGATTGTGACCTGCTGTTCAGCGAAATCAGTCCCGCTCTGAGCAGACGTTAGAACTACAATAACATCAGTGGCTGTTAAGAATCCCTCGTTTTCAATTGGTATTCTGATTATACCATCTGTGTTTGCGATGGCATCAGCAGCAAATGGTTCGATTTGCTTTTTAATAATCGATAACTTAGCGACTGAAATCATTGCAGTGGTGGAATCTGTCTGAGTATCGATCTCACCAGCACTGTCTGCAGTGAAATCAATAGTACAGGTTAATTCTGTAGAATTGATTCCCGCATGAATTGTGAAAGATTGGCTGCGGTCGTTATCTGCAGCAACAGTCAGATTCGATATTTCAGGTGTCACTTGCCATCCATCATCGATACAATCTTGCTCAAGGCTAGAAATTACAGTGATAGCGTCATCGCCATTTCCAAAGTTGGAAACAAGAAGAGTCACAACAGTTTCTCCACCATCTGCTACTCCAATATTCGCTGGAGCACCTTCAAGAGTAATATTGTATTGCTGTGGGACACTAACTCTAACGCTAGCCTCACTCATACCGCCATCTGAAACGAATCTCATATTGACAGCGTGGCCATCAACATATGTTCGGGTCTGATTTTGTAATGGTAATGTAATTCTAACATCGATTTCACGGTACAACAATTGGGCAGTATCATTATTGTCTAATCCAATTCCCATTTCAACGTTCATGACGCTATTCCACTCATCTGTGTCATTGAGATATTCAACAATCCAGTCAGCAGAATCTTGAGATACACCGAGTCCAGTGGACGCAGTGAAGTCATCTGAGATTTCAGTTCCCCCATAGGTTATCCCGAGCTTCAGGGTGATTACATTGTAGCCATTATTGTCATCATCTTCAATAGCCACTAGTGCAGTCAAATCTTCGCTTGAGAAATCAGCAGTACCCGCTGTAATAGAGAGTACTTCCAATAACAAATTTGAGTTTACTTTCTTAGTGAATTCCATCACTCGGTCTTCCGCAGTGTCTTGCATTACAGTTACTGAAATTCCAGAAGTGTAGTTCATCTGTAGATTCATGTCATGCTGAATTGTTTCGAATTTACTATCTAATTGCACGCAATTCATTGTTTCACATGCAGGTAGTAAGAAATCCAGTTCGCCATTATTATCGAATTGAGTAATCCAAGTGATGCCATTACCAAGATCGATCTCAACATCGACTCCTTCAGCTACATCGCCAGCATGGTACACCGTACTGCCAATAGTTGTCCAACTAGATGTGATTAACAATCTACCACCGGTTTCCATAATCAAATCAATAGATGCACCTTCTTGCACAGATGCTTCCAATAGACCGATGACGATTCCGCCACCGTTTACACCAGAATCAGTTCCCTCTACAACTACTATCCAATCGCCTGGTTGAACGATTCCACTCCATGAGAGTGTGTCATTTTGGTAACTGGTTGTAGTGATTGTTATTGAATCACGCATAATTCCACTAGCAGGATGTAGAGTAATTGTCGCACCCTCTAGACGGTCACTTACGCCTCTAATATCGGTTATATTACCGGAAATTGACACCAACCCTGCATTCATTTCGAAGTCGTGGCTTTCGTGTGTATCATTGACGATGTAGAAACTACTGTTATCATCTGAATAAGTAACTGTAGCAAATCCTTCCTTCATTGCAACTACTGTGTAATTGTCACGAATTGGAACGAATAGCGACCAAACACCATCTTCATCTGTCATTAGAGATTCATTTAGACCACTAACGCTAGTCACTGAAACATTGACACCTTCTATTCCTTCATTGGAGGAAGTTACATTGTTTTCGTCAAGGTCCCAGAAAATCTTACCGCCAACTTTGACCGACTTGTCGACTAAGACCAAACCAGCATCCCAAGTTCCGTTAACAATTTCATCTGCTGAGTTGTGTACTCCTTCATCCAAAATCCACATCTCGAGATTATCGATACGCTCCATTGTAAGAGTCCAATTACCAGGCATTAGTAATTCACTAATCATTCCGCCATTGTCAGAAGGGCCTAGGCTTACATTACCTAATCCGTCAAGGCTTACTGCAGTAACACGTGTTGCAGTGATGTTCACTCCAGTGAATTCTTCTTGCAATTGCATTGTAACTAACATTGCAGTCTTTGTTTTCCATAATAGTCCAGAGGTTGCTCCATTGATGGAAATTGCATCACGGAAAATCTCGCTCACATTGCTGTCCGATTCATAGTCTGCCACTTCGACATACCAGTCACCTTGAGGTACATATTCAGCAAATGTACCATTTTCATCGGTTACTAGAGAATGGAAATCATCTCCGGCCTCATTGGTTAGCCATACTGTGGAGTCATTCATAGGGAATCCACTTTCTTTCAGAATTGTACCGCTTACAAGGTATTCTGGAGAGAACATAATTTCGATCGCCTCTCCAGGTGGAGCAAGGCCAATCTCGATGTTTGGAAGTCCAGTTGCCTTTTTGCGGTAGTCACTAGCATTTTCATCACGAGGGCCATCTTCCAACATCATGATTACGTAGTTTCCAACTGATAGTTCCACAGTAAGTTCACCTGTAGTTGAATTATACATATCCTCGGTTACTTCTAAATCCAATCCGTATTCATTGATTGATGTAATATTGAATGTTGGTGAAATCGCAGTACCATTGTCCCAGACACCGTCTAGGTTTGTATCCAAGTATACACGGAAGTTCAGAGTAATGTTTGCTGGATCTGCTACCAAAGTAACCTGTTCAGGATTCTCGGTGACTTCACTTACAACTGGAGCAACATTCATGTCTGCATTAGATACTGTAAATGTCCAGTTACCCATGTTAAGGTGCATTAGGAAAGCTCCTTCTGAGTCAATCTCATCGCGCCATTCAAGGCCATTTGCATCGGTTGCAATAACCTCAACATTCAATGCCCCTGAGATTCCGTCACCCCATAGCACACCAGTGCCGTTGAGAGGTGAGTCTCTTAGCCAAACGGTTCCTTGGACTATATCTGTAACAACCAAGAATAAGTCGGTGTTAGTAACCTGTGTGGCGTTGGTGATTAACATTCCAGCAGAACAAGTATCACCATCTGCGCAAAAACTATCTGCAGTTATGTGGAATATCATTCCTTCAGGTAATCGTAGAGAGTAACTTCCATTTAGGTCAGAGGTAGTATCTAATTCAATAAATCCAGAACGAGCGGTTATTCCAACATTTGATGCTGCTTCTAAGAGCGGCATGCCATCCGCATCGAATTCAGGGATATCTGATGGTGATGCGAATTGGTCTTCAGCCGGTCCGACCAAGAATTGGTCAAAGGCCCAAATGGTTCCATTTATCCAAACACTAACTGCATATTCTAATTCAAACGCTAAATCATCAGTTGTGACTTCAACTTCATGCCACAAAACAAAATCTTCATCGCTTTCATCAGAGATAATCCACTGGCCCATGTTTATTTCAGCATGTACTGTGCCGTTCTCATCTGAAACAGCATAAACAGAGTAGTCATTCAAATCAGTACTTTCAGCATTGATGAAAGTTAGAGTTCTGTTCGATATATCTAATCCAGTATTGCCTGCATCTAGAGTAATTACAACATCGCGCTTTGTTGGAACAGATATTGCCATAGTGATATTTTCAGAATCTAGACCAACAGTGAAGTTTTCTTCTACTTCATACCAACCGTCTTGGTCGATGTCAACACGCCATTGGTAAATACCGGTAGCGAGTGGTCCATAGCTGAAAGATCCATTCTCATCTGTCATAATTTCAACAGGGGCTGTACCCTCTGCCAGTTCAAAGTCTAATAGTTCAATAGTAGCATTAGGCAATGGCGTAGGATTACTATCGGTCAAATAGTCAGCATATAGGATATCTTCGAAGATTGAACCTGGCATCTTCATGTCTAATCCAGTTCGTGGTCCAATTGAAACTTCAACCGGGTCAGGTAGTAAGATTTCACGACCATTTTCCATTACTGCAATCATATTGTAAGTACCAGGCATTAATCCAGTCTTGTAGAATGAACCAGGAGCAACCATAGGCCCGCTAAATGTTCCTTCTCCGATGAATTGCCCTGTACCATTTGCAGTTCCAATCCCTTCGAAAACACCGGTTCCTTCGAATGTTTCATCTTCTAGATATTTGACTATTGTAACCTGTCCATCAGCAGTCATCCTGCCACTAGCATTGACAACTCCTTCGAATAGATATGTATCTGATTCATCGGTTAGGCAGGCAATATGAGTATTGGTAATTATTTCATCATCCACAGTTTCATTCCATGTAGGAATTGTCACCGATGTTACATTTTCAAGTGTTTCATAATCACAATCTGGAGCATCATAGTCGATCCATGTTGCCACAATAGAACCTGAACCATCGAATGTTGCATTAGATGTATAACTTCGGCCATCGAGAACTAGACGAGTATAATTGCCGGTAAATCCATGAACAATACCAGTATTACCCTGGGTGTCGAAGATACCTTCACTGGAGAAGATAACTTCGCCAGTTCCTGGAATAACTCTACTTTGATTAGGCTCAGTGGTAAACGAACCACTGGTTGTGGTAACAGTATAATTACTAGTCATTTCCCAAATGTTGCGCAGAACGAATTCTACATTATCTAGAGCCTGCCCCTCGAAAGATTCGTGACCAGACCATGTTACTGTTCCTGCGACACCGCTAGATTCGACAATTATGTCGAAATTGCCATCGAATGCATCTAGTCGGTCGGCCTCTCGCCCAGTAATATTTTCAGTAACCTCTCCCATCCAAGACATATTTGCCACATTGCCAAGTAATGCTGTCAGAAGATTTGTATCACGGTCATCGTTTGTATCGGCGGTTAAATCATTACCGAGTGTATTTGCATATTCCCCTGTCTTGAATTCATCCTTTGCTGCTACATTGTCGTATTCACCAGCATATGCAGAGACACGGATCTTCCCTGCAGGTACTGTGTAAGACCATTCTCCATTCTCATCGGAATCGGTGAATCCAATAGGAATCCAATATGTGTCCCTATCCTCATCGACTTCTCCCTCTCCCGAGAATGCATCACGCTCGATTAGAAGCCTTACATTCGGCAATGGTTGACCATTGTCAGACATTGTCACTGTACCGCCAACTTCACTACCAGGGTAGTATTTCAAAATCTTTACAAAGGTATTTGCTTCATTGAATGAATTATACTCGTTATCTGCATCATACCAATTTGATATTACAAAGTGGTTCATCATTGCACCAGGCATTGGAACTGCATTTGTCATCATAGTGTTAGAAGTGCCTGCAGCGTAATTTCGTTGGAAGTGTTGGCCCGGCTGCTCATTGGTATCAAATCCAAGTGTGGATGCTCCATACCCAACATAGGCTCTT
>Ga0315334_10000080_pt1 | contig 63895 bp, 55 predicted proteins | sample M150034915metaG_FD_205555 | JGI IMG/M metagenome (GOLD analysis project Ga0315334, IMG submission 205555) | Ammonia-oxidizing marine archaeal communities from Monterey Bay, California, United States - M1 500m 34915 | ecosystem: Environmental > Aquatic > Marine > Intertidal zone | place: USA... | reverse complement strand
TTCTCTGGATTGCCTTGCTCTATATTACCTTGTGTTTTTAAATAAACAACAGACTCTGCCATTTCAAAAATGACATCTTTTCGATGACTTATCACAATGATCGTCATGTCTAGCTTTTTTTGAATCAATTTAATCTCAGAAATGAGCTCACTAATAGCCTCATCATCCAAGGCCGAAAATGGTTCGTCAAGCAGCAGAATTCCTGGCTTTTGACATAACGCTCGTACGATCGCAACACGTTGTTTTTGTCCCCCGGATAATTCATCAGGATAACTCGCTAATAACTGTGATAATCCTGTACTATCTACAATTTGCAGAATCTCTGGCGCTATTTTATTTTCGGAGCTGGCATATTTCAGGTTTCGTTCAACTGTCATATTTGGAAAGAGATTATAATCCTGAAATACGAATCCCAGTTCTCTCTTTGCGATAGGGACATTTATTTTTTCATCACTTGAAAACCAGGTAACGCCATTAAAAACAATCTTACCACTGTCGGGTGATTCAAGACCCGCGATCATTCTTAATACAGATGATTTGCCAATTCCCGACTTACCGTAAAACGCTGTGGTAATTGAATCTTCTATCGTTGCAACACAATCTATATCAACCTGACGGCGTCTGGACCTGTATCTTTTATGAACTTTAATATCAAGCAATATTGGATCTGTTTTTACGTGTTAGAAAATTCAACGAAACTATGAGCACGAAACTAATAAGCAGAAGCAGAATCGCGTATTGATGTGCTACATCGTAATTTAAAGCATTCATTTCATCATAAATAGCCACCGATGCAACGTTAGTTTCTTTCATCTTACCCCCTATCATTAAAACCACACCAAATTCTCCGATAGTATGGGCAAAAGTCAAAAGAATCGCACTCAAAATAGATCTTTTTATATTTGGTAGTAAAACATACCACAACGCATTTATTCTGCTTTTCTTTAACAAATGGGTTGATTCTATAAGGTTTCTCGGGATGTTTCTAAACCCGCTGGTCATTGGACTCATCATAAAAGGGGTGCAAAAAATAATTGACCCGAATAATATTCCTTCGAACGAAAAGGCGAACGAAATACCAAGGTTTTCTTCAAAGAAAGAACCAATCGCCGTTTTTGGACCCAAAAAATTAAGGTAATAGAATCCCAGAACTGTTGGAGGAAGAATGATAGGCATCATTAAAATGCTCTCCAGAATAATTTTTCCTTTCCACTTCGAAAAAGCCAAAAAATAACTGATCGGTATTGCGATCACAAAAAGTATCAGCGTAGTTAGAACTGCTAATTTAAATGTTATAAAAAAGGGTGTATAATCCACTATTCGACAAAATAACCATAATGCTTAAGAACTGCTTTACATTGTTCCGATTTTAAAAACGAAACAAACAGCTTTGACTCTTCGGCATTGTGCTTTTCTCCTCTTTTTAAAATTACTGCTCCTTGTTTTATCTTTGAAAAATACTTTTGATCAACTTCAATAAAATTATATTGCTTCTTGAACTTATTAATAAAGGAATAGCTGGTGAAAATTGCATCTACAGCATTCGATTTTAAATACTGGTTTACCTGGGCGACACTCTCGCCATAAACTATTTTGGGAGTAAATCTTTCTCGTTTCCCAATAGACTCTAAATATTCAATCGCAGCCGTTCCGTAGGGTGCGGTTTTCTTTTCTGCAATTGCAACTCGCTTAATATTATTTGAATTTAACGCATCTTCAATGCTCTGATATTTTTCTTGTGAAGAATAAACAAAGACCAATCTGCCATACGAATATATATACGGAGGTGAGGCTAGCCCACTTTGAACCAATTTATCCGGGTAGCGCATATTCGCTGAAACAAATATATCATATGGTGCTCCTTGCTCAATTTGAGCTGTAAGCATTCCTGAAGAATTTGTAGATACATCACAATTTATGTTGTATTCTTCTTCAAACAATTCCGCTATTGAATCCATGGCAAATTGCATATTTGCTGCTGCCGCAATAGTTATCGTTTTTAATTCGGGACCAGATGAAGAACAACCAAACAAAGTTGCTATTGCAAGGGATAAGAAAATCAGTAAGCGCATTTTATTCTTTTCAATTAACAATATTACTTAATTCAATGTAAAAATAATAGTAACAAATATTTCGACGGTATTTTTTCTTTTGATTTTTGCACACCCCTTTTTTGTACTTTAGACTTGATTCATATGTGTAACAATAAATAAGAACCCATTTAAGCATGCTTTATAAATATCTCATTGCTTTTTGTAGTATTCTGACAGGGGCTCTTAATTCTGGGAACCTAGAAGCACAGATATTGATGTCGGGAAGCTTGAACGGCCACGTGTACTCGATCATAGACAATGATATTCCCGGTGCCGGAGGAAATGATTATTACCCACCTTCAACCTCAGAGTATCAGGAATGGAAGGTTCTGATTAATACTCTGCTAAATGGCGATTATGCTTTGGCAACCTTACTTGCAAATTCCCTTAACTACGATTTAATTAAACTGATCGATGGAAGCAGTGAGTACTATATTTTACAAAAACAGGACACCGCTTCAAACTACTGGGGGACTTATGTTTTTAATCCCAATGGTTGCAGAAATATTGTAATCCAAAGCCCGCACGCAAAGAAGGATTTCAATACGGGTAAACAAGGTATTTATGTATTCAAACACGCTAATGCGTTGTTTTATTGTTTGACAGGAACCAATCGATGCAACCATGATTCGCTTTCCACTTGCTCTGGTTCTACAACAGTGTGCAGTGGTGGAGCAAGTGAGCCCTATCGAATTTCCGATCTTGCGCATAACCAGGGTAGTGTTTTTCAGGCAACAACCGAAAGTCTGAGGGAGTTCGACACAACATCCGTTTTTATTCAATTTCATGGATTCACCAAGCTCCCAACCGATCCCTACATAATAATGAGCAACGGAACGCGAATAACAGCAGTGCCGGATTATATTAATCTCCTTGCAAATGAGCTAAACATCGTCGACGACACCTTAACGTTTGAAATTGCCCATTTAAATTTGTCATGGAACCGACTGATCGGTTTCACAAATACACAGGGTCGTTACTTAAATTCAAGCATTAGTCCGTGCAACAATAACGCCGATAGCACAAGTGGAACATTCATACATGTCGAACAAGAAAAAAATCGATTGCGTTTGGACAGCACTAAATGGAACATAATGGTACAAGCCGTTAATAATAGCTTTGCGTGTCCGACCATAGGCCTTTCCGAACCTAGAATCACCAATTTATTTCGTTCGTATCCAAACCCGGCAAATCAAACGGTGACAATAGAATTTGACAACCCTTCACACGAAACACTTTCTTTCTACTTTTATAATTTACAAGGTCAATGCATAAAATCAATTACGAATATATCGTCCAATAATATTAAGGTTAACAAAGCCGGTTTGGACCGTGGTGTCTATATTGTTATTTTATGCTCGAAAGATGGAATCCGGGCTGTTGGCCGAATAGTATTTGAATAAGCATCTAACATCTGCTCGACATTTATGCATAACATGAAATTTTACGACCTTGAAGCAAAAACACCTAAGGGTGAGCCCATATTCTTCTCTGAATTAAAGGGAAGCGTTATCCTCATTGTGAATACTGCTACCAGATGCGGTTTTACACCCCAATTACTTGGACTCCAAAAGCTGCACGAAAAGTACTCTGATAAAGGTTTGGTTGTAATGGGGTTTCCTTGCAATCAGTTTTTAAATCAGGAGCCGGTATCAAATGCATCAATGGAAGATGTATGCAGGGCTAATTTCGGAATTACATTTCAGCTTACCGAGAAAATTGATGTAAACGGCAACAGTGAACATCCCGTTTTTCAATATTTAAAATCGGCACGGAGGGGAGTTTTAGGCCGGAAAATAAACTGGAATTTTACGAAATTCTTGATCTCTGCTGAGGGTCACCCAATCAAGCGCTATTCTCCATCAAAAAAACCCGGGAAAATTGAAAAAGACATCAAACGCTTACTGATGTCCTGATCAGTCCCTTTAAGTTACTCGTGTTTGTGTGTGGGAATTCGGAGGCCTGTTAATCATTCAAAGCTTCAGCGCCACCAACGATCTCAAGGATCTCATTCGTAATTGCTGCCTGGCGGGCTTTATTGTACGATAAGGTTAATTCTCTTTTCATATCACCGGCGTTATCTGTTGCCTTATGCATGGCTGTCATGCGGGCCCCGTGCTCTGATGCCTGTGAATCAAGTAATGCTTTAAACAACTGAATCTTCAAGGATTTGGGAATTAAATCTTCAACGATCTCGCTTTTTGATGGTTCAAAGATATAATCTCGAGCAGTAGTTACTCCCTCGGTAACATTTGAAACAATTGGCAGCATTTGCTCTACCATAACTTGCTGAACGGCTGCATTCTTGAATTTATTGTAAACAACAATCACCTTATCCACCTTTCCATCAGAAAAATCATCCATTAATTTTTGTGCTGTTGTCGCGCAATTCTCAAAAGAAAGATCATTGAACATGTCTTCAGCAGCACCTATACCATCCGGGCGATAATTCAAATCACTTCGATTAAAAGCATCGTTTACTTTTTTCCCTATAGCGATCAACTTTTTATTCTCCGTGTCGGATTCCTCTATAAGCACCTTTACCTTTTTAATGATGTTATTGTTGAATCCACCGCATAACCCTCTGTTTGATGTGACAGCAACGATATACGTATTTTTCACTTCTCGTTGTTCCGAAAAAGCATTTTCAGAAAGGTCCAACGTGGCACTAAGGTTGCCCAAAATCTCTTGCAGCTTTTCAGCATAGGGGCGCATTTGCGTAATTGCATCTTGCGCTCGCTTCAATTTTGCAGCGGAAACCATTTTCATCGCAGATGTGATTTGCATCGTTGATGAAATTGAAGTAATTCTATTTTTTATTTCTTTAAGATTTGCCATCTTAATTCAATTATGGATTATACATCCAAAATTATATTTAGTATTTATCGGCTAGTTCCTTAGCTACTTTTGCCAGTACGTCTGTTTCTTTATCGGTATACTTTCCTGACTTTAACTGATCCAAGACTTTTCTGTGTTTGGAATCAAGGAAGTTTAAATATTCCTGCTCAAAATCCTTTACTTTATCTACTGGAACCTTTTGGATCAACCCTTTAGTCCCTACGTAAATAATTGCGATTTGATTCTCCACAGGGTAAGGGTCGCCTTCCATCTGCTTTAATATCTCAACATTTCTGACCCCTTTATTCAAAACAGATTTTGTTGCGGCATCGAGATCAGAACCGAACTTCGAGAATGCTTCAAGTTCGCGGTACTGAGCCTGATCCAGTTTCAAAGTACCTGCAACTTTTTTCATTGATTTGATCTGTGCATTACCCCCAACACGTGATACCGAAATACCAACGTTAATTGCAGGACGGATACCAGCATTAAATAGATCTCCTTCAAGGAATATCTGACCGTCCGTAATAGAAATTACGTTTGTGGGTATGTAAGCAGAAACATCGCCTGCCTGAGTTTCAATTATAGGTAATGCTGTTAATGAACCGCCGCCTTTAACTTTATCTTTTAAAACATCCGGTAAATCGTTCATTTGCTTGGCAATAGTGTCATCGTTAATAACCTTTGCAGCTCTTTCCAATAATCTCGAATGCAGGTAGAATACATCTCCCGGGTATGCTTCCCGACCTGGAGGTCGACGAAGAAGTAAGGAAACCTCACGATACGCAACCGCCTGTTTTGATAAATCATCATAAACAATCAATGCCGGACGTCCAGTATCTCTAAAATACTCTCCAATTGCAGCACCTGTCATCGGTGCATAAAACTGCATTGGTGCCGGATCGGCAGCATTAGAGGCAACAACAACTGTGTATGCCATTGCTCCTGCATCTTCAAATTTCTTTACAATACCAGCAACCGTAGATCCTTTTTGCCCAATAGCAACATAGATACAGAATACAGGTTCTCCTCTATCGTAAAATTCACGCTGGTTAATAATAGTATCAATTGCAACTGTTGTTTTACCGGTTTGGCGGTCACCTATGATAAGCTCACGTTGTCCTCTTCCAATTGGAATCATTGCATCAATTGCTTTCACTCCTGTTTGAAGTGGTTCACTTACAGGCTCTCTGAAGATAACACCTGGAGCTTTACGCTCGATAGGCATTTCATACAACTCTCCTTCTATAGGCCCTTTACCATCGATGGGCATTCCTAAAGTATCCACAACACGTCCCACCATCCCTTCTCCGACATTTACCGAAGCAATTCGACCAAGACGTTTTACTGTGTCACCTTCTTTAACTCCTGAAGATCGGCCCAAAAGTACCGCACCGACATTATCTTCCTCTAAATTCAAAGCAATTCCTTGAAGTCCTTCATCGAACTCAATTAATTCACCATATTGAACTCCTTTCAATCCATAAATACGGGCAATTCCATCTCCAATTTGTAGAACTGTTCCTACTTCTTGTAATTCCGCCTCAGAGCGAAATCCGGATAGTTGCTCTCTTAATATTGCAGAAACTTCTGCTGGTTTTACATCTGCCATTCCGTGTAGTTGTTTGTTTGGCTACGCCAAAATTATCGTGTTAAACGTTGTTTTAAATTATTAAACTGGCTCGAGACAGATGCATCAATTTGAACATCTCCCATTCGTACCATGAATCCACCAATTAAGGATTCGTCTATTTCTTCAGCGACTTCAAGCTGTCCATTTACAGAGCTTTGAATTTTCGCCAGTATTGTTTCTTTAGTCGTTTCATCAAGCTTTGTCGCCGAGATCAATTTGATCGGGACTATTCCTCTATGCTCTTTCACAAGCATTTCAAATGACCCTGCTATTTCGGGGAGTAACGATTCCCTCCTGTTTTTCGTAATTAGCTTAATGAACGACATTGAGACATCTTCGAATTGATCGAATATACTCTCAAAAATTTGTATCTTCTTATTTGTATTGATAATAGGACTTGCAATAAAGGATCCAAAATCAGGTGTTTCATTATTAGCCTGCATCAAAAAATTCATGTCTCCCAAAATAGAGTCAATCATCTTTTGCTCAATTGCTATTTCTAACAATGCTTTTGCGTATCTCGATGCTGCCTTAGTACTTTTCATTTTAGCTAATCCTATTTAATTAGTTCAAATTGATGTCCTCTACTAGCTTATCAGCCAATGTTTTTTGCTTCTCCTCAGATGAAAGCTCTCCACGCACCACCTTCTCTGCTATCTCAATTGAGAAAGCTGCTACTTGTGTCTTTAATTCGGTAATTGCCGCAGCTTTTTGTGAATTGATCGACTCCCGTGCAGCAGCTACTAATTTATTTGCCTCTTCCTTGGCTGTTCCTTTGGCATCCGAAATCATTTTTGATGTGATTCCCTTCGCATCTTTAAGCATTGCGTCTCTCTCAATTTTTGCCTCTTTCAATAATGCTTTATTTTCTGCCTGCATTGTTTTCATCTCAAGCTTTGTTCGCTCTGCAAGCTCCAAAGACTCCTCAATTGTCTTTTCTCTTTGGTTCACAGCATTCAAAATGGGTTTCCATGCGTACTTCGCTAATATTATCAGCAAAATTATGAATGTGATTCCTCCCCAAAATATTTGACCGATAGCCGGTGTTACTATATCCATTTTTCTTTCTTTATTAACGTTTTAAATAATTGGCGATAGGCAACCCCTATCGCCAATTACATTCATTTACCCTCCTTGCAACATTGCCACAACAATACCGAAAAGGGCAGTACCCTCAACTAATGCTGCTGCAATAAGCATCAAGGTTTGAATTTTCCCAGCCAATTCTGGCTGTCTAGCTAATGCATCTAATGCAGATCCACCTATTCTACCGATACCTATTCCGGCACCAATAGCTGCGAGTCCTGCTCCAATTGCTGCTATTCCTTGTACGTCCATATTATATAGAAATTAAATTACAAATTAACTAATGATGGCTGGTTTCTACGGCCGTCCCTATATACAATGCCGAAAGCATCACAAATATGTAGGCTTGTAAAAACGCCACTAACAATTCTAAAAGCGAAATGAAAAGTGCCATCGGTACTGAAAGCCCGGCCCATGCCGCACTTTGATTGATAAAAATTATTGAAATCAATGAAACCACAATTATATGTCCGGCTGTCATATTTGCAAATAGTCGGATCATTAATGCTGCCGGTTTAATAAAAATCCCTGCAATTTCAATTGGTATCAGAATTGGATAAAGCAATAAAGGAACTCCGGGAGGCGCAAATATGTGCCCCCAATAGTTCTTTTTTGAATAGATCAATTGAATAACAAATGTAAACATCGCCAACAAAAGAGTTATCGATATACTGCCTGTCATATTAGGATTAGACAATATTGGCAACAATCCCAAAAGATTACCGAATAAGATGAAGAAAAACAACGTCAATAGATACGGCAGGAATTTCTTGTATTTATCCCCCTCTATATTCTCAACGGCAATTTCCTTAATAAACAATATAATTGGTTCTGTCCAACCAGCAATTCCTCTCGGAGCTTCTTGTTTTTGCTTATTATAAAACTTTGCACTTTTAACGAACACCAATATCATAAGGAATGCTACCAGAAACATTGTTATCACATTTTTGGTAAACGAAAAATCTAATAACACCTCTTTTGCATTAACAGCAGCATGTTCTGCATTCAACTCAATACTTGTAGCTTCATTGTCCAATTGATATATTTTTTCATGAAGCTTAACCAATTTTACCCCCTTTCTTTCTACCACTACTTGCCCTTCATCATCATGATGAAATTCGGAGGACATAAAGCTTATAAATCCGGCATCTGTCCATAAAAAAACCGGGAGTGGAATAACTACTGAATTTGTAAAGTGAAATTCATGGGCATCAAGAGCGTGATGTACCGCGTGTTTGGCAGGATCAAACTCTTTGTTCTCTTCCCCTTCATGATGCTCTTCTCCCAATGAAATAAAGGATGTAGCAATAACAATTAGAACTAATAATCCGCTTCTAATTTTATAACTCCAACTACTCATTTTGAACTTCTGATTTCTAATTCGGTGCAAAGATATGCATATTTCTAAAAATAGAAAGGAAAAGAGGGCTGAGTTTTTTTTTATAAAAGCTTTTCTCACAAAACAAATGAACCACACCAATATATGTGTGGTTTTATTCGAAATATGTGAATCGAAAATTCAGTTTATTTCCAATCCCATAAGCTCTTTATTTCGTAGAATTCACGAGCCGAACGAACACAACAGTTTCAACAAACAATAAAGGGAAAAAAATGGAGAAAAACTGATAGACTATTGGTCTGGAAAATTCGTTATGATACACAAGCCATGGTGAGAGGAATAACAATATCAACAGCATTTTAATTACCATATAAATGAAGAAGTTTTTTCCAACAGAGCTCGCCTTTTTATTTTTTTCTTTTACAATAATGTAAATAGCTCCCAGTGTCATTGGAATAAGAAATAAATAGATCGCCCAGAATTTGCTTTGCTTGTATATTTCGGGCAGTACAAACTGAAGTAAAATAAGGTGAGCCGCCAATAACACAAGTGAAACGGTCAAAATCGGTTTTGCAGATTTAATGAATGTCGGACTAGTCATCCTTAGATAGCTTCTTTGCTTCTTTTATTACAAAATAAAAACTAGCCGCAATTCCTAAGAGCGAAAATAGGATCGTAAAAACTGGTTTACTGGTTTGCATCTTTGCATCCAGCAAGGTACCACCCCACGCACCTCCACCTATTGCAACCGCCATTTGAATACTTAATGCCGAAAATTTGGCAAATTTATTGACGTTGTTTTTTTTCATGGTATTCAATAAACCAGGTCTTCTTCGCTTTTGTCTAAGACCGGTTCTGAAACAGTGGTGAAATTGTTCATCTTACAACTCCCTGAAAATTGAGCTCCTTCCTCCACTTTAAATTTGGATGTTGTGATCTCTCCTTCGATGTTCGATTTCGCCCTAAGTGTCAATAAGCCATCAATTATCAATGTGCCCTCCACACTGCCTTCAATATCGCCTTCAGCACATGTCAAATTTCCTTTAACAACCCCCGTTTGGCCAATAACAACTTTTGATGCTGAAGATACATTTCCCAGCACTTCTCCATCTATTCTTAAATTTGAATCTGTGATCAGATCACCAATTACTTTTGAGCCGTTAACGATAATATTTAATCGTTCTGGGCTGTCATATTGTACGTTCCCTTTCTTCTTCATTATTAATAATATTCTTCGTAAAAATTCTCATACACTTCAAGATTTTGCTTTTCGAACAAAACTCTCAAATTCTTAGTCGTAATCATAAAAATCTTCGCTTTTTGCAAATCCAGCAAGTGCTTTCTAGTTTTTTTGTAAACTCTAATATACTCAGAAGCATCCGCTTCTGCAGGAAAATCACTAATTAAAATTATCGTGCCGTCATTTCCAAACACTTTTGAGGTAACCTTTAAACGCTTTCGACTAAAAAACTCCCTTTGAAAATCGATGATCTTCGTCTTTGCCATATTTGACGTAATATTTCCTTCTGGAAATACGATTACCATCAATTTCACCCTGTCTTCATAGTTGAACGGGAATTTATTCCCAAAATCAACTTCCTCGTTTTTTGAATATCCGTTTTCGATTATATCGATCATCTCCTGTGCCTTCTCGGCCTCGCTAGATCCCGAATATTCTTCAATCACCAAATTCAAGGTTGGTAAAAGCTCCTGCTTGTCTTCATTTATCTGGCCTGTTGATAACGCTTTAAGCAACATGTATTTCGCTCTAAACACATTGTCTTTTTCATTTTCAATAACCAAATCTGCCTTGCTAATGACTGGATAATAAAGCCCTTTGTTATACCTTTCCAAGACTTTTACATACTCTTGTTCTGCTAATGCGTCTCTTTCTTTCTTTTTGACAAAGTAATTCGGATCACGCAAATAATTCGCATAATCACTTTCAGGATAATCCGATAGTATTAACTCCTTGTATTTTAACGCATGAGGGCCTCCTTCATGTATTTTATACAACTGAAATGCCGACATTAGATTGTGTTCGTTTTCAATATTTTTATCTAAAACCGCTTCAAACTCTGCTTGTGCGATTTTGACTTCATTCAACTGATCTTTATATATAATCCCTGCATTATAATGGGCGGCAAGAAGTCGCACATTTGAGATTGCCAGGGCAGAATCAGAAAGAGGCAAACGACTCGTAATGTATTCAACTGTCAATGTGTCGACCCCTTCTATTATAGTATCATTGAGCGCCACGCTATCTACTTCAACATTTTCAAATGATGCAAAGACCGTTTTGTCGGATCTTCTCCAATGGTCTTCATTTTCGCGAATTCCCCACATATTTTTAAATTCATCAAACCCTTCTGATCTTGTTTTCGCATTATTCCAATACCATTTTGATCCGCTTCCAGATTGAACAAATAAATTTTCATTCGCTTGTAATTCTCTAAGTCTTTCTGCTTCTCGAATTTTTCTTCGTTCTTCGGCTTCTTTGATCTTTTTAATTAAATCCTTTATAAAGGAAACTCTGTCCTTGTCATTAAGTAAGGCAATTCGTTGCACACTGTCTTCGTATTGCACTGTCTCTACTGCAACCACAAGGCTTGCCAGATCATTGGCCTTATTTCGAATGGCTTCAGCATTGGGATAGTTGTCGTCAATTACCGTTGCACATGAATCATAGTACTTTTGGGCATTTACATAATTCCGTTTTGAGAAATTCATGTTCCCCAATTTTTCATATGCCATTCCTTTTTGCCGCGTATTACTCGTTGAATAAAATGCACATAAATGAAGGTATTCGACACCCTTAGACTCATTTTGTTCCTTTAATTCAATCCCCGCAAGTGCATAATAAATTTGATCCTTGAATGCAGCATTCTTTGCATCCTTGAGCATTTTATTCAATGATTTTCTTGTTTTACCATCATTTGCAAGAAATGCATTTTTCAAGCGGGCATTAAAGCTCATTTTGAATGGTGCATTTTGCTTCAAAACGCTACCATAGTGGATTGCCGCGTTCACATTATTGCCTTCATCTTCATACAATTGACCAAGAATGAAATGTACTCTTGCTTTATCCGAGGATTTCCTTGCATATTCAAGTGATTTCTCCAAAAACTTTATTGCATCCTTTTTATTATCGCGCTTAAGTGCAAGATCTGCTTTGGTTTTTTGAAGATCGAACCGAATCTTTTTTGGAAATTTTGCAATTTCATCACCCTTCTTTTTCTTCTTTTTCTTTGATTTGAATTTAGACTTCTTCGTTTTGGTTTTACTTCTTTCCTCTTCTGCCTCAAGAGCTTTGTCAAGGTTATCTAAATTGAATTTTGCCTTGGTAAGATCTCCAGTTGCAATATTGGTTTTTGCCATCCATAACTCACCAACATAAAGGGAAGGATCATTTGAATAGAATTTGCGTACAAATTCGAAGTTCTTCATAGCACCTTCATAATCGCGTCGATAATACGATGCTATACCAACCGTTATCCAGTTTTCATCGATCCACCTATTGTGCTCTGATTTCTTTCTTGCTGGCCTATCATTGCTCGGCATACTGTGATTGACAATAACTTTAGTGCATTTAGCAATGGCCGTATCAATAGCTGGATACATCCCTATCACCTCCTCTTCATTTGGAACCAGATCGATCGGAAGAATTAAGTAAAAATCTTCATTCACCGAATTCCGGTACGTTTGCATGGATTGATCAATAAGCTCATTGGCGTTAAAATAACCATTGTAATGTGCTGTTAAACCATGATACGTCCTGTTAATAAGTGTATTTTTTTCAGTAGAACAGGAAAATACTATCGCAATAGCAAATGCAAGCACTACACTTATTTTCAATCCTCTAATCATTATTTATTCTAAACTTGATTCCCATTCGAAAAACTCTTTAAATCGTACTTTATTATAAATTCACCGATAATTTTAATTAATATTGGTGAAAACCTGCTGAATATCGTCATCGTCTTCGATCTTATCCAGCATTTTCTCAATGTCCTGCAATTGTTCTTCACTAAATTCGACAGGTTGTGTAGGGATTCGCTGCAGGTTCGATTTCTCTACATCAATGTCCATGGCTTCCAATGCTCCTGACAATTGACCAAATGACTTGTAGTCACCATAAATAAAGACCTTACTTTCATTCTCTTCAATTTGTTCCAATCCGGCATCTATCAATTCAAATTCGATCTTTTCGATATCCATATGCTCGGTTCTATCAAATTCAAAAACTGATTTCCGCTGGAACATATATTCCAATGAGCCGTTTGGAACAACCGAACCTCCGGCTTTATTAAAATAAGACTTCACATTTGCCACCGTTCGGGTAGGATTATCGGTAGCACATTCAACGTAAACCAAAACACCATATGGTCCCTTTCCTTCATAGTCCATTTCGGAAAAATCATCAGCATCCTTCGCATTTGCTCGCTTTATTGCAGCATCAATGTTGTCTTTTGGCATGTTTTGCGCCTTGGCATTTCTAATTGCCGTGCGCAAGGTTGCATTCATGTCAGGATCTCCCCCCCCTTCTTTTGCAGCCATTGTTATTGCTTTTCCCAGCTTAGGGAATAACTTGGACATTTTATCCCAACGTTTCTCTTTAGCCGCCCTTCTGTATTCAAAAGCTCTACCCATAATTATTCGTGTCAAATGAAATACTTGAAATAAGTGCAACAAAAATAACGGTTTTCTTCTGAAGCGCAATGCTTTTAAACATCCTTCCCTTATTGGGCTTTATTGTCAATTCAATCTATGGCTAACGATTTTTAACATGTGGGAAGTAAAAAGTTTTTAATTTAACACTTTGAATCGGTTCAACCATTCAATACTTTTGAATTGAATCTAGGTTAAATTATGAAAACAATTCTTGTACTAGGAGCTGGCTTATCGGCATCATCACTTATAAGGTACTTGCTCGAAAATTCAACTATCTATGATTGGGAAGTCCGTATTGTTGATAGAGACATTGCGCTTGTTAACAAAAAAATAAACGGTCATAGCAACGGTGTTGGATTGGCTTTTGATGCCCTAGACTCTAAACAACGAATGGTAGAGATTAAAGCAGCGGACCTTGTTATCTCCATGCTGCCTGCCCGATTTCATATAGATGTTGCCAACGATTGTGTCGAGGCAAAAACGAATTTAATTACACCTTCTTACATCTCTCCAGAAATAAGAGCCCTGGATGCCAAAGCCAAAGAAGCGGGAATTATCATCATGAATGAAATTGGTGTTGATCCGGGAATCGATCACATGAGTGCTATGAAAATAGTTCATAAAATACAAACCGACGGGGGCAAACTTTTGAGTTTTAAGTCATTTTGTGGCGGTCTGATTGCTCCTGAATGTGACAATAATCCGTGGAATTATAAATTTACCTGGAACCCGAGAAATGTTGTGTTGGCCGGGCAGGGAGGTGCTTCTTGTTTTCTAAGAAACGGTGTACATAAGTACATTCCGTACAATCGTCTTTATGAACGAGTAGAAAAAATTTCAATCGAGGACTACGGAGATTTTGTTGGCTACGCCAATCGAGACTCTCTTTCTTATAGGGCAACATACGGAATAGATGCTATCCCGACTATTTTCAGGGGTACATTAAGAAGGCCCGGATACTGCAGAGCGTGGAATGTGTTCATCGAACTGGGAATGACAGATGACTCATTCGAAATGGTAAACACAGAGGATTTAACCCCCCGGTCGTTTTTAAATTCCTTTTTACCCTTTGATTTATCAAGTACGGTTGAACATAAATTCAAAACGTTTTTACGTACGGACAGAATGGATTTATTTGAGCGATTTGAATGGTTGGGTCTTTTTAAAAATGAACCAATAGTTGGATTGACCAAGGCGTCCCCAGCGCAAGTACTTCAAAAAATACTGGAGGACAAATTATACATGGAAGAAGGAGATAAAGACATGCTGGTTATGATACATGAGATCATTTACGAATTAAACGGAGAATCCAAAAAGATCACTTCACACATGGTCAACATAGGTGAGGACAACGTGTACACTTCAATGTCAAACACAGTTGGAATTCCCACTGCAATCTGTTCTAAAATGATCCTCAATGGCGAGCTAAATCAGACAGGTGTTACGCTTCCGGTTCAATCAGAGGTCTACGAACCTATTTTAAAAGAATTGGAAACATTCGATATACGATTTATCGAGAAAGAAGAGCTTTTGTGAATGATCAACACTAAGTGTTCCATCCTATTCGCACTACTCTTGAATGCATGAATCACGGATCGGACAAATTACCACTGATTTTTTCACACCACGGAACCATCTATTTATATTAACTTTGCGCTTTAATTCTATCATTTCAGAATGACAAAAGACAAATACACCGTTACGGCGGCCCTTCCATACGCCAACGGCCCCCTTCATTTAGGACATGTAGCAGGCGTCTATCTCCCATCGGATATTTTTGTTCGGTTCCTAAGGATGAACAAGCACGAGGTAACCTATATCTGCGGAAGTGACGAGCATGGAGCTGCCATCACATTGCGTGCAAAAAAAGAAGGCATCACACCAAAGCAGATAGTTGATAAATACCATGAGATAATATATAAAGCTTTTGAAAATTTTGATATCTCGTTTGATATCTTTCACCGAACTTCGTCAAAAATTCATCACGAAACAGCACAAGATTTCTTTAAAGTTCTAAATGAGAAAGACCATTTTACTCAAGAAACACGAGAGCAATATTATGATGAGCAATACCAACAATTTTTAGCCGATCGATACATCAGCGGGGCTTGTCCTAATTGTAACGATGAAAACGCTTATGGTGATCAATGTGAGAATTGCGGATCGGCGTTAAGTCCTATGGATCTGATTGATCCAAAATCGACTTTAAGCGGGAAAACTCCTGTAATGAAACCCACTTCGCACTGGTATCTTCCCATGCAGCGCCACGAAGAGTGGTTAAAAGACTGGATTAAAAATGGCATACTGGAAGGTGTCCAACAACACGATCCTACCAAATGGCGAAATCAGGTTATCGGACAATGCATGTCCTGGATTGATAATGGTTTGCGCCCACGGGCAATGACCCGTGACCTGGATTGGGGGGTGAACGTTCCGGTTGAAGGAGGTGACGGCAAAGTTCTTTACGTATGGCTGGATGCTCCAATTGGATATATCTCCGCCACAAAACAATGGGCAATAGACACCAATAAGGACTGGAGGGATTACTGGACTGGGGATCGAAAGCTGGTCCATTTTATTGGGAAAGACAATATAGTTTTTCACGCAATAATTTTCCCCATATTATTGAAGGCCCACGGAGGTTTGATCTTACCCGATAATATTCCTGCTTATGAATTCCTAAATCTGGAGGGGGATAAATTTTCAACTTCCAGAAATTGGGCAGTTTGGTTGCACGAATACATTGAATCATATCCCGAGAAGATCGATGAGCTTAAATATGTTCTTACCGGAATTGCTCCTGAGTCAAAAGACAGTGAATTCACATGGAAAGAATACCAGACGCGTGTTAATAGTGAGCTCGCTGACATCCTGGGTAATTTTGTAAACCGATGTTTGGTATTAACTCAAAAATATTACACTGGTATTGTCCCCGAAAAAGGGGTGCCTACAAATGATGACATTGCAGTGCTTTCAAAAATCAAAACGATCTCAGATAACATTTCTGGTTTGGTCTACGCATACAAATTAAGAGAGGCCCAGGCAGAGGCCATAAATCTGGCACGATTAGGCAATAAATACCTGGCGGATACCGAGCCTTGGAAATTGATAAAATCTGATCCGCAAAGAGTTGCCTGTATTTTGACCGTTGCGATACAGATAACTGCAAATCTGAGCATTGTCCTGCAACCATTTTTGCCTGCAACTGCAAGTAAAATTTCTGAATTTCTGAATTTTAAATCTCCCAACTGGCAGGATGCCGGAAGAACAGATTTAATTTCTCCAGGACATCAAATAAATAAACCTTTTATTCTCTTCCCAAAAATTGAAGACCAATTGGTGGAGCAAGAATTGGCAAAATTAAGTGCATCTGAAATAGATTGAGCCACATTAATTCCAAACAGAAAATTATATGCAACCATTTCTGCTAAACGATAAGGAGATGCACGCACAATTTCAAATTGCGGATTTTGTAATAAAAACGCAGCGGCAGATTTCCAAGGATTTTCATACAGTAGGAATTTCATTTCGTGAAGGATTTGAAAATGCAGAATTCACACATCAGGAAATTCTTCTGGAGGTCCAGTCTAAATTGGAGGAGATAAGCTTAATGAGTGAAGCTAAATTGCTGCAGTTGTTGTATCAGATCGACATACCTGAAAAGCAATTTCTACATTTAATCCATTCCAGTGATTTTTCGATCAAGCTCAGTGGTTTAATTATTCGTCGGGAAGCATTTAAGGTCTTTCTTCGGTCTAACTGTTAACTTTCTAACATTTTTTACCTCCAATTTTCGATATTTATTAGCCTTAGAAGTCACAATTTGTCTAACTTTGACATTCCATAAACTTTGGATAAGAAAAATGGATAAAGTATCATATGTTGGGAACGCAGATGTAAACGCGATAGACCATCTATACAAGTTGTACCTGCAAGATCCGAAAAGTGTAGATGTTGGGTGGACTAGATTTTTCGAGGGGTTTGATTTCGCGCTAACGAATTACGAGGACGAAGACATTCCCGAGAATTTCCAAAAAGAATTTAAAGTCATTAATCTTATCAACGGGTACCGAAATCGAGGGCATCTTTTCACTAAAACGAACCCTGTTCGAGATAGAAGAAAGTATTCTCCGACTTTAGCTCTTGAGAATTTCGGATTGGAATCTTCGGACCTTAACACTGTTTTTCAGGCTGGCAAAGAGATAGGTATTGGTCCGGCAACACTGCTAACGATCATTGCGGACCTGGAAGACACCTATTGTCAATCCATAGGGATCGAATATATGTATATTCGAGAACCCGATCACATCGCCTGGTTCAAGAATCATATTGAACTTGAAAACCGCCCCACATATGACGTGTCTCGAAAAAAGTCTTTGTATAAAAAGCTGGCATTAGCAGCGGGTTTTGAAGCTTTTTTGGGTAAGAAATTTGTTGGACAAAAGAGGTTTTCTGTTGAAGGACTTGAAGTTCTCATCCCAGCATTAGATGCTCTGATACAAAAAGGCGCCGACAATGGCGTTGCGCAATTTGTTGTTGGAATGGCGCATAGAGGACGATTGAATACCCTGACGAATATATTTGAGAAAAGACCTAGAGATATTTTTGCAGAATTCGAGGGAAAAGAATTTGAAATTGAAGATGGCTTTGACGGAGATGTTAAATACCATCAAGGGTTTACCTCTTTTGTTAAATCGGAGAGTGGCAGGGATTTGACATTGACGCTATCACCCAACCCCTCCCATCTAGAAGCTGTAAATCCTGTTGTAGAAGGGATCTCAAGGGCAAAAGTGGATTCAAGTAGCAGTAAAGACTACAAAAAAGTGTGTCCCGTTTTAATCCATGGAGATGCAGCAATTGCGGGTCAGGGTGTAATGTACGAAACCGTTCAAATGGCACAATTGGATGGATTCAAAACTGGAGGAACCATTCATATTGTCACCAATAATCAGGTTGGTTTTACGACAAACTACAAAGATGGGCGATCATCAACGTATTGTACGGATGTTGCAAAAACCACACTGTGCCCGGTTTTCCACGTAAATGCTGATGACATTGAAGCTGTGGTTCAAGTAATGGACATGGCCATCGAATACAGACAACACTTTGGGAGCGACATTTTTATCGACTTACTCGGATACAGAAAATACGGGCACAATGAAGGTGATGAACCCAAATTTACGCAGCCCCATTTGTACAACCTGATCGCAAAACACCCAAATTCAAGAGATATTTATTTTATGCAGCTCCAATCTGAAGGCGTAATGACTCAGGATGAGGCAGGAAAAATTACCACGGATTACAATACCTATCTCGAAAAAGAATTTACAGAATCCATTAAGCGAAAAAAGGCCTTGGTTTATGATTTTTTAAGTGATGCATGGCAAGGATTCAGACACGGAAATGCCGATGATTTCAAAAGTTCACCAAAAACGGCCGTAGAAAAAAAGAAATTACTAGACCTTGGTGAAAAACTTGCAACGCTTCCGGAAGGCAAAAAATACTTCCGTAAAATTTCGAAAATATTTAAAGAAAGAATGGCCGCCATAAAGGAGGACCGGCTTGATTGGGGAGCAGCAGAAATGCTTGCATATGCAACATTGTTGGATGAAGGACACCCGGTTCGTGTCTCAGGACAGGATGTAGAGCGCGGCACATTTTCACACCGACACGCGGTGGTAAAAACTGAAGATACCGAAGAAGAAATAATTACTTTGAATTTGCTTTCAAAGAAACAGGCGCCATTCACGATCTATAATTCATTTTTATCCGAATACGGCGTACTTGGATATGAATACGGCTACTCTCTTGCTTGCCCCAACGGTTTGACAATCTGGGAGGCTCAGTTTGGCGACTTCTACAATGGGGCACAAATAATTGTCGATCAATTCATTACTGCCGGAGAAGATAAATGGTCTACCCAAAGTGGTTTGGTTTTGCTGTTGCCACACGGGTATGAAGGTCAAGGTGCCGAACACTCAAGTGGTAGGATCGAACGCTTTTTACAACAGTGTGCTGACCTAAATATTCAGGTAGTGAACACGTCAACTCCTGCCAATCATTTTCATGTACTTAGACGCCAGCTGAAAAGGGAATTTAGAAAACCACTGGTTATCTTTTCACCAAAATTACTTTTGCGACATCCAAGAGCTACATCCACAATTGATGAAATGGCCAATGGTTCTTTTCAGGAGGTCATTGACGATCCGAATGCTGTGAAGGATACTATTGAAACAGTAGTTCTGTGCTCTGGAAAATTCTATTATGAAGCGACTGAGAAAGCCGAAGAGCTGAGCGTGCAGAACATGGCTTTCGTCAGAGTGGAGCAATTGTACCCGCTTCCAAGAATACAGATCACTGAAGTTCTTTCAACTTATAAAAATGCTAAGAACATCTTATGGGCACAGGAAGAGCCAGCCAATATGGGAGCCTGGTCGTATATGGCCATGAAATTTAGAGACCTGAATCTTCATGGTATTTGCAGGAGGTCTTCAGCAGCAAGTGCAGAAGGATCGCATGATCTGCATAAGCGTAGGTTGGAAAAATTGTTCAAGGAGCTTTTTGAATTCGGAAACGGTAATAAATAGCAATTAAATACTATTTGTAGAAACGATATGTCAGTATTAGAAATGAAAGTGCCAAGTCCGGGAGAATCAATTTCAGAAGTTGAAATTGCTCAGTGGCTCGTATCAGAGGGGGAATACGTCGAAAAAGATCAGGCAATTGCCGAAATCGATTCGGATAAAGCAACATTGGAATTGCCCGCAGAAAAAAGCGGGACGATTTCCTTAAAAGCGGAAGAAGGTGATGCTGTAGCGGTTGGGTCAGTTGTTTGTCTGATCGACACCTCAGCCGAAAGACCTGCCGATTTTCAATCGAAGAATGACACTTCTGATGCAACCATTCCCGAAGCTCCAATTAGCAGAAAAGAGTCACAATCAGTAGCATCTCCTTCCCAAACAACATATGCAACCGGAGTTCCTTCAATTGCTGCTGCCAAAATTATGGCGGAAAAAGGAATAACAGCAAGTGAAATAATTGCAACAGGGAAAGATGGGAGAATCACCAAGCAGGATGTTCTAGAAGGTATCGCACATGGGTTCGAATCTGCTGCAGATCTGCAATCGGGGGAAACTCGAAATCAGAAACGCGTTAAGATGTCGATGATGCGTCGGAAAATAGCAGAGCGTCTGGTTGCGGTAAAGAAGGAAACAGCCATGCTGACCACCTTCAATGAAATTGACATGAAACCAATCATGGATATTCGAAAAAAATATAAAGAAGCTTTCGCCGAGCACCACGACGTAAATCTTGGTTTTATGTCCTTTTTCACAAAGGCATGTACCCAGGCATTGTCTGAATTTCCGAGTGTAAATGGACAAATAGATGGAAAGGAGATGATCTTGTATGATTATGCCGATATTGGAATTGCAGTTTCGTCTCCAAAAGGTCTCATGGTTCCCGTTGTGAGGAATGCAGATGAAATGTCGATGGCAGAGATCGAACGAGAGATCAAGCGACTGGCGATCAAGGCGCGAGATGGTAAAATCACACCCGATGAAATGTCTGGTGGAACATTCACTATTACCAATGGTGGGGTTTTTGGCTCTATGCTGTCCACGCCTATTATCAATCCTCCGCAATCGGCTATTCTTGGTATGCATAACATTATAGAACGGCCTGTTGCAATTAAGGGCAAAGTTGTAATCCGCCCAATAATGTATTTGGCCCTTTCTTACGATCACAGAATTATCGATGGAAAAGAATCTGTAAGCTTTCTGGTCAAGGTTAAAGAATTACTGGAAGACCCCGAATCCATGATGGCCGGATCGAAGGAGCCCCTTAAAGACTTATTGGGAATGTAATTTTTCATCCGCTTTGAATAGAAATATCAAAAGGTTAATTCCTGATTGAAATTTCTTCTATTCGTATTTTTTCGAATCATTAATCAATAATGATGCACCAAATAAAGGTTTGGTTTTGTCTTTTTTCTAGCCAGCATAAAATTATAGCTGATTAATTTTTAGTACCTTAGGAACCCACAAAACACTATAAACTATGAAAAGAACAATTACTTTACTGGCAATGGGCGCCTTGATTTTCAACACGAATGCGCAAAACATTGTAACAACACAAACAGCGAACAGAGTCGCGATCGTTGAAGAATTTACCGGAACAAATTGTCCGGCTTGTCCTGGTGGGCATACCACACTTGACGGTATTTTAACGGCCAATACAGATCGTGTTTTTGGTGTTGGTTATTCCCCAACAAATTCAGGACTAACTGGCCCATATAACGGAGGGTTAGATCTAACGAATCCTTTTTCCAATGTTTTCTATACAAATCCGTATTATGGAAATGGCGATGGAAGAGCTATGCCAACTGCCCACATTAACAGAACTAAGTATGGTGGCAGCCGAAAGTCAAGCACCTCAGCATGGGCATCGAGAGTTGCTGGAATAATTGCACTTTCTTCACCTGTGAACGTTGGTTTATCATCTACATACACTCCTTCTACAGATATGGTGGATGTAACAGTTGAAATATATTTTACTTCTACTGTAACCGAGGCGACATACGTTACTGTATTATTGACAGAGAGTGATATCATCACTACTCAATCTGGTGCAACGGGAAATTACACGCACAAACACGTAATGCGAGCAAATCTGCAAACGGGACAGTGGGGTGATGCATTGACCGGAACAACCAACCAGGGAGATCTTGTAACCATGACTTTCTCGTACGATAATTCAACAACAAATTACGTTATTGACAATTCAGACATCATGGCATTCGTTTCTACCGGAACAGATGATGCCAGTGAAATTCTAACTGGATTTCAAGTGCATGCAAATGGCGGTTCTGGGTCCGTTTCCGGCATAGAAGATTTGGCAATGAATCAAGGAAATCTCACAATTTTCCCGAATCCTACGTACAATGAGCTGAACATATTGTTGTCTGAGAATATTAATGATGCTGAATTATGTATATACAGTATCACAGGAGATGTGCTTCACACAGAATCCATTAACGGGACAAGTGGGTCTTTATTGACGTATAATACGACCCAAATGGGTCTGTCTTCTGGAACTTATTTTGTTTCGGTTCTGAGCAATAACAATCGGATTGTTGAAAAGCTCATTATTCGATAGATTATTTAAATTAGCAATGCAATAATACATTATAAATAGGGATAGTTTTGATTAAACTATCCCTATTTTAGTGGGTAATAACCCAAATTATTAATAACTAAATCAATAAAAATGAAAAAAAGTTTACTCTTAATTATAGCCATTTGCTCCATTTCGTTTGGAATGAAGGCTCAGATTCAAAATTATTCAGTTGGACAAACTGTGAATGATTTTACAGTGACCGATATACACGGTAATTCGCACACATTAAGCTCCATCACTGCTTCAGGAAAGTGGGTGCTAATTGATTTTTTCTTTACAACCTGTCCACCCTGCCAAAGTACCGTTCCGTTTTTTAGTCAGCTACACGAGAAATATGGTTGCAATTCAGCAGACCTATTTTGTATTTCTATTGATACTGGTGATAGCGATGCTGATGTTACGGGTTTCGAAAACACGTATTCTACTTCAAGCGGTTTTGCCCCAGCCCCAGCCGTATCTGGAAATGACGGTGGTGGAAATGCAGTAATTTCAGCTTTCAACCCTGCGGCATATCCTACATATTGTTTGGTAGATCCTACGATGACGTTACGAAATGCAGATATATGGCCGGTCAGCTCTATCGCTGATTTTGAGTCAGCATTTGCAGCAGTGAACTTTTCTCCAGCTCCAACAGCTTGTGCGGCGGGACTTGAGAACATTGCAGCAATCAATACAATGAATGTATATCCAAACCCCGCAACTTCGACTGCAACAATAAATGTGACACTCGAATCCAGTGATGATGTTACAGCGTACGTTTACAATATGGTGGGCGCAGTAGTTTCCACTCAGTCGTACAATGGCATTAGCGGTGAGAATAAATTTGTTCTGGCAACAGAAGGAATCGAGAATGGACAGTACATTCTTAAAGTTGACCTCGGAAATGGTGCGCAAAAACAAATTGCACTCAACGTTCTGAGATAAGAAAATCTTACTATTTCAATAGGAAAAGGGCACTTCTGCCCTTTTTTTTATATTCTTATTTCTGACCTATAGTTTCTTCTTTTTGGTTAAATCCCACCACTATGTATTCATCTATTAAATTGTCTCCTTGAATAAAACAATATTTAGTAGTGACCAATAAATACCCATTAAATAATTGGCACACTGTGCTTTAACCTCAAATAAAGAGGATAAACGAGACACAAATACCGCTCTTAAAATCAAAAATAATGTTAAAATTTTATCGAAGGTGTAATTTTTTAGGGTTTGCGGCGTTTTACTAATATAACAATACACGTTGATGCAATGTAGAAAAGTTGGCATACAATTTGGATACATATAAATCAACTAAGTAGAAGTTAGTTTTCATAAGTAGTAGTAGTTTAGGTTTTGAGTGGGAAAGATGCCAATCTTTCCCACTCGTGTTTTATGCCATTATTGGAGACACTATATCATTAATTTGCTGTACTTTTGCTTGCGCGTAGTCAGAATAGCGGTATAATACACGTATGAAGAACATTCGAAATTTTTGCATTATTGCTCACATAGATCACGGGAAAAGTACTCTTGCTGATCGTCTATTGCAGATAACAGGTACAATTTCGGATCGTGAAATGCAAAATCAGGCGCTTGATGACATGGATCTTGAGCGAGAACGCGGCATTACAATAAAGAGTCATGCCATTCAAATGAACTACAAACGAGATGATACAGACTACGTTCTTAATTTAATTGACACGCCCGGACACGTTGACTTTTCATACGAAGTGTCTCGTTCTATAGCTGCTTGCGAGGGAGCACTATTAATTGTTGATGCAGCACAGGGAATAGAGGCGCAGACAATCTCCAATTTATACCTGGCACTTGAACATGATTTGGAAATCATTCCAATTCTAAACAAGATGGACCTACCTGGTGCCATGCCGGAAGAAGTTACCGATCAAATTGTTGACCTTATCGGGTGTGATCCAAGTGACGTTATTCCCGCATCCGGGAAAACCGGATTGGGCGTAAAAGATATTTTAAACGCAGTAATAGACAAAATTCCCGCTCCGAATGGTGACGAATCAGCCCCCCTGGAGGCGATGATCTTTGACTCTGTGTTTAACTCATTTAGAGGGATCATTGCATACTTCAGAATTAGAAATGGTGTGATTCGCAAAGGAGACAAGATTAAATTCTTCAACACCGATAAAAGCTACAATGCAGAGGAAATAGGGATATTGAAAATGGGGCTTATTCCTTGCAATGAGGTTAAAGCTGGAGATGTTGGTTACATCATTTCGGGCATCAAAAAGGCCGCTGAAGTTAAAGTGGGAGACACCATTACTACCTTTGAAAACCCTTGCAAAAATGCGATACAGGGCTTTGAAGATGTAAAACCCATGGTTTTTTCTGGTATTTATCCTGTTGATACCGAAGATTACGAAGAGCTTAGGTATTCAATGGAAAAATTGCAGCTCAACGATTCTTCCTTAGTATACGAGCCCGAATCTTCCGCGGCATTGGGGTTTGGATTCCGGTGTGGATTTCTTGGAATGCTCCATATGGAAATTATTCAGGAACGACTGGAACGGGAATTCAATATGACCGTAATAACAACGGTTCCCAACGTATCCTACAGAGCTTTTATGCGAAGGAATCCTGAAGACCAGATCATTGTGAACAATCCTTCTGAATTACCCGACCCTTCAGGTGTGGAGCGCATTGAAGAACCATACATACGAGCACAGGTCATTACCAAATCAGAATATGTTGGTCAAATAATGACGCTGTGCATCGAGAAAAGAGGGGATCTGACAAATCAGGTTTATCTCACACAAGACCGTGTTGAATTGTCCTTTGAAATGCCTATGGGCGAAATTGTATTTGATTTTTACGACCGATTGAAAACCGTGTCTCGCGGATATGCATCCTTCGACTATCATCCATTAGATTATAGATCCTCAGACCTGATTAAATTGGACCTTTTATTAAATGGGGAGCAAGTTGATGCCCTTTCTGCATTAGTGCACAAGAGTAACGCTTATGACCTGGGGAAAAGAATCTGTATTAAGCTAAAGGAATTAATCCCCAGGCAGCAATTTGAAATTCCTATTCAGGCAGCTATTGGAGCCAAAATCATTGCAAGAGAGACTATTAAAGCACTTCGAAAAGATGTAACTGCAAAATGTTATGGTGGGGATATTACGCGTAAGAGAAAGCTTTTGGAAAAACAGAAAGCTGGTAAAAAAAGAATGCGTCAGGTTGGAAAAGTAGAAATCCCTCAAGAAGCATTCTTAGCAGTACTTAAGCTAAACGATTAAATATGAAAAAGGGAGCAAGCTCCCTTTTTCTTTTTCAGTGATAGTGTCTCATTTTACCTTGCTGTTCAACTTATTTCTCAAACCACTCCATTCAACAAGATGCATTTTGACCGTACCAACTGGAATTTTAGCCTTGACAAGTACCGGGATTTTATTTTTATCAGCTGTAACCCAAAATTGCACATCTTCTTCATCTTCAAAGTACCTACCCGTTTGCACTACAGGTAAAAATTTGTGGCAATTAAACGTTCCCTTTCTAATTTTAATTTGTTCGTCTCCAACATACTTTATCTTCAATTTATAGATCTCATCATCCATAAAACATTTAAATTCAAAAGTCTTGCCCTTTTTCATCTCATTAAAATTTAAGGTTCGGGCCTTGTAAAACGAAGAAACCATATCCTGAATACCCATTGGTACTTTATAGTTTCTCTCTCCATTATAAACTTTGTTGTGATTCTGTTTGAAGGTATAACCCTGATTTATTTTATAGCCGCCTTCGTTAACATCACGCTTAAAATACCAAGGCATTATGGACTTTTTATCAATATAGCTTTCGTATACATCCCGAACTTTATAAAACGCATTAAATCCACCAAGTGTTCTGCCCGTGCCAACCACATGGTACAATGAACGATTATTTCCTTTTTTAGATGTTGCCTTTACTTCCATGATTGCCTCTCCCGCATCTATAAATCCATAAGTAACACGATACCTTAATTTCTCCCCAACCTGAAAGGCAGAATTTGAAACAGATGGATAGTTGACAAGAGTTGAGCTCGACATTCCGAAAAAGAGGCCGATTAATACTATAAAATAAAAGTGCTTTATCATGGTATTGCGTTTTCGTATGTAGCAAAATGCAAAGCACGTGCCAATTTAAAAGGGTCAACCATTATTAGGGAAAAAAGAAGGGCCATTTATTCAATGACCCTTCAAAATAAATTTGTACTGACGGAATTCGTCAGTCAACTAATCCACAGTAAACACTACATACACCCTCTTGAACCAGCCATATCTGCAAGTTCTTCGGCACTGTATTTTCCTTCCTCAATAGCTTGCTCGATTTCTTTATTGATCTTTACACCTTTTTCTATGATAGCGTTGGTTTTCTCTTCATCGCTTGGATCAATAACAACAGCTTCATCCATTAAATTGCACAAGCAATCTGAAGCTCCCTGAACAGATGACGTGTTGCAACCACCACCACAAGAAGATAACACCATCGTAATAGAAATAATCGTGATCGTTATAAATAATCTTTTCATAATTTTATTTTTTAGTTTTTTAAATATATAAATTCACTGGTATTTCGTTTCATAAAAACCATGAATAGTCTGAGTTCTTTTCCTGGAAGAAACCCAAAATCATTTAAACTACCACATTGACTATTTTTCCAGGAACTACGATCACTTTTTTGGGAGATTTGTCTGCCAACCATTTTTTCGCAAGTTCGCTGGACAAAACTTCCAATTCGACTTCCTTCGGAGTTAAGGATATTGGCAGGTCTATCTTAAACCGCATTTTTCCATTAAAAGAAACCGGATAAGAATGATTCGTTTCGGTTAAATACTCTTCGTTATGAACAGGGAATGTCGCGTAGCTAAGCGTTCCGGGTTGGTTTCCTAATTTCACCCATAATTCTTCTGCAATATGGGGTGCATAAGGCGAAAGCATAATAACTAAGTCATTCAATATCGTTTTGTTTCTGCATTTTTCATCTCCTAATTCGTTCACGCATATCATTAAATTCGAAACAACTGTATTGAACGAAAAGCGTTCCAGATCATCGTTCACCTTTTTGATGGTTTTATGCAGTGTTTTCAGTGCATCTTTTAACGGATCCCCAGCATCCAAAGAAACATTATTTTCCGAATCATGAAAAAGTCTCCAAAGCTTTCTCAAAAAGTTATGAACTCCACTAATTCCTTTTGTGTCCCAGGGTTTGCTTTGTTCCAAAGGCCCCAAAAACATTTCATACATTCTTAAGGTATCTGCCCCATATTTTTCAACAAGCTCATCTGGAGTTTGAACATTATATTTTGATTTAGACATCTTTTCGATCTCATGCCCGCAAAGATAGGTTCCGTCTTTTTCAAAAATAAATTCAGCATTTTTATATTCAGGGCGCCATTCCTTGAATTTTTCAACATCGAGCGTATCTTCATCGGTTATTGAAATAGCGACATGAATAGGAACAAAATCAAATTCGTTTTTCCGTGACAACGTAACAAATGTATTCGAGTCTTTGATTCGATAAACAAAACTGCTTCTCCCAAGAATCATTCCCTGATTGATCATTTTCTGGAACGGTTCTTCAAATGGAAGATACCCCAGGTCGTGTAAAAATTTTGTCCAAAAACGGGCATAAAGCAAATGCCCCGTTGCATGCTCCGATCCTCCGATGTATAAATCCACATTATTCCAATATTCTACTTTTTCTTTGGCTACAAATTCGGTGTCATTTTTAGGGTCCATAAACCTTAAAAAATACCAGGAACTTCCTGCCCAACCCGGCATGGTATTGTGCTCCATTCTATCGCCTTCAAAATGACTCCATGAAGATCGGTCTGCCCTTGCTAAAGGAGGATTGCCTTCTTTTGTGGGTAAATATTTATCTATTTCCGGGAGTGTTACAGGAAGATGAATGTCGTCAACCAGATAGGGTATTTCATCCTTATAATATACCGGGAACGGTTCCCCCCAATAACGCTGGCGAGAGAAAACAGCATCACGCAAACGATAATTTGTTTGTCCTTTCCCAATTTTTTGTTGCTCCAGGGTTTTTACCGCTAATTCAATTGCTTTATTAACCGGTAATTCATTCAAAAAATCGGAATTCGTAATTACAGCATTCTTTTGCTCATATGCCCCTTCAGAAATATCTGTGTCCTTAAATATATTTACTATTTCAATTCCAAAATGTTTGGCAAAGTTCCAATCCCTCTGATCTCCGCACGGCACAGACATAACAGCACCCGTACCATAGGAAGCTAATACATAATCCCCTATCCAAATTGGAATTTTATTTCCATTGAAGGGGTGAATGGCATAGGCTCCAGTAAATTGACCCGTAATATTTTTAACCTCCGCCTGACGTTCCCGATCTGATTTCAATGAAGCACTTTTCTTGTATTCGTTAATTTCACACTCATTATCAGGCGTTGTTATCTTGTCCACAAGAGGATGTTCCGGCGCCAATACCATAAATGATACGCCAAATATTGTATCCGGTCTGGTAGTAAAAACTTCGATCTTATTATCCGATCCTTCAACATCAAAGAGTACCGATGCACCTTCCGATTTACCAATCCAATTACGCTGCTGCTCTTTAATTGAATCCGACCATTCAATTTTATCGAGACCGGTTAAAAGACGTTCTGCATAAGCCTTAATTCGCATGGACCACTGACGCATCAATTTTTGTTCGACCGGGTGCCCTCCCCTTTCCGATAAACCGTTAACAACTTCATCATTCGCTAAAACCGTCCCTAATTCAGGGCACCAGTTAACCCATGAATCGGCCAAATAAGTCAAACGATAACACATTAAAATGTTACTCTGCTCAAGCGTGCTTTTTTTATTCCATTGATCCGCTGAAAAGGATTCTTGGCAACTATGCACTGCATTAACTTGTACATTTCCTTCAGTTTCAAACTTTTCAATTAATCCCGATATCCGTTCGGCTTTATCCTTTTGGTTATCATAATAACTTTCAAATAATTGCTTGAAAATCCACTGGGTCCACTTATAATATTCTGGTGATGAAGTCCTGACCTCGCGACCCCAATCAAACGAAAAGCCCATGATATCGAGTTGTGTTCTATAACCAGAGATCTTTTCACCATTGTTATCAATCCCCCCCTCAATGTTAGTTTTCGTTGTAACTCTTGGGTGTTGACCTGTTTGAATTGCATATTGCTCGGCGGGCAATCCGAAAGAATCATAGCCCATAGGATGCAATACATTAAAACCCCTCATCCTCTTATAACGTGCATAGATGTCGGATGCTATATATCCTAGGGGGTGTCCCACATGAAGACCAGACCCCGACGGATAAGGGAACATATCCAAAACATAATATTTTGGTTTTTTCGAAGTATCTTCTGAAGCGAAGGTCTTATTTTCCGCCCAAAATTCCCTCCATTTCTTTTCAATCTTTCTAAAATCGTAATCCATGTTCAGAATCATCACAATATGATGGGTCAAAGATAGCTAAATGCTCCCAAAAATTTCAATGAGCATTATAGATAATACAGTATCATTTAGAAGGTGGGGGGAAAATGCTATTTTTACAAGTAATGCTAAGAAGTACATTTTTCTCCATATGTAATATTATTGTACTATTGATCTGTATCAATACAGTTGTTGTCGCACAACAATCACATGAAAACCAACTTATTAAATCGTATAATTCTGAGCAAAATCTAAAAAAGAAATTTAGCAGATTAATGGCTCTTGGTGAGTACTACAAAGTAAACAACATTCAACGAGCCGATTCGATTCGACATGTAATACTTAAAGAAAGTAGAACTTTTGAAGATTCTATTAGGTTCAATGCTCTGTTCTATAACGCAATGATTGCAGAAATTATTGGAGATCAGGAAGAATATTTCAAGACCATACTTGCATGCCAGCCCTTTTTGAATATGTTAAATACAGACGACGAAGTTCAATTCAAGCTCTTTCGTCACTTAGGCAGCTATCATAGCAGTTTACAGGAAATTGAAACTGCTGATTTCTATTATAATCTCGCTGTAAAAATTTCTAAAAAGAACAAAGATTATGCAGGTTTGTCGGATGCTTATTCTTTTTCTGCGATAAACTTTATGGTCGACAACAAAAAGGATTCTGCCCTTTATTATGCAGATAAGGCAATCTCTTCAGGACGTCGTGTAAAAGATAAATCAGTATTATCAACCGCATTCAATACGCAGGCACAGATCTACGATTTCTTCGGTCAAATTGAATTGAGTGTCGCTAAAAACTTAATTAGCCTGCAATTAGCCGAACAGGCAAACAACCGTTTATTATTGGCTAAATACACCAGAGAAATAGGTCAATCACAAAAGCTGATATTAAACCTGGACGATGCAGAATATTATTTTAACCGATCATTAAATTATGCGCGTCAAATTAACGATCAAAGGCAAATGGCATTGGCCTTAACAAATCTAGCTTCGGTTCAACTCGATCACGATAATTTTAATGGTGCAATTAAAAATGCTAATCAATCCATTAAATACTTGTCAGTCTTAAATGATTTTAATGGTTTGGGGGAAACACACAACATCCTAGGGATGGTTTACAAAGAGCAACAAAAATACAACCTTGCTTCCAGTAATTTTAATCAGGCTCTGGTTTATTATGAATCAACCAGTAATAAAGAAAAAATTGCCGGGGTATATCATAATGTGGGGACTGTTTTTAAAGAGCAAAGTAAATATTTAAAGGCCTTAGAATATCTAAATAGGTCGATTGAAATTAGAGAGTTGTATGGAGCACAAAATCAAATATACCATACTTACAGAACTATTGCAGGTGTTTACAAGGACATTAACAACCCCAGAAAATCCTTGAAATACATGGAGTTGTATTTGGACTACTTGGACAGTAATACCATCCTTCAGTCTGCAACAAAAATAACCGAATTAAGTGAGTCGTATCGATCCGAACAAAGAGAACGATTGATTATTTCACAAGCTGATTCAATTCAAAGACAAAAGCAAGAGCGTGATTTAACAGACACAAAGCTTGAAAACAGCCAGTTACGGAATAATTTTCAGATGTATATAATTGTGGGATTCATCATTATTATTCTTCTGGCCGGTGTTATTTTATTTTATAGATGGAATCAGACTAAAATCAAACAGCAACAAAGAGAAGCCGAAATGTCTCAAACATTATTGAGAACACAGATGAATCCACATTTTGTGTTTAATGCAATGTCTGTTATTCAGAGCTATATATATGATAACGATACGGTTAACTCATCTAAATTTCTTGTGAATTTTTCTCGTTTGATGCGATTGATCTTGGAAAATTCTCCTAAAAAACACATTCCCATTGCCACTGAAATCGAAATCTTGGAAAAGTATTTAGAAACGCAAAAGCTCCGATTTGAAGAGCGATTCCATTATGAAGTAACAGCAGATGATCTGCTATTTCAAGAATCTCTGGTTATACCACCTATGATCGCCCAGCCTTTCATTGAAAACGCTATTGAGCACGGACAACTGCATACTATTGATGGTGGCTTTATCCGTGTTTCGATGAAAAAAGAGAACGACATGTTACTTATTTCAATAATTGACAATGGTGTTGGGCGAAAAGGAGCAAAAGCAAACAAGAAAAGTTCGGCACATAAGAGTATGGCGATGGACATTACAAGCCAACGAATAGAAAACTTAAACAAAAAGTATAAGACCTCCGGAACACTTTTGGTTGAAGATTATAACAAAGAATTGGAAACCGGAACAAAAGTATTAATTTCGTTACCGTACACGGTAGACACAAATCCAGTAAATTAGTAAGGATGAGAAAAGTATTAATAATTGACGACGAAAACAGGACGAGAGATTTGATTTCAAAAATGATTGACTCCTTTGGATTGGATGTTGAAACAATCCCCGAAGGAGAAAATGTTGCGTCCGGAATAGCCGCTATTAAAAAGCACAAGCCCGATATTGTTTTCTTGGATATTCAAATGCCAGATGGAACCGGTTTTGATGTAATTCAGGCCATAGAAGAAAAAACCTTCGAAATTATTTTTATAACTGCACATGAAGAATTTGCTATAAAGGCAATAAAATTTAGTGCCTTAGACTACCTACTTAAACCTGTTGATACAACTGAGCTAAGGAACTCGCTGGAAAAAGCACTTACTACAATTGAAACACGAAGTGATTCACAATTCGATGCGCTTCAGAAAAACATTCAGCCTAACGAAAAAAGAAGGCTCGTATTAAAAACACAAGAAAGTGTTCATGTTGTTGAATTGGATCAAATCATACGTTGTGAAGCAGACAGGAATTACACATCTTTCTTTCTTTTAGAGAATAAAAAAATTCTTGTTTCCAAAACACTTAAAGAATACGAAACTTTGCTTTCCGGCCATAACTTTCTGAGAGTGCAACAATCGCACCTAGTAAACATCGATTATGTTGATCGATATGATAAAAAAAATGGAGGGGCAGTTGTTATGAAAGATGGCTCCGAAGTTCCGTTATCTCCAGCAAAAAGAGAGCTGTTTTTTAAACGCCTTGAAAACCTATAAACGGAAAAATAATTCAATCCACATCAATATTCGATAAAGTGCCATCAATATTCATTCTCTTTGTTGAGATCAATTTTTAATACCTATAATTAAGGTAAGAAATAAGGAGAAACATCAGGATATTTTCTTTAAGTTTCACTTTAAAGTTTTGGAGGGTACACTGCTTGGAGAGGCAGTTTCATTTTCTAGTTTGATTAAAGAGTATAACAGTTCTTAATACCCTTCTCTTTAAAGTTGTGCTAAGCACGTGCTTAAAGAAAATTCCTGGTTTTTTCATTGATTGTTTCGATTAAGGTTTAATTCTTCTGTATTATTATGAAGAGTTTGTTGTTAACTACTACAAAAAGAATTAACTTACTACTACCAAATAAAAGAGAGATGACATGTCATCTCTCTTTTATTTTATACAATATTGGGCGACTCGGAGATGCATCATTTTCAAATGGTGCCATTTGGATATTTAAAATATATTCTCCATCTAAAATCGAATCGTCGACAAATATTAACTCCGTTATTGTCCTCTCATGATTCGGATTCTCCGGAACCTCCCAGAATTCATGGTGAAATGCCAATTCGCCATTATCATTTTCTCTATCCACAGAAGGAAGGTCAATTAAAAAGTGTTTAACTCCCGCCTCACAAATCTTTTTAGCACAGAGACTGTCAAGATATGTGGGATTGGTGGAGGAATAATTCATTGATCGTTTGTCCGCTATATTTGGTAAGGTTCGAATTATTAGTGCCTCAGATTTAAAATCATTCAAATCAATTTGTTCGGGAGTAATAATAAAATCAAGCTCGCCATCTTCGTTGCTTTTTTCATGTGGTTTTATTGATTTTAAGCTAGCTCTGAAGAAAAAATTCTTAAGTGTATCATTAACCGAGTATATCTTTGAGGTAATGTGTCCCAGACATTCGGTGTGTGTGCCGTGTCCATGGGGATTAAACTGAATATTCCTGAAGTTCACACTGCCCCCTTCTTTTATCGAGCCCACGTAATGTTCCGTTCTAACCGCTTCAAATTTTGGTTGATCAACGTACCAGGCTCGTGGATTTTTCGCAGAATCCGACAATGGAATTGAAATATCCATAGGCTCATCTGTATCGATGTAATGGATGTCGTCTAAATAAAGTTTCATAGTCCGTTCGAATATACGTAATCTGATACTTATATCGTCGAAGAGAAGACAGGCAATTTCTATTTTTCGCATAGAATAGCGCGTAATAACTGAAAACTATTGCTTCATTATTCACACAAACCTTAGTACTTTTTGTTTTCTTTAGATCATGATAGATAAAACCATCAATTCTATAATATTTGATTTTGGAGGTGTATTGATCAACATTGATTACAAAGCAACCATACGGGCTTTTAAAGAGCTTGGTATCGAAAATTTTGATGCAATGTATACTCAGGCAAATCAATCTAACTTATTCAACGACCTTGAGACTGGTAAAATATCACCCCCATCATTTATTAATCAACTATTGGATTATTTGCCATCTGGCACGTCGCCAAATAAAGTGGTCGGGGCATGGAACAAAATGATATTAAATGTTCCGAAGGAAAACATACGTTTATTGAACCGCCTAAAAAAAGAAGGCTATTCAATTTTTCTATTGAGCAATACCAACGAGATACACATAAAAAAGGCATTGCAAGAATGGGCTAAGGTTTCAACAAAACGTCCAGACGAAATATTTGACAAGGTTTATTATTCATTTGAGCTTCAGATGCGCAAACCCAATCGTGTTATTTATGACTTCGTATGTAAAGAACAAGGATTGAATCCAGAGCAAACCCTATTCATCGATGATTCGATACAGCATATAAACGGTGCTTCACTTTCAGGGCTGCAAACATTCCACCTCACTTCAGATAAATCAATTCTTGATTATTTTTCCTGACATAGCTCTATAAGGACTCCATTGGTGGAGTTCGGGTGAAGAAACGCAATTCTTTTATTGTCCGATCCATCAATTGGTGATTCATGTATTAATACAAACCCTTTGTTTTTTAGACGTTGGAGTTCGCGTTCAATGTCTTCAACTTCTAATGCTATATGATGAATCCCTCTTTTTCCTTTATTTAGGAATTTCGCTATTGGGGAGTCTGAATGTGTTGCTTCAAGTAGTTCTATTTTTGAATCTCCAATTTGCAGGAAAGCAGTTTTTACCCCTTCCGATTCAACGCGTTCTTCTTTGTAGCATTTTGTTTCGAGTAATGATTCAAACACCTTTACAGATGCTTCAATATTATCCACTGCAATACCAATATGTTCAATCTTCTTCACCATGGCATAAAAAAACCCTGACGAGAATGTCAGGGTTATCGAATAATTTAATATTAATTCTTTATAAACTTTTCGTTTACATTATCGAAATTAATATAGTAGACTCCTCTCAATAAATTCGAGCAATTTACGGATGACCCAACTCCCTTTTTAACAATATTTCCGTATGCATCATAAATTTCGTAACGCGTTTCTATCGCATTGCCATTCGCAATAAACTTTATTTCGTTCTTTACTTTCGCCGGTGTTTTTGTAACAGTCGGTGATTTAGAACCGAATTTTACTTCCACTGAAGGGCGTTTCGTTCCTGAATGATCAATCTGAACTATTCTCAATGTGTTTTCTCCAGAATGAGGAGTTGCCTTAAAATCATAAGAATTCTCCTGACCACTTCCTTTTCCATGAACCTCTCCAATTGAAACCCATTTATTCCATCGATATTGTTCAATGAAAAAAGGTAATTTACCCTGCTCTCCTTTTGTTGTCCATTTGAGCAGTCCTTCATCGCTTACATTCAATTTTACCACTTGATATGTTGACCTGGGTAACAAAACTTCCGGGTTCAATATTTTAGGTTTACATCCGTCGTTATGATCAATCACTATGAATACAGGCTCTCCTATCTCAATATTGAACAAAGAAAAGTCAATTTCAAATGCGCCCATATTTGTTCCTCCCGGCATGATATCACCATTCACAGTAACTTTAGTTCCACAATATCCAAATCCTTCGTCATCCATTGGGTTTTGCACATACAGATTTTTCCCCTGATAGGTCCCCTCAACGGATAACGCGCCGACTGCTGATAAATGCAGCAAACTAATTATCCCCAATAAAATTAAATTTCTCATCCTAATTGCGTTACAGTAACAAAAATCGGTCGTTCAGTAAAATAGTTAAAGCAGCTTAATTTTCAACGAACCAACAAATATAAAATGATTTTATTTTAAACCACTGTAAATAGTAAGAATATTTCTTCATGAATGACGATAAAAGCACCGCTTGAATGTACCATGCCTGATTGTTTTCTCACAAGAATAATAAATATGAGAGTTGAAGAGGCTACATATTAGCATAATTTTATTAACCTTGTATCTTCTCAAAGTATGTTGGTAATGAAAAGATTTAGCCTTGTTTTCCTCCTGTTATTAATTCTTTTTTCTTGTTCTGATGACAGCAAACAGCAATTTGAATTCGGTGGCGGGACTGTAACTATGGCTCTTGAAAATGAGCCGACCACTTTCATTGCAAGAGATGTTCTTGACATTTATTCAGCAACCGTTCTTCATCAGATCATGGAGGGCTTAGTCGGTTTTGATCCTAAAACGATTAAAATTATTCCAAGACTGGCTACTGAATGGACAAAAAGTGATGACGGTAAAATTTATGTTTTCACACTTAACGATCAAGTTTTATTCCACCCACATGCAATTTTCAAAACGGAAAAAGACAGACGACTTACCACGGCGGATGTTATAAAAACTTTTGAAATGTGTTGTACCCTAAATGAGGACGGTGTAGCCCCTTCGGGTTATTCCATGATTTTTCAATCGAATGTAAAGGGTGCAGACGAATTTCTTCAGGGAAAAGCAACAAAAATAAGCGGGGTTACTGTTGATGGAAATAAAATTAAGATCGAGCTTTTAAATGAGGATCATAATTTTCTTAACAAGTTAGCCCATGTCAACGTAAGCATATTGTCAGAAAAAATAATTGAGCAGGGTGAAGTAACCGATGTTATCGGTACAGGACCTTTTATATACTCCAAATACACGCATGGAGACACCCCTTACTTAGCGTTACTAAAAAACAAGGATTATTATAAGAAGGATAATGCCGGAAATGCTTTGCCATATCTGGATAGCCTTGTGTTTGTTTTTCAGAGCAGGAAATTAGAGCAGTTGGACATGTTTGAATCCGGAATGATCGATTTAATAATTGGGTTACCAACAAACAGAATTACACGAATGTTAGAAGGCCGTATTGAGGATTTTAATTCGAAGCCACCAAAACTTGTTCTTGCGAACAATCCCTTGCTAGAAACTCATTTCTATTACTTTAACATGGAAGACGAACGATTCCAAAACCCTCTTGTTCGTAAGGCTTTTAATTATGCAATAGATAAAAAAGTTATTGGGCGGGAAATTCTAAAAAATCAATTTTATGATCTTGGGGAATACGGTCTTACCCCTCCTATTTCATTTGCATTAAAAGGGTATGATTTTAAAAGTGTAAAAACTGCCGGGTATTCCTATGATCCTGAATTGGCAAAAAAACTATTAGCACAAGGTGGTTATCCGAAAGGTGAAGGGTTTGGATCTGTCGAGCTTCGCTATAATATAAACGATATTCATTCTGCCGTGGCAGACGAATTTTCAAAACAAATTTTTAAAACCCTGGGAATTAATGTAAATATTGATGGTTCAACTTTTGAACAATTAAATGAGGATGGGGCAAATGGGAAAGGAGATATCTTCAGGATGGGATGGGCCGCAGATTATGCCAGCCCAGAATCTTTTCTAATGAATTTTTATGGGAAATTTGTTCCTGTTGATTCACTCGATATTTCACCAATTAACAAGGCTCGCTATAAAAACCCTGTATTTGATGAGTTCTATGAACAGGCCCAAAACTCGAAAAAATTAGCAGACCAAATGAGGCTTTTTTCCATCGCAGAAGTTGAGCTCTTAAAAAACCCTCCAATTATTCCATTGTGGTATTCCGGTAATGTTCAACTCACAAAATCCTACCTGCGAAATTTTTATTTTAATGCCATTGGCTTTTTCGACTTTCGAGAGGTTTATTTAAAAGAATGGAGCCATGAAGAATATAAGGAAGCCTATAATTACTAATTACACCCATTAATAGTTACAACTATTTTAGATAATTAACCTTGAAAGAAAGGGTGAAAAATTGCATACTAGTTTCATCTAACAAGAATTAGCTCCCTGAATTCAATTACAGGTTGAATACGAATTATTAAACGACAACACATGAAAATCCTATTGTTCTTTGTCTTCGGTATTATTACAGGTGCTTTGGGACAACCTACTCAAGTAGTCCGGGGAAAAGTGTTCGATTCGGAATCGCAATTTCCACTAACTGGGGTGAGAGTCGAAATTTTCACATTTGATTCAATTTCAAAATTTCGGGCATTGACAGATCTTCAGGGGAAATTTACCGTTAAAAATGTCCCCGTCGGAAAACATGAGCTGGTGGCAAAATACATGACCTACGATTCTAAAACGATTACGATCGAGGTCAACTCAGGGAAACAATCCATAATAAACATTCCGTTACAAGAGAGCTTCTTAGAACATGAAGAAGTGACGGTTACAGCACGCAAGAAAGGTGAAGTAATCAATGAGCTGGCATTTATTTCCGCACAACAATTTAGTGTTTCTGAAACGAACAGGTATCCCGGATCACGATCTGACCCTGCGCGAATGGCTTCTAATTTTGCAGGTGTAGGTGGTGCGGATGACTCCAGAAATGACATCGTAATAAGAGGAAATTCACCACTGGGTGTAGCATGGAGGGTTGAAGGAATAGACATTCCAAATCCTTCTCACTTTGCTATTGCGGGCAGTACGGGAGGTCCTGTATCCATATTGAATAATAAGATCTTGGCAAATTCTGATTTTTTTATGAGCGCATTCCCTGCTGAATACGGTAACTCCATTTCGGGCGTGTTTGACTTAAAACTAAGGAATGGAAATAATGAAAGACATGAGTTTACCGGGCAATTCGGCTTCCTTGGTACTGAAGTTATGGCAGAAGGCCCCATGAGTAAGAATGGTAAGTCCAGCTATTTAATAATGGCACGTTATTCAACATTGAGCCTTTTTCAAAAAATGAACATACAAATTGGAACAGATGCCATACCTGTATATGGCGATGGCGCATTTAAATTCAATTGGCAACTGAAAAACGGTGGCGCTGTATCTCTGTTTGCGATTGGTGGTGGTAGTGACATCGATATCGTTATTTCCGATCAAACAGAAGTCTCCAGCGAGCTTTATGGAGAGGGAGACCGGGATCAATATTTTGGAACGGCAATGGGAGTAGTGGGTCTTTCTATTAAAAAGCCTTTAAATGAAAAAACATTCGTTACTTCAACTTTGGCATATTCCTACGAACAGCAAAAGGCCAATCACGATTATTTGTGGCGGACCATAGAACCCTCCAACCCGACAGAAATAGTACTATTGGATAAATACCCTTTACTCGATTATGCATTCTCCACATCCAAAATTTCTGGATATTTGAGTGTAAACCATAAACTAAATAATAAACACCTGATTCGCGTGGGTTTAAACGCAGATTATTATCGGTTCGATATGATCGACTCCGTTCTTGCAAGCGGCCACGATACTATAAACCACGATAATTTTGACATACGTTGGGACTATAAAGGAGGGGCTGTTATGATCCAGAATTTTATTCAATGGAAATGGAGAATTACGGAAAAAATGGCGTTCACTGCGGGCTTGCATAATCAATATTTCAGCCTGGGAAACAGTTTAAGTATTGCAGAGCCAAGAATTGGATGGCGGTTGAACATGAAAAAGGGGCAGGTTTTAAGTGTCGGTGCCGGAATGCATAGTCAGATACAACCTATGTACACCTATTTCTATCACCAATACGATACCATTACCGGTGAAAAAATTTACCATAATAAAGACATGGATTTCTCCAGAAGCCTTCATGCTGTCATTGGGTATGAAAAAGCCCTGAATAAAGGTCTGAATATTAAAACTGAGGCCTATTATCAATACCTTTATAATATTCCTGTTACTGTTGCCCCTTCTTCGTTCTCATTGATAAATATGGGAAGCGGTTTTTCGCGGTTTTTTCCCGAACCATTAGAAAATAAAGGTACCGGATATAATTATGGATTGGAGATCACATTGCAAAAATACTTCAGCAAGTCCTTTTTCTTTCTTTTATCAGGAACGATCTACAATTCAAAATATTTCGGCAGTGATGGAGTGTTAAGAAACACTTCTTATAATGGGACATACATCGCTAATACACTGGCAGGAAAAGAATTTAAGCTCGGTGAAAAACAAACAATAGGAGTTGGCTTAAAAATAACTTTTGCCGGAGGTAAAAGATATGGGTATGTCGACATAGAAAAATCGGAAGAGGTCAATGAAATAATTTATCTCGATGAAGGGTTTAACGAACGACAGTTTTACGATTATTTCAGGGCAGATGTGAAGATCAGCTGGAAGTTTAATGCGAAAAGAGCAACGCACGAAATTGGTTTGGACCTGGTAAACATCTTTAATTCAAAGAATCTTCTAAGCCTTGCCTATACTCCTAATTTGGAAGACCCATCCATCGAACCAATTTCAGAAAAAACACAACTTGGTTTCCTTCCTATTTTTTATTATCAGTTTGACCTCCGACTTGGTAAAAAGAATTGATGCTTGCTGCTTATTGTAAAATAAATTCACCAAACGGGACAACTATCGCATCCGTTTTTTGGGCGTATGTACAATAAAAATCCCAAAACAGTGTTGAAATCGTAATAGCCGTATGCGTGTCTTGCGTATGAGCTTGGGTCGTTTGGTCTGGTTTTTACTTTTACCTGATGATGAATCCCCCCACTGAAACCGGACTGGATGAACACATGTCTTAAAAATTCCAATCGAACACTCGCGTGTCCAGAAACTCCATATCCAGACATTGAAATTGTTCTAATATCTTCCCCGTCTGTTCCAAACCTAAAATCATTGAAAGAAAGTAAGCCCCCTAAACCAACACCAACATTTGTTGCGATTGCGAACCAGTCCCTTTCACCTACAGTCAACCACAGATCTGTTCGGGTTAATTCAAAGCGCAGGTAATTTAGCCCATCCGAGTTTTCATAATGGAACTTACTTCTCTCAGTTGTAACAGGTTCTCCATTATAAATCCCGGACCAATTCGATATGGTATCCACTCCGGGATTGATTTCACCACTCAAGACAACCTGATTCCTGTCTGCAAAAAGATATTTCATGTGGTCCTGGCCGAAAGAGATTGCCCAGTGATCTTTAAAATAATACCCTATTCTATAATTGAACTGGGGAATTGTTAATTTGCTTGGGTGGAAATAAACAGAAGGATCAAATTTTTCAGGATTATCATGCGACCTTGCTCCTTTCAAGGTAAAGTCATACCCCGGCCCTACAAAGCGCATATTGCTTTTTGTGTACCCTGAACGGTTATAACCCCAGTAGCCAAACAAAGTTCCCTCGGCATAAGAAACCTTCTTTTTCATCCGCTTTAAACCCATCTGTGCCTCAGCTGAAAAAGACAAAAGCAACACTACTATTAGCACACTATTTCTCATCGTAATTCTTTCAAAAATAATTAACGTATTTATTTCATTTTTAAAAACGAGACCTCATCATCACTTAATTTTCTGTACATCCCTCTTGGAAGGTCTTTTTTGGTTAGTCCTGCAAATACCACACGGTCTAATTTAACAACTGTATAGCCCAACGCTTCAAATGTTCGTCTAACTATTCTGTTTTTTCCCGAATGCAGCTCAACACCAACCTCTTTTGCATCTTTATTCTTAACATATTCAGCCTTGTCAAATTGGGATTTACCATCCTCCAAATTTACGCCCGACACTAATTTTTCAAGGTCATCTTTATTTATTTTTTTGTTCAGTTCTACATGGTAGATCTTACTCAATTTATGGCTTGGATGGGTTAATTTCTTCGCCATGTCTCCATCATTTGTAAAGAGCAATAAGCCCGTTGTCTCTCTATCCAATCGTCCAACAGGGTAAATTCTTTCTCTGCACGCCTTTTTCACCAAAGTCATCACCGTTTTTCTTCCATGCGGATCGTCCATGGTCGTTATGAACCCTTTTGGTTTATTCAAAAGAACATACCTTTTGGTTTGTGCTTTAATAGAGGCTCCATCATATTTTACTGTGTCACCTGGCCTTACTTTATGTCCCATCTCTGTAATTATCTCACCATTGATTGTAATAACCCCGGTTTTGATAAGTACATCTGCCTCCCGACGAGAGCATATCCCTGCATTCGATAAATACTTGTTAAGACGAATTTCATCTTCATTGAAAGATGGCAGAGGATCCCCTTTTTTTACCTTATTTTTAAAATCTATATATTTTCTTTTATCCCTCGGTTTTACATCCCTTTCTCCGTCATTATTGGCTTTTTTGGAAGGGGTGTAACGTTTTTCAGGTTTCCCTTTTTCCTGTGACCTTCGTCCTTTAAACGCTTTCTTGTTTGAATCGTTACCACGATTTCCTGATTTTCTTGTGTTCATCTCGAGCATAAATATTTGTGCAAAGATACTATATTTCAATTGCGGGTGAAAAATTCGATGATATCGCGTTTTACACTATTAAAGTGGGTAAAACGCATTTTCAATGTGTTCTAAGTTCATAAACCCCTTGTTAAGCACTATTGATATAACATCAAACCGCACTTCCCTTTTAATATCGTTTAGCTTTATGTATTCATTGGTGACTTTAATGATCTGGCGCTGTTTGTTACGGTTCACGGATTTATAGGGTTCACCAAATGCGGAAGTCCCCCGTGTCTTTACTTCAACTATAATAAGCATTTCGTTTTTCACACAAATAATATCCACCTCAGAATTTTTCCAATGATAATTTCTATCAAGAATTTGATATTCCTTTGAAATTAAGTGGTTCGCAGCAACAGTTTCACCTTTTTTTCCAAGTTCAATATGGTTCATTGCGGATAATTTTGTCTGTTATTATTTAAGATACAAAAATTAATCCCTCATTAAAATGAACCATTGAATGTTCCATATGTACCAAATTTCATGCGATGGGTTTTTATTTTGATGGTTTTGTCTTTTTCCGTTAAAGGACAAAAGAATATACTAATTATGGGAAACCATTCGTCGTTATGTCTTGATAATAAGTTGGTATTTGTGGCCAAGCAAACCCTGCCTGATTCTCTAAGTGATTTTAAGGTAATAATGCTATTCTCGAGTTCGATAAGTTCATTGACAAATAAAGACGTGAATAGAATAGTAACATTCATAGAAAAGGGCGGCGGATTATATTCGGGGGCAGAAAACTGGCCTTTACAGGCAGAATCTAATCAAGTCACGAATCGATTATACCAAAAAAAGAGTTTTGGAAATTACCAGCAGCGTATTGCCGAATGTTCCGAACACGCTGCCAATTTAAATCTTAAGGATGTCGATTCGTTACCCGCTGGTAGTTCAACTGTAGCCTTCCCAATGGATTATCGTTTGAAAGTGGAGGCCTGGATAAATGATCAACCCCTAATTCTTTCCGGAGAGCTTGGTAAAGGTCGGATTGTTATCGATGGCGGTTACTCAAGGTTTTATTGCAATCAACGAAATGAGTTTTCTGATTTACTGTTTAAAGAAATTTTACTTTATCTTCATTCAGAAAGAGCTCGTTGATCATACTGCCCCTATCAATTCGAGAGTTTCTTTTGCGGCCGCCTGTTCTGCTTTTTTCTTAGAAGTCCCTACCCCTCGGCCATACTCCTGATCATTGATCATCACACGGACGACATATTTCCAATTTATGCCCTCATTCTGTTCGGTTAGTACTTCAAAACTTATCGGTAATCGGTTTTTTTGACTCCAAATAAACAAACTGGATTTAAAGTCAATCTCTTCCTCAAGTATTTGATTTAAATCAACATATTTTTTTAAAATGTGTCGTTTAATACTTCTTTTGGCACTCTGATATCCTCCATCCAGATAAATTGCACCTATAAGTGCTTCAAAGGCGTTTCCTTCAATTGTTTCTAACTTGATAGAACGGCCTCTATTATAGCGCATAACAGAACTAATTTCCATTTCATGCCCAATCATACCTAAGGTTCTTCTACTAACGATTTTCGCTTTTATTTTGGTTAAATATCCTTCGTCTTCATCTGGGAATTTGGAAAATAAAAATTCTGCGATTATAGAGTCCAATATTGCATCCCCTAGAAATTCTAGCCTTTCGTTCGATAGCTCCTGACTATTGTTGGTAATCGATTTATGGGTTAGTGCTTTTTTGAATAGTGAGACATTGTTGGGGCGATAACCAAACCGGCCGTATATAAATCGAATTATTTCTAATTCTCCTTTTGAATGTTTCTTTTTAAAAAATGGAAAATTTCCCAGCTACTATTCTTTAAATTTTTTAACTACCACCGTTGTATTGTGACCCCCAAAACCAAAAGTATTAGACATCGCCACGTTTACTACCCTATCCTGAGCTTTATCGAATGTGAAATTCAACCTTTCATCCAGTTCAGGGTCGTCAGTAAAATGATTAATTGTAGGTGGCACAATATCATTTTGGACCGCTTTAACGCAAGCTATTGCCTCAACTGCACCCGCCGCACCAAGAAGGTGACCGGTCATTGATTTTGTTGAGCTTATATTCAGATTATACGCATGCTCCCCAAATACCTGTTGAATCGCTTTAACTTCAGCAATATCCCCCAGTGGGGTTGAGGTTCCATGCACATTTACATAATCAACATCAGAAGGATTTATTTCGGCATCTTCTAATGCGGCTATCATGGTATTTCTTGCTCCGATCCCTTCAGGGTGGGGTGCTGTCATGTGATAGGCATCGCCAGACATTCCTCCACCGATAACTTCGGCATATATTTTTGCGCCACGCTCTACGGCATGTTCGTATTCTTCTAAAATTAATGCTCCACTCCCTTCCCCCAGCACAAATCCATCACGATCCAGATCAAATGGTCGTGATGCTGTTTCGGGAGAATCATTAAGTGTTGACAGTGCTCTGAGTGCATTAAAGCCACCCACTCCCATTTCATTCACACATGATTCGGATCCGCCGGTTACAATTGCATCCGCTTTTCCAAGACGTATATAATTATACGCGTCTATTATGGCATTAGTTGAAGATGCGCATGCAGAAACGGTAACATAATTGGGACCTCTGAAACCATATTTTATCGAAATGTGTCCCGCTGCAATATCAGCGATCATTTTGGGGATGAAAAATGGGTTAAACCTTGGGGTACCATCTCCGGCAAAAAATGTTTCGGCCTCATCTTGAAATGATTTAAGACCTCCAATACCAGAACCCCATATAACACCTATACGATCCAGGTTTGGTTCCGACTCTATTAATCCAGAGTCTGCCACGGCCTCATTTGAAGAGACCATGGCATACTGTGAAAATTGATCTAGTTTTCTTGCTTGCTTTCTGTCAAGATGATCTAAAACATCAAAATTTTTGACTTCACAAGCAAATTTTGTTTTGAACAATGTTGCGTCAAACTGAGTTATCGGAGCAGCACCACTTTTCCCTTGTATCAGGGCATCCCAATATTCATCAACTGTGTTTCCGATTGGGGTAAGTGCGCCAAGCCCGGTGACCACAACTCTTTTCAATTCCATACACGAATCGTTTGTTCAATATAGGTATTGATTATTACGCGTTGTCTCCTATGTAAGCTATTGCGTCACCAACCGTTTGAATGTTTTCCGCTTGATCGTCAGGAATAGCAATATTAAATTCCTTTTCAAATTCCATTATTAGCTCAACTGTATCTAAAGAATCTGCTCCTAGATCGTTTGTGAAGCTCGCTTCGTTTGTTACTTCGCTCTCTTCGACACCCAATTTATCTACAATTATAGATACTACTTTTGATTTAACGTCAGACATTTCTTCTTTTTTTAAATGGTTAATTCAGTCGCAAAGAAAACCACAAATTATCAAAGGACAAAATAATTAGTCATAATATTCAATCACATCTTCCTTAGACTTCCTCTTCAAATCCGGCACTTGTGCCTCTGCGCCTGCAAATCCAACAGGCACAAGTAGAAAAGGACGTTCATTTTCAGGTCTTTCTAATGCCTTTGCTATGAAATTCATTGGGCTTGGAGTGTGCGTTAGTGCCACGAGCCCTACATTGTGAATTGCCATTAACAAAAACCCAGAGGCTAACCCAACAGATTCGGAAACATAATAATTGATTTTCTTTTCTCCATTTTCATCCACGTCGTATGGTTTTTTAAGCACCACAACAATCCAGGGCGCAACGTCAATGAACTCTTTAATCCAATTTGTACCCAGAGGTTTTATTGCCTCCAACCATTCAGCATTCATTCTCCTTTCATACGATTTTTTCTCCTCTTGCTCCGCTAATTTTCTAATTTTTGATTTGAGTTCCGCATTGGAAATTAAGCAGAATACCCAAGGCTGTCTGTTTGCACCTGAAGGAGCAGTAGAGGCGGTAAGAATGATGTTCTCCATTACCTCCTTGGGCACAGGCTTGGAAGAGAAATGGCGTAAGCTTCTTCTCTTTTCGCTCCACTTGAGGAATTCTTTTGATCTTTCGAGCATTTCATTCTCATCAAATTCCTCGCTAACATAAGGGATAAAAGAATATTCTTCCTCTGGCATAAAAAGAATTGATTATAGTTTTAGCTTAAATATAACGATACTTCCTAACTTCGCGATATGGCAATCACAAGAATAGCAATTTTTGCCTCAGGGAACGGAAGCAATGCATTAAATTTAATTCGTTTTTTCGAAGGTCATGATTCGATACAGGTAGCATTTGTGCTAAGTAATAAAAGTGATGCCCCCGTACTTTCAAGAACGCAAGAATTGGGCGTATCCACAATCAAACTAAAAAATAATGAGGTAGCCAATGGTTCTACCCTATTGGAGCTTTGCAAAAGCAAAAATATTGACTGGATTATTCTTGCCGGTTATTTAAAGTTAATTCCGCTGTCGTTCCTTTCCGCATACAAGAACAAAATAATTAACCTTCATCCTTCCTTATTACCTAAATATGGTGGCAAGGGAATGTATGGAAGAAAGGTTCATATGGCCGTGCTAGACAACAGAGAAACTCAATCGGGTATTACGGTACACTTTGTTAACGAAGAGTACGATGAAGGTAGGATCATTGCGCAACTGTGTTGTGAGGTAGCCCCAGATGAACCAATAGAGGCTTTGGAAAATAAAATCCACCAACTCGAGCAGCTTTATTTCCCATTCATTGTTCAAAACACCATTCTAACCCAATCCAATGACTGATTTTTTTTACAAGGTTTAACCGTATAGTGTTCTTTACCGCTACAATGGTTTTATTTTCCGGGCGTAAACATTCCCGGGGATGATGTCTCTCCTTCAATTATTTGCATTCCATTCGCGTATTGTCGTTTCACAAAAACCCTCCCATTTTCGTCATACATTATAAAACTCCCGTGTTTCAATCCGTCTTTGTATTCCGCCTGCTGTAAAAGCCTCCCTCTTCGACTATACTGTTTCATTGAACCATGAAGCTCTCCCTTCTTCAAGTTAGAAACAACAGCATAGGTTACTCCTCCAGGGTGGTACGCAATCCATCTGCCATTTTTAAGGCCCTTTTTATAGCCTCCTTCTTCGGTTTTACCATAATCCTTGCCTGAATAGGAAACATACGCACCATTCATCTTGCTTTCTAATACAGTTCTATCCTTAGTAAAGCCATAATTTCGTTTTGATTTTAATTTATACAGCTTATACGTCGACAACTCCTTTGGATTTCCGTTCTCAAAAAACGCGACCCATTTACCATTCTTCATGTTTGCCGAATAGTTTCCGGTAATATTTTGATTTCCGTTCGGATAAAACGACAACCACTCTCCTTCTAATTCTCCTGATTCAAAGCTCGTTTTATTTTTTAATTTGCCATTTTCCCAATAATTTCTCCATTCTCCCTGCTCCTTTCCTTCAGAATAATTGCCTTCCATAAGAATGGTCCCGTCTTCATACCACGTCTTCCATTCTCCATTTTTTAAATTGTCGGCAAATGTCCCCTCTTTGAATTTATTTCCATTCTTAAATAAATAAGTCCAGCTCCCCGTTTTAACTCCCTCTGTATAATGCGCATTGTAAGAGCGTTCACCAGTCGGGTACCAGTATATCCATTCACCATCTTGTTGTCCATTTTTGAAAACACCCTTCATGTCTTTGGTTCCCTTATTTGTAAACCACGTCCACTCTCCTTCTTTTTCACCATTTACAAATTGACCATCAATATTCACCGTACCATTGTCGTAAAAATACTGGTACGTTCCGTGCAATAAACCATCCTCATAATTACTGGTCTTCTCTTTATCACCAGTATAATAAGCATATTCCCATTTGCCGTGCTTTAAGCCGCCCCGGAACTCCCCTTTCAAAACACTATAACCATATACGCTAATTTCTTCAAACGAGCCTTCTTTGAGTCCATCCTTGTAGTTATACCATTCTTTAACTCCCCCAGTTGTATAATAGGTTACCATTTCTCCATTTCCTTCTATTATTGTTTGGGTGTGTGCTGAATCTGGAAGATAAAACCCCCGCAGATAATTCTGCTGATCCCGCATTTCTTCCTCAGATTTTAATCTGCCGTCTCTGTAATAATACCGCCAAAAATTAACGGCTTGATCTTCTTTGTATTCCCCTTCTACTTTTATATTCCCGGTCTCAAACCATTCTGTGTAAAGACTGTCCTGGCGGTTATATTTAAAATACCCTTCCTGTCGTTTCTTACCATTGCTATAGTACAGAAGAGCTTCACCATGAAGCATGTCTTTATAATAGTTGCGAACTTCTTCAATTGCTCCCTTACGGTCGTAGTATACCCATTTGCCGTGCTTTTCAATCGTCTCACCAAATTGGTCAACATAATTTTTTCCTCGTGACCGAATCTGTAATTTATTATAATCCCAGAAGGTTTGTTTTTGTTTTGAAAGGTTTTCTTTTTTTACCTGCTGTGCAAATGCACAATAAGAAACAAACATTACCAATAATAGAGTAATCCGTAGTATCATATATTATTTTTTATCTATAACCATCAGATCAATCAGTGGTTACTATTTCATTAAACCCAAAACTCCCTGTGCTATCAAAACCATTGCAAATGCAACAAACACAATGCCGATTAACGCATTTAAGGCTTTAAGCAATTTCCCTGTAACCAATGGTCTAAGACTTTTCGCCCCAATAATCTTCAAAAAATCTATTGCAAAAAAGGTAATAAGGATCGATGCAAGAAATATTACCATTGAATAACTCGTTTCGTCCTCGGCGGTATCTTTTGCCCCCAGGGTCATCACACTAAACCAGTAAAAAATAACAAATGGATTGGCCAGGTTCAATAAAAAACCCTTCAAACCAAGCAAAAGGTATCCTTTAAAATTTTTAGTCACAACCCCATCTTCTTCTACTTCAATTCCCTTTACTTCTTTACCAAAAGTATAAATCCCATAAGCTAAAAATACTGCGCCACCAATTAACCGCAAAACAGAGTTATCATCCCCGCTCGACAGATGTTCTACCTGATTATAAAAAAGAAATGCAATGGCGATATAGACAATATCATTGACAACTACGCCCAGATCAAAGGCAATGGCGGATCTGATTCCTTTTCGAATACTAATTTCCAATAGAACAAAAAAGACCGGTCCGACCATAATGCTCAGTATAAAGCCTGTTACTATTCCTTTTAGTATTAATTCCATTAATTCTGGAGGGGTCTGTTTCTACAAAAGTAATGTTTCCTGTGTCTTATAAAAGGTACGAAGCACTAAAAAAAGTTCAATGTTTTTAGCATCGGAGGTTATTTTTAGTCGAAGATGTTTACATTTGCATTTAAGCATATTTGGATGTGTTTATCCAACAATTGAAAATATTAAGTTAAATATGAAACTTGAAGCTGCAAACAAGAAGTTAGATACTATCATCAAGAAGGTTGAAAAGGACGGCCTAAAGGCAAAAAACATTGTTGAGGACCTTAAAGAGCTAAGAGGACTTGCTTTGGAGGAGCAGGACCCTCTTGTTACAAAGGTGTTGCGCCTTTCTTATGAGTACATTAATGAGAAAAGTTCTTTTGGTGTACAGGCTCAATACGAGGAAGACGAGGAAGACAATGAGTACCCAATTGAAATCGAGGACAACGATAACTTTTTGTATTTGTTGAATTTACTGTTGCGGTCGGATCACAAGGTTAATAGAGAAGAAATTAAAGATTATCGCTCTGCATTAAAGCTAGAGCTTTATTAGATAAATAAAGGTCTTCAAGTTAAAACCGCCCTATTTGTGGCGGTTTTTTTTATTTACAACCAACCTTTTTCGTGCAGAAATCGTCTTATAGTCAAATATTGATATTCTGGTTTTTCAATATTTTGATTTTATATTCCTTGCAGGTACCTGAAAAGAGTTATATACCTCTTGATTTCCCATCCGAAATCTTTTAAGCTCTTTTCAGGTTTTTTTTATCAAAGCTCCCCATCTTTTTTACCCAGTTCGTTAATTGCAATACTGACAATAGGATACATATTGGTCCGAATTGTGTTTGAAAGGAATCGAATCATCGTACATTTCACCTACCACCTTTGCAATATATACAGGATAGTTTTTAATAACCTCTTCTAATTCTACCTTCTGTGTGTCAAGAATGAAAGGTTTATTATCGCCTGAAATAAATGAAATAATGCCAGACTCAGGGATTTCCTGGTGTTTTTGATAATACAAAAATGCATATTGGATAAGTTGCAAAATATGTTTTCTTCCCCCTAAAGATTCAACAATAGTTTGTTCGTCAGTGTCCTTAACTCTAAATTTTGTATCGTTTTGCTGAACTCTTCCCGATTTATAATCAATTATTCTAACCTTATCCCCAACTCGATCAATTCTATCAATTATACCTCTTATATTTAGTTTCTTTTTAGTGCCATTAACTTCAATTTCTATCGTGGATTCGTATTCTTGTTCCAGAGCTTCAATAATAACAGGTTCGGTCTGTTCTGATAAAAATTTTGCTTCAGATTTTAAAAACCTTTCTGTCAATTCAATTGCCATTTTGTAAGAAAGAAGGTTCTTTCCTTTCATAAATGAATCGGCATCATTGTTGAAGTGCTTCATAAAATGACTGTGCAATACCGATTCGAAATTCTCAAGCATTTTATGGATGTCCTTTACCGTTATTTTATTGGGGGTCGGGGTAACCGGAACACCCTTTGAATCTAGCCTTGCGAACTCTTTATAAAGCTCCTCGAGTGTCTTGTGAATAAATGTTCCAAATGTACTGTTCTCAATTTCTTCTTCCACACTATCGGCTTCACCAAAATCCATAATATATGTAAAGTAATAATCAAGTGGACATGTCACGTATCTCTTAAACATAGAAGCAGATGCGGACTTTTCAAAAAGGAAATCCATTCTGTTTTGGATCTCTTTGGTTTTTTTAATCTCTTTGAACATTGTTTGCTTCTTCTGCTCAAGTGAATATATCTTTTTACTTATTTGTACATTTTCATTTCTTCGGCTTAATTCCATTTCGAGTTGCATCAAATAACGACTCGGCTCATTACTCCCAATCGATTCATCCGCACTACAATAAGTTACATACAACTCTTCACAGCTATGAAGCAATCGGTAAAAATGATGGGCAAACAACCCCTGCTTTTCCCTTGGTGTTGGCAACCCCAAGTAACGCCTCAAATCCATTGGTATCATTGTTTGAATAGGATTTGTAGTCGGTAGCTGCCCCTCATTCATCCCCACACAAATAATTCGCTTAAAATCCAGCGCACGTGTTTCCAGCAAGCCCATAATCTGAAGTCCATCGATAGGATTACCATGATACGCAACACTTTGCCCCCACCAATGCTGGTTAAATAACTGCTTGAACGATTTCAAGCTCATTTGCGGAATACCCTCTTCAATTATATTTTCAAAATCAATTAAAGAGCGATCAAAACACTCAATTAGGGCCTTTTCATATGCAAACTCTTTCTGTAACCCTGAATAAATAAGAGTATTCAATTCACGAATTTTTCGAATCGCTATTTTCCAGTCATAATCCCAATCGTTTGTTACTAAATCGAGAATCGCTTGTGTGTTTTTGCCAAGCATGACTGGACCTTTATCATCTCCTTTTTTTATTTTAACAGGATTTGGGTTCAAGAAAATTTGATTTCTACGGATAATGATTTTCTCCACTTCAAGCAGTTGTTCCTTCTCCCTTTGATCAATAATCGACAAAACGAAAGGGTGGTTCCAGAAGCTTTGTAGATCATTAAAATATATAGCTTTAGTAGCAAACCTTCTCTTGTTTTCCTGTATTGAAAACAGCAGCTCCACCCAGGTCCGAACGGACGAATTTTTTATTGGTAATCCAAGTGTGATATTGGCTTTTTCTATTTTCTTGGGTAGATTTTTAATTATTGCCCCTATCAAGGACTCGTCCGCAAGGAGCAACAGGGTTGCATCAATGTCCTTTTTTGTGGAGCGTTCTAAAATTGTTGCAGCAACTTTTACCTGCCCCGTGTTTTGAGCACATTCGATCATCTCGACTTTTAATGTCTTCGTAGCTAAGTTGTTCTGTATGAAATTTCTCTTCTTGCCATGAAATGCCTTTTCCTGCTTGCGTAAAAATTCCCCTGCCTCATGGCTTTCATCTGCAAAATAAAATGTATCTGCATCTATTATCATTTCCGCCCTGCCAAGTGCATCTAGCTGCTGAACAATTGACAATTCTGATTGAGACATTGCATTAAACCCGACAAAGAGAAATCGGCTGGAAGGATCCTTTTCAAAAAGGACATTGATATTTTTCGCAAGGGTTCTATATGCCCTACCTGTATAACAACTTTTGTGCGCAGAGAGTGAATTATTCAATTCAAAGTAATAGCCGGGAAGTCGATCCCAAAACTCCATAAATCGCTCTTGACTGGGCGTTAATTCCTCAGAATTAAAGCTCCATTGTTCTATTTCTTTTATATCTGCAAGGTTTTTAAAGACATCACTGGCTTCCAATAGGTACCTGTCGATTTCATTAAAATCAGACAATAGAATATTCCCCCAGGTCAAAAAATCATCGAACGACCTATCTTGTTCTGTTTTTGCTTTTTGAAGTTGAATTTCAAAAAGCCGCATCAATGCACGAGTATTATCAATAACCGTTTCAGGACTAACCGAATTCAACCATTGATTCATTGTTTGCATTTTCGGGGCAATGACGGGTCGTTTGTATTCTTTAAACAGTGCTGAGCTTAAATATTTTTTTGTGCGTTCGGATGGGATTATAATGGTTAAATTGTTAAGTGGAAGACCCTGCTCATGAATGTGTTTGGCGATTTTTTCTACAAAGCTCATTTTCAATTCTTTTGGGTTAAAACCTTCCAATATGTCGCCTTATTGATAACTGTTGTATTCGCTTCAGGGTAGGTTTCCGTAAACCGAGTCGGAAATTTAACCTTCTTTCTTTTTTCCCAATCCGTTTTATAGGCTCGAATTTGACCATCTCCATATTCTAAAAAATCGATTGTTTGTTTTGTGTGTGTTTTCCAGAAAAAACATTTTTTATCCAGCTGATTCATTCGAATCCACTTAATTCGTTCAGAAATCACATAATTGCGCCATAATTCATTCATGTCATTCCTTAAATGAGTCGGGTTGAAGTTTCTTATCAGAACATTTCGTAATCCATTATCGGAAAAATATATTGTAGTTGATTTTTTGAGTTCGTATCTATGATTATTGTGAAACGAGGGCAATCGAAACAGAACAAATGCATCTTCGAGTAATTTAATATAGCGTTCGACAGTTTCGTTGTCCAACCCGCACCTTTCCGAAATATCATTGAATGTTATTGTGCTGCCAACATTAAATGCGAGAAGCTGAAGCATTCGAAGCAATTTGTCTCCTTTGTTAATGCGTTCCCTATCCCGAAGATTGGTGAAAATTGCTCTATCAATGATTCCTTTCAACGATTCTTCTGCGTTATTAATATCTGCGAGTACTTCAGGGTAATTCCCATAAATTAATCGCTCTTCGAGCAGGCTCTCTTCCTTGGTCAATCCAAAATGCTTTGCAGATTCATAAAATGAAGGGGCAAAAAAATTGATCTCCAGACCTTCGATTTTTAATGCTCTTAATAAATCGGGGTCGATTTTTGGTTTGAACGAACAGGCAATAATTAATGTGGGTTTTATCTTCCCGTCCAATACATTATGTACTATTGAATCAAGATCTGAAAGGTATTGTGCGTCAAATAATACTACGATTCCACAACTTTCATTGTATAATTCGTTTGTATTACCATTTAATCGTTTAATGACCGCTTTCTCCGAACAATCATGCCAAACGAAAGATGCTTTGAGATTGTCCAGAACATCTTTTATAAGGGTGCTTTTCCCCACCTTCCTTGGGCCCTGAATGAACAAAAGCTTGCTCGTACTTAACTTCTCAATAACTGCTTCTTTCTGAATTCTAGGAATCATTCTGAGTTCTTTTTCCAAATGTAACCAATTGCTTTTTATCGCTATAAAAATTTGATCTTTGCGATTTCTCTAATCGAACCAAACATTTTCGAAGAACTTATGCGCCCTTCTTGAATTCATGAATTTGTTGCCGCCATAAGATTTAACAACAACAAAATAATCCTCGTTCATGAGCACCCTCACCCAATATAGCCCTTCCGGGTAGGAGTCTGCCATTCCCTGAAATGCTTCGCCTCCATTATCCAAAATGATCTTTTCGCACTTACTTTCAGCCGGACTTGCAATATATGTTTGTGCGAGTGTCTCCAATCCAATTTCTTCTGTTCGATAATACACCTCTACATCATAGGTGTTTCCTTGGCCAAACTCTCGATAAATAAGTTTTAAAGCATATACCTCTTGCTCAGATGATATCTCTTCAGGTTTTCCCGGAAAACGAACATGAATACCAATAGTATCATTGGTATACATATAGTTCCGTTTGGCATAAACCGCTTCACGTTCTTTCGTCGGGTGTTGACTATAAGACGATGTCACTTTTCGTATTTTGTAGCCCTTATGCCTGAGTAAATTGATAAGCCCTCCTTTACTGGCTAAATGTCCCGCACCAACAGCACAGAAAAGAACATTATCTTCTAATTTTAAAAGTGAATCTATTCGTTCAGACATACTGATGTTCCTGTCTAATATGAGTCCTTGATAGCCACGTGTGTAAAGGGATAAGCTCGTCTTTAACAGATCATCTATTTTATAAATATCCCCCTTTAAATAAAGCTCGACCATCGCATCTTTAGAAGTCAATATTGTTCCCCATCTGAAATTACTTCGAGAAGGCAGATTTATCTCCGAAAACAGGTCTACTTGAAATTCGGTAGACTCCAAAGGAATAAACTTTTTATCCGAATTATGACAGTACCATTGAAAAAAAGCATCCAAAAACTGCGGCATTCCATCCTCATTTCCATACTGGGTTTGCGTTGCTTCGGATGTGCTAATATATGGTTGTCCCTGATTATCATACAATAATTCAACTGATTCAATCCTCGTGTCCCATGTTTCAAAAAGAGAAAAAATATCGGTTTCCAAAGAAAACATATTTGCCTCGAGCATGGCATAATAGGTTGAATCGCTAAGATTAAAAATGCGTTTATCGTTAGAGTGTAATGTTCCGAACAGATATGAGTTTTTTTGCAATCCATTTCCGGATATTTCCCATAGAAGCTCATGTGATTCATCAATTGTTTGACAAAAGCAAGAAAAGGTCAATGATAGTGGAATCAGGTATCGAAACATTAAAACGAAAGATACAAAATTTTCAATTCAGTTATTCTATTAACCGGTCAATATGATAGTCCCCAAAAGAGTACGGTATGTAGGCAAGGTTGGGTATTTTTTTTGTAATAATGATCGGCGTCTTCTTGCCTAAGGAAATCGATCCATGTGTTTCTGAAAGCTCCATTGCATATGCAGCGTTTATCGTTAATGCATTCAGTGCCTCTTCCGGTGTCATTTTCATTTTTACGCAAGCAAGAGACCATACGAACCCGAGATTGCCGCTTGGGGTAGAGCCAGGATTAAAATCACTTGCCAGTGCAACAGGAAGACCATTTTCCATCATTTTTCGCGCATTTCCGAACGGAATGGACAAAAAATGTGAGCAGCTAGGTAAAATTGTTGGCATCGTATTCGATTCTTTTAAAGCCATAAGATCGTCATCTGACAGCTCTTCCATATGATCTACAGAAAGAGCGTTTAGCTCCACTGCCTTCCGCACTCCTCCCATAGCTGAAAATTGATTCACATGTACTTTTGGTTTCAATCCACATTGAATACCGGCATTTAATATCGCTTCCATTTCGGCGACTGAAAAATAATTTCGTTCGCAGAAAACGTCTATATAATCTGCAAGGTTCTCCTTTTGTATTTCAGGTAACATCTCATTTATGATCAGATCAATATATCCTTTGTGGTTCTGTTTATATTCCGGAGGGTACGCATGTGCTCCCAGAAATGTTGCCTTTATTACTATTCCTGAGGATTCTTTCAAGCGTTTTATAACCCGTAACATCTTCAGCTCTGAATCAACGGTAAGCCCATACCCGGATTTAATTTCCAGTGCCCCCGTGCCATATGATTTTAATAACGCAACACGTTCAAGAGCCAGATCAAACAATTGCTCTTCGGACATTTCCTGAAGGCGTCTGGCAGAATTAAGAATCCCTCCCCCCTTAAGGGCTATCTCTTCATAGGTCAATCCATTGATCCGATCAACGAACTCGTCTTCTCTTGTCTTCGCAAAAACGGTATGCGTATGGGAATCACAAAATGCAGGCAACACAAATTTCCCCTCAGCGTCTATAACTTCCAGATCACTACTATCCTCTATCTTCCCAAGACCATCCATTTTACCATACGCCTTGATGGTTAAATCGTCCAATTTTAAAAACGCATTGTCCAAAATCGGAAGTTCTTTCATTTCGCTGCCTCTTCTCAATTTTGGAAGATCTTCGCCAAATTGAACCAATCCTTTTATGTTTTTAATCAAAATCTTCCCCATAACAGCACAATTTTAACAATAATGTCGAAAGCTAGCTTTATTTTTTATTAATTCGGTTTCATCCCACCCAAAATTTTATTGTCATAATTCAATAAAATCTATACCTTCGCATCCGCTTAACAGGAATTGCATTTTTTAATGCCTTGGTGGCGGAACTGGTAGACGCGCTGGATTCAAAATCCAGTTCTTTCGGGAGTGGGGGTTCGATTCCCCCCCAAGGTACAAAGCCCATCAATGATGGGCTTTTTGAGTTAAACTCCGGATATATAGACGGGATGTCTAGATCACTAAAGTCTTAATTCTTACTGAATTTAAGAACCCTTCCTTTTCCATCTACGATGACTTCAATGAAATAGACACCATTCGGAAGAAAAGACACATCTATAATTTCCTTTTTCCCATTGATTCCGGAAACAAACATTTTTTTACCAAGCGTGCTTCTTATAATCGCTGAGGCCGATTTTTTGGGCTGAGCAGCAAGCGCTACTGTAATGTTGGTATTGCTCGGTGAGGGATAGACAAATACCTGGCTTTGTTCTTTATTATTTATCGATATCAAATCAGAATATGTGGTTTCACCATCAAAATCTATTTGCTTCAGACGGTAATAATTGTTTCCATTAATTGGAAGATCGTCAATGGCTCTATACGTATGCCCTGATTCTGTAGTTCCGGCACCCTCCACAGTGGCAATCTGCTCAAATGAAGTGCCGTTCAGGGTTCTTTCCACAACAAACAGTGCGTTATTCGTTTCGCTGGCAGTTGACCATTCCAGCACATTTGTATTGAGCTCACTGTGGCCTACAAATTCTAATAGTTCTATGGGTAAAGGCGAAACGTAACAGGTTGGAGAGCTTGCCGTCATACAAGGCGCACAATCTGGGGTCCATAAAGTGCCTTCCGCTGTTGCATTCCAGGCCGTATTATTTCTGCCCGGATAAATATTGGCTGCCAATCCTGTTCCATCATGAATTCCGTGAACCGAATTCCCGTTGTTCCAAGTTGGGCAAAAGACTTTGTCTGCAATATGTGTTTCAAAACAATTCGATCCTTCGCGAAGAATAATTTGACTGTTATACAATATCCCCGTACAAGAAAACATAGGAACATTTTCAAAAGAAACAACGAACCTTCTATTCGGAGCGCTGCCTATGGTCTGGTAATAAATTGCTCCCCCCACTCCGGGGTTAACATCCTGCCATGGACTAAGGACTGAATTCATCACTTCAATAGGCGTCGTTGTTGGTACCGGAACTGTTGCCCATGGCGACCAAGCAAAAGCTTTAAAAAGATCAAAAGTGATGTAATTATTGGAGGAAATCACACATTGGTTGTAATCGGCACCAAAATAGCAGAAATCAAACCCTATAGGCACTACTCCTGAATGAACATCATCCCCCAAAAATACCTGTGTTCCCGCATAAGGGTCCGGTTGGTATGCTATAACCGTTTGAACAAAACAATTTGGTGGTGGTGGTGGTGGTGGTGTGACACAAATAAATTTCATTAAATAATCTCCTGTTGCAGCACCAAAACCATGAATTAAGATATAATAGGTTACTCCTGGCACAGAAGTCCAGGTTACCTGAGACTGCGATGTACCTCCACAGGCATCGTCATTTCCAACTTCACAAATTAGTGCTCCACAAGTCCCTGTAAATACACGAACACGTGTATCATAAGAGCTTGGACACAAAGATGTTGTCATATCATTTCCGTCCCCAAGAACAGAATACCAAACTCCTCCTCCTGTACCATCCCCTACAACACAAAAAGGAGCAACATCCGCAGTAAATCCACTTGTATTTCCCATAAGAATATCACCGCAGCTGATCGGTGTTGCATTGATACAATCGTCTCCCTGTGCGCTAGTAATAAACGCTACTAACAAAATAAATGGTATTAGAATAGTTTTCTTCATTTGTGTATAGGGGGTTGATCGGTGGGCCTATGTAGTATGCTGCCATCAGAGCAAAGCACATCTTCAGAAAGCTCCAACCCGTATTGAATTACTACTTCTTGAATCTTTGTATAATTAAGCGGTTTTTTGGTAGAAAGCTTAAAACATTGACAATCTATAAGAAAAACACTGTTAACCGTAAATGATTCTTGTAAAAACGCGTGTAGCAGTATTTTTGCATCCGCTCTGTTTTCAATTCCATCAACCGAAAATTTATAGACTACGGGATGTTGTTCCTGAGCAATGACCTCATTGCTGCCAAGAAGACAAGACACTAATACAATAAAGCATAGCCCATACTTCAGACGGTTTCTGACGCAATTCATAGTAATAGTAGATTTTAGTTGGTACGAAGATAATAATTGCACCGCCCATTATCGGACAGATCCTCAATTATTCCATTGTAATTCGCTGTTAAATATATAATTAGCACCTCCGAACGAACATTAAGCACTTTTCATTTAATATTTTGCCCCTAATGGAGAGCAAAAATTGAAATAGTGGAAATTTTCATTTTTCTAGGTAAAAAAGAAAATATTGTATCTTTCATTTTTAATATAAAAGGTTAAAATCATGAATGATTTGAAAATAATCCATCAAGCAGAATTTAATCCGAAAATATGCAAGTACATTTTGGTTTATGTCGCGCTTATTTTATTTATTACAATAATTGGAATACCATTATTGCTGGTTTGGTTTTTAGGTGTGGGACAATCCATAAGTAAGCGCTATTACCAAAATTTAAGATGCCACTTATCGGAACAGCATTTGGAATTTAAAAAGGGGGTCTTTTTTAAGGTGGAAAAAACGATCCCGCTAGAGAACATTCAGGACCTTACTTTTATTGAAAACCCGATACTTAATTATTTTGATTTGAAGATATTAAAAGTTGAAACTGCCGGAAACAGTGGTTCTCAAGGAGCAGACATGAAGCTAGTCGGAATTATTAATTCTGGCGAATTCAAGAAAAAAGTGCTGCATCAACGGGAGCTGTTAAAAACAGCCCCGTCAATAATTTCTACCAGTGAACCATTGAACGACCGATCTGTTGCTTTACTGGAGGAGATCCGTGATTTGCTTCGTGATATTAATAGTAAATAAATCCCCGTACTTCACTGTGTAGGCTTATTCTATTTTCTTTATACACTCGCTTCCCCCATCCATAAACATATCCGTCCATACCTAAGTGCATTAAGTTAGAATTCGTATTGGTTACATCATTTTCTTGGTTTATCGGGTTTCTGTCTCTGGAAGATTTAAATACCATTTCTTATTGCAGCTGTTCCTCCACCTGCTCCACCAGCACCTTAAATCGGAATTGGAAGCTTTGTTTTTATGGCAATCTCATTAATAATGGTCGTCGGTATTTCATTTGATAAAAGTGGCACTAACGTAAATGTCACGTCTCTTTCAATGGTCTTTTTTGCTCTCGCTTTGGCAAGTAACATTACTTTTTCATTTATAGACCATTCCATTCCCATGTACATCATCATAAATGGGAGCTTATTATTGCTTTTAATTCTCATAAGTTACTTTATTGTAAAGGCAAAGCAATAGTTGGATTATCGCTTACTGAAGATGCCATTTTTTATACTACCTGGTGTCAGTCGAATGCGAGGTACAAGTCTATTGTTAACTTTACACCTCATAATTAAAGGCAACTCACAAAGGAAGAGGACTTCTATTTTTCATAAATGAATACAGCAACTTTAACGTTCACACGATTTATTGCGGCCATTATGGTTGTAATCTTTCATTACGGTAAAGATGTTTATCCCTTTAATTTAAGCTGGTTTCGCTATTTTTTTTCCCATGGTGAAATCTCTGTTTCCTATTTTTTCTTTTTATCCGGATTTGTAATGGTAATCGCATATTATGATAAAATAAAGGAGAAGAAATTTACAACCTGGGGCTATTGGAAAAATCGATTTTCCAGAATCTACCCATTATATTTTTTCGCCCTATTGCTCTTTGTGGGGTTGTCTGTTCTGCTTTGGGGTAATACAATTATCCTAAAAGAAATTATCTTAAGCGTTTTATTGATTCATGCATGGGATGACTCGTCTGCAATGCTCTTAAATTTCCCGAGCTGGTCATTGAGCGTGGAGTTCTTCTTCTATTTTACATTTCCGTTATTCATTCACAAAATCGCATATCTGGGTAAACCCAAATTAATTACTCTGGCATTTCTTTTCTGGTTGAGTACACAGCTCTGTTTTCTTTATCTTTTTATTTATTCGGAACCCATTTTCTATTCCCCATTAATGCATTTTAACACTTTTTTAGGCGGCACAATATTTGGATTACTGCTAAAAAGGGAATTAATAAGTCATACCTGGATGCAAAAGTACGCCCCCGTTTTTCTAATTGTCTCCGTTTTATTAATCATAGCTGTTTTGGCTTATCCGAATCCCATTATAGAATATTCCAATAGTGGATTACTGGCCCCTCTTTTCGCAGTATTTATTGGCGGGCTTATTTTTATAAATAACTGGATTACACGCCTGTTCAATTCAACGATCTTCACAAAAGCAGGAGATGTCAGCTATGGAATTTACATTCTCCAATACCCGTGTGCTTTAATCGCCCACTATATTACCGATAAACTGGGGCTTGGGTTTGAAAAAGAATCTGCCTCAGAATTCTATTTTTATTTATTCATTCTTTTGATTGCTGCTACATCTACTTATTATTTCTTCGAAATGCCATTCAAGAAGTACATTCGATTGAAGAGTGTTTTTTATCCCGACAAAGATCTTCCATAGCCAACAGATCATGCAGTAAAAAGTCTATATTTTGCTTGACAACCACATGCTTAAGTTAAAATAAACGCGTTTATTTCATTTTCATAAATGATAGTTGTATCTTCGTTTGCAAAATTTGATTTAATCTGCTAGTAACATATCAAATTGAACAGCTTAACCAAAACTAAATGAAATCCTTACTCGCTACAATTGTTGTCCTTTTTTCAGGATTCGTACTGTTCAGCCAAAATCCAGGAGTAACACACATTGGCACCTACAACCATAACCTGCCTCCAGGAGGGTTGGTTGAAATTGTGGCACCATTCGACTCTTCGAGCCAACGTCTTTTTGCAAATTTAGAAAAGGATAAAGTAACGATTATTGATTTTTCAAACCCTTCATTCCCAGATTCAATAGGATCCATTGATATCTCTCCATTCGGCACATTAGCCCTTAACGTTTCGGTCGGAAATAGCCTTGTTGCCGTGGCAGTTCAAGGAGTGACAAAACAAGATTCAGGAAGTGTCGTTTTCTTTGATACTAATGGTTCCTTCATTAACGAAATTACTGTTGGACCCGCACCTGGAATGCTTTCCTTTTCTTCAACAGGCAGGTATTTATTGGTGGCTAATGAGGGTGTCCCGTCCAGTGACTATTTAAACGATCCAGAAGGTAGTGTTAGTATTATTGACCTGATTAACGGACCAATGAATCCAGCCACCTCGCACATAGGATTTAGCGATTATAACATAGGTGGCTCTTTGGAAAGTTCATTTCCCAATGGAGTCCATATATATGGTCCAAACGCTACCCGATCTCAGGACATGGAGCCTGAATTCCTTGCCATAGGTGATAACGAACAAAAAGCGTACATCTCGCTTCAAGAAAATAACGCAGTTATGGTTATCGATATTCCACTGGCTCAGGTTGACACAATTTTTGCCTTAGGCTATAAAGATCATAATATTGCGGGAAACGAATTAGATGCAAGCGATAATGATGGGTTTATTAATATTACTAACTGGCCGGTAAATGGTATGTACCAACCAGATGGAATAGCCTTTTATTCTTCAAATGGCAATGATTACTTCCTGACTGCTAACGAAGGAGCGGCAAGAAAATATCCCGGGTTTTCAGAAGAAATACGGGTGGCTGACCTATCCTTAAACCCTGCCAACTTCAACGATGTTTTTTTGTTACAGAATGAAACCAATTTAGGAAGACTACTTGTTACCAGCAGTTTTGGAGATATCGGAGAGAATGGTATTGTGGAAGAGCTGTATAGCTATGGAGGAAGGTCTTTTTCCATTTGGGATGCTGCGACCGGAAGCCTGGTGTATGATAGCGGTAAAGAATTTGAAGAAAAAATAGCATTACTTCAACCAGCAATATTTAATTCCGTTGGTTCCAGCAGTACATTTGACAGTAAAAGTGATAATAAAGGTCCCGAACCTGAAGATGTCGTAATTGGTAAACTAGGGACCCGAACTCTCGCATTTATTGGAATAGAACAAACCGGAGGGTTTATGGTATACGACATCACAAACCCTACAGCACCAGTCTTTCTGGTTTATGAAACTTCCGCACCAGGGGATCTTGGCCCTGAGGCCTCAGTATTCATTGGTGCACAGCAAAGCCCAACAACAAAAGCCCTTTTAATCGTAGCACATGAAACAAGCAGTACACTTGCTATAT